>WNGL01014537.1_pt1 | contig 28356 bp, 28 predicted proteins | sample 5400591 | NCBI WGS metagenome assembly WNGL01 (sample SAMN13153377, study PRJNA577476) | soil metagenome | isolation source: 80 cm soil or saprolite under Garry oak tree replicate 1 | place: USA:California | collected 2016-06-15 | reverse complement strand
GTATCGGCGGTGACAACATGATCGTGAGGATAGTTGAACTCCCACCACCACTGGTGTCCAACCACTTGCACTTCGACAGGAGGACCACTACCGCTAATATTTTGCAAGCTAAACATCGTGTAGATGGTGCCTGCCAGTACCGCGAACAAGAATATGGACGGTGCAACCGTCCAGATAATCTCGACGGTATTATTGCCATGAATCTGCCGTGGTTGAGGCATATTGGGACGCTCGCGGTAGCGTACGATCGAAAAGATCAACCATCCTTCAACGAGTACAAAGACGATGGTTGCTACTATCAGGATAAACCAGAACAGGCCGGCTTCTTGACTGGCAACAGGCCCTTTGGGAACCAATATGCTGGGTGGGTTGCCGCAAGATGCAAAAAGGAGCGAGGATAAAAGCATGAGTGGAAGTACAATTGCCCAGCGTTTCATCCTACGAAATAAAGGCGTCCTCACTTCTATTCTCCTAAATAATGTTTTCCAATGGTATGGAAAGGTTGGTTATTTCAGCGAGCACATGACACTCTTTCCATTTTATGCATCTACTATAGCTATTCTTCCTGACTGGCGACTTGCAGTCCTTTGATGGTACCTTACAATGGCCTGAATGGATGGATAGCATTTGCACCTGGCAGCCGCGAGGGCTGCCACTACACAACAATATCGTTATATTCTTCTGCTTCTTCCTGCAGCTGTTTTGCCTCTTGCTTCTGCATCCAACGAATGAAGAGAATGCTCATAATGATAATATATAAGATTCTAATGATAATATATAAGATTCCCCCAGGAATCCACATGATGAGACCACCCAGTTGTTGGTCCGTTGCAGCGGATATCCCCCAGATGCGCGGCGCCGCTATGTAGGGGGCATACAGCGGGGAGGAGAATGTCAGGCCTGCCCCGAGGGCAACGGCGGGCATGCCGCTGAAGAAGAGATAGAGTATCTGGCCTCCGAGGGAGAGGCGTGGTAATCCCTCCTCCAAGGGGCTGAAGATGGGCCACCATGTCAGCACGCCAAAGACGATGAAGGTGAGATGCTCCAGGATATGAATACTCTGGTTCTCCAGCGTCGCATTGTAAAGCGGTGGCGCGTGCCAGAGCCAGAAATCGGCATTGTAGAGAAAGAAGGCCACAGCAGGAAATGTCAAGCCTCTAGCTATAAGAAAGGCTGTGCGCTGGTGCAAGAGGGGTTTGACCAGCCATGCTGGTGTGCCTAACAAGAGCAGTGGCGGCCCGATGATGGTCAGGAAGAGGTGTTGTACCATGTGAGCGCTAAACAGGTAGCTATCACCCAATTCGTCCAGGGGAGAAACAAGCGCCAGGAACATGAGGAAGACGCCGAGCAGAAAATAGACGACCTGGCTGCGTTTGACCCGTTCTGCCAGGTGGTATTGTTTGCGCAGGGGACCCACCGCGTAGAGATATAAGCCTACGATGAGGGCTGTGCCGATAAGTATGGATGGTTCCCAGTTCCAGGCGGTAAGCCAGAAATTGAGTCCTATGTCTGCCATGGGTAGCGACCTTTCAGCTTTTTTCTCTTTGTATTTTTTTCCCTCTTTAAGAGTACAATACCTAATCAAGGGGTTTCAAATAGCCGCTTTATTCTGTTCAGGCAATTGTAAGGCCAGAAATGGCGCTTGCAAGGAGGGTATCAGGAAGGTCAACGACAATAACAATTGGTTTGTTGGCTACTCTGCTTGATCGGTTATTTGGAGCTTTCTATGAAATTTATACGCCGCATTGCGTGGGCAGCGGTTGCCTTCACATATTTTCTTGTCGCACTGGGTGGCACGGTACGCACCACGGATTCTGGTTTGAGTTGCCCTGATTGGCCTCTCTGTTATGGTAAGGCCTTTGCTACTATAGACTATCACACATTTCTTGAGCAGTTTCACCGTTATGTAGCAGGCATTGTGAGTGTGCTGGTGGTCACGCTGGCGATCAGCGCCTTTATATGGGCGCGCAAGGAGCGGCATATATTAGTGCCTGCCCTCATTGCTCCGGTTCTGCTGGTTATACAGATCGTGCTGGGTGGACTGACTGTCCTGTGGAAGTTGCCCCCGAATATCATTACGGCACACCTGGGCACAGCACTGGCTATTTTTGCCACGATTATTACGATTGCGGTCATGGCGGGCAAGCCAGTTGCAAGCAAAGAGCATCCAGAGAAGACACGTAAGTTTGCGCGACTCGCGGTGACCAGTGCATTGCTCGTCTATGGTCTTATGCTCAGCGGCTCCTATGTGGTTGGCAGTGGTGCGTCGCTGGCATGCACAGGCTGGCCTCTCTGTAGCGCACAATGGTGGGCAGTCAGCAATCACCTGGCCGATATCAATATCTTACACCGCATTTTTGCGACCATTGTAGGGCTGGTGCTCATCTGGACACTCATATCGGCATGGCGCAGGCGCAAGGTTGCGCCTGGACAGGCCTGGATTGCACTGGCGGGCGGCGTCCTGTTTGTAGCACAGGCGATTGTTGGTGGGCTGATTGTCCTGTTGTACAAACCGGCATTTGTCGCCGGTCTGCACCTTGCTCTTGCTACCGCGGTATGGGGAACGCTGGTCTTGCTGGCTGCACTGGCTACAAAACAATGGCGTGCTGCGCTGCAAGGACAGGAGGTAGGAGCAGCTGACGAAGCGGAGGAAGCGCAAACAGTTGAGCCAAAGAAAGAGCTGGGGCCCGTACAGCAAACCATTGCCAACTATATTGACCTGATGAAGCCGCATGTTACGGTACTACTCTTAGGTACAACGGCTGCAGCCATGGCTATTGCCTACCAGGGATTGCCGCCACTGGGCCTGGTAGCGGCGACATTACTAGGTGGGGCCATGGCGGCGGGCAGCGCTAACTGCATCAATTGCTATATTGATCGCGATATCGACCAGATCATGGGGCGCACACAACGGCGCTCTCTGCCTTCCGGTAGAGTACAACCGCACCACGCCTTGATCTTTGGTATTGTTCTGGGAATCGGTTCGTTCGTCGTCTTGAGCGCGTTTGTGAACCTGCTCAGCGCGACCCTGGCGTGCTCGGCCATCCTCTTCTACGTCTTTGTCTATACACTGGGGCTGAAACGGACATCGGCACAGAACATCGTGATCGGCGGAGCGGCGGGCGCTGTTCCCGTCCTGGTAGGCTGGGCGGCTGTCACGAATACCATCACCTTACCGGCCATCTGGCTCTTCGCCATCATCTTCTACTGGACACCACCACACTTCTGGGCGCTCTCACTGCTCATCCAGAAGGATTACGAGAAGGCGCATATTCCTATGTTGCCCGTGGTGATGGGCGAAGGCGAGACGCGCAAGCAAATTTTCCTCTACTCGCTATTGCTGCTGGCGGTAACCCTGGTGTTGTTTGGCATGCGCGCTATGGGCTACTTCTACCTGGTGGCAGCGCTTGTCCTGGGCGGCATCCTGGTCTATATGTCGCTACGCCTGCTGCGTGAGAAGTCAAAGAGCCGGGCCAAAACGCTCTTCTGGTACTCTAACTGCTACCTGGCGCTGATCTTTGCAGCGATGGTGCTGGACCGGACCATACATTGAAAAAAGGTACATATATTATGAACTGGCGGTTGGCATCACGGCTCTCTGTTATTACCCTCGCAGCGCTGGTAGTGATCATTGTAGCCGTCCTGGGCACACGCTCAGGAGGATTAACATCTAACGCTTCTAATCTCACACCGGCGGCAAACTCGTCTGGCCTACAAGGCACGGACCTTGGAGGTGTACCTGCCCCCAATTTTCGCCTGATTGATCAATTTGGCCGGCCGGTCTCTCTAGCGCAGTTCAAAGGTAAACCGGTCGTTCTGACGTTTCTCTACACGCACTGTCCCGATCAATGTCCTCTGACCGCCGAAAAGCTGCATGCCGTGATGCTCAGCCTGGGCAGCGATGCGCAGCGCGTAGGGGTAGTGGCGGTGAGCACTGACCCCAGGAGGGATACTACGGCTGCAGCACTTAACTTCTCGCAGGTACATAGGATGCAGAACTACTGGCATTACCTCCTGGGAACGGAGAGTGAGCTATCGCCAGTCTGGTCAAGCTACTCGGTCTATGCAGCGCCTACGCCCACAAGTACAGGTGGATCAGTCGCGCATACGACGGCGGTTTATGTTATCGACAAACAGGGACGCGAGCGTGTCTTCTTTGGAAGTGACTTCACTTCCGAGCAGTTGACGAAGGATCTGCAAATCTTGCTGAAAGAGTAGCCCGGTGAACGAGCTGGAGTTGGAAGAACAGATTCTTGATAGCTGAAATATTCATAATCGGATCAACCTCTATTTGCTTGATGCTATTCCCCGGAAGCCTTTAGTGGCGTCTCAGCCTCGAAGGGACGCAACATAGGCGAGCAGTTCCAACTTGTTTCATCCTGGTTGAGAAAACTTCACCAATTACTGTGATTTCGCGTGTATTTTTAACGAGAGCACAACTGAATTCCGACCCCTCAATATGCTAAAGTTTCGCTGAAACACTTAAGAATTTTTGAAGACGGCATTTTGCCGCTGAGGAGAAATATGCAAGAAGAAGAATATACTATCCCCCAGATGGTTGAGGACGTTCGTGCAGGGAAGATGGGACGCCGACAGTTTATGAAGAGACTTACAACTATGGGTATTACTGCTGCTGGCATTGGAGCTATTATCGCCGCATCCAGTTCATCGGCTGCGAGAGCGCCCCTCCAGGTCCATACGGCTGAGCACTCAGCCAAGCATATTCAACTTCACGACCAGCATCTCACTCACCAGTCACAGGGGAATACCAGTGAATTGCACAACGACTACGCCGAGCATGCAGTCGTTGAGGATAGCATGCACGCACAGTCTTTCGTTGGCCGCGCTGCTATTATGGGGCGGAAAAACCTGGTTCTGGCTGCTGCATCGGATGCTTCGATCAGCGTGACGAACCGCATTGTGCATGGTAACCAGGTGACCGCGGAGTGGGTTGCTACTGGTAGACATACTGGCGATCTCCCAGGCTTACCTGCCTCTGGTCGTTCGTTCACCCTGCGTGGTGTCACGGTGGTCGTACGTGAAAAGGGTAAGATCGTTCGTGAGGCGCTCTACTATGATGTGAGCGAACTTCATCGCCAGCTCCGTTGAGCCTCTAATTAATAAAGGGTTACTCTTCAGGTAGCCAACTCATGCCGCCTTCGGCGGCGAGCGAGAAGGAGAGAGTGAACTGGGGGCACCCCAGACCCCGGCAGGAGGACTGCGTCCCCCTGCACCCCCTGCTCAATAGTTACAATAAAGGAATACCGTGACCATGGCAAATTCTTCTGTCGCTGATGATGCTCGCCTTTCTTTAGAGCATGGTGGGGATGATGTACCGGAGGCATTACAGATACCTACTCAAGCCGCGAGTGCCGGCTTTCAGTTATTATTGACTCTGGCTAATATGGTCATCTGGCTCAGCATCTTGCCCATAGGGCAAATCCTGCTGCCCACCCAGATTGCCGCCCTCAATGGGGCGAATAAGTTCAGCTTCCTCACCATAGCTACTGTTGTGGGAGTTCTCGCCGCAGTGATTACCAATCCAATTGCCGGTGCCTTGAGCGATCGTACGACATCGCGTCTGGGGCGGCGGCGGCCCTGGTTCATCGCCGGGGCGGTCTTTTCTGTGGTAACGCTTGCCTTGATGGCAAATGCCACCAGTTTTGTGGCGCTGGTGATCTGGTGGGGCATCTTCCACATCGCTGCCAATGCGGTGCTGGCAGGACTCTCAGCGGTTGTTCCTGACCAGGTGCCTGTGCGGCAGCGTGCCACGGTGTCGGCTTTCGTCAGCCTTTCATTGCCATTAGGTGCAGTGATTGGCGCACTGCTCGTCACGCGAGTCGTCAATTCGACGCAACTGTCCTATTATACATTTATTGGCGCTCTTCTCGTTGTCATGGTCCTCTTCCTGCTGGTGCTGCGCGATAAGCCCCTCCCAAAGGGAGCAGCGCCGCGCTTCAATCTCGGTACCTTTCTGGCGGGCTTCTGGGTGAATCCTGTGAAGTATCCTGATTTTGGCTCAACTTTTCAAATCATTCTCACAGGGACGCTGCTAATTGCCTCTGTTACCAGCGGCATGCTCTCAGACAAGTTCCAGCGGCGCAAGATCTTTGTCATCGGTGCGAGCCTGGTGATCGCTCTTGCATTCTTGATCCTGGCCTTCTTCCAAACGTGGCCTGCGGTAGAGTTAGCTGCTGCTGTGCTTGGGATCGGCTTTGGCGCCTACCTTGGCGTTGATATCGCGCTGATTACACAGTTGCTGCCGTCGGCCAACGCTCGTGGCAAAGATCTAGGTATCATTAATATCGCTAACGCTTTTCCGCAGATTGTGGGTTCTACCATTGCTGCATTGGTGATTAACGCTTTTCATAGCTATACGATTCTCTTCGTGCTCGCGGCCATTCTTACTTCGCTCGGTGCGGTGCTGGTCCAGCGGATTAAAAGTGTGCGATGATAAAGAACACCTGACATCCACTCATAATTGCCTCCTACGGAGGCGAGTAAAAGGAAAGAGAAGGTTTCTGGGGGCACCCCAGACCCCGTCAGGGGAGCTTCGCCCCCTGCACCCCCTCTTTATGAGTGAATCTCAGAGAACGTATCTTGCAAGAGGGGCATATTCCTGGTATTCTTACTATTGAGGGGACTCCTGTACGAAGCAGGGCCTCTAGAGGTTGTAAGTAATTCTTAGAGGAAAGCGAGAGCTCATGGATACTCCTCTTCAAAGTGTTGGTTTGACTGCAGACGAGTTGAAGGCATCCTCACTGGCCGCTACTGAAGAGCTGGGAGGCGCCGAAGTTGAGCATCATATTCACATGCCCAACCCGAGTTTATGGCCACTCATCCTTAGTATGGCAATAGCTGTGACAGTCGGCGGTTTACTGTTTGTTAACACCTTTCCCTGGGTCTCCATCATTGCTGCCCCCTTTGTCCTCATTAGTATCATTGCATGGGGTTTGGAGGATCCATTCGCTTCACGCGAAGCCGATAGGGCTACATTTTGGCCGGACAGGTATGATGAGTCAACTGAGACTGGTAGACTAAATGCACTGGCAGAACAATTACTGGAAGAAGCTCAGGATGTGGCTAATCAGACAGTGACGGTGAGCAGTACGGAATGGAGCGCACACCCGGTCCATATAGAAATTGAAGAAATTGAGCGCGAGGGTGTTATCCTGGCCTTGTATGGTAAGGTCGAGCTGGCTGTACAGCGCAAGGAACTCGAGGAAAGATTGCGGCAATTGCCCGGGGTGATTGATGTGAAGAACTTCCTCGTGTCCGAAGATGATATCTTGAACGCGGTGAATGGGCAAGAGATATCCGCGTACTGGTCGAGAATTATATTGTTAGCCTGTATGGTTATACTCCGACTAACGAGATGAAGTATATGCTCGAGAGGGAGATTCTTGGCATTCCTGGTGTGCGGGTTGTGATCAATCATATTGGCCTGAACGAGAACATCCCCGGCAACCTGGGAAGAACCAACAATAAAGTTGGGAAGTAATTTGATACGCCCAAACAAAACCAGGCACCCGAGCGGGGCCTGGTTTTTGTTTGGGCGTATCAATTACTTAGCGTTTGCGCAGGAAGGCTGGGATGTCGATTACGTCACCTAGAGGTGTGTTGCGATTTCCCCTCGGGAGATCAAGCCCTTTCTGATCGAGGCGACGCACCGGTCGCTGGGGACGCTGATCGCCTGAAGGGCGCTGCGCGGGTTGGGCCTCAGGCTCAGGCACAGGGAGGCGTCCGCGTGAACTTGTTCCCGTACCCGGCACTGGAATATCCCCTGTATCGTCTTCCAGGTCAAACACATCGTCACTGATATTGCGCACATCGCTGGCGAGTCCCTGACGCGCTGGCTCCTGCATAGGAAGTGGTGGCATTGGTCGCTGTCGTGGCGGTTCCTGCACCGGCGGCTGGGGCTGCGGCCTCTGCCGCGCTGAATCGGCCGGACCCGTCGGATGGTTTGCCATATTTATTGGCGGCGTCACCGGCAATGAGCCATAGCCTTGCTGGATAGCTGCCTGCTGTTGGTGCTGTTGATGCTGCTGGCGCACTGGCGCGTTCCCGTTTCCACTACCGTTTCCACTCATTGGCGAAGACGAGGCTGAATACAACATACTGCGATCATAGGCGACGCGGTTCTGCTGCGGTTGTGAGACCGGTGAGACCGTCGAGACAGGTACTGATAGGTGCGGCCGTAATTGTTGTCCATCAAAGCCAGTTGCAATCACGGTAATCTTGACCTTCCCATCAAAGGTAGGGTCTTGCACTGCTCCAAAAATGATATTCGCCTCTGGATGCGCAGCTCTGCTGATGATATCCGCGGCTTCATTGACCTCAAACAGCGTCAGGTCCATGCCACCGGTGATATTGAACAGGACGCCACGGGCCCCACTGATATCTATGTCCAGTAAAGGGCTGGCAATGGCCATGTGCGCGGCATCTACGGCACGAGTATCGCCGTTCGCCTCGCCAATCGCCATTAAAGCAGAGCCGGCCGTGGACATGATCGTCTTCACATCAGCGAAGTCCAGGTTGATCAGCCCCGGTACAGTGATCAGGTCACTGATACCCTGGATGCCCTGGCGGAGTACGTCGTCAGCGAGCCGGAAAGCCTCTGAAAGCGGCATCTTCTTGTCGGCAACCTGCAGGAGCCGGTCATTGGGGACGGTGATCAAGGTATCGACATGCTGCTTCAGGTTGACAATACCTTCCTCAGCCGCGTTACGCCGTTTGTTCCCCTCGAAGGTGAACGGTTTGGTGACGACGCCGACCGTCAACGCGCCGACCTCGCGTGCAATCTGCGCCACTATGGGGCTGGCACCCGTTCCTGTACCCCCACCCATACCGGCTGTGATAAAGACCATGTCCGAGCCTTTGAGTACTTCATACAGCTCTTCAGCATTCTCTTCCGCAGCCTTGGCCCCAACGCCAGGACTGCCACCCGCACCGAGGCCACGGGTCAGCTTGTCTCCGATGCGGATACGATGTTGAGCTTCTGTGAGCAGCAAGGCCTGAGCGTCAGTATTGACAGCGATGAACTCGATCCCCATCATGTTCGCCTGGATCATACGATTGACCGCATTGCTGCCCCCGCCTCCAACACCGATGACCCGGATCTGGGCGAAGCCTTCTACCTGGTGATTTCCAATTGGTAACATATTCGTGGCCCCCTTCTTAAGGAATAAAAGCACGTAGCCAACGTCCGAAACGAGAAATGAAATCCATTGGCCCATCTTCCTCTAGCTCCTCGTCTCCGATGAGGAATGAGGTATGGGTCAAGGCCCACTGTAAGAGGCCAACCGCTGTTGCATAAGACGGTCGAGAAATCGAGTCAGCCAGTCCATGCAGTCCAAGCGGAGAGCCAATGCGTGCAGGGAGGTCCAGTATCTGCCCTGCCAGTCCCAGGATGCCCGGCAATTCAGCAGTTCCACCTGTGAGCACCAGGCCCGCCGGTAGTAAGCCATCATAACCAGATTTCCTGATTTCCTCGTGGACCATTTCAAAAAGTTCTTCCACGCGGGCCTGGATGATCTCGGCCAGTAACTTACGAGGCACGAGATCATCGCAGTCCGGCATGAATTGCGATAGGTCGATCATTTCGTCATCAGAGATAGTGGAAGGGTCGCAATGACCGTAAGTCACTTTGAGTTCTTCCGCCACCCCAAAGGGCAGACGTAGGCCAATAGCGATATCACTGGTAATCAGGTTGCCCCCAATGGGCAACACTACGGTCTGCCAGATAGCTCCGTTGGAGAAGACGGCGATATCGGTGGTTCCACCACCAATATCAACCAGCGCGACTCCCAGGTCAGTTTCACCATCCGCCAGTACAGCCTCACTGGATGCCAGCGGTTCCAACACAAGGTCCTCGATCTCTACACGCGCTTTATGCACACACTTGATCAAGTTGTGAATTGAAGACACCGCCCCGGTAATGATATGCGTCTCCACCTCGAGGCGGAAGCCGGACATGCCAATGGGGTTTTTGATGCCCTCTTGCCCATCAACGACATAACCGCGTGGTATCACATGGATCACCTCGCGGTTGGCGGGGATGGCGATAGCTCGTGCGACTTCGATAGCCCGGCTAATGTCGTTTTGCACAATATCCCGATTGCTGGGCGAGATGGCGACAAATCCTTTGCTATTCTCCGAGACAATATGGCTGCCGGCAATCCCCACATACGCTGTGGTTATTTTCTTTCCTGAAAGGCGTTCTGCACGATCCAGAGCCGCTGCAATGGAAGTGACGGTCTCCTCTATGTTCACCACCACCCCACGGCGCAAACCCTGTGAAGGGCAGGTGCCAACGCCAACAATATTCAGTTTCCCGTCACGATCTAGTTCACCGACGAGAACGCAGATTTTTGTTGTTCCTACGTCGATACTGACGATCACCCGCTCTTGCACGATACACGCTCCTCATTGGGCGGTAGAATTTTTCCAGGGCGACTGCACCATCCATCCGAAGCGCAGATCAACCGTTGCCAGGTTGAGTTGTTGTTGCTGCGCCAAAGCGAGAATCTGCTGGAGTTCTATGAGTCGATTGTCCAGTGGGTTAGCATCAAGCGGGCCGCCCAGGTAGGCTAACCAGCCGGCTTTACTTTTGACGACATATGATCCATATACTCCCGCGTTGCTGTGCCCATTAACAAGTGTTGCAGGCGTGTTATCATCGTAAAGCAAGGTAAAGTCTGTGATGCCTACCACCTTGGGCAAACGTTCAAACACTCCCATGGCAAACGCGATAACTGCCTCGTTGACCCGGGCTCCCGGGTGTATAGTTTGCCCTGCCACATCTTTTCCTCCATTCCCATGATTACGCATGTCTATAACGGTCTTGAGTGAATCGGCTCCTATCGTCTCGCTCGCAGGAGCGATCACTACTCCATGCCTATCTACACTGTACGTTCCATTTTTCGTCTGCCAGAGCAAGACAGGAGTACGCTCGCTTACTATCACCTGTAACTGGTCGGGCCACTGCTTCTCCAGGTCTGCCGAGGCTACTATGGGTAACAGGTCGATGCGAGCGGTCAATGCCGTCACATCGATCAGAAAAATGTTCTGACCCTGTATACCCATGTGCTGGATACTTTGTACCAGGATAGGATTATGTGTTCCGGCCACGCTGACCTGGGCAATACGAAAGGCGGCGCTGGTAAGAGCAAAGTTTGCTCCCAGGATGACCATCACGACGAGCGCAAAGATGCCTAACACTTTCCAAAGGAAGCCTGTACGTCGTCCATGTCGTCGTCCGCTGCGTACGGGGATAGGAGAAGGTTGGTACCGAGGCAGAGAACGCTTGATGGCGGGCATCTGCCCACTCGATGCAGGTACACCTGTCTGGCTAAGCGTGCGCGGCATGACACTGGGATATGCTTGCGCCCTGGCACGGGAGGAATACATGCGATTCCGCCGTTCGACATACCTCTCCCCCGCTGCCGGCTGCACTGCATCCGGCCTGGTGACCACGCGCTGGCGAGTACGTACGCCAGAGTGCGTTTCTCTCATACCTGTTGCACCTGGTATCCTCCGTTCACCAGCAGGATGAGGAGTTGATGATACCGGACGCTTATAGATATGAGTAGCTATCTGCTCTTGTAGTTGTCTTTTTTCTTCTTTCATAACACCTCCCACTCACCGCGCAGCTCAACTTCCAATTCCAGGTCCACACCGAACCTTTCACGAACACTGAGCCTGCACTTTGCTGCGGTGGCTGCGTCCTCTTACGATGTTGTTTATATTGCTCAATGAGCATACGTAACTTGTGCGGGTCTTCATGATGAAGGCGCACACCCAACTGCATAATGATTTCAGGTGGTTCAATCAGTCCTCGCGGCGCAACCAGTGGATAGCCTTGCTCATCAAACTGGATGCGACGAAAGGCGCGAAAACGACTATGCCGGTAGCTCAGATCAAGCTCATTATGCTGGTAGCGGCGTACTGTCGGGTCTATTAATTCCTCCTCGGAGCTACTACGAGCATCCAGCACGTCTACCCATTCCAATGCCTGCCCCAGGTTCCCGGTGTGCGCACCTGCATTGCTGATCACGCCACCACCCAGGGTACCAGGAATGCCCGGGCCAAATTCCAGCCCGCCCCAGCCAAGAGGAGCCAGCTCGTTCAATAAACGGGGCCAGCTGACTCCCGCCCCCGCTACCAGCTGTGCTATGCCATCGCCCAGATCTTCAATGGTGTAATTATTGAGCGCGACCCGTGCAACGATACCACGCACACCAGCACCGGCATACAACACATTGGTCCCATTGCCGACCAGTAACAAAGGCCAGTAGCGCTCAACACACATACGCACCAGGCCTATAAGTTCATCTTGCGCATCGAGCGAGACCCACACATCAGCGGGCCCGCCAACGCCAAAGGTGCCATGGCGTGCCAGTGGCTCATTGCGACGCACCCGTTCCCGGAAATGCTCGTGTAGTTCTGTGTAAACGGCCTCAGCATCGAATGTCATAACTATTTCCCCTCATCCAACTGACGATCCTCCAATACCAGGTCGGTAAGCGTATAGATATCGCCGGCGCCCATTACCAGTACCAGGTCGTTAGGGCGCAGGAGGCTACGCAGCAATTGCGTTGTTGCCTGGACACTTCCACCGTGCAGAACCTGTCCGCCATGTTGGAAGTGAGGCTGCCTTGCCATCGCCTCTACCAGCTCCCGCGCAGAGATCAGACCAGTGTCACGTTCCCGTGCCGGAAAAATATCGGCTATAATGGCCACGCCGGCAAGATCAAAAGCATGTAAAAACTGTTCAAAAAAGGTTTTTGTACGACTAAACATATGCGGTTGGTAGACCGCTACCAGACGTCGTCCAGGATAACGTCTACGTGCTGCCTCCAACGTGGCAGAAATGGCAGTCGGATGATGCGCGTAGTCATCGACCAGTATGACATCCATTGGTTGCCCATTGACCTGGATGGGACCCTGGTTACGAATCTCAAAGCGCCGCCGGATACCGGTAAAGTCTTCCAACGTCTTTACAACTGTGTCTTCATCGATACCCAGCACAGTTGCAGCGGTGAGCGCAGCCAGGGCATTCTGGACATTGTGCGCTCCTGGCAGTTGTAAACGGACGCGTGCATCTCCCGCATGAGACTCTCCATTACCCCAGGCACCCAATGTACCCTGAGCACTTTGCGCACGCACGCAGAAACTCGTCTCGCCCTCAAGCTTCACATCATAAGCCTCAAAGTTCATAGTCACCCGGGCCATATCTTTTTGGGATACCGGTAATCCTTCTACTGTATACATGACCACCTGACCGGGCCAGTCTTCAAGCCTGGCCAGCAGTTCAAAACAACCTGGACTATTCGCGTTCAAGATGAGCGTCGACGGGATGGGCCAATCGCTATCCATATCCATGCCGCGCACAAAATGTTCAAAAGCATCTAGAAAAGCTGCGTAGTCGGCAAAGAACTCTGGATGTTCAAACTCAATCGATGTGACAAGCGCTACACGCGGATGATAGTGCCAGAAATTGTTATAGAACTCATCCGCCTCGTTCACAAAGTACTGGCTCTTGCCTAAACGATAGTTGACGCCAAAGCGTGGCACAATAGCCCCTACCTCGCAGGTTGGGTCCAGTCCTGCATCCACCAGTATCAGTGAGAGCATGGCCGTCGTCGTACCCTTGCCGTGTACCCCACTGACCGAGATCGCGCACTTCTCGCGCATCAACTCGCCCAACATCTCCTGCCAGGTGATCATGGGTATGCCTCGTGCTCGTGCCGTGAGCAGTTCTGGATGATCCGGGTTCAGCACCAGCGCTGCAGGGACCACTACCAGCTTATCGACGTTCACCAGGTGATCGGGGCTATGACCAATCTCTACCGGCACGCCAATATCTTGTAAAGCTCGTGTGGTGGCCGAGGCTTGCATATCGCAGCCGGTGATGACCACATTATTCCCGCGAGCCTCCAGTGCCATCTGCGCCACCGCAGAGATGCCTTGACCGCCTATACCCATAAAATGCCATCGCTCTTTGTTCAAATGCTTACAACCTCGTGTTTTTGCCCGTGAGTTTTTGCCGATTTCGTACTGGCGATTCTCATTACTTCAGCCACAATATCCTGCGTTGCATCGGGTCTGGCGAAAGTGCGTACCGCCTCAGCCATTGATTGCAATAATGTATTAGATGTAAATATAGACTTTACACGTTCTACAAGTAACTCGCGTTTCAAATCGGTATCCTTGATGACCTGAGCCGCACCACTACGACCAAACATGCCGGCGTTCGCCTCCTGAGGCGAGCTGCCTATGGCCGGTGGCAGGGGCACCAGGATGCTCGGTTTACCCAGGACGGCCAGTTCGCTCAGAGTCGCTGCTCCCGAACGGCACAAGACTAATTCTGCCGCCTGAAGGGCCGCAGGCATCTCCTCGTTCAAGTACGGTACCAGTCGATAACGTAGTCTCAACCCCGCGTCCAGCTCTGCCATTGCCTGTTCAGAAAGCTCACGAGTCTCCTGCAAAAGCAGCTTGCCACTGATCTGCAAGACCTGGCAATACGGTAAAAGGTCCGGTAAGGTGCGGCATACCACCTGGTTCAAATGCCTTGCCCCCTGGCTCCCGCCGGTTACGAGTAACAACGGTAACTCCGCATCAAGTTCCAACTGGCGACGCGCCTGCTGTGGAGAGACCTTGCGCATATCCAATATTTCCTGCCGTACCGGGTTGCCCAGTTGCAGAGTCTTGCGGGCTGGAAAGTACGACAGCGAGTCTGCAAAAGCCACCGAGATGCGCGTAGCTAACGGCGCTATGAGCCTGTTCGACAGGTTAGGGGGTACATCCTGCTGGTGCATCAATAATGGTACACCGTTGAGACGTGCTGCCAGACCTGCCGGTACCGCAACGTACCCTCCACTGGTAAAGACCACATCTGGCCTAAATTTCCGTATAATGCCTACCGCCTGCGTTATACCTACAGGCACGCGAGCCATGCCTGTAACCGTTGACCACGAGACGTAGCGCTGTAACTTGCCAGCCTTGATAACAGTCAGAGGAAAACCAGCCGCGGGGGCTAATTCGTTTTCCAGGCCATCGTCACTCCCAAGATACAAAACCTCTGCCTTATATTGTTTTTCTAGCAGACTGGCCACTGCAAGGGCCGGATAGATATGGCCCCCGGTGCCGCCTCCTGATACTAATATTTTCATACGCTTCAACTATAGGAATGAGGAAACTCACCCTAGACTTTCTTCTTTTTCATATTGAGAGTTATACCGCGCCGTGAGAGAGCCGGGTCCTCCGGTTCCTGGATATAACGCGAGATGTTGAGTAGGACCCCGACAGCCGCCAGCGAGATAACCAGCGATGAACCCCCGAAGCTGATAAATGGGAGCGGTACGCCCGTATAGGGAATACTATCTGTAGAAGCTCCCACGTTAATAATGGCCTGCAATACCAACCATGTCGTGATACCCGTTGCCAGCAAGGCCCCGTAGATATCCTGCGTTCGCCTGGCTAAGCGAAAGCCACGGAAGGCCAGGAACAGGAAAAGCATGATAATCGCAGAACATCCAATAAACCCCAACTCCTCACCCAGGATGGCGAAAATTGAATCGGTAAATGGGAAAGGTAGATAGCCTGTCTTCTGACGGCTAGCCCCTAAGCCTAAACCGAACCATCCACCTGAACCGAGCGCCAACAATGACTGGTAGAGCTGCAAGTTGATATCGCTAATATGTTTAAACGGATCAAGAAAACCAATCAATCGCAAATAACGGTAACCCTTAAAGGCCTCCTGTACGAAGATTAATCCTCCACAGGCTACTGCCAGCAGAAACTGTACAATATTGGCCCCAGCTGTAAAAAACATGACTGTGGCAAATCCAGCGATGATGACAGCCGTGCCCATGTCGTTTTCCAACAGGACCAGTCCCAGTACCACTCCAACAAGGATGACAAATGGCGCCAGGCCATAGAGAAATGTCCCTACTTTGTTGCCTTTTCGGGCTAGCCAATCTGCAATATACAGGGCCAGAACCAGTTTGGTTAGCTCGCTCGGCTGGAAGGAGAAAAATGAGCCAAAGGCTAGCCAGCGTGATGCACCATAGGCGCTACGACCATACTTCAAAACAATCACCAGCATGGGCAGAATAACGAGCATACCAACAAGCGAGAAGCGCCGCCATTGACGATAATCTACATGCATGGTTACCAGCATGACGATGACACCCATTACTACCCACAGAAACTGCCGCTGAAAGAAGTACGAGGCATCTCCATAGACGCGGGCAGCTACAAAGGAGCTTGCGCTATAGATCATCACGAGGCCGATACAGAGCAGGGCCAGGACGATGATCAACAGCCAGGAGTCAAACTTCCCTGCAACACGCGGCAAGCGCATGTCCGCCTCCAAGGCGGCCAGTTTCTCCTGCTCCTCCTCGCTGATAACTTGCACCGGTGTTGTTTGCCTGGCCGGTTCCCATAATGCCTGCAAACGCCAACCGGCTGTTAAGCCCGTTCGCCCCTGCTTCCCTATAGATACCGCATGACGTGGTAAGCTCTTACGAGGAAGGGCAGGACGAGCCAGCGATTCCTCTGCAGCATAGCGCATCTTCCTGCCAGGTGCGGCAGGGCGCTTAGCCGGCCGGTGAAGTTGTCGTCCAGCACGCCCGGATTTTCCCCGTTCTAGCGACTCCAATGCAGGAGAGCGCATAGCGGGTGGCAATAGCTCTTTCTGCCTCTGGCCGCTGAGTTGATGCGAGGCAGAAGGAGCTCCTTTTGCGTCTTTCTTCGATTGTCTACCAAAACCTATTGCCACAGGTGCCTACATTTCTAACTTTGGCTCTTGACTTTGAACAAATTTTCTATTATACTTATTTCAGGTTGTTGATTAATGGACATCCCAGTAAGAGTATCCATTAATCGGAATAGCCCTGACGGCAAAAACGCTAATGGTCCATATAGGGAAAGACAAGGGGACACCCCTTGCACCCCCATTTCCACTCAGGCCTGGTTTTTACCTTGTATGGGTTGCTCCTGCATAATTTGCAGGGCCTGGTCTACTTCTAATTCGCTTAGTGATATCTGTACTTCTTGCAAGTGCACATGTTGCAGGTCAACTATTCTGGCGCCTTGCGCTTGAAGGAGTTGGCTCCAGGGATCGTCGGCCAGCGAGGTGGGTATTACTATTTTGTCAGGGGTTGTCTCTATTCCGGCCGGTTGTGTCCCTAATAGTTTCTGCCATGTGTCGCTTAGCTCGTCAGGTGTTGGTTCAACAGATTTGTTGGCTTTTTTATCGTTGCCTATGACCATTTCTTTGTCGTCTCGATAGCCCATTTTTATTCCTTCATCTGATTACTGCTTCATTATTTCCAATATTTTTGCAACTTCTCTTCCTAAGTGCATAACCACCCCACCTCTTTGGGAAAGAGGGAAAGACAAGGGGATACCCCTTGCACCCCAGCAGGGGAGGTCCCCTGCACCCCCTTTTCCTCTCATCTCCGGTGGTTTTGCACTGGCTCCTCGCAATCAACAGAATGAGCGAGCCGCCGCAGGCGGCGAGAAGTCCCGAAGAGTTATTTATTTTTTAGTATTATGCCTGCTCGTCAGGCGGGACATGATAATACCACATTAGTTGTTGGGCGATGGCCTTCCAGAGAGGGCCCGCCGCCGTGCCACCATAAATTGTTGTCTTTGCTCGATCTATTTTTACCAGGATCACAAACTGCGGATTCGATGCAGGAATAAAGCCTGCTACCGAAGCCTCTGTCAGAAATTCAGAGATCCCCTGCGTAGTTGCCGTGCCAGTTTTGGCTGCCACTGTGTAGCCTGGGACTTTGGCGGGCTGCGCCAGACCTTCGGAGGCTACATGCATGAGCATGCCGGTTAATATTTGCGCTGTACGTGTACTAATTACACGCCGCTCCACCTGTGGCTGTATGGTCACAACCTGACCATTATTATTGATAGAAGCGACCACGTAAGGGCGCATCATTAGCCCTCCGTTAGCAATCGTTTCGTAGGCCATGGCTACTTGCAGCGGCGTAGCCGAGATACTCTGACCATAGGCCTGACGAGTTAGATCACTGGGTGTCCATTCTTGAGGATCGTTGCTCGGAGTCCGAAAAGACCCGATTTCCTCTTGACCGCCAATACCGGTTGCCTGGCCAAAGCCAAAACGTGTTAAGTACGGATAATAGCGCTTCGGCCCAAGGATATTATGCGCCACATATGCTGCCCCAACATTGGCCGAATGCTCAAGTACCTGGGTCATCGTCTCTGTACCATAGGCCAGTCCTTGCCAGTTTGTCACCATAGCCGCATCATCAAACACCATATAACCAGGGTCATAGAATGACGTATCCGGCGTGATCAGTCCCTGGTCAAGGGCCGCCGCCATAGTTACAGCCTTCATCGTTGAGCCTGGCTCATATGCACAATACAGGGCAGGATTTAAAAAGACACTTTCCTTGCCAACGCATCCTGTTTGATTAGCATAGCTACCATACTGGTTGGGATCGAAGGTTGGTGCGCCAGCCATGGCCACCACTGCACCGGTGCGTGCATTGAGAACAACGGCTGTGCCACTCCTGGCTCCCAGCTTTTGTACGCTATCAGCTAATGCTGTCTGTACCATGTACTGCATCGTACTATCAATAGTGAGCGTCAAACTGGCTCCATTGACAACGGGTTGTTCTACACTTGCTCCAGCTACGAGCGGGTTGCCGTTCAGGTCGGTCTCGGCGGTGAAACTGCCTGGTTTTCCCGCCAGCAGTCCATCATACTGGCGTTCAATGCCATAAATACCAGCACTATTTTTGTCATCTTGCCTGACAAAGCCCAATATCTGGGAGACCAGCATGCCACCCGGATAGATGCGCCAGGTTCGGGGCTGTAGAAAAGTATCCGGCAACTGCACGCTGCGCAGTTGCTGGCTCTGCCAGGGTTCAATCCGGCTGGCGATACGCACTGTCCACGCGTTAAGGTTAAAATCCTTGTACAGCTTTTCTTGTGAGACTGCAGGCAAGATACGATGCAAGGCGTCAACCAATTTAGCCAGGTCACTCTGAAAGGTATCGGGCGAATGGTCAAGAGAGAACTGAATTGGCTCAATGTAGACATCATCGCGTACGACGTTGGTTGCCAGGATATGTCCCTGCGCATCGTAGATCAGGCCGCGGGGGGCAATCAGTATTTGGTTTTGAATGTGCTCACTACTGGCCAGTTTAGCCAGTTCATCTCCGCGCACCACCTGCCAATAATACAACCTGCCCAGGAGTATCAACATGCCAACGCAAACGAGCAAGAAGATGAGCATCTGCCGGCTGCGTGCACGGCGTAATTCTATGCTCATCCAATTCCTCCTTTCACGTTTTCACGGTTGAATGCTGGGATCATTTTTCTGGATAACTTCAAGGTGTTTTACTACCAACACTTGCAGGGTCTTCGGGTCTGCGGGAACCAGGCCCAGAGACTTTGCGCGCTGAGTAATATATTGAGGTGATTGCTCCTGCGCAATGACATTGACCAGGTCCTGGTTTTCTCGCTGCAAGGTAACCTGCTGCGTATGTATGTCCTGAAGCTTTTGATTAGCGGCAACGGCCTGCCCCAGCTGTGAAAGATACAGGATCGCCATCAAGCTGATCAAGAGCACACTGCTGATGCTCAGCGCCACAGGACCCATGGAGAAGAGAAATGGGTGTAGTTGCCGGCGTCGCTTTGCAGCCAGAATAGGTCTGGGCGGTACAGGCCTTCGATTTATCAGGCGATACATACGTTGCGTTCCTTATGTATGCGGGCCGCTAGTTTGGGCCTTACAGTGAGTGACGCACTACGAACCAACAACTATTTCAGCGGCTCGAAGTTTGGCACTACGAGCGCGAGGGTTAGAGTTGACCTCCTGAGCGGTAGGTATCACTGGTTTGCGAGTCAAGAGGCGTAGCCGCGCCTTGTGACCACATATACACACTGGAGTGCCGGGCGGACAGATACAATCTCTTGCCTCCCGCCGCATAAACTCCTTGACCAGTCGATCCTCCAACGAATGAAAAGTGATAATTACCATTCTTCCACCCACGTCATTCCTCCTCGAACTCAACACATCCAATATTTGAGGGAGAACTGCCTCCAGTCTCTCCAGTTCATGATTGACAGCGATACGCAAAGCCTGAAAGGTCTTTGTCGCCGGATGTATTGCCCCTCGTTTATAAGGGACGCCAGCGGCTGCCAGTTGTGCCAATTGCCCTGTGTGCGTGATTGCACCCTTTGCTCGCTCCCGTACGATACGCCGTGCAATCTGGCGAGAGCGCGTCTCTTCACCGTAACGCCAGAAAATATCTGCCAGCTCTTTTTCGCTCGCGCTATTCACCAGGTCGCAAGACACCTTGTATAGACACAAAACCGGCCTCGTGTACAATACGGGCCAGTTCGGCGAAGTTTCCATGTACTAGAACCAATCGCCCATTGCTCACCGACTCCGCAAGACGTTCCCTCACTCTTGATAAAGCCTGGGCGTCGCTATCGATCCCCAGGACCTTGCCATCAGGAGCAGTCCGCTCAAGGATTGCTTCGGTGTGACCGCCTCCACCCAACGTGCCGTCAACGTAAGAACCTCCGGGTTCTGGTTGAAGATATTTCAGTACCTCCTCCAGCATTACTGGCACATGTTGTGTTTGCATGGTTTGTGTATTCGTACGTATATCACTTGCTAGAAGGGAATTCTGGTACCCTCAGCATCTAATCTTTCCTGGTATGTTTGCCAGGCGGTGCGATCCCATATCTCAAAGTGATCGCGCACACCGGCTACGGTTACTTCATTGGCTAAACCGGCATAACTGCGTAACTTGGCGGGAATAACCATGCGGCCCTGACCATCCAGTTCTACTTCGCTCGCACTGGGATAGATGCGCCTCTCAAAGTCGCGCAGATCATCACTTGTTTTCCCAGAGGCGAGTTCAGTCGATTTCTCATCCCAACGCTCCATGGTATAGACGGATAAACTGGTTCCCATGCCTTTGCTTATGACGGCGCCTCTGTCCATTTGCGCCCGAAATTTGGCCGGGACTGCTAAGCGTCCTTTTGCATCAATAGTATGTTCATATTCCCCAAGAAACATTTTGCCGTCCGTCTCTTACCCAACAACGAGTTATTATGGCGCTCAGCTATGCGAGGTATTCCAAAATGTTTTCCCTCATTCAGGAAGGCCTCACCTTCTTCCCCCACACATCGAACAATTTCACCATAATTCCCCACTCCTCCCCACTTCATTATAACAGAAAACCACCATGGGCGAAAAGGGGTTTATCAACAAGTTTCTTCTGAACAAGTGGATAACTTGTGGATAACTTTGAGCAGGCATGTAAAAACGTGAAGTCAAAAGAAGTATCTTGATACACAAGAAGGCATTTGGGAGATTCGAGTTTAAAGGACTTATAAATTTGACACTACTATAACCCAGGCCATACAATCTGATCAGAACACAATATATGTCAAGATTACAGTAAAACAAAGGATAACTTCTCCATGCAACAATCTTCACCAGAGCAGCCTGCAAGGCAGCAGGAGCCATTACCTGAAGCCCGCGAGGTAGCTGCTGGCATCTGGAAAATTACATTGCCAATCCCCTTTCCACTTCGCACCGTCAACATGTATGCCCTCACCGGCAATCATGGATGGGCACTGGTTGATGCTGGTATGGGTATACCCGAGGCCCGAACAGCCTTTACGGCAGCATTACATAAAGCAGGACTAAGTATTGACAAATTGGATACCATCGTGCTGAGCCACCATCATCCCGACCATGTTGGACTATCGGGTGAGCTCCAGGAGCAGAGCGGTGCGGCAGTATATATGCACCCTATTGATGAAGCTGCTATACAAATCATCTGGGCAGGTACTATGCCTCAAAAATTTGGTCGCGTCTCGCAGTTTTTGTCGCAGCATGGTCTACCTCCAAGTGAACTATGGTTTACACAGGTTGATCCACAGGCCATGCATAACATTATTCGTGTCCCACCCCACGAGACTATAACCATGGTTGAGGATGGTCAATATATTGACCTGGTGGGTGAGCGCTACCGCGTGATCTGGACGCCAGGGCACTCCGATGGGCATATCTGCCTCTTCCGCGAACGAGATGGAGTCTTTCTGGCCGCCGATCACGTTTTGCCACGTATCACTCCGAATATCGGCCTCTATTCGCAATACGACCGCGTCAATCCGCTGGGAGACTACCTGGATTCATTGAGAAAAGTTTCAACGCTTCCGGCAAGTATTGTATTACCAGGGCACGGCGAACCATTCAAAGACCTGGCCGGGCGGGTCGAAGAGATTATAGAGCATCACGAACAGCGCGAGATGCAAATCTTGACGCTCTTAAATGAGCGGCCACAGCATGCCTATCAACTTGCCGAGCAGCTCTTTGGTCAGCGTTTGAAAAACAACGAGGCGCGGCGCATGGCGGTGGCCGAAACACTCTCGCACCTGGAATACCTGCGCTACTGTGGGCAGGTTGAGCAGCACAAGACGACGGAAGGGTTGATTCTCTATTCAGTAGCGTAGTGAGCAGGCCCACAGGGCAAGGACAAGCCATTGCCCCTACTATGACTACGGATAGCGAGCTGCTCGTCCATTGCATCTATACAGGCGTGTGAGAAGGGTATTCAGGTATTACCTGGAGGCAACCTGCCTTGTATGTATCCTGAGAACGGGGTTTTCTTGATGCGATACTCTATAGTTTTATCTTATATTCAAGTAAAGGCCATATTGGCAGCCAGGGAAAAGGGAGAGCAGACTGCTGAGGTCTCGCCAGATTTAGGCCTTTCGACAAGAACGGTAACGATTACGCCGGAAGGTGTGGTATTTCCGGGCGGAGAACAACTGAATTGGCAGGACATCGAAAAGATTAAAAAATCTCAGGGCAAATGCTTTCTGGTTAAGGATGGCAGCATAGAGGCCATACAGGTGTTCTCTGAGCAGACCAACCGGCCCTGTAGCCTCTGGTCGTCAGGAGGCGCGCCAACTATGTTGATTGCAAGCTTTACCATGCACCGCATCGTAGATACCGACCCGATGCAGGACACGCTGAAGAAGATTGCGACCATTTCCCCTATAGTGGGACGAGTTCTGGATACGGCGACGGGGTTGGGCTACACGGCTATCGAGGCAGCCAGGACAGCAGATCAAGTCGTGACTATTGAGCTTGATCCGGGGGCGCAGCAAATAGCGCGGCTCAATCCCTGGTCACGGGGATTATTTGATAACCCCAGGATCCAGCAGGTGATGGGCGATGCTTTTGAGGTAGTGGCCACCTTCGAGGACGAGAGCTTTTCGCGCATCATCCATGATCCTCCAGTGTTTAGCCTCGCGGGGGAGCTGTATTCAGGCGCGTTTTACCAGCAATTGTTCCGCGTCCTCAAGCGCGGAGGAAGGCTGTTTCACTACATTGGTGATTTGAATAGCAGGTCAAGCGGGACGATCACAAGGGGTGTGCTAAGAAGACTGCAAGAGGCAGGGTTTGCGAGAGTGGTGCAGAGGCCGGAGGCGTTCGGGGTCGTGGCGTATAAGTGATTTCTCACCTATCTGCAAAGGCACAAATCTCCCGCACGCCACGCTCAATCTCCTCGTCCGAGGCAGCCAGCGAAATACGCACATAATGTTCTGCGACAGAGCCAAAGCCGCTGCCAGGAGCCACGGCTACGTTGCGTTCGCGCAGCAGGTCAAGCGCAAACTGCCGTCCGCGACGTTGTGTTCCGCCGGGACCGGTGACATCGATCAGGGTATAAAAGGCTCCATGCGGTGTATAGAGGTAGCGGCCCAGGTCTTTGAGCAGGCTTACAGCCAGGTCACGACGCCACCGGTAGGTTTCCCTCATTTCGGTAACACAGGTCTGGGGGCCGGTCAAGGCAGCCTCGGCAGCCCGCTGCACCAGGGCGCTGATATTTGTGTTACTAGCATTCAGTACATCTATGATTGTCTTCATTAGGGGCGTTCCCGTCACAACGTAGCCAATGCGCCAGCCGGTCATGGCATAGGATTTGGAGAAGGTATAGATGCAGATGACGCGCCCGCTATTAAACTCTTCACGAGTGAGCATGGTGGCAGGGCTCACGTGCTTCCCTTCAAATACAATCTCGTCGTAGCACTCGTCTGAAAGCAGGTAGAGATCATGACGATTGGCGAAATCGAGCAGGTCAGCCATAAGTTGTGCAGGAAATACGGCCCCCGTGGGGTTGCCAGGACTATTGATCAACAGCAGGCGGGTGCGAGGAGTTACCAATCGTTCCAACTGCTCTATCTCTGGCAGCCATTCGTTCTGCGGGTCAAGCGGATAGGGAACCACACTGGCTCCACAAGAGGCCATCTGCATACGATACTGCGGCCAGCCGGGGTCAGGGACGAGGACTTCATCACCCGGGCCAACCGTTGCGATCAATGCTGCAAGAATGGCTCCGGTGCCACCCATAGCAATGGCAACTTGCTGTGGTTCAATCGAGTAGCCATTGACACGCTCGATTTTCGCCGCGATCAATTCGCGCAGCCAGGGCCAACCAGCTGCAGGGCCATAAGTCAACGTTTCGTTTTCAATAGAGCGGATGGCGGCCAGGCGAATATGCTCCGGCGTGCGAAAACTGGGCTCTCCGATGTGCAGGTGGGCGGGGGGTGGCAATATTTCGCCACGAGCCTCGGCTTCTTGCTGTAACTGTTGGGCCAGGGCTCCCAGGCTGGTGATGTCGTTGATCGGCAAATCGTGGATGCGCTGCTTACCGAATTTTGTCATAGAGTACCAGTTCTACGCTTCCTCTTCCTCAGCTTGTTTCTTTCCTAGGCGTACTAATTTTGGAAAACGTTCTCGGATGACATCCAGTAATACCTCACGTTGTTGTCGAAGCTCTTGCTGGAGCGCTTCTTGACGGCCTTTCTCAAGGCCCTTTTCTAGCCCCTTCTCTAGCCCCTCCTCTAGACCTCTTTCTCTACCTTCTTTCAGAATTCTTTGATAGGCTGGCGTATCTTGTAGTCTATCCTTTAGCATAACAAACGTCCTTTCAAGCCACTCTTGCTCAACTTCACTCTTGAATACTAACGACGCTAATAGCTCTGTAATCGGCAGTAAGTTGTATTGCTTTGCAGCTTCTAGCCTTGTGATGATCTCCTCCACCACTTCATGTCTTGCTCCATCTTTGGTCAAAAGCATTAGAGGTAGCAACCCCACACGGCCAGTTTGGCGTATTTCTCCCGTAACAATTTTATCAAACTCTATGCTCAGATAGTGAAACGTAAGCACCTCTTGACCATTTGGAATCGTCCAGACTAAAGGTGATTTTGGTACATCGCCATCATTTTTCAAATAGATCACGCATGAGTAAACCGGAAGTTGCTTCTGCCCCCTCAAATAACCATGATACAAAATCTTGTGCGTTTTCCCCAATAAACATCTTCAGGCTGTCATCCCAGTCACCAGGCATAATACAGTATCCCCCCTACTATTTATTGTATCCAAAGTGTAACATAATAGAAATAGCCTGTCGAGAGCCTGCAGGGCTTTTCGGTTTTCCCGTATTACCTGTTTTGCCGCCTACGGCGGCGAAGTGGGGAGAGAGGTTGCGAGGATTACCTGTCCCCCAGACAGGGTCCCTCGCGCTTCGGCAGGAGGGCTCGCCGCCCTCCTGCACCACCTACCTTTCCAGCATCACGAGTAAACCAAAAAGCCCTGGAGAGCCTGGAAGGCGTATTAAACGCAGCTATTTACCGATCCTCTGCACCAATCCTGCCAACAGCGCTATACGCGTCGGAAGGTAGTCAAGTTCGATATATTCGCCTGGATTGTGGGCGAGGCCACCACCGGCACCGAGGCCATCAATGGTGGGAACGCCAACTACGGATGCATTGTTTGCGTCGGAGGCGCCGCCGCTGCCGACATCCTCTATCTTCAAGCCGAGCTCACTGCCGGCTTCTTTCGCCAGTTGAATAAGTTGCTCGTTGCGTTTGCTGCGTTCAAAGGGCATGCAGGACATGCCTCCACTGAGCGTGATGGAAGTGCCTGGCAAGACGGTCTTAGAAGCGACTTTGTGCATAGCGGCTTCGATCGCTTCCAGTCCCGTCTCGTCACTTACTCGCACGTCCATCTCACAGTAGGCATAATCCGGGACGATGTTGGTGCGCTCACCGCCACGGATGATACCGACGCTGAGCGTTGTGCCGGGGATGGTGCCGTTGAGGGCCTGCATCTTTTGTACCTGGTAGGAAAGTTCGAGGATGGCGTTACGCCCCTTTTGTGGCTCGACTCCCGCGTGGGCAGAAACTCCTCGCACCTCGACGCGATACTGGCCTGAGCCACGGCGGGAGGAAACGACGGTACCTTTAGCGCGGCCAGGCTCCAGCACGATTACCGCATCCGCTTGCCGTGCTAATTCCTGAATCAACGGTTTACTGCTTGGCGAGCCGATTTCTTCATCGCTGTTGCAAACAAATGTCGCTTGTTTGTAGTTTGCCTCCTGGGCCGAGATAAGGATATGCAGGCCATACATGCCAATGAGTACGCCGGATTTCATATCCAGGACGCCAGGTCCTGTAGCGATGCGCCCTCCGTTTTGCTGGCTGATGGCAAATGGTCGACGTTGGGCCTCTCCTTCAGAAAATACGGTATCGATATGGCCAATCAGAAGGATGCGCGGGCCGGCAGGAGCGTTACCTGTATGGGTAGCGATAAGGTGATTGCCAAACTGCTCCTGGCGGTCAAAGCGTGTGGAGAAGCCAAAGGCTTGAAAACGCTCCTGCAAATAAGCTCCGACTCGATCAACGCCCGACCTGGTGTAGGTGCCTGAGTCGATATTCACAATGGTTTTCAAGTCATCAAGATACTGCTGCATCAGCTGTTCGGCCTGGTCAACAACTTGATAGGCATTCATACTACACCTCCTGCCTTGAATTGCTCTATCTCTGCATCACTATAGCCGGCTTCGCGCAAGAGTTCGCCGGTATGTTCACCCAGCTGCGGAGGTGCATAACGTTGTTCGTCCTCAAGAGCGGATATGCGTGGGAAACTGGACAACGTGCGGATGGTCTCCTCGCCGCTCCCGCCGGTGACGGTAACGCCGCGCGCCTGCGCCTGCTGATCGTTCAGCGCCTCGTCTATGCTATAGACCGGGCCAACACAGGCATCGACATCGCCAAGTTCGGCAACCCATTCGTCTCGCGTTCTGGTCTTAAATATGGCTTGCAGCGCGTCCATGGCCTCCTCGCGCTCTCCCGGGCCTACCGGCGTGTGGAAAGGCAGCAGTTCAAGATGACCAATATGGGTACAGAAGGTATGCCAGAATTTCGGCTCCAGCGCGGCCAGGGTGACGTGTTTGCCGTCTTTTGTTTCATAAATATTATAGCAGGGGAGACCACCATCGAGGGCAGAGTGTCCAGGCCGGGGAGCCTTGCCAGTATTTAAATAGGCACCGGCAACAAGTGGCAAGAGCGACATGACCCCTTCGGTCATAGAAACATCGATTTTGCGTCCCTCGCCCGTCTGCGCACGCCCTACCACTGCCGCCAGTATACCGATGACGGCCATATAGCTGCCGCCGGCCAGGTCGCCCAGCTGCGTTGCCGGCATAGCAGGTTCGCCATGTGGCCCACGGTTATAGTGAAGCAATCCAGCATAGCCCGCATAGTTCAAATCATGGCCTGCACGCAGGTGGTAGGGACCATCTTGCCCATAGCCGCTGATCGCGCAATAAATTATCCCCGGGTAAAGCTCTTTGAGTTGCTCATAGCCTAAACCTAAGCGCTCCATTACGCCTGGGCGAAAGCTCTCGAGCACCACATCGGCATGGCGCAGCATACGCAGAAAAACCTCGCGTCCCTGGTCCGCTTTGAGGTTTAAGGTGATACTGCGCTTGTTGCGGTTTATGGCAGTAAAGTAGAGGCTCATGCCGCCTGGGCCGTGCGGGGGCATATAGCGTCCATAGTCGCCACTGCCCGGCTCTTCAACTTTGATGACATCCGCCCCAAAGTCCGCCAGCATCTGGGATGCATAGGCTCCGGGGAGCAGGCGTGAGAGATCAAGGACACGTATGCCACTTAGAGGCTGGCTCATCTGGGTCTCCTTCAAGTGGAATTTGGGCACTGCAAGAATGCCCCTACAAACTATCGTACTCGTAGGGTAGCAGGGATTTACGGGGATTGTCAATGCCATGGCTCAGGCACACTTCCAGCTTCCTGAAACGTGGGCGTTGCTAGCAGCGGAACTGCTATTGTAGCCTATCTCCAGGGAGCCGGATTTTCCATCACTATTAATGGTTACGCTGACACCGAGATCAGGGCTGGAACGCCATTGCGCGATGGAACTGTTGCTGCCGGCAGGACCAAAGAAGCTAAAAGCTGAATTTGTGTACGTATCGGGAC
>WNGL01016948.1_pt1 | contig 28387 bp, 21 predicted proteins | sample 5400591 | NCBI WGS metagenome assembly WNGL01 (sample SAMN13153377, study PRJNA577476) | soil metagenome | isolation source: 80 cm soil or saprolite under Garry oak tree replicate 1 | place: USA:California | collected 2016-06-15 | reverse complement strand
ACATGTCGTAATCCAGTATGAAAGAAGTGTGGAGCTCCATCCTGTAGGAGGCAAATAAAAACTGCAAAGATAGAGGTACATCCCTATCCATTGGACAAGTACGGGGTATTTTTGTACTACATGAATAGTCCAGCCATTGGTACTAGTAACATGCGTAGCCGAGAGAGATCACATAGGAATAAATCGTTACACCAGTGGGGTGTGTAGCAAAGAGTGGTTTCATCTGGCGTGGTTGAAGGAGATCACTGCGGTGAAGCAATACGTGGAGGGAAGGGAGAATGTTTTGAGATCGAACCGGTTACGCTTGAAGCTGGCGCATTTTCGACTGGATCGCACTTTCTTGCAGCGACGTCACAGCATTGTTGAAGGGTCGTTGTTGCTCATGTTGGCATATATCGCTTCGAATGCGCTGGGGGTTGTACGTCAAACGATTTTGAATGTTCTCTTCGGCACGGGGCCCCAGGCCAATGCTTTCTATGCTGCTGCGCAATTACCCAATACCCTCTTCAATTTAGTGGCAGGAGGTGCGCTCGCTTACGCCTTTATTCCCGTGTTTATCTCCTATGAGCAGGCGAACGGGCCGAGAGAAGCATGGCGTCTGGCCAGCCTGGTTTTTAATGTCCTGCTCGTCCTGCTCACTGTTCTTGTTCTCTGCGGAGAATGGCTTACCCCTGCCTTCGTTAACCACTGGCTGGTCCCAGGTTACTCTGCTTCGGAACAAGCTCTGGTCACTACTTTGACACGTATCATGCTTGTGCAGCCGCTGATACTCGGTCTTGGCACAGTCGCTACGGCTATTTTGAGCAGTAAGCGCCAGTTCTTCCTGCCCGCTCTTTCCATTGCGGTCTACAACGTGGGCTTGATTGGGGGATTACTGTTCTCCCTTGCTCTTCCAGGTGTCGGCATCTATGGACCTACCTATGGGGTCCTGGTTGCCGCTCTGTGCCAGGTCCTGGTACAGGTCCCGGGTTTGCTCAAGGCAGGGTTACGCTATTCATTTCTCTGGGATCTCAAAAATCAGGGATTGCACGAGGTGATACGCCTCTCCGCTCCACACACGCTAGGAATAGGCATCTCTTCGGCAGGGGCCGTACTCAGTACGGCTTATACCTCCTACCTGCCTGATAGAGACAGCCTTGCAGTCCTGCACAATGCCCAGATGCTCTTTGCCCTCCCTGTGGCATTGCTTGCACAGGCCGTGGCCCAGGCGGCCATCCCGAGGATGTCGCAGCTCGCGGCGAACGAGCGTTACCTGCACCTGCGTCTGTTACTGTGGAGAGTGATTCTCGTATCGGTTCTCCTCAGCATTCCATGTACAGTCGGGCTCTCTGTGCTAGGAAAACCTCTTATCTATCTTATTTTCCAGCATGGAGCCTTTACGAGCCATTCGACCGAGCTCACGGTTCTAGCTTTGCTGGGCTACGTTGTGGGGATGCCGGGGAATATTGCCAGTGAACTCTTGGTGCGAGGCTTTTACGCGCTCAAAGACGGTTTCACGCCGCTCTTGATCGATATGGTGACTCTGGTTGCTCGCTTTGGTTTCATACTGCTGTTCATCCAAATCATGGCCGGTCCGTATGTGATCATGGCGATTCCAGTAGCAACCTCAGTGATCGTAACTATACAAGCACTTCTCCTTGGAGTCTTACTGGTCTTGCGCTTGCATATGAAGATAAAGACGGACAAAGGCCTGGAACGCCTGAAACGTATGCGTATGAATAAGCTAAAAGGTCAGCTAGTCCCACTGCGCTTCACAAATCCGCTTGATGCTAGGTGAGTAGTTGGGACAAGAGTCTTTCTGAACAGCATCGCTCACTGAAAAGGTGCGTTTCATTTTTTTGCACAGTGGCCTCCCACCTCCATGACGCCCCTTGCGGGCGTCATTTTTGCACAGTGGCCTCCCACCTCCATGACGCCCGCAAGGGGCGTCACTACTATACACGGAGTGAACGTCGCTTAGCTCGTTCTAATAACGATAGATACCCGAGCGAAGCGAGCAAAAACGTGTATAGTAGTGACGCCCCTTGCGGGCGTCATGGAGGTGGAGCAGCGTCATCAATGCCGCCCCTCCCATGTCTGGCGGGCTTCCTTCCTGCACAAAAATGAAACGCGCCCTGACGTCATTAAGGAATTACTACTCGCTTGTTTAATTTTTTACCTCTTGCTTACTTATTCTCCACCTGATCGCAACTTTGGTTTGATAGACTTATTGACAGAGATAAATATATACATGTATTTGCTCATAATGTAGTCTAGCGACTAGTAATGGATAGGTCAGGTGATTTATGAAAATATACAAGTCCTTTTTTCAAGTCCTTCGGGGCTCCTTTCCGCCAATTAATGGAGTTGTCCCACCCCTGCCTCTTCTTTTTCTCACAGCTCTTTTGCTTTTAGGTGTTTTATTGTTCCCGGTTAGTTTTTTTCAAAATAATCCATTTCTTCAGCGAGTGACTGCCGCCAGCCCCTATCAAAAATTTGCATCGCTAAAAGGTTTAGGTTCGATTGAAAATGAAATGGTAGGACCAGGAACAACTGCTGGAAGCCAAAAATTTTATATAGGCTACCAATACGTGAATTACTCACTTGATTTTGTTGCCATTGATCCAAAAAATAATTATGTTGCAACGACATACGCATCTCCGGTTTCTACAGAATACGCAGCAGCAGCAATGGCAGTTGGTCGGGATAACAATGTGTATATTGGCACAAAATCAACTGTCAATTCTCATATTCTAAAATTTAATACCTCGGCATCTCAACTGAGTGATGTGGGGACATTGCCGGTTGATCCTACTACATCAGCGAAACAAACATACATATGGCAATTCACCCTTAGTCCCGTTAATCAAAGAATATATGGTTGTACGTTCCCTTCCGCAGATTTAATTAGTTACGGCCCTAACGATCCAGCACCCCAGATACTGAATTTAGGCACAGTTGATCGGTCAAATCAATATGCGCGTAACTGCGCAGCCGACCAAACAAATCCATATATATATGTAGGAACAGGAAGTGTTACATCTAAGATTGTTGCCTATAATATCCAAACAAAAGCAACAAGTGTTCTTGTAACCGGCCCTTCATCAGGTTTTGGGAGTGTTTGGGTGGGAAGCGATAAGAATGTGTATGGATATATTGGGAATCAGTACTACCTGCTTAGTAATGGCATGGCAAAGGTAGTGAATTCAGCTCTTAATTCTGCTCCAACAAACGTGTTTAGCAATGGCGATAGAATCGCATTTAACCCAAATTATACAAGTGTGATTACTACCCATTCCAATGGTACGCAGAATACCTATCCCTATACATACCAGGGGAATAATCTTGATATCTTCAGAATAGGGATTGGACCTGATAGTAATGTTTACGCGGGAAGTGTCTTACCATTTTACCTTGCGAAATTTACACCCAGCAATCCGACGAGTGGTCTGATAAATCTCGGACAAATAGCAGCGGGAGAACCATACTCCATGCTTTCTTATAATGGGAAGCTTGAAATTGGGAATTATACGTTGCCTAGTTTAATGAGTTATGATCCAACTACTCCGATTACCCCTAATCCATACGTAAGTCCTAATTGCGGTGCAACAACAAATGCACCAAATCCACAATGTTTAAACGTAATCAATAATTGGTCGTCAACCAGTGGTTGGGTTGGTGACTTGCGCCCTGAAGCATTGATTGCAGCACCTGATGGTAATCTATATCTAGGATCTGTTGGTCACTATGGTCAGTTAAATGGACCAGTAGTGAAGTGGAGTGTCCAAACAGGTACCGCATCAGCTTACTACCCGTTTTCTAATTTAGGTGTTGACTCGTTAGCAGTAGCTAATTCTTGCCAGGGAGTAACAAGTACTGCATTTTGTCTTATTGGGGGAACAACAATATATGGAGGAGGGGGTGCCACTCCTACCGCAACAACATCACCTTTATTCATTTGGAATCCAACAACCAATGCTATGGTAAATAACTTTACCATACCCAATGTCCGAAATGTTGTTAAAATTACCGATCTTATTACCAATCCAAAAAACAATTATGTCTATGGAATAGCCATCAGTAGTTCCGGCAGTTATATGTTCATTTTTAATCCAAAGACAGGAACATTTGTGAATGGGGGAACTGCTCTTCCTTTCAGTCCTATATACAATAGTGTCGATATAGGTTCTGATGGAAACATTTGGGGTGTGGCAGCAACGGGAATATTCTATATTAATCTAACCACCAATAGCGCTCAACTTGTTTCCCCGACACAACAGCAGATAACTGCAGGGTTTGTATTAGTCAAAGATCCAACGAGGGGAGATAAAATTTACTTTGGGTCAAATGCTGATTTGTATGTGTATTATGTCCCTCATGCCAGCACCCCTGGTTTCCCCATCTCCTACTGTTACAATCACACCGACATCTATTATTGCGCGGAAACATTGCAACGACGAAATTGACCCGCGAGTATCCATTTGTACTTCGTTCATGAGAGCCACTTTGAAGAGCTCATCCAGATACAGATATCCTTGCTTGGGCAATGCGTGGAATAGCACTTCAAACACGTTTACTATTATAGTAAGTTATGTGACTTTATTGCTCGATTATGCAACTTCAAAAAGTAATAAAAATACTATAATTCTGTGCCTTCAACACTAGACAAAAGGCTTGGAAAACAGTATGCTTTAGGCAAGGGAGCTTTTTTGACCTTTCCATCGCGATTGGAGGTGTGAATGCCTCATCATCAAAAACAAGCCACAGCAGGAGAACCGGTCAGGGGTACCGTTCTCCGTTCCGTAGAAGCTGATGCGCCTATTATGCAGCACCAAGCAGAGGGTACTTCAACAGCTCTTGACGAGGTAAGTGATGAGTCCTTACTCCATGCTCTTGCGGATGGAGCCGTTTGGGCAATGGAACCTCTCTACCACCGGTATCATCGTCTCCTCTACGCTGTCGCTTATCAGACGGTCTGCGATCATCAGGTTGCCGAAAACCTGTTGCAGGAAGTGCTCTTTGCCGTCTGGCGACGTGCAAGGTTGTACTCTCCGCAATTGGGCACTGTTCGCACATGGCTCATCTCGATCATGCGCCACCGCACTATTGACTACATACGCAGTGTGGGTTGTCGTTCAACCCTGAAGGAGGTTTCCTGGGAAGTGGTCGAACCGGAGATGCGTCCCGCATATCCCGATGTGTGGGAGGAGGTATGGCACTCAGTGCAAAGCTCAAAGATACGCACATCTCTGATGAAGCTGCCAAGAAAACAACAAATAGTGATCGAGCTGGCGTATTTTCAGGGGTGGACCCACGTCGAGATCGCTGAGCGATATCAAATACCCCTCGGTACGGTCAAGGGACGGATACGCCTCGGTTTGCTTCACCTTAAACAAGAACTAGAGGAGAAGGAATGATATGAGGTCTTTTTGGACTCCATGAATAGTCCATCCATTGGTACTAGTAACGTGCGTAGCCGAGAGAGGGCGTATAGGAATAAATCGTTACAACAGTGGGGTGTGGAGCAAAGAGTGGTTTTATCTTGCGTGGTTGAAGGAGATCACTGCGGTGAAGCAATACGTGGAGGGAAGGGAGAATGTTTTGAGATCGAACCGGTTACGCTTGAAGCTGGGGCATTTTCGACTGGATCGCACGATTTTGCAGCGACGCTACAGTATTGTCGAAGGCTCGCTGTTACTCATCTCGGCCCATCTGGCTTCGAATGCGCTGGGGGTTGTACGTCAAACGATATTGAATATTCTCTTCGGTACGGGACCCCAGGCCAGTGCTTTCTATGCTGCGGCGCAATTACCCAATACCCTTTTTAATTTAGTGGCAGGAGGCGCGCTCACTTACGCGTTTATTCCTGTATTTATCTCCTATGAGCAGGCGAACGGGCCGAGAGAAGCATGGCGTCTGGCCAGCCTGGTTTTTAATGTCCTGCTTGTCCTGCTCACTGTTCTCGTTCTCTGCGGAGAATGGCTTGCACCCGCTTTCGTTAACCACTGGCTGGTCCCGGGGTACTCTTCTTCGGAACAAGCTCTCGTTACCACTTTGACTCGCATCATGCTCGTGCAGCCACTGGTACTTTGTCTTGGCACAGTCGCTACGGCTATTTTGAGCAGTAAGCGCCAGTTCTTACTTCCCGCCCTTTCCATTGCGGTCTACAACGTGGGCTTGATTGGGGGATTACTGTTCTCCTTTGCTCTTCCAGGGGTAGGCATCTATGGGCCGACGTATGGGATCCTGGCTGCCGCACTGTGCCAGGTCCTGGTGCAGGTTCCGGGTTTGCTCAAAGAAGGGTTACGCTATTCATGGATCTGGGATCTCAAGAATAAGGGCTTGCACGAGGTGATGCGCCTCTGTGCGCCAAACGCACTAGGGATCGCTATCTCTTCGGCAGGGGCCGTAATGAGTACGGCTTATGTCTCTTACCTACCTGATAGAGACAGCCTTGCGGTCTTGCACAATGCCCAGATGCTTTTTGCTCTCCCTGTGGTGTTGCTTGGGCAGACAATTGCGCAGGTGGCTATCCCGAGGATGTCGCAGCTGGCGGCGAATGGGCGTTACCTGCATCTGCGCCTGTTACTGTGGAGAGTAGTGCGTGTAGTGGTTCTCCTCAGCATTCCATGCGTGGTGGGACTCGCTGTACTAGGAAAACCTGTGATCAAGCTTGTTTTCCAGCATGGAGCCTTTACGAGCCATTCGACCGATCTCACGGTTCTGGCTTTGCTGGGCTACGTTGTGGGGTTACCGGGGAGTATTGCCAGCGAATTACTCGTGCGAGGCTTTTATGCGCTCAAAGATGGCCTCACGCCACTCTTCATCGATATTGTGACTCTGGCTGCTCGTTTCCCAGTAGCAACCTCCGTGGTTGCTACCATACAGACACTTCTCCTTGGGGGCTTGCTGGTCTTACGCTTGCATATGAAGATAAAGACGGACAAGGGCCTGGAACGCCTGAAACGTATGCGCTTGACATCCTCCCCATAGCATGAATGCCGCCCCCATGACGCCCGCAAGGGGCGTCAAATAGGGATCAACCTAAGAAGAATGTGAAGGAAGAATGTGAGAACGTAAGCGTGATCGCGTAGGGGCGGGAGTGGAGCGGATGTGGGGGGTGGGCCCTTGTGGCCGCCCGTGGGGCAGGGTGTGGCAAGGATGGGAAACCGAGCACTCCGGACAAGGGCGGGCAGCCACAAGGGCCCCAACCCCGCTCCACGCCGCCCCTGCCCCTACGCGAGATCTCCATCGGGCGTCATGGGGGCGGGAGGCCACTGTGCACAAAAGTGAAACGCACCCTCTGTTGAATGGGCATCAGACAATTATATACAACTGTGTTATAATGTATAGACAAAGGTGCATCAGTATGGTTTCAACGTATGAGAATCACTTTTCATCTTTAGAAAAGAGCTAAGCGAAGTGCCATGGAGTTGGTTGCCTGTATGGAGGTAACCACTATGTTAGAACGGTTGATTTGTCCCATCAATTGTATAGCATCGCAGGATTAGAGAACGACCCTGTTCTCATTTTGACACCACATTTGTATCTCACTCTTAAGTATTAAATCAGCTTTACACCGCAGGACAGGAGTCATGAGTCATGACCTACTCACATAGAAACATTGCTGAGGAGCAAAAAGAGGCGTATCAGAAAGAAAAACAGATAAGGGCTGTCTGTGACGAGCTCTCTATCACACTTGATCCCGTTGATTGGCAAAACTCCGGAATGCGAACATGGGTGACAGTGAATGCGATCAAGATAGCTGATCTCTTGGATCTCGGTCAACAAGATAGCGATTCCATCCTCCGCCGAGTTCGGATCAAACTGCTCGAACACGCGGCTCTTGAAATCATTGGCGGTCGACCAGGTCTCAAGGTCTTGATTTGGAGTCCTCTTGATGTGGTGCAACCACAAACATTTTTGAGCCTTTGGATTCTCACTATGGAGACGTATGAGCGCATAGCTATCGCTGAATATATCAGAAATGGACAGCGTGTCTATGAGCAGTATGAACTCGATGTGCGCGATGAACAACAGCTCGTAAAGCTCTTTGGACCAATGCATGCAGGTGAGTATCAACTGGGTGAGACGGTGACAATTGAGGAACGTGAGCGGAAATGCACCGGAGAGATCGTCTACATTCTTCCACCAGGCAAGGCACTCACGAATCGTAAACATTCATCAAGGGGAGACCAGAGCAGTTTGGGAAAAGCATACATGAACGAGGTTTCACCAAGGTATCTTATCGATTGCTATGATGGTTTCCCGCATGTGGTTAATGAGTCGCAAGTCATCAGTAAAATATCTGGAATAGAGTGAGTTTTTGCAGTTAGCTCCCATCAAGTAGGAATTTTGGTGTAGTTGTAACCGCCAGAATTGACAAGTGAAAAAAAACGTATTATTGTATTGTTTAGCTAAGTCAACGACTTAGGTGTGGGGTTAAGTAGGGAGGGAGGTCAACGAGCTTGCACGAACGTACATGTGATTCCACTTCGCACAAACAAAGCAGCTCTTTATCACTTCATGATAGCGTCCTTATATCCTCATGGCGAAACTCCAAGAATTCCCGTTCATCCAGCAAATGTGAGGTCTTTACACGGTACGAGAACTGTGTTGACGTGTTAATGTTGACTTCATATCTGTTACCAGCATAATCGTAAGGTTGTAGCTGTTGCTATATCACATGGTACTTCATCTGCACTCGCATGAAGTTGCAGTAGGATGCCAAGCGTGTAGATATTTCAACACGTAGGCTACGGGGGAGCTTTTTATGATTTTGGTTGCACGACCTCTTCTAGATGAGGAGGAAAAGGTGGCTGTGCATCGTGTTCTCGCGTCTGGACAGTTAGCCCAGGGAGAGAACGTGGCTGCTTTTGAGCAACGCTTTGCAGAAGTTTGCCATGTACGCGAAGCAGTAGCGGTTTCTTCAGGTACGGCTGCGCTCCATCTTGCCTTGCTTGCACATGGTATAGGTCCAGGTGATGAGGTAATCACAACGGCTTTTAGTTTTGCAGCGACGGCCAACGTAATTCTGCTTGTCGGTGCGACTCCGGTGTTTGTTGATATTGAGCCAGACACCTACACACTTGATCCCGCATTGGTAGGAGCTGCGATTACGCCTCGTACAAAAGCCATTATGCCGGTTCACCTCTATGGTCATCCAGCTAGCATGAAGCGATTGAAGCCTCTGGCAGAAGCTCATAATCTAGTTATCATTGAGGATGCCTGTCAAGCACATGCGGCTAGTATTGATGGGAAGCCAGTGGGGAGTTTTGGGACGGGTTGCTTCTCCTTTTATGCCACCAAGAATATCACAACCGGTGAGGGTGGCATGGTCACAACCAATGATCCCGAAATCGCTGAACGCGTTCGCTTATTACGCAGTCATGGGCAAAAAGAACGTTATTCTCACGTAGCACTAGGCTACAACCAGCGTATGACTGAGATTCAGGCAGCACTTGGTCTAGTTCAAGTAGAAAAGCTGGAGCGGTTTACCGAACAGCGTATTGCCAATGCGGCTTTCTTGACTAAACATCTCAGGGACTCAGTTCAAACACCCATGACACGCCTTGGATACCGGCATGTCTACCATCAATATACCATCCGAGTTCCTGAACATCGGGATAAGTGGGTAGCGCACTTGCGCACGCGAGGCGTTGGAACTGCCGTTCATTATCCCTTACCCATTCATCAGCAACCTTTTTATAGAGAGAAAAAGGATGAGTTTAAATTTCTAAGTGTAGGTAAAATGATGAGAGATATACGGCTGCCTGTCACAGAAATGGCCGCAAAGCAGGTTCTATCGCTGCCAGTTCATCCTGCACTGAGTGCAGAAGATCTCACAACGATTGTACACGAGGTTCTTGCCCTATGCGATTAAAAGATGGCACTGCAAGTAGGAGCTGTCTGACGTTCGAACTAAGGGATGAGGTAACTATTCGGGCACCCTTGAATCAACTGCCCCTCTTCACAGGCAGACATTTGGAGAGAATGCCTGTCATCCCTTCGCTTCTCTCAGGGCAGGCTCTGAGCGCGAGCTTTGGGTCTGGCTCGACGGACGCAGAGATCCTTCGCTGCGCTCAGGATGACAGAGAGGACCCTACTCAAAACAGGCGGGATGAGAGAAATGGACGCAGTATAACTTGATACCATCCAAAATTTGGGTCTGCCTCTATACTGAATTCATGAGATGACCTGAACAGTTACAAATTTTTAACTATTATAAGGGAGACGCTTATTTTATGCAGATAAGAGTTGGCATTGTCGGTGCAGGTTCGATGGGAATGAATCATCTGCGGGTTCTCAGCGATTTCAATGAAGACCAGATTCGAATTGTAGGAGTTGCAGAAACCTATGAACCGAACTTGAAGCGAGCAACAAGTCGATTTCATGTGCGGGGCTACACTGATTATCGTCAGATGATTGAGGAGACCAAGCCTGATCTTGTGGCGATTGTTGTACCTACCCAGCTGCATTTTGAGGTAGCTTCATATGTACTTGATAGAGGCATCAATGTACTGCTTGAAAAACCTATGACGAACACCATCGAGGAGGCACTTACACTTATCGAGATTGCCCATAGTCGTGGAGTCAAGCTTGCAGTTGGACATGTAGAACGATTTAACCCAGCTGTGATTGAAGTAAAGCGTCGTGTGGTGACTGGAGAACTTGGACAAGTGTTTCACTTGCACGCACGACGACTGGGTCCATTTCCTCCTCGTATTCGTGACGTTGGCGTTACACTTGATCTAGCGACACATGATATCGATATCATGCGCTATCTGGCAGACTCAGAAGTGGAGCGTGTATATGCAGAAACACAACGTCAGATCCATAGTACACATGAAGATTTACTGCTTGGCATTCTGCGTTTTGCTAATCAGGTGACAGGCGTCCTTGATGTAAACTGGTTAACCCCGACAAAGGTACGTGAACTTAGCATCACTGGTGAAAAAGGAATGTATCTCATCAATTATCTGACGCAAGATGTGTATTTTTATGAAAATGATTATACAACCACGACATGGGATGCATTACGCTCTCTTACAGGAGTAAGCGAAGGAACAGTGACGCGTCTCAAGATTCAAAAAGCGGAACCTTTGCGCTTAGAGTATGAGGATATTTTTGCGGCTATACAACAAGATACAGCTCCTACGGTGTCAGGAGAAGATGGACTAGCAGTCCTGGAAGTAGTAGGCCAGTTAGCAGACTCAACACATATAAGAATAGATAGCAGACAACTTGCAAAGGTGGAGGTAGTTTCCTGATATGCAAAATAACTCGCCTAACTCTCACCTTACATCATCAACAGTCGCGGTCATTGGCTTAGGTAAGATTGGCCTCCCACTTGCAGTGCAGTATGCAAAGCACGGGAGACGCGTGATTGGTGCTGACATCAATCCAAAAGTAGTTGATATGCTCAACTTTGGGCAATCGCATGTACAAGAGGAGCCTGGACTTGCTTCCGAAGTTGCTGAACTGGTAGAGAAAGGGTTACTCTCTGCAACAGTAGACATAGCTGAGGCGGTTCGCCAAGCGAAAGAGGTTGTCGTTATAGTTCCCGTAATTATTGATGCCGAGCATAAAGTCAACTTTGAAGGTATCGACGCTGCTACGACGGCAATTGGCGCTGGCTTGCAACCTGGCACATTAGTAGTCTATGAAACCACTCTACCAGTAGGTATAACATCGATACGGCTGCGCCAGATTCTTGAGCGCACATCGAATTTGCAGGCAGGCCGAGACTTTTATTTAGCGTATAGCCCCGAACGGGTCTCATCTGGTTCCATCTTTCGTGATCTGCGTATCTATCCAAAAGTGGTAGGTGGCATTGATGAGCAAAGTATGGCTGCTGCGCTAGAGTTTTATCGCTCTATGCTCGACGCCGACGTCATTACCATGAAATCTACAGATGAGGCTGAGTTTGTCAAGCTCATCGAAACAACCTATCGTGATGTCAATATTGCGCTGGCTAATGAGTTCGCCTGCTTCGCTGATGCCCATGGACTTGACGTGGCAACAGCAATTACGGCGGCCAATACCCAACCCTACTCGCATATTCACACGCCAGGTGTTGGCGTTGGCGGCCATTGTATTCCGGTCTATCCTTACTTTCTACTCGCAGGAGTGGAGGAAGCAGAGCCGGACGCTCTGCTTTCTGAGATGCCAATGCTCACATTACCACGCTCTGCTCGTCGCATTAATGATGCCATGGCTGAGTATGCTGTACGTCGCATTGAAACTGTCGTGGGATCATTAGATCAGCAATCAGTGCTCATTCTTGGAGTAGCTTATCGAGGGGATGTACGAGAATCTGCATTCACGAGTGCGAAACTGCTTCAGGATGCTCTGCTGAAACATGGGGCAACTGTCTATGCTCATGATCCGCTATTCAGTGAGCGCGAGTTGTATGAATTAGGATACAAGCCTCTTCCGCGTGAGCATGAAAACGAAATAGTGGCCATTATTTTACAGGCAAGTCATCAAGATTATACGGAATTCGATTTTAGTCGCTTTACTCACTGCCAAGTAGTTCTTGATGGACGCCGAGCACTTAATCGCGAACGGATAGAATCTCTCGGCATGTGCTATATCGTCATTGGCGATGGTCATCAAGAGAAACCCGATCAAGAGAAGGACCAAGAAGTGTTTGTTGCTCCAGCATCCGGGATAGGAGGCTACCGCTAGTGCGATTTGCGTCAATAGTGGGGGCACGCCCACAGTTTATCAAGGTTGCGCCGGTCAGCAAAGCCCTACGCCAAGAACACGAAGAGATCATTATTCATACCGGACAACACTATGACTACTGCATGTCTGCACAGTTCTTTGATGAACTTGCCATTCCGACTCCAGATTATCATTTAGAAATTGGCTCTGGAACGCACGGAGGTCAAACTGCTCGTATGCTCGAGGCAATTGAGCAAGTGTTCATGAAGGAGAGGCCAGACTGGGTTGTAGTCTACGGCGATACTAACTCTACGCTGGCTGGGGCATTGGCGGCGGCAAAGCTCCATATACCAATCGCACATGTTGAAGCTGTTTTGCCCAACAGAGACCGCTCAAAGGAATGCAAGAAATGAAGGCATTACTCAAGGCGTTGAGATTGTAGGAGATGTCATGTATGACATTCTGTTGCAAGTCCAATCAAAAATTGATGATCGTGTGAGAATGCTCCTGCCTAAGTTGGGAGTTACACCGCAAGATTATTTACTGGTAACTGTGCATCGGGCTTCCAATACTGATGATCCAGAGGCCATGCATGATATCGCAAACGTACTCAATAAATTAGAGGTGCCGATAATTTTTCCCATCCACCCACGCACACAGGCTTGTTTAGGAAAGTATGAAATTACCTGGAAAAAGCATATTCACTTTATTGAGCCTGTAGGGTATATCGACATGTTAGCGTTACAATCGAGGGCTTACCGCATTCTTACTGACTCAGGAGGTATACAAAAAGAAGCATTTCTGCTTGGCGTGCCATGTATAACCTTGCGTGAAGAAACAGAATGGATAGAAACGGTTGACGCTGGATGGAATGTGTTAGTGGGTACCCGTCAGGAGGTAATTCTCGATGCAGTTGGGATGCCTAAACCAAAATCTCCACAAAAGAATCCATTTGGCGAGGGTGATGCGGCGATACGTATCGCTCACAGTTGGTCGAATTGAAAATCGAGTTAATTAATTGATAAGCAAGGAAGTAGTTATGGCCCATATACTCTTTATCACACCCTATTTTCCTCCTGAGAAAGCAGCTCCGGCAGTACGTCTCAGTGAAACTGCAATACATTTGGTGAAGCGGGGCCATCAAGTAACAGTGTTGACAACTGTTCCCAATTATCCAACTGGTATTGTTCCACCAGAATATCGGGGACATCTGATCCAGCAGGAAACGCTTGAAGGAGTGCGTATAGTTCGCATATGGAGTTATACCAGTCCAAATCGAGGATTTGCACGACGCATTCTGGCGCAACTGTCCTTTGGCTGGTTAGCTCCTATACTGGGGGGTAAAGCGGTCGGTAACCCAGATATTATTATCGTCGAATCACCTCCACTCTTTGATGCTATTGCCGCACGCTTACTTGCATGGTACAAGCATTGTCCCTTCATCTTCCTAGTCTCAGATCTCTGGCCTGAGTCTGCCGTTCAGTTAGGAGCGTTGCGTAATCGCATGCTGATCCGTCTTGCCGAATGGTTGGAATGGTCAACCTATCAACGGGCAAGTTTGGTTTGGGCTGTAACTGACGGAATTCGTCAATCACTTCTGCAACGTGGACTACCTACTGAGCACGTGTTTCTTCTAACTAATGGTGTAGATACGACGAAATTTCGACCATTACCCCAGGTTCAAGCACGTGCAGAACTGGAATGGGACGATCGGTTTACCGTGCTCTATGCAGGCACTCACGGATTGGCTCACGGATTGACGACAGTGCTGGATGCAGCTGAACTCCTACGAGAGCATACCGATATCCGCTTCGTGCTTTTGGGTGATGGTGCAGCAAAAGCAGATCTTGTCATTCAAGCACAGCAGCGTGACCTGAAGAATATCACATTTCTAGACCCAGAGCCGCATGAACGCATGCCACTCATTTTGGCAAGTGCAGACATCTGTCTTGTTCCTTTACGAAAAGTACCACTCTTTGAAGGAGCATTGCCTTCGAAGATGTATGAGGCAATGGCATGTGCCCGCCCTATAGTCTTGGGGGTGGAAGGAGAAGCACGTCAAATGGTCGAGCAAGAGGCGGGTGCAGGACTTGCTATAGAACCGGAGAATGCAGAGGCTCTCGTAGAAGCAATCCTCTATCTCTATAAACATCCTGAAGTCGCAAAGGCACTGGGGCAGCGAGGCCGTGTTTTCGTGGAAAAACGATTCGATCGTACACAACTAACAGCAAAACTTGAAACACACATTGCTAGTGTGTTTGAGAAGAAGCAATGTGGCTCTGTACCAGTAGCATCCACTGCAGAGTGGTGAAAGTAAAAGGCGAGGTAGATCATAAAGATATGGAGATTTCCAAAGGAATACTGTTTGGAGAAGATTCACAGGTCACCAAACAACGGTGGTGGAGAATGTCGTCAGCAACATGGCGTCTTGCTGCTCTCGTTGGTGATGATACATTGCTCATAGCATTGCTTGTAAGTCTCACGAATGCATCACATTTAGGATTAAGTGTGCCAGCTAGCGTATTTGGCTCGTGGAGCGCAAACTTCGTTTGGCTGTGCTTGGCCCTTGCTTTGTGGAGCTTTGCGGTTAATATCATACAAGCTCAGCAACCGAGCTGTGTAGCGAGTCTTCTTAAGAGTCCACTCTATGCGTTATGTTCGCTCATGTTAATGTTCTTTTTTTGCATATCGCTCTTGTATCTCTTTATTGGTAATGGAATTATTTCCTACACTAAACCATTGCTTCTCTTTTTAATAGTAGCAGCACTAACTCTAAGTATATGGCGGGTGAGCCTGGCTGAGATCATCAACTTACCACGCTTTCGTCGGCAAGCGGTAATAGTCGGCATCAATGCTGCCGGTAAGAACCTTGGGAAGGAATTGCTGAATGCAAAGCACCCAGGTGCAAACGTTGTAGGATACATCAGCGAGGGCCTCGACTGGCAAAAGCAACAAGATGGCCTACCTGTTTTGGGAGGCAGAAGTGCATTACGTAGCTTAGTGCAGGATGGTGTGATCGACATGATTATCATGGCTATTGACTATAAAGCCAACCCTGAACTCTTTCAAGAAGCACTTGAGGGAGCGCAGGGGGGTATTTCAATAGTTCCCGTAACGGCAGTCTATGAAAGCACGAGCGGCAAAATTCCTGTAGAACATATTGGTGATCAATGGTATATGGCACTCCCATCTGAGCAATTTATTAAGGCATTCTATGGATGTTGGCGTAAAATGATGGATCTTGCCTTTGGGCTCTGTGGCACATTAGCCCTAGGCTTAGTGTTACCGATCCTGGCCGTATTAATTAAGCTGGACTCACCTGGTCCCGTCTTCTACAGTCAGGAGCGATCAGGCTATCGGGGACGAACGTTTCGTATCCTCAAGTTCCGTTCGATGTGTACTAATGCAGATCGTGTTGAAGGTGGAGCGTGGACAACCAGGAGTGATACGCGTGTGACGCGAGTAGGACGATTCCTACGAGCGACGCACATGGATGAGTTACCACAGATGCTTAATATCGTGCGAGGAGAGATGAGTTTGATCGGCCCACGGCCGGAGCGACCAGAGTATGTGGCTGAACTGGAAAAGAGCAATCTATTTTACTGCTATCGTCTGAGTGTCAAACCAGGATTAACAGGCTGGGCGCAGGTGAAGTACGACTACGGTAGCGGAGAGCAGGACGAACTGGTCAAACTCCAATACGATCTCTACTACATCAAACACCGCTCATTCCTGTTTGATGTATTAATTATTTTGAAAACAATAGTTGAGGTGGTGCTTTGCCATGGAGTATAGGAGTCTCGTTAAAAGTAAAACGTTACCACGCCAGAAATTTCTTCCGTTTGCGTTACCACATATCACCCAGGCGGAGATCGATGAAGTGGTGGATACCCTGCGCAGTGGATGGTTAACCACTGGACCTAAGACAAAACGTTTTGAGCGTGAGTTTGCTACAAGGGTAGGGACACCCTACGCCCTGGCAGTCAATTCCGCGACCGCCGCTATGCATCTTGCACTTGATGCGCTTGGTTTGCAACCTGATGATGAGGTGATCGTGCCAGTCTACACGTTCACGGCCACAGCCGAAGTCGTCGTGTACCTCCGAGCAAAGCCTATCTTTGTCGATGTCAACCCAGTTACATGCAATCTCGATCCTGCCCAATTGGAAAAACATATCACACCGAGGACACGAGCAATTATGGTTGTGCATATAGCTGGGCTACCTGCTGAGATGGATGCAATCGGTGCTCTTGCAAAAACATATAACCTGTCTGTGATTGAAGATGCAGCGCATGCCTTTCCTGCCAAATATCGAGGACAGATGATAGGCACAATCAGTGATTTCACTGCCTTTAGCTTTTATGCAACGAAGACGCTAGCGACCGGCGAAGGTGGCATGCTTACCACGGCAAATCCTGAGTTTGCTGAAAGAGCCTCAATGATGGCGTTGCACGGCATCAGCAGAGATGCCTGGAAACGCTATAGTGCTGAAGGGTCCTGGTATTATGAGGTGTTACAGGCAGGATACAAGTATAACATGACGGATATCGCTGCTGCCCTCGGCTTGCATCAGTTAGCACGGAGTCAGTGGCTGTTGGAACGTCGGCGATCTATCGCGCAACGCTATACTGAAGCTTTCTCACAGTGGCCAGAGGTCGAGCCACCCCCAAATCCTGCCCATGTGGAGCATGCCTGGCATCTGTATTTACTGCGATTACGACCAGAACGGCTCACGATTACAAGGGATGCTTTCATTCAAGCGCTTACGAAAGCAAATATTGGAACCAGTGTGCATTTCATTCCGCTGCACCTGCACCCCTTCTACCGTGATACGTATCACCTGCAGGTAGAAGACTTCCCAGCAGCACTACATGCTTATCAGCGGGTCATCTCATTGCCTATCTACCCTGGCATGGCTGATGAAGATGTCGAAGATGTCATCGCAGCTATCGAACAGATTATTGCAGAACATAGGAAGTGAAAGGCAAGCGTGTAAGGTAAACGACTTACTTTATATGGATGGGGTACTATGAAGTATTTTATTGATGCAATCACAGCAGTTTTCTCTTTTAAAGAAGTGCGAATTAACCGAAATATTACTGACTATCCGCAGCAACACAGAGTTTCAATGCTGCTGTATCTTATTGTCATGCTACTAGGTTTTAACACAGCAATTGTTCTGCACTTGCTCGTAGGGATGTACATCTTACCTCTAAGTGTTACCCTATGCATCTTATTATGCTTATTTCTCAGCTTTTATCGAATCAAAGCTACGTCATTCTCTTCATCAAGGCGTAGTCCACATAAGCTCAATGTTGCAGACTTATTAGAGCGTGACGTTGTGCCGCTGGAAACGAGTGAGGCGTGCGCCAGTTTAAAAGGACAAGTTATTCTTGTCACAGGAGCAGCAGGATCGATTGGTTCACAGCTGTGTAGACAATTGCTTGACTATGAACCAAAACTGCTGATAGCTTTGGATATGAACGAGACCGGGTTGTTTGATTTGGCCGAGGGTTTACGGCCTCATCCACATATCGCCAGTTTATATCTCCATATTGGAGATATTACTAATGTGCAAAGAATGACACGCTTGTTTGCAGACAAGCAGCCGAATATTGTATTTCATGCAGCTGCATATAAGCACGTTCCTCTGCTTGAACAGTATCCTGATTTAGCCATACGCACAAATGCGCTTGCCACTTATCATTTATGCTATCTGGCTCAGCAATACGCAGTCGCCCATTTCGTATTTATCTCAACGGACAAAGCAGCTGAACCTGTTAGCGTTATGGGCGCTTCCAAGCGATTGGGAGAATTGATTGTGCAGTCCTTAGCACAATCGATGAGTGGTACAACACGCTTTTGTGCGGTACGCTTCGGTAACGTCATTGGCAGCCGTGGAAGTGTTGTGCCTATATTTGCCCGGCAAATCGAGCAGGGTGGTCCCTTAACTGTAACGGACCCCAAGGCTACACGCTATTTTATGACTATTCCTGAAGCTTGTGAATTGGTCATTCTCACGTCTGCAATCGCCGATCAGGGAGGCCTCTATCTTCTGGATATGGGAAAACCTGTCCGGATTATAGATTTGGCCGAAAAAATGATTCGCTTATGCGGTTTGCAGGTAGATCGAGATATTCATATAGTGTATACGGGCCTGCGTCCTGGTGAACGCCTTCATGAAACGTTAGCAGGAGCAGATGAAGAGTTAGTTCCGACAACTCACAGCAAAATTTCCTGTGTTACGCATAAAGACAACCTGCCAACGTTCGCGATGATTGTCCAATGGATAGAAACGTTAGAGGATAGTCTCGAGCATGAAGATGTCATGCGGCATCGGGAGCTTCTTTTTGAGCTTGTTCGTGAGCAAGAGTTGATCAGTGTACTGACCGGTTAGGTGCGAACTAAATAGTAAGGCAAAGTTATGCACAAGAAGCTAGCAGTTGACAACTCATTAAAAAGAACGTGGTCGAATTAGGACTACTTAATTATTGATAAGATTGGTCGTGTGAGCATGATAGAACCAGTAAGTACGGAAGAAAAACAAAAGGTGCGGGTGCGTGTACGGGTCCGACATAAAAAAAGCAGTTCTAAAAAGCATTATGTCCTCGGTGGTAGCCTTTTGTTCCTGTTCTTAGCCAGCTCAATTCTCTCAGTGGTTGGCTACCAAACATACAATACACGCTATCACAATGATCTCTCCCTTGCACAAGCAGGAATACAGCACCTGCAAAAGGCGGAGACGCTTATGACTACATGGTCACAGAAACCTCTTGATGCACAAATTACGGCCCAAGCAAAACAGGAGTTTGTCTCTGCCTTGAAGACGTTTAGCATGCTAAATACCGATCTACAGTCATTACCAGTATATGCCAGGCAAGTTCCAGTGTATGGCACACGTGTAAGTGCAGCACAACATCTTGCACCACTGGCTATTACACTTTCTCAAGCTGGAGTGGCGGGCAGCGATATCTTGAATACACTTGCCACAGAACTTCATGATCCATTAACTCCTCAGGATCGTGGCATCACACAGTCAGACTTTACAAGAGTCTCTCAAGATATTAAAGAGGTAAAGCTTGCGCTTGCTCAGGCCACCAATGAAATTAATCAGCTACAGCCATCCGATATGCAACTCGATTCACGCATCCCGAAACTGGTAGATACCTTTCATAAAGAGCTACCAATGGTTCAGGGATGGCTGAATACTGTTGAGCAATTCCTGCCTGTTGCTCCCGCACTCCTTGGCATCGGTACACCAGCAAACTATCTGATAGAGGTACTCGACTCAACCGAGCTACGACCTGGTGGTGGTTTCATCGGCAACTATGGTATCGCCACGCTTTCGGGGGGACGGTTAACAGCTGCTCATATTACAGATGTTGACTTACTCGATAGACCTTTTGAAGCTGCCGGCCATGTTATTGCTTATCCATCTACTTACTCATGGTTTGACCTGGCCCGGAGCAGTTGGAGTTTGCGTGACTCCAATCTCGACGCGGACTTTCCTACAGCAGCCCGCTATGGAGAGCAAACTTATAAACAAGAAGGCGGCAACGTTCCTATTCAAGGCGTAATTGCCATTACTCCTGCACTTATTCAGCAGATTCTCACAATTACGGGGCCAATCAGCGTTCCAGAGTATCAAGAAGTGGTGACATCAGAGAATCTGATTGCTCGGATCCACTTTCATCAATTAGGTGGGAGAGCTGCAGGAGAAGGAAGCGATCTTATTCCTTCGCCCGATGGTCATTCGTCGCTGCGTAAACGCTTCACAGAGCTGTTAGCAGAGCATTTATTAGACCGTGTACATCAAATCTCTTCTTCAGCTTTGCCCAAAGTTTTACAGCTCATGATCAATTCAGTACATTCAAAGGACATCCAGCTCTATTTCAACCTTAGTTCAGCAGAAAATCTGTTAGCGCAACAGCATCTGGATGCTGCAATCCAATCACCAGCAAGTGATAGTCTCTTTATTGTGGATGCGAATATTGCTCCGGATAAAGCTAATAACTTTTTCACTTACACACTAAACGACGAGGTGAACATCAATATAAATGGTGATGCCATGCATCACACTACTATCAGTTACGCATGGCTGGCTAATGGTCAAAACTATGGTGCAAGCTTGTATCGAGACTATGTACGCGTCTATGTACCATCAGATAGTACCTTGCAAGCCCAGGATGGATGGAGGCAACGTGGCACAAGCACAGCCTTTGGGCGTGAGGTATGGGCTGGTGTCTTCAACCTCTCCTATGGTCAAACCCTTACCATTACTCTCGACTGGAAGGTACCCTCGGTTGCTAAAAAAGATCAACACGGCTGGCATTACCAGTATGAATTTGCCATCGTGTTCAATTGCCACGAATAAGTGGCAAGGACTGTTGTCCAAGCATACACAGTACGGAATACTTACTCAATCTTTGAATGAAGATCTGAACGTAGGAGTTGATTATGCTTGTAGATGAGTCTTTAAGTGTTGAAGATGCCCAAGCTGGCCGTCGTGCTACGCTGAATGGTAGTAGCTATTGTGAGCAATGAGCTATGCCGGTTTTAGCTGTGTTGTGTTTAAAATACTGTTAGCTCAATAGGAAGAAGTGGTAGTGATGAAAAATGGTGTTATTGGCGAAAAAATTTCGGCACATAGAGAAATCGCACTTGTACTTGCCTCTGCAATTTTCCCAATTTTGGCGATTTTAACGGCTGTATTATTAGGCGGCGTGTTAGGAACTCTAGATACTTCTAATGTTGCACTTATTATTGGCGTCCTTTTATTCATCATAATTCTTGCTCTACGCCAGGATGAATTGGCAGTAGCGATGATAGTGTTTGCTCACATTTATATTGACTGGTTTCTAGGGCGGGAAATTATTGGGGCTACAGTTGCAGTTGGGCTATTGCTTTTCTTGTTCATACGCTCTCCACGCTATCTGTGGGTTACCCCTCGTGCTCTGTGGCTGTGGTGTCTGTTTCTTATAATCACTATCCCCCCAACCATAAAAGGCAGTCATGGTTCCTATGAGCTTGCATTCTACTATCCTAACATCATTTTTGGGGCTTTGGTGATGTTTTGGTTAGGATTGCTTGTTGCTAGGAATAAGATACATCTGAGGACTCTTTTCCACGTGCTTGCGATATTGGGAACTTTGCTAGCTATACATACAATTATTCAAACGAAAACTGGAGTAGTTTTGTTTAGCACACCACATTTTGATACATACCTTGCGCAGGTATCAAATTTCGGACTAGCTGATTCTAATGCCACTCGGACTGGATCATTCTTTGAAAATCCTGATTGGAATGGTACTTTTTTCGCGATGATACTCCTTCTTCCCCTGGGTCTATTTGCTGAAGCTAACTCTTTTCTATCAAAACTTATGTATTTTACCGAAATGCTCCTTATGTCAATTGCACTCCTTTTCACCTACAGTGTTGGTGCGTGGATAGGTGCCTTAGTGGGTATCATTGCCTTTATCCTCTTTGCTGGACGTAGTTACTACCGTATGTTGGTTCCTGCGCTTATGGTGATTGTAGGGGGAATATTGCTGATAATTTACCCAACCGAAATTAATCTTCTATTCCAACACGCATCAGATCCAAAAGAATTATTGCTGCGTTCTGGGGCCTGGCAGACTGCCATAAATATAATCAGAGTTTTTCCCTTTACAGGCATAGGTCTGGGTCCCACGAATTATCTTCAGCAGGCGGAACCCTATAGAGACCCAGTTCAGTATATTCCTTTAGCCCATCCACATAATGCATATTTGGAATTGGGGGCAGTGGCAGGTCTCCCTGTTCTACTTGTATTTCTTGCCCTCCTATTATTTGCTTTGTGGTGCGCTTGGCGCAATTGGCTTCTGGTTGATGCAAGAACCCGTTCCTTGATAGGAGGAGGCATTGCTGCAATTATTGCTTTAAGTATCAACAGCTTGAGTATCAATGGCTGGACCCTCCCTCCATTAGCAGCAGTAGGGTGGCTGATTCTAGGAGCTATGGCATCTCCTTTGATAGTGAAAAAACTGCCTAGTGACAGGGAGAGCGAGATACAAGCATGACGACAAAAGGGTTACAAAGTCTTGAACCAGGCAAAGGAAAGGCTACCGATGCTGTGCCATTTTCAGCAGAAACAGCGTCTATACTCAATGGTATCAATGTAGAAGATGGCACTATTCCCGATCTTAGCGAGTCTCCTACGCTCGTGTTACCGATTATAAATGCTGGTCTCTCATCAACTGACTTTGTTGCGCTCAACGGGTTTCCTGTCGAAGAACAGTTAACCTGGATGCTTCCTGTAGTAAAAGTCGCAAAGAAAACCGCGTCACCTTTTCGCACAGACGAGTATCCCTTAACTCTGATGCGCAATCTAATAAAGAACTCTGGCATCTATGCGATTGCCTCATTAACGTCCCCCTTTATCTCGTTGATACTTGCGCCTTTTTTAGCCTATCATCTCTCACATACAGATTATGGTGTTCTTGCGGTACTCAATACGGTTATTTCTCTCGTTGCCGGTATCACTCAGCTAGGTTTAGGTTCAGCTTTTTTTCGCGCCTATGGTTTTGATTATGTATCGCAACATGATCGTTTAGGAGTTCTATCGACCGTAGTGGTTCTCCTCGTGTCTGTTTCAGGCACTACTGCACTGACAATCGTACTAACTGCGCCAATGCTCTCAACGCTACTGTTTGGCACCGCGTCCTTCAGCAATCCTGTACTTTTTGCGGCTTTAGCGATTCTTCTACAGAATCTGGCTTTACCTGGGTTATCATGGCTGCGTGCAGAAAACCGAGCCCTCTTCTTTTCGGTGTTGTCCATCGCTAATCTTCTTGCTACTCTAGGAGCAAATATTGTTCTAGTAGGTATCCTGCACTGGGGAATTACAGGCTCTTTGATCGCGGTGGGAGTCGGCTATGCTGTCATTGCTCTTGCTACATTGCCAGTCATCCTACTACGTGCTGGTGTACTCCTACGCTTTGACATTGCCAAAGGTCTTCTGGCCTTCGGTGTGCCGAATGTGGCCAACTTTGTATCAGTATGGGTACTGCAACTGTCGGATCGCTATCTCCTGGGTCATTTGGGAACACTGGCGGAGACTGCTAACTATGCAGTCGCCTATAGCCTGGGTGGTGTACTGTCCTCTGTGGTCATAGCACCATTTTCTCTGGCCTGGCCTGCTGTTATGTTCGCCATCGCCAAGAGAAACGATGCGACCGAAATGTTTCGACATGTTTTCCTCTGGTTCAGTATCATACTACTCTTTGCCACCTTTGGTCTTTCGCTTATCGGCATTGGTGTACTTAATGTACTCTTTCCACATACTTATGCTTCAGCAACACCGATCATACCCATCATTGCCGTGTCAATTATGTTCTATGGAATATATGTCATCTTCACTATTGGGGTTTCAGTACAGCGAAAAACCTGGTTTGCGGTTATCTTCACAACACTATCCGCTCTCGTCAACGTTGGACTCAACCTTATTTTAATTCGCCTCTATGGGTCTATGGGTGCGGCTCTCTCAACGCTGCTGGCATATATGGTATTGGCAGGTGTCGCCTATGTCGTGAATCAGCGCATCTACCCGATTGCATTTCAGCTTAGAGCGTTTGTTGCTGCATTGCTCATAGGCATAGTGCTTTATGTAGGCAGCGATTTTGTTACACAGTTCCAGGAAACATATGTGGCCTGGAGTCTACATATAATTGCTCTTTTGCTCTATGGTGGTTGCCTAGTTTTATTGGGAAAATTTGTAAGCCGTGGCTCCAAGAACAGTTTGTGATCATTGTTTGAGGAGAAGTAATGGTGGAAACACCCTTTTTAATGAAAGGATCGCAGTATGCAGAAATTGGAAGAAACATTTAATCCTTTGCACTATTGGGAACAGCGTTTGCAAGCGCATCCCGATATTACAGGAGTTGGCTATCTTGGTCGTTCACCGCGCTTTGTGGAGCAACAATATCGTTCACGTATGTATCAAGTTGAATTAGCATTGCGCCACTACGGGCTAGCCAACCTTACAGATCACTCTGTCCTCGACATTGGGGCGGGTACGGGTATCTGGCTGAAATTCTGGCATCGACATGGCGCGAGTTTCCTGGCAGGACTGGATTTTGCGCAACCGAGTGTCGATAGGCTCAAGAGTGAGTTCCCAGATGATCTGATTGTGAAGGCTGATGTCAGCTCGGTACCATTACCGCTACCGGATACAATGCGCTTCGATGTTATTTCCGTCTTTGATGTGTTGCTGCATATCATTGATGCTGAAGGCCTTAGGCATGCCATTGCCAACTTTGCACATCACTGCAAGCCAGGCGGCTGGCTCATTATCTCTGATCCGATTGTACAAGGTCAGGGGTATGTGCCTAAACACTCCTATGCCGTACACAACAAAGTGCGCTCAGTCGCTGAGTATCGAGATCTATTAGCAGCGAACGGGTTTACCATCGATTCGATACGATCGGCCACCGTTCTGCTCAGCAATCCCTTGGAGGCCCGCAACCATCTAGCTTTCCAGGTCCTCTCGGCGTGTTGGAAAGCAACTGGATTGTGGGGGCGCTCCAATACAATCGCTAGTGTGGTAGGACCAGCCGTGATCAAGGCAGATCAACTTGCCTGCCATCTCTGCTCTAACGGCAATTCCCCTGGTGCCAAAATCATTTTCGCTCGCAAACTGGACTAGACCAATGGCTCATCCGCGTTCGCAGGTACAGATATCGTCTGTGAGTGCTCCAGGATGAGTCTCAACTTCTTTCGATTGGAGGATTTCTTAGCTGTGGAACAAAGAACCTATTCTGGAGCTCTAGCATTAAAGCCAGAAAATAGTACGCTGCACTCGACGATAAGGGTCTGTATGCATGTTTTAGGAACAGCTCGCACAGACGTTCGCGTAATGCGTGAGGCGACTGCGCTGGCGCGGGCAGGTATGCAGGTATCTATTGTTGATATTGAAGGCGACCGCACGCGACCGCGTGAGGAGGATATCGATGGTGTTCATATGAAACACCTTGTGATGCCGAGCTGGTTCATTGCAGTGCGTTTCAAGCCGTGGTTTCTGGTGAAAATAGCACTTGTGCTGGTACGTGGGACTCTCCATTTGCTTAGTGTACCGGCAGACATCTATCATGCCCATGATGACACGGCACTGCCTGCCTGTTACATGGCTGCATGCCTGCACCGAAGGTCGCTGATCTTTGATGCCCATGAATTACCTCTGGTTGAACCGAATGTCACTCGCTGGAGCTGGTTGCATAGGCTTGCTGTACCTCTCCTCAAGCGGATGATGGCTCGCTGTTCAGGCATTGTCACTGTCTCACCCCCCATTGTGCGTGAATTGCGCAAACGCTATGGTGGCCGAACAGCCGTCGTAATTCGCAATATTCCAGGGTATCAGGCTCCCATCGCTAATGATCGACTGCGGAGCCATCTTGGTCTAGGCTCCGATACGCGCATTGCCCTTTATCAAGGGAATCTGGAGAGTCGTGGGCTTGACAGGTTAATCCCCGCAGCCAGATTCATGGATCCAGGTATCGTGATCGTCATGATGGGCCGAGGTGCTATTCAATCTGATCTTGAGACACTAATTAGCCGTGAAGGGGTGAGTGATCGGGTCAAAATTATTCCACCGGTGCCCTATGCAGAACTGCTGAACTGGACTGCTTCGGCAGATATCGGTCTTGTCGTCTATTCACCAAGTTATGGGCACACGCTCACGCCGAATATCCAGATGTGTTTGCCAAACAAATTGTTTGAGTATCTGATGGCTGGCCTGCCTATTCTCGCTTCGTCCCTTGACGCAGTTGCGGATATTATCAGGACTTACAATGTCGGGTGTACTGTACACTCGCTTGAACCCAAGGATATCGGGCAGGCTATAAGTGAGATGCTGGCCAATCCTGATGCATTAGCTTGCATGCGTGGTAATGCTTTAGCTGCAACCCAACAAGATTTGTGCTGGGAGAACGAAAGTCGAAGGCTCATTGATTTTTATCAGGACATCTTAGATGCCCATATGGAGAATCCACAATGATGCGGATTCTCCATATCCATACCATTAATAGAGTCGCTAACCTCTACGCGCATAGCTTGGCCCTCCGTGGTCATATATCTACCATTTATGAACCCAGCCTTGCTAGTGCCAATGCACCATTACCAATCAAGGCTGCGATGATACCAGTGCGCATATTCGACTTGCGCCATGTTGTTGGTTACCTCAATCGGGATCATTTTGATATTGTTCACGTCCATTGGGCCAGCTATGGAATACTCGGCCTCTTGAGTCAGACGCCTTTTGTGGTACATTGCCATGGAAGTGATGTGCGTAACCGCCTAAAGATACCATTTTTCCGTCTATTACTAGCTCCAGTGTTTCGTCGTGCTGCTGCGGTATTCTGTATTACGCCAGATTTGTTGCCTGTTGTTCGATCTCTGCGTTCAGATGCTGTCTTCGTTCCGGCGCCGGTTGACACAACCCACTTCGCACCGCCAGAGGATAGACTGTCACGACCCTGGACTGTCTTGCTTTTTGCTCGCCTCGAACCAGGCAAAGGTGTGGAGATTGCCACGACGGGGATTGAGCGGTTTGCTAGACGCCATCCAGAAGTTCGCGTGCAGCTGCTGGATTATGGTGTGCTGAGTCCAATCTATCAGCAGTGCTATGGGAAACGTTTTGACTTCATTCCTCGAGTGGCCCCTGAGGCAGTGCAACAACTCATTTGGCAGGCCGATGTTGTGGTTGGTCAGTTCGGAGTGGGAGCACTAGGGCTGTCAGAGTTACAAGCGATGAGTTGCGCCAAACCAGTCATCGCTTCATTTCGCTATCCAGGGGTATATCCCACGATGCCGCCATTATGCCAAGCCACGAGTGCAGATGAGGTAGATGCGCATCTTGAACGCCTATTTCAATGTCCAGATGCGGCAGAGGTAATTGGCAGGCAGTCACGTGACTGGGTCATTGCATATCATAGCTGCGCTGTTCTTGCAAAGCAACTCGAATCACTTTATCAGGCTCTCGTGTCCCTTTGATGTCTTTCGATCAAATGATCCTTTAGATCACTAGTACACTGAGGCACAAATAGCTCCATGATTAGGTGAGCCCAGTGGAGGTCCACTTGATGGGTTTAGCCATCGTACGATTGTAATAATCAATGAAAGCGAGGATCTGGTCACGCAAGTCGTCCAGCGACGGAAAATTGCCGCGTTTGAGCAGCTTGCGCACCAGAATACTCAGCCAGATTTCAACCGGATTCATCCAAGACGCGTGCTTGGGCGTGTAGGACAACACGATCATGTGTGTCTGGTCATGCAAAAAGGCCGCTCGGCTTTCCATCGAACGCAGGATCCCGCTTTTGCCTTTGACCCCCAGCGTCTCCGCCTCGATACCCTCCAGCTCGGCAATCCAGCAGACCAAGGATTCCGATTGATGGATGTTGAGGTTGTCCAGGATGATGTGCCACGCGCGTGGCCTTGGGCTCGCTGGCAATCAAGCGCTGGAGATGGGCAAGCGCATCTTCTTCGGTGCGCGTCGGTCCCCAAGACGGGGCCACGACCTGTCCCGTGACGACATCGAAATTGATGAACCAGGATAACGTCCCATGGCGAATATACTCGAATTCGCGCCGCAGGACATGCTCGGGCTGCATGGGCAAGTCAGGGTGCTTGCGTTCCAACGCCTGAACGCCTGTCAACTCATCCAAGCTGATCGTGCGTTCCCCGTGCGTGGCCCGTTGGGGGGCGCTCG
>WNGL01010339.1_pt1 | contig 28435 bp, 23 predicted proteins | sample 5400591 | NCBI WGS metagenome assembly WNGL01 (sample SAMN13153377, study PRJNA577476) | soil metagenome | isolation source: 80 cm soil or saprolite under Garry oak tree replicate 1 | place: USA:California | collected 2016-06-15 | reverse complement strand
GGATCTTCCTCGCTTCACCGTCATCCAGCGGCGGGCGCGCCCTCAAGAACTTCGGCACGGAACTCGCCTCCACACACCCGTCCGACGTTCCCGCTACCCATGCCCTATATTAACCGCTCAAAGAGGAACTTAGCACTAGGGCATGAGCGTGGGCGGATACCAGGCCCGTTCGGCATTCAATGTCCTTCGCCTCGGCTGTGACGGTGGCGGACCTTAGAATCGCGGCGTGAGTGTGCCCGTGAGTGAGGCGGCGGCCGAGGTGCTGGGCCGCGTGTTCGGTTACAGTTCGTTCCGCGGCCAGCAGCAGGAGATCATCGAGCATGTCTGCGCCGGCGGCGACGCGGTCGCGCTGATGCCGACCGGCAGCGGCAAGTCGCTGTGCTACCAGATCCCCGCGCTGGTGCGCGAGGGCGCCGGCGTGGTGATCTCGCCGCTGATCGCGCTCATGCAGGACCAGGTCGACGCACTCAACGTGCTCGGCGTGCGCGCCGGGTTCCTGAACTCGACCCAGGACCCCGACGCGCGGCGCGGGGTCGAGTACGCCTTCTTGGACGGCAAGCTGGACCTGCTCTACCTGGCGCCGGAGCGGCTGCGGACCGAGCCGGCCCTGCGGCTGCTCGACCGCGGCGCGATCTCGCTGTTCGCCATCGACGAGGCGCACTGCGTGGCCCAGTGGGGGCACGACTTCCGGCCCGACTATCTGGGCCTGTCCGTGCTGCACGAGCGGTGGCCCGCGGTGCCGCGGATCGCGCTGACGGCCACCGCGACGGAGCAGACCCGCGCGGAGATCGTCTCCCGGCTGGCGCTCGGCTCGGCCCGGCAGTTCGTGGCCAGCTTCGACCGGCCCAACATCCAGTACCGAATCGAGCCCAAGAACGAGCCGAAACGGCAGCTGATCCGGCTGCTGCGGACCGAGCACGCCGACGAGGCCGGCATCGTGTACTGCCTGTCCCGGGCCTCGGTGGAGAAGACGGCGGACTTCTTGTGTGCCGAAGGCCTGGTGGCGTTGCCGTACCACGCCGGGCTCGACGCGCGGACCCGTTCGGTGCATCAGTCGAGGTTCCTGCGCGAGGACGGGCTGATCATGGTGGCCACGATCGCGTTCGGCATGGGCATCGACAAGCCGGACGTGCGCTTCGTCGCGCACCTGGACCTGCCCCGGTCGGTGGAGGGCTACTACCAGGAGACCGGGCGGGCCGGGCGGGACGGGTCGCCGGCCACCGCCTGGCTGGCCTACGGGCTGGCCGACGTGGTGCAGCAGCGGCGCATGATCGACGACTCCGACGGCGACTTCGCGCACCGCCGCCGGATGGTGGCCCACCTGGACGCGATGCTCGCGCTGTGCGAGACGGCCGGCTGCCGGCGGGCGCAGATGCTCGCGTACTTCGGCGAGACCGGCGTGTCGGCCTGCGGGAACTGCGACACGTGCCTGTCGCCCCCTTCGGTGTGGGACGGCACGGTGCCGGCGCAGAAGCTGCTCTCGACGGTGGTCCGGCTGGGGCGGCTCAACGGGCCCTCGTTCGGCGCCGGGCAGCCGATCGACATCCTGCTGGGCAAGAAGACCCCGCGGGTGCTGTCCTACGGACACGACTCACTGTCTGTTTTCGGCGTTGGCGGGGAGCTGAGCGAGGGCGAGTGGCGGGGGGTGGTGCGGCAGTTGCTGGCCTCCGGGCTGCTCGCGGTCTCCGGAGACCACGGGACGCTGGCGCTGACCGACCTGAGCGGGGAGGTGCTGCGCGGGGAGCGGCCGGTGCTGTTCCGGCGGGATGCTCCGCGGCCCGCGCCTGCGCGGGAGGCTTCGGCGCGCGGGGCGGGTTCTCGCCGGGCCAAGTCGCCTGGCTCGGCCGGCTCGCCTGCCTCGGCGGCGCCGGCCGAGCTGCCGCCGGACGCCGAGCCCGTGTTCGAGCGGCTGCGCGCCTGGCGGGCGGGGGTGGCCAAGGAGCAGGGCATGCCCGCGTACGTGATCTTCCACGACGCGACGCTGCGGCAGATCGCCGCGACCGTGCCGACGACCCTGGCGGAGCTCGCCTTGGTGAACGGCGTCGGCGAGACCAAGCTGGCCCGCTACGGCGAGCAGATCCTCTCCGTCCTCAGCGGGCGGCCGCCGTCGGAATCCGTGGATATGACACCCTAATGGCGCCGTTGGATGGCAGCATCTGCTCTCATTACCGGCCATGGTGTTCTCGTTCTCGGAGGAAGAGATGACACAGCCACCGGTTGGGCAGTTGCCCCCCGTGACCGCGGTGAAGCGGGGCAATGCCTTCGCGGTCGCCGGCATCGTGCTCGGGATCCTGATCTGGCCGCTGGGCCTGCTCTTCTCGATTATCGGGCTGGTCAAATCCAAGGCGCGGGCCGGCTCCGGCAAGGTCCTGTCGATCGTCGGCATCGTGGTTTCGCTGGCCGGCGCGGCCTCCTCCATCCCCTTTGCCATCTTCGTGTTCCACTCACTGGCGGGGGACCCCGGGTGCGTCATCCAGAACGAATTCGACGCGATGACGGACAAATTCACGGCGGACGGTAACGCGATCATCCATTACGAAGGCGACTCCTCCGGCGAGCGAGCCGCCGCCCAGCATTTCCTCGACGACGCCCAGGCGCTCCGGTCGGAACTGAATGTCGCGGCAGCTGAGGCACAGCGCCAGCCGGTTCGGGCCAAGATCGGCGTCATGACCAGCGACCTGAGCGCCATGACGGCCAGCTTGGAGGGCGTCCGGCACGGTGACGCGAACCAGATCAGCCCGGTGTTCATCGCCCTGACCATGCTGACGAAGGAGGCCACATCACTCATTCCGCTCTGTCCGCCCACACTGTTATCTGTCGCACACCCCGCTGGGCCGGGCGCTTCGCGCGCCGCCAGGCGCGCGAAGCGCAAGCCGGGGCGGCTGATGATCTTGTAATTACATGGACCGGCCGTTCCCCGGTGGGTGGCGGGGAACGCAATTCGGGCAACGTTACATATTGGCCTGGCGGGCGGGGATCTGTGCCGCGGGCGGACGCTCGGGTTAGCTGCCGTCGGGGTAGCCGCCGCGGTGCAGGACCATCGGGTAGTGCGGCAGGGTGGTGGGGCGGCGGACCGAGGCGCGCCAGTTGTCCGGGTAGGGCTCGAGGGCCGCGAACAGCGGCGGCGGGCCGCCGGCTGGGGCGATGGCCAGCGGTTCCAGCGCGGCCCGCAGGGCGTCGACGGCCGCGCCGGTGAAACGCGCGCGCCAGCGCTGCTCGACCGCGCCGGCCACCTCGCGGTACCGGTGCTGGGCGTCCAGGCCGCCGGGGGTGAGCCGGGCGACCTGGCCGCGGCTGGCGGCCGGGTCCGGCTCCTCGCCGAACCTGTCCCGCCAGCGCTGCTCGATGAGGCCGGGCAGCGGCAGCCACACCTGGCGTGCGCGCAGGCCCGTGGCGGTGACGCGCAGGACGGCGCCCGGGCCGGGCCGGCCCTTGTGGATCTTCCTGGCGGTCCCGTCGATGGTGACGTAACCCCAGCGCCGCATGCCGTCCAGGTTGGTTCCCGTGCGGGCCCGGGCCTCGAGCTCGCCGACGGTGATGGGCTCCTCGGTGACGTACCGCATGCAGTTTTCCCACATCGCCAGCGAGACCAGCCAGGGCACCGGGCCGCCCTGGCCGCCCTCGCTCTGGCCGGACCGGCCGTGGGCCGCCGTCTTCCATGTCAGCTCATTGTGCCATCGGGCCAGGGAAGCGGGCCACCATGCTGCACCTTCCACACGGCGTCGGCCGGGATGGCCTAGCCGGCCAAGACTCGCGGGGATGCGGCGAACACCATTCAGTTCCGAGCTACAGTGTTCACTGTAGTGTGAACATCGTTCACAGTCAAGCTGGATACCGGCGACATCAGCGCCTCGCCGTCCTGGAGTACCGGACGCGACTGGGCCCTGCCGTGATCGCGGCGACGGCCGTCCAGGCGAGCGTAGACAGGCCAGTGCACGCCGGTCGCCCAGCCGAGGCGCTCGAAGACGCGAATCACGGCGGCGGAGATATCGATCTGCCGGGAATCGGCGCCATGCCTGGCACAGGTGGGATCGGAATGGTGCATGTTGTGCCAGCTTTCGCCGAGGGAGAGCAGAGCCAGAGGCCACAAGTTGGTGGCGCGGTCGTAGCGACGGGTAGTGAAGGGGCGGGTGCCAATCACGTGGCACAGCGAGTTGACGCTCCAGGTAACGTGCTGCAGCAAAGTGACGCGGACCAGTCCGGCCCACAGCAGGGCGGCCAGCGCGGCGTGCCAGCTGCCGCCGATCGCCCAGCCCACGGCGAACGGCAGCCCGAGTGACACGGCGCACAAGGCAGGGAACGCGGCCGAGATCGCCCGCATGGCCGGGTCGGCCACCATGTCCGGGGCATAGCGCGCGGCCGGGGTGGGGTCGTCGCGCAGCAGCCAGCCGACGTGCGCATGGGCGAGACCACGGAGCTGCCCGGGCAGGCTGGTTCCGTACCGGTACGGCGAATGCGGGTCGCCCGGCCGGTCGGCAAAGGCGTGATGACGGCGGTGGATGGCGACCCAGCCGATAACCTCGCCCTCGAAGCTCATCGACCCCGCGATAGCCAGCACGACCCGCAGCGCCGGCGCCGCCGTGAAGCTGCGGTGGGTGAGAAGCCGGTGGAAGCCGATGGTCACGCCAAGCCCCGTCACCAGGTAGAAAGCCGCCGCGAGCAGGACGTCCGTGAGGCGCAGGCCGTGTCCCCAGGCGAGCCACACCCCCGCCCCAAGCCCGCCGAACGGCACGACGACGATCGCGACCGTCACCGTTACCCGGACCGCGGCCGCGACCGTGCGCGGCGGGCCGCCTGCATCCGGGAACGGCTCCGTGCCTTCATAACCGGCAGCGAGCTGATCAGTCATCGCGGTCGTTCCTCTCTGAACGCTGCCGGAGATGCGCAAAAGACGGCGACGGCCAGGCCGGGAAAATACACGCGGCAATGCCAGCAGGCTGTGTTGAATCGGCCGACCTGGGGCCGTCGGCCCCGGCTATATAAATCGCGGTGCGAGTATCTGCCGCGGCCTCCAGCCTTCCGCTGGCGATAGCTCCGCACCCGAAATGTCCCGGACATGAAAAAATCCGGATTCGCTGGACAGCCCGCTATTTATCGGGCGTAACCACTGCCAGGGTCCGGAGCAACATTTATGACAATACCCTGCTCTTACCCCCGCGCCTAGAGCGGAGCAAGACGAATCCGCCCGCAATCGCCCTGGGCACCAGCGGCTCGCCCTCCTCAGGTCTCGGTCGCACCGGTGCCGACCAGGAGGGCCAGGACCTCGCCGACGGTGCGTTCCCGGCGGCCGAGTTCAGGCAGTGGGAGGTGCGCCTGGATGCGGTAGCGGTTGCGGCGGCCGTCCTTCTCCTTGATCACGTAGCCGGCCTCGACCAGGTCGGTGATGATGCCGAAGGCGCTGCGCTCGGTTATCTCCAGGCTGGCCGCGATGTCGCGCAGGCGAACCCCGGGGTCATGAGCGACGCACAGGAGGGCCCGGGCGTGATTGGTCAGGAAGGTCCAGCTCACCATCTTAACACGATATCAGATTCCGGAAAAGACTTGCTAGTTTTCTGGTCCGAGCGTAGCCTGAAATCAGGCACCGGACGTCAGCCGCCTGCGACGGCCAGCTTCCCGGGGCTACCGGAGGAGCTCATGAACATTGGCGCGATCGTCCGCGCTCATGACGCTCGTAATGCCGCGTGTCGCCTGACTATGCCGGTGTCTGATCGACGCTGCCGGGCCAGAATCAATCCTGGCTTGGCGGCAGCGGTGACAGCTCGGGTGCCTGCCACCGGGCCACAATGACAGCTCTAGGCCGCGGCCGCCAGCAGCAGCTGACGCCCGCCTTGCTCGGCGTCGGCTAGCATCCGCGCCGGCACCCCGCCTCATCCTCCGTCGCGGCGTCCCGGCTTATCGCTAATCCAGCGATGCCGATAACGATGCGGCGCCCTGACCCCACCCGCGAAAGGAAGACACCGTGCCCGAGCCAGTTGCACCCCATCCGGATCCGGCCACTACTACCACCGGGCCGCCCTCGTCCCCTGACGGCACCATCCCGCCCATGCCATTCTCGTCTCCTGACGGCACCGTCCCGCCCATGCCATCTGAGGTCACGAACGGGCACACGCGCCCGCAGCGGCTCGCAGCGGCCGGCAGATGGCACACCGCGATGATGCCGCTGCGCAAGATGATGCGGCGAGGCACCGCCTAGCCAAGCTGGCCTTCCAGCTATACAGGCCCCCGGTCCTCACCTGGCGGTTGCGCGCTCATCTAGCCCGAGTAGGCGCGGGCGGAGGTAGCAGAGCGCGCGGCCGAGCAGCCGGGAGACCTGCACCTGGGAGATGCCGAGCCGCTGGCTGATCTGATCCTGGGTCATGCCATCGTAAAAGCGCATGAGCAGGATCTCCTGCTCGCGCGGTGACAGTTCGCCCCAGTGCGTGGCGACGGCGTGCATGTCGAGTATGTGCTCCATCTGTGGGTCCTCCTCGCCGAAGAGGTCAGCTACCATGGCTGCACCGGGCTGGCCGTACAGCGGCGCCTCCAGGGAGGCCGACGTACCCCACCTGCATCAGGTCTTCAGCCGGCTCAGGGCCGCAGTTATATCGCTGTACGCAGGACCAGACCAGGTAACGGTAGCGGCCGACCAGCAGCTCGCACGCCGCCATCCGCCGCTGGCTAAAGCGCGGCAGCGAACCGGCAATGGACAGCAGCTCACGGTCATCCAGCTCGGCAAGCTCCTGACGCGTCCCGCCTGGCGGAGCGGGCGGTATCGGTACCGGCTGGTGGGTAACACGTATCATGGCGCATGACCTGGCTGACCTCGATTGTCACGTGCCGCCAGGGTCCAGAGCAGCCGGAGTCGCAATCTCGCGCACACGCTGGCACGACGAGGGCGATAGTCGCTGGGTCCAGGCTACCCCGGATTCGCTGGGCAACAAGCGCCTCACCTATGGTCCCGATGAACCTGCGGCGCGCCTGCCGCAGTCCCTTCTGCAGCCGCCGGTGGTAGTCGCCGGTGGCGGTTCGGCAATGATGGAGAGATATGTTCTTGACTACGAGGCCCCTGCCCAACGTGGCTCTGTGGGCGCGCGGCAGTGGCCTGGAGATCGTCCTGCTCGTAACGGGGACGATCTTGCTGACGCGGCTGGCAACCTGGCTGGGCGCGAGGATCACGGGCCGGATTGACGCAAACGCCCGTGAGACGGACGCGCTGGTCCGCTCGGAAGCCTCGAAGCACCGGCACGCACTGGCGCAGGTGATCACGTGGGCCACCCTGGCGATCATCTACTGCGTAGCCGCAGTGGCTATCGCGGAGCGCTTCGGCATCCCGCTGGCGAGTCTGGTCGCCCCGGCCGCCGTGGCGGGGGTCGCGCTCGGGTTCGGCGCGCAGCGCATCGTCCAGGACATCCTGGCCGGTTTCTTCATCATCACCGAGCGCCAGTACGGCTTCGGGGACCTCATCCGCCTCTCGTTGCCGACCATCCCTGACCCGGCGATCGGGACCGTCGAGGACGTCACGTTGCGGGTGACCACTGTGCGGACCGCCGACGGCGAGGTGGTCATTACGCCCAACGGCCAGATCACCCAGGTGACTAATCTCTCGCGCGACTGGGCACGTGCCGTCGTGGACGTGCCCGTGCCCGCTGCCACGGACGTCAACCGGGTGAGCGACCTGCTGCGGCTGATCGGGGAAGAGGCGTACAAGGAGCCGGACCTGCGCCGGCTAATGCTCGATCCCCCGGCCGTCATGGGCGTGCAGAGCATCGACATGGACCACTTCCAGATCCGCCTGGTGACCAGGACCTTGCCCGGCAAACAGTTCGACGTCGGGCGGATCCTGCGCGCCCGGATCGCAGCCGGGCTCCGGGACGAGGGCATCCACTTGCCGGCCAACCTCGATACCGCCGAGTCGACCGGGACCGACTGATGCGGCGAGTGCGAATCTCGACCTGGATCCTGACCGCGGTCTTCCTGGTCGCCTTGGTCACCTATGGGCTCGTCAGGCCTGCGCAGCCCGCATCCGTCGGCAACCGTTCGCCGACGGGGCAGTCCTCAACCTCGTCCGAGCCGGCCCGGGCGACGTCACCGCCAACCACCACGCCCACGAGTTCCGTCTCCCGGACTGGGACACCACATCCGGCCCGCTCACGGACGGCAACGCCCTCCGCGACAACGACGCCGCCCGCGACAACGACGCCAACGCCCTCAGCAGCGGGTTCGGGGCTACCTTAGCTGGACCGCGGGTCTATCGTGTGGTGAGCCTCACCTGGCCGCCACCCGTTATCGGCGAGGGTGAGGAGCGGTGAGCGTCAGCGACGGGTTGTCCATCGGGGCCCGGTCAGTGACCACGCAGACTCCCACGGCCAGCAATCGCACCAGCCCGGACATCCGGCGTGTCGCCCCGCGAGCCTTGCCGTTCATGATCATCGCCCCGCGGTTTCCCGATGTGACATCTCGGGCGCAGCAGTGGGCTCTTCCGCCCTGACCTGCCGGGATAGCCACGCCTGGTCGTTACGGGCGGGCGAGAGCCGACCGGGACGCTGGCGAGCCGGGACCGGGGCTGATTCGGAGGATTGCACTGCGGGACTCCTGGAAGGCACATCGCGGCTGGGCTAGTCGATGTGCCGCCGGGGTCCCGGGCGGCGCGATGCCGGGCAGGAGCCGCGTCGTGAATCGCGCCAGTAGCCCGGACCGTTCATTACCAAGGTAACCCCTCAAGCCGCTGACTGCGGTTAGAGCACTGCTCAAGTGAACGCCATTCAGTTCCGAGCTACAATGCGCACATGCGGTGAACATCGTTCACAAACAAACGCGGCTGGGCCGGAGGCAGGCATGGCAGGGCGGCAGGCCAAAGACGCGGACTCGCGCTACCTCTGGTTCAATCCGCCGGACGACAAGGAGAGCAGCCGCCACGCGCTCACCCGCGAGCGTGTCGTCGCCGAGGCCCTCGCGGTCATCAGCACGGATGGCGCGCAGGCCCTCAGCATGCGCGCCCTCGGCCGCCGCCTCGGCGTGGTTCCCGGCGCGCTGTACCGCCACGTCCGCAGCAAGGAGCACCTCCACGATCTGATCCTCGACGCTGTGCTCGCCGAGGTCGACTGCCGGACCGACCCTGCTCTGCCCTGGACCGCGCAGGTCGCCATGCTCGCGCACCGGCTGCGGGCGGTCCTGGAGAACCATCCCGGCATCGCCGCCCTGCTCAAGACCCGCGACCCCGTTAGCCCCGCATCCCTGGCTCTGGCCGAGGCATTCCTCGCGCCGCTGCATGCGGCCGACCTGCCCGGCCGCCAGGCCGCCTTGGCCTTCCGCCTCATCTACGACTACACCCTCGGCTTCGCCCTCGCCGGTCCCGCCTCACCCGCCGAGCAGCGACTTGGCGACAGCGCGGCCAGACAGCGACTGCACACATTCCTCCGCTCCTTGCCGACCAGCAGCTTCCCCACCCTGGCCGCGCACGGCACGGACGCCTGGGCCGACGACCGCGAGGAACGCTTCACTTCGGGCCTCGACACTCTCATCTGCGGCCTGCAGACAACCCAGCGCTCACCCGGCGCCAGCCGCGAATCCTGACCAGGTCGCCGTCCGGCACCTGCGGCGGCATGATCTTCCCGCGAAGAGGGCCCGTCGGTGCCGTTCAGCCGACCGAAATAAGCCCGTCAGGTCCCGACCCGGCGCGCTGAGAACCGGGCCGGGCGAAGCGGGCGGCAGTGCAGTGTGATGGCGGCGCTGGAGACGGCCGCCCACCCGCACCACACCGAGGCGAACCCGGAAACGGTGAGCCGGGCGATGACGATGACGGCGACGAGGTTGACCACGCCGAAAAGCGCGACGCTCCGGTAGCCCGACACCAGCAGCGGCCCGCATACGGCCACGACATACAGCACGACGACCACCAGCCCGTCAGAGACCCGGACGCCGTAGGACAGGTGGTGCGGGGCCAGCTTCACCCCGACAGGACCACGGGCCATCGCCGCGAACAGCGTCACGGCGATCACGGCCCCGAGCACCGCGAACGGCGCCATCAGACCGATACGGGCAGCACGACAAAGGCGATCAGCAGGTAAGCCCACAGCGCGACATGGCCGATCCCGCGCGGCACGTGGCCCTGGAGCCACAGCCAGACGAGCGCCTCGATGAACTGGTGCGCGCCGAGCAGAACGGGAGGATCGGGCTCTCGGCGCGCTGGCCTCGCACCAGCAGCCACTGCCGTACCCCCCGAGCGTCAATGGCTCGAGTAGCGCAACGCTGCCCGGGACGGTTCGGCCCTGCGCATCGCGTATCGGCCTTGTGCGTGTGGACGGTCCGAGCCGCGGGAGAACAGACACGAGGGCAATCGTATCGGTCAGGTCCGGACGGCCGGCCGGTCCGCAGGCCGGGCGAAGTGGCGGATGAGCAGCTCGCCGAACTCCTCGGCGGGAAGTGGCCGAGAGAAGTAGAAGCCCTGCCCCACGGGGCAGCCGAGCATATTGAGCTCGGTGGCCTGATCCTTGGCCTCCACGCCCTCGGCCACCGCCGATATGCCCATGGCATAGGCCAGGTCGATGATGGCACGAACAATGGCCAAGTCCACCTGGTTTTCGGCTACCCCCCGAATGAAGGCGCGGTCGACCTTTACTTCGTGCACCGGGAACTGCTTGAGGTACGCGAGCGAGGAATGGCCGGTCCCGAAGTCGTCGATGGCCAGCCGCACGCCCAGCCGGTTGAGCTTCTTCATGACCTCGCGGGCACCGGAAAGGTCTTCCATCACCATGGTCTCGGTGATCTCGAATATGAGCAGCTCCGAGGGCAGGCCATTGGCGGCGAGGGCCGCCTCCACCTGGGACAAGAGCCCGCTCTGCTGGAACTGGCGTGGGGAGAGGTTGACGCTGATCGGCAGGTCCACGTGCAGCCGCTCCTGGATCGAGCGCACCTGCTGGCACGCTTGGTCCAGAACGTAGCGACCCAGCGGCAGGATCAGCCCTGTCTCCTCCGCCATCGGGATGAATCTCGCGGGGCCGATCAGGCCGTGCGCGGGGTGACGCCAGCGCACCAGCGCCTCGGCACCCACGATGCGCTGGTCGCGGAGGGAGTAGAACGGCTGGTAGTGCACCTCGAGTTCGTCTCGCTCGAGCCCTTTGCGCAGGTCGGCCTCGATTTGCAGCCGCTCAGACGAACGGCTTCCCATGGCCGCCTGATCGAACACCTTGTAGATGCCGCCGCCGCCCTTGATCTTCGCGTCGTACATCGCCACGTCGGCGTTGCGAAGGACGTCGTCGGCGGTCTTGCCCGGCTCGGTCAGGGCGATGCCGACCGACACGCTTGCCACCAGCTCATAGCCATCGGGCAGCACCATGGGGTGTTCGACCGCCGCGCAGATGCGCCGCGCCGCCGCGACTGCCACCTCCACTCCGGCTACATCCTGCAGCAGCACCACGAACTCGTCACCGCCGAACCGGGCGAGCAGGTCATGGCTCCGCACGGCCCCCTTCATGCGGGCCGCGATCGCCACCAGCAAGTCGTCGCCCGTCACGTGACCAAGGCTGTCGTTGATGCTCTTAAAGCGATCCACGTCGACGAAGATCAGCGCGTGAGTCCTGCCGTCCAGGGCTGACCGCCGCAGCGCCTGCTCGAGGCGCTCGACCAGGAGCCGGCGGTTCGCCAGCCCGGTGAGGCTGTCATAGAAAGCGTGCTGGTGCAGTTCGTCTTCAAAAGCTTTGCGTTCAGTGATGTCGCGAAAGGTGATGACCGCGCCTGACGACCTGCCGTCAGTCATGATGGCAGAGGCCGTGTACGCCACGGGGATAGTGTCACCGTCTTTGCCGCGGAACAGGGCGTCGTGCTCCCGGATGGCCCGGCCCGTGCGCATAGCCTCGAAGGCCGGCGCGAGCAGGAAGTCGGGCGCTGTGAGGGCGCCGCCGTCGACTGGGTCGTCGATCGTGATGTTGAGCGACGGGAGTTCCATCATGTCGGCAGCGGCCCGGTTGACAAAGGTCAGCCTTCCGTCTGCGGATATGGCGCAGACGCCTTCCCCGATGTTGAGGGTAATCGACGAGAGCCGCTCGCGCTCGACCTGGACCTGCTGATACAGCTCAGCATTGCTGAGCGCCCCGCTTCCCACGGCGGCCAGTGCCCTGAGCAGGCTCCGATCGGCATCGTCGAAGGGCTCATCCCGTCGCCGGCCCGACGCCACCAGCCACTGCTGCTGATTGGCGACCGCCATCGGCGCCGCCAGCTGGCCGGGGCCCGGGTCGTCGGGCGTCAGGGTGGCCCCGGGGCTGCGAAGCAGTTGCCGTACCGATCCCAGGATCGTCTCAAGCACCGCCTGCTGCCGCAGGCCCCGGTTTGCCTCCAGGGTGATCTCGTACAGCCCTTCCATCCTGGCGCGGTCATACAGCGCCGCGAATCGCGCACTGACGAGCCGGCGTTCTAGGACCAGCCCGGGGCCCGCCAGCGCGAGTGCCCACAAATGCGTCTGTATCGCCAGCGCCAAGACCGCGCCAACCAGCGCTCCCGCCCCAGCGAGAGTCACCTGGATCTCCAGATCGCTGGTGAACTCCTTCCAGGTCGTGCCCATCGAGACCTCAACGCTGGCCACGAGAACCGAATTGACGACGAAGTACACACCCACCCCGAGGAAGACGGCAGCGATCTGGCCCGCGGTAAGGGAACGAACGGGGCCAGCGATACTGCGGCTCACAGCTAACCCCAGACCCGCCGCGATCAGAACTTGCCCGGCATTAAAGGCCGACTTGACCACAGAGCGCCGGCGGGCGGCCTGAGCCACGACGGTAGCCAGGGCAAGGGTTCCCAACGTGAGGAGCGGGGGCACGAGAACGGCGAGGATCACGAAGAATCCCTCGTCCATATTGAAGGCCTCGGATTCGACTCCCCGGTAGACCAGGACGGGCCATACCCAGCTCCCCAGGGCGAGAACGCCGATGGCAGCTGCGATGACCCACTGGCCCTCGTTGACGTGCCCTGACGCCGATTGCCTCCATCCGGCGAAGAGCAGGGCAAACGCGCCACCCGCGACCGCAACGGCGATGATGGCCCACGTGGCACGGAGCATCTTCATGGCTCGGGTCAGGTCCATGCCGAACTGGACCAGGCCGCGCCGGCCCAGGCGGTGCCGGCCCAGGCCGAGCCGGCCCACTCGCCGTTATTCCAGGCCCGGCCCGTCCAGGCTTCGGCGTTCCACTCGGCCCCGGCCCACTCGCCGTTATTCCAGGCCCGGCCCGTCCAGGCCCATCCGTTCCAGTCTCCGCCGTTCCACGCCCATCCGTTCCACGCCTGACCGCCGGGAGGCGGCTGATTAAAGGAGACTCCCGACCACAGCTTCACGTTCCAGGTGTCGGCCGGGCCGGTGGGGGCCAGCGATATAGCGGTACCAAGCGGGGCCGGGATCAGGCCGGCTGCCGACTGGCGGAGGTTCATCGGGCCCGAGATGGCCGCGGCATAGGCGTTGAGGGCCCCGTGGCCGTCCACGAAGGGGTTGCCGACCGGGCCCGGGCTCGTGGTACCGAGGAGACGGGCCTTGAGCTGGTTCGGGGTGAGACCCGGACTGTCGGCCAGCACCAGCGCCGCCGCCCCGCTCGTGATAGCGGCGCTGAACGAGGTACCCGAGCCGACGAAGTTCGCCGCGCCAATTCTGGCCGAGGGATGGTCCGTGTAGATCGTCGAGCCCGGCGCCGAGAGGCTCACGACAGACCGGCCCGAGGTAACCAGGTCAGGTTTGACCCAGCCGTCAGCCACGGTTGGTCCGACGGCGCTGAAGTCGTTCATCTCGTCGTCGGTGACGGATGCCGTGGCCATGTCGTCCAAGGCGCCCGCCGTGATCACCAGTGGATCGTCGCCCGGAGAAAGAATGCTGCCGTTGAACGGCCCGGTGTTTCCCGCCGAGGCCACGACCGCTATGCCGGCGTTCCAGACCGCCTCCACCGCCTGGTCTAGCGGGTTGGTGACGGTGGACTGGGCGGACTTGAATCCCAGGGAGAGGTTGAGGATCTTGATGCCGTACCGGCTCTGGTGATCGACCGCCCACTGCAGGCCTGATATCAAGGTCCCCAGGTGGGTCAGGCCGTCCGCTCCGGCCACCTTGACCGACACCAGCTGTGCGGCGGGCGCTTCGCCCGAGTACCGCCCGGCCGACGAAGCCCCGTCACCGGCGATCAGCCCGGCCACGAAGGTGCCGTGCCCGTAGCTGTCCTGGTACGGGTCGCCCTCGTTCGTCAGGTCCACCCCGCCGATCAGCCGGCCGGAAAAGTCGGGCACGTTGTCGATACCCGTATCCATGACCGCCACGGTGACCCCCTGGCCGGTGTCGCCGGCCGAGGCCAGCCGTGTAGCTCCGGTCTCCTGCAGGGCTGCGTCCGAAGGCGTATGCGGCCCGGTCGATTCCGTCGTGGACTGCACGCTCACCGAAGCATCAGGAGTCACGCTGATGCCCGGCAACGCCGCGAGCAGCGGCTCCGCGGCCGTCAGGATGGTGGCGTCGACCGCGTCGATGAGGTGATACTGGGTCACAATGGTGCCATTCATTCCCAGCACGGCCTCAGCCGCACCCAACAAACCGGTCGAGGTGACGATGACCGTCTCGGTGGCGCTCGCTGACGCCGCCGGGACGCCCGCAATCGACGTGCCCGCTAACGCAGCAGCGAGCGCCGCACCCGCAGCGATGATCCGGCACTTATACCGGGCGTGCCGATTCCCATAGCTGGCACCTGCGCCGGATGAGCTAGCACGCCACATCTCGGTCCTCCCTCGGCTGCCTGTACATATGAACCGTACGCTGAGCGCCCGGCCTTAGGGGCTATTTTCCTAACACCCGCAAACCGTAGTGGAATAGGTGGCCTATACCATCCGTGACCAAATTTCATAAATTATAGAGAATGTAACAGTCACCCGAGATCTGCATGAATGCCCGGACATCACCGGCCGCCCGCGAGTCCGCTAGAGCAGGTCATAGGTCATAGGGTCCACCGGGCCTGGGTGTCTCGCCTGCGGTATCAGGTGCGGTCACAATAGTCAGGGGCGGGTTGCCGTCAGCCGATGCCGTCGGCGGCGTGCGCAGGGCCAGTGCGACGGCGGTTTCGGTGTCCATGGCCAGCCCGCGCGCCCGCAGCCTGGCGATAGCGGGCTCTCCGAGGCGGCGTGCCGGTGCGAGGTAGGCATCGGTGCGGGCGCGCGGCAACGGTGGCAGTCCGGCCTTCTCGCGCAGCGCGGTGGCCGCTGCGGCGAGCTGGACGGCCAGCTCGGCCCGGTCTTCGTACGCGGCCAGGGCGGCGAATGCCTCAAGCCCGCGCGCGATGGCGGCGCGGGCGCCGGTGGCCTGACTGAGCCGGATGCTCCTGGTCAGGTGCCGCCGGGCCTGTCCGGCCGCGCCAAGATCCATGGCCACCCGGCCCAGCCCCGCGAGACATCGGGCGATCTCCGGCCGGGCGCCGATCTCCTGCAGGATCGGCAGCGCTTCGGTGTACCGTTCGTGTGCCTCGCCCGGGTGATCGCGGAGCCGGGCCAGGTCTCCCAGGCCCAGCAAGGCACGGGCAACCCCCCATTGCTGGTCGATCCGCCGCATGACGCTGACCGAGGCGGTGGCCAGTTGCTCGGCCTCGCGGAGCTTGCCCCGGCGAGCCGCGATCACGGCCCGGGTGCCCAGAGCGTAGCCCTCGTTCCACCCGTCGCCAGCGGCCTGCGCGACCGATAGGGCCTGGTCCGCCCGGGCCTCCGCCTCTCCGGCCGGCCCGGTGTGCAGGGCGATCTCGCTCAGGAGATTCAGGGCGGCCGCGGTCCAGCGCGCATCGTCCGCCTCGCGGCACAGCTCCAGCCCGCCGACGGCCAGGGCCCTGGCCGCCGCTGGATCGCCGGCCAGGGCCAGCTGCGCCCTGGCCACCAGGGCCGCACCGCGCACTCTCGGGGGTACAGCCGCTGTGTCCAGGCTCAGGAAACCGTCCAGCCATTCGCAGCCTTCGCCGAAGGTTCCCCACACCACCCAGCGCGGGCTGACCGCGATGCAGATCCGCAGGCCCGCCTCCACGTCGCCGTGCCGCAGGCACCAGGCCAGCGCTTGGGCTACGTTACCGGCCTCGATGATGTACCGGAGGGAGCAGTCGACCCGGGCCGGCCAGGGCACCGGGACCTGCGCCATCCCGATCGCCAGGTTGATCTCCGCTGTCCGCAGCACGTAGTCCCTGAGCGCACGCTGGACCGTGGCCGACTCACCCGCGTCAGCCAGCCGCGCCGCCGCGTATTCCCTGATGGTGTGGAGCATCCGGTAGCGGGCCTGACCGAGAGCCTCGGGCTCGAGGGCCACCAGCGACTTGTCCGCCAGCGCGGCCGTCAGGCCGGGCACGTCGCCGGCGGGAAGGCCGTCCCCTGCGCACACCTGCTCAGCCATCTCCAGCGACCACCCGGCGAAGACCGACAGCCGCCGGAACAGCCTCCGCTCGGCCGGGTCGAGCATCGCGTAACTCCACTCGATCGTGGCGCCCAGGGTGCGCTGCCGGGGCGCAGCGGACCGGTCGCCCGCGGTCAGCAGCGCGAACCGGTCACCCAGGCGGGCGCCGATCTGCTCCACCGACAGCACCCGGACCCGGGCCGCCGCCAGCTCGATCGCGAGTGGCAGGCCATCAAGCGCGCGGCAGATAAAAGCGATAGCCGCGACGTTATCCGGGCTGACAGTGAACCCGGGCCGGGACGCGGCGGCCCGGTCGGCGAACAGGCGGACCGCCTCGCTGCGATCCGCGTCTTCGGCGTCCGCGCCCTCGGGCGTGACAGACAGCGGCGGCACCAGCCATATCGTCTCAGCCGCGGTCCGCAGCGGCTCGCGGCTCGTCAGCAGCAGCCTCAGCCCCGGCGAGCTGGCCAGCAGCTGCTCCGCTAGCCGGGCACACGCGCCGGCCAGGTGCTCACAGTTATCCAGGGCCAGCAGGAGCCGGCCCGACCGCAGCACGTCGGCGAGCGTCTCGGCCAGCGGGCGGCCTGGCTCCTCGCTGATGCCCACGACCGCCGCCACGCGCGAGACCACCATGTCGGGCTGCCGCAGATCGGCGAGCTCGACGAACCACACCCCATCGGGGAAATCTGCCGTCATCAGGGCGAGCAGCCGCAGCGCCAGCCTGGTCTTCCCGACGCCTCCTGGCCCGCACAGCGTCAGCGTACGGGTCGAATGCACCAGCTGGCGCAGTTCACCAAGCTCGCGGCCACGGCCGACGAAGCTATTCGGCTCTTCCGGCAGATGCACCCTGGATCCCGGCTATCTCGACTCACCCGAGCGACGCCCAGCACATCTACAGTAGCCCATTGATAAGCTGTCGCCCGGTGCGGCAAAAGTGGCATTCTGGCCGATCAGGCCCTTCGCCGCAGACGGGAGGCGCAGGCCATGACGGGCAGTTCACCGGAGAGCCAGAGACCCTCGCCGCCAAGGCTCGATACCGGGGTGCCGCATTCGGCCCGGGTCTGGAACTACCTGCTGGGCGGCAAGGACAACTTCGCGGCCGACCGCGAGATCTGCGACGTGCTGATGCAGATATTCCCCGGCATCATCGAAATCGCTCGGGAGCAGCGCCGTTTCCTGGTCCGTTCGGTCCGCTACCTGGCCGGCGAGGCCGGGGTCCGCCAGTTCCTTGACATCGGCGTGGGCCTGCCGGTCGGGGCGAGCACGCACCAGGTCGCCCAGGAGATCGCGCCGGAGTCCAGGATCGTCGACCAGCTACATCGAGGCCGACGTGCGCGACACCGGGGAGATCCTGGAGCAAGCCGCCCGCACCCTGGACTTCGGCCAGCCGGTCGCGCTGATGATGCTGGGCATCATGGGCCAGCTCCCGGACTCGGCCGGCCCCGGCGCGGTCGTGGCCCGGCTGCTCGGCGCCCTGCCTCCGGGCAGCTACCTGGCCCTGTCCGACGGCACCGGCACCAGCCCGGCGCTGAACCAGGCGATCGCCGCCTACAACCAGAATTCGGCCAGCTCCTATCACCTGCGCCGCCCGGAGCGGATCGCCCGCTTCTTCGAAGGCCTGACCCTGGTGCCGCCCGGCGTGGTGACCACCTCCCGATGGCGGCCCGAGATCGTCGACGCCAGCACCGAGCCCCCAGAGCTCGACGCGATCTGCGGCGTCGGCCGCAAGGACGGCAGGCGAGGGCGGCCCTAAGGCCCGCCGCCCGGTGTGCACGTTGCGAACTCTGATGATTACTCTTTGTCATGACCCCAGAATGGGGGTCATGACACCACGAGCGGCGGAATGTAAATTTGCCTGGATAACGAAAAGGCCGAGGACGGGTACGTCCTGGCTCCCGGTCCGCGTAGGGGGGAATAGCGGTTAGGGAGGCCGAGGGAGGTGCCCGTCCTCGACGGCTCGATGATACAGCTCCAATTTCGTTGATGCGGCACGTCCTGCGCGCGCATATTTCTCTCGCACACGCCCCAGGTATTGTTTGACGGTCTCATCACTGATGGCCATCTTCCTGGCGACGGATTTCATTGGCATTCCGGTGGCGTAGAGCTGGAGCGCACGCTGCTCCTGATGGCTGAGGGCCGGCTTGTCGGCGGCGTCATCGGTGGCGAAGATGTAGGCAAGGCGTGGGGAAATCCAGTCCCTGCCTGCGGCGACCTCCCTGATCGCCGCCTGTATCTGGCGGGTTGGCTCGTTTTTCACGGCATAGCCGAGCGCCCCGGCGCGCATCGCGGCCCGGACGGCGAGCGGTTTGTCTGAGGCCGAGAGGACCAGGACCGCCGGGCCCGCCGCCAGGATGGCGGCTACGTTGCGCTCAACGGTGGTCCCGTCGTCGAGGTCGAGATCGAGGAGGACAACGGCCGCGCCGCGTCCGGGTCCGGCGAGCAGAGCGTCCACGGTCGCCGCCGTACCGACGACCCGGATGTCACCCTCGGCCGCCATGACCCAGCCGGGGAGGCTATCGAGGATGATGGGATGGTCATCCACGGCGGCGATGTCAATGACGCCGGTCAAGGTACCGCCTTCCGCCAGCTGATCTCCAGGCATCCCGTACCGGTCTCTTCGGCAGTCACGGTGGCGTGCCAGCACACCGCCGCGGACACGTCTCGCCCGAATCGCGCCACGTCGGGGCGGACGCGCAACGGCTCGCTGAAGGCCAGGTACAGCTCGACGTCGCCGCCGGAAGCGAGAACCGTGAGCGTGACCTGGTGAGACGGAAGCGCGCTGATGACGGCATCCACCGCCGCCAGGACCGCGTGAGCGACCTCCGGCGCCGGGATGCCCGGATCGCCAACCACCTGGACGTTTACCAGCAGCCCTCGCGCGCTTGCGGCCCGCAGCGCGGGTTGGAGCCCGGCCACCAGCCCGCCGGCGCTCGGCGCACGGTCGGTGAGGGAATGCCGTAGCACCGCCGCGTGCCGGGCGCATCGCTCGCGTACGTCGTCGTCGGCGGGGTCCAGAGTACCGTCGGCGATGTCGCGCAAGAGGGGAAGCGCCTCCATTTCCAGCAGCGCAAGCCTGCTCCTCCGGACTTCCTGGACAGCGGCGGCCGCCGCACGCTCGGCCAGCGACCTGCTCGCCAGCGCGGCGCGGCGCGCGGTCATGCTGGTGTACACGGCCAGGGTCGGCCGCAGGGCGGCGAACGCGATCAGGACGGCCGCCAGGATGTAGCCGGCCACCTCGAGCTTCGCCATGCTCAGCGGGCTCGCGCCCGCGGCCCGGACCAGCAGCGCGGCATGCACGGCGAAGACAACGAGCGCCCCGGGGACCCAGGCCCGGGCCGGATGGCTCAGCGCGACCAGGACGAGCAGCCACACCGTGCCCAAGATGGCCAGGTCAACGCTTCCTGACCCGTGATGCGGGCGGTGCTCCCACCCGATCGCGGCCGCGGCGACCACCGCGATCAGGACCGCCGCCACCGCTTCGCCTCTGGTGAGACCGCCCGCGCCTATCCGAGGCACAAGCCAGGCCGCGGCCGCGAACATGGCGAGCCAGACCCCGGCCGCCACGGCGGGCTGACGGTAGTCACTGAGGTTGGCCAGCACCTGGATCAACGCGGCGAACGGCAAGATCGCCGCCATCGCGCCGACCATGCGCCGCATCCCGGACTCGGTGGCATCCCGCACGGCCTCATGATGGCTCACCACGGCAGGCTCTCCTGAGCGATGATGCGGCCGGCCAGAGCGGCCCGGCCGGGCTCCGCAGACGCGGGCCAGGACATGCACACCGCGGTACCCCGTCCCGGCACCGACCATACCGATGCGTATCCGCCGCAGTCGGCCATTCGTTCGGCGACGGACCGCCGGAGGCCGAGCCGGGTCTGATCGACGCGAGCGAGGTCGAAACCGGTGCCCCTGTCACGCACGATCACCTGCAGCCGCCCCGCCGCCTCCGCGTTCCCGTCCGGTGCCACGAGGCTGACCTCGACCCATGCTTCCCCGGTCCCCGCGTGTGCGGCCACGTTCGACAGCGCCTCGCGCACGGCGTTCGAGATCGCCGTGGCGACCGGTACGGGAACGGCCGGCGCTTCGCGGCCGTCGATGTCGAGGTGCACCGTCAAGCCGCGGGCGCGTATCTCGGCGGCGACCGCCTGCACGCCGCTCACCAGGTCGCCGTCAGGGCGCCCGGGCCTCGCATCCAGATCGGCGGGCTCACGGAGCACGCCCTCGATCAGGGCCACGTCCTGTCGGCACCGGCCCACCATCGCAGCCACGTCATCGCGGCCAGCACGAGCCAGGGCGGTGAGCGTGTTGAGGACCGTATCGTGCAGCAGGCGCTCATGCTCGCGCTGTTCGATGTTCCTGGACAAGATGACGTACTGCTCGCTGGCAGCCCGGTCGGCTTCGTCGAGGGCGGCGTCGGCCGCGGCGGCGCGGCTGTAGATCTGCCGGCGGCCATAGATGTGGACGCCCGCGACCATGACCAGCAAGATCGCTGCCGCCGTCATCGTCCTGCTGTCTGCACTCGTCATCTGCTCCGCGCCGACCCAGTAGGCCGCCGGCGAAGCGAGCGCCAGCGACACGGAGAGCGCGGCAGGTGCGTACCAGGCGGGGACGATGAGCTGGCTTGACATGCTGATGACCAGCCAGCTGAATGCGTCGTCGCGGACGGCGGGCGGTACGCACCCCTGGGCGCTGAGCGCGAGCGCCACGTAAACGGCAGAGTCCAGGCAGGCAAAAAGGGGAGCGGGCCAGCGTCGCCGCAGGTAGGCCGTGACCGCCGCCGCCCATGCCGCGGCCGCGACGGGACCCGCCAGGCGCCACGAATCGGCCGTGTAAAACGAGTGCCAGATGGCTACCTGCACGGCGATGTACGCGATTCCCGCACATCGCACCACCGACGCGAGACGGGCGACCACCGGCCTCAGGGTGGTCATCGCAGGGCCGATCGCCAGGGCGCCGGAATTGCCGGTCACCTGCCACTGTGGCGGGGAATCCGTCGGCCGCATGAACCCGATGATAGGCCGGGGCGCCGAGGCCCATGTTCATCATCTGTCATGTCCGTGCCGGCCGGCGAGAAAGCCGCACTGACCCTGACATTGATCAGGGCAATAATTTTCACTAATGTTCGGGAAATGCGTTTGCGGCGCCACCCGGGGGCCCGCGTCTTATGGATGTTTTTCGAATATCGCGCCCATGCTCGCGGTGTCGGTGAGCACGTGCTCGCACCGGTCGCGCCGCGCGGACGAGAACCGCCTGGCCGGTCGAGGTGGGCGAAAACCCATCCCGTTCGGAATCATTAGATCTTTCCGAACCGAACGGGGCGGGGGTTTCACGCCCCCGGCCGGGCGGGGAGCCCGGCTGCGTCGCCAGCCGGCGCCCGGCACGGGGCCAGGCCGCGTCTGGAGCGCCAGGCTCCGCTGCCGTCCCCGCACCGCAGCCCGAGGCATTCTTATACCGGCCGGCAATTCTAAATTAAGCCAGTCGCGAATGATATTTGTCATCACCGCGCTGGGAACGTTCCGCAATGAACTCCGCGCCGGACAAGATAAATGGTATTCCGAGGCCGAGCGGCTCGTAGGACGCTTCCGGCCATGACCGCTTACGCCACTCCCCAGCCATTCTCCTGACCGCCAGCCGGGGGTAATACTTATTGCGGATCTTCCCCTTGGCCAAGGTGGACCACTCATTCAGTAAATGCAGCGGACCATACTCACGCGGGAAGATAGTGCAATGAAGAATTCAGCCTGGGGATAGGTGCGGAATTAGCCGTGCGTTCGCGCCGCCGCTCGCCACCGCCGCGTACCCGGCGGTGGCGGCCAGGCGGCGCACTGGGGCAGTCTTCGCGTGATTGCCCGGCGGTAGCCGTCACTGGCTAGATGCTGTCTGGCACCTCGTGGAACTGCTGGCTGTGCAGCTGCTGGTGGAATCGTGACAGGGGCTGGCCGGCGAGGCGGGCGGTGATGCCGGCGTTGAAGCGGGGGCATTGGGTGATGTCCTGGCGGGGGCAGCGCAGCCCGTGGCTGATGGCCTCGCGGGCGGCCTGCGCGGTGGCGATCTGCTCGTCGAGTTCGGCGAGCTTGCGCTGGGCGAGCTGCCTCCAGCCGGGCGTGCCCGCGCGGGCGGCCCTGAGGGCTTTTGCTCGGCCAGGGTGAACCCCGCGTCGCGGTAGACCAAGATGGCGGCGACGAGCCTGGCCGCCGATCCGGGCGCTCGGTCGAGGATCTCCTCGGCGCTCTTGTGCCAGGTGGAGGGTCGGGGGTTGTCGTTCCGATGGTTAGAATCGTCGGGATGCCAGGGCCAACCGCAGGAAGCGCCGTACCCGCGGATCGGGCCCGCACGCTCGCTCAGGTGTACCGGCACTTCGGTGAGGTCGACGCCGCCGGAACATCGCCGCTGTACGAGCGCGTTGCCGTCGCCCTGAGTGAGTCCGGCGAGGCGCTGCGCGCCATCGAGGCGGCGCCGGCGCGCAAGCGGCACCCCAGGGTGATCCTCGCCGCGCTGCACGACCTCGCCCTCGCCGGACGCGCCCCGGCGCTTGCCGCGGCCTATGCCGCTGGGGACGGCGACGCTGCCGCTGGCGCGGCGATCGACACGCTCCTGCGCATGACCGGCTCGGTTGTGGCCATCGCCGTGCGCCGGCAGACGCGGGCCAACGAGACCGGACGCTGCGCCGTGCTGTATCCGGCTATTGCCGAGGCGGCGCGCCTGGTAGGCGCGAACGCGGTTGGGCTGATCGACGTGGGCTGTTCGGCCGGGCTCAATCTCAATGTCGATCGCGTTGGCATCACGTACAGCAACGGGCAATCGCTGGGCGACCCGTCATCTCCCGTGCAGCTGTCGTCTTCGATCGTGGGAGACCGGCCCATCCCGGCGCGGGCGATGCCCGAGGTCGTCGCCCGGGTCGGCGTCGACCTCGATCCGGTCGACGTGACCGACACGGATGACGCCCGATGGTTGCGCGCCTGCCTGTGGCCGGATCAGCCGGAACGGGCCGCGAGGCTCGAAGCGGAGATGGCGCTGGCGGCGACGGCCCCTCCGCTGCTGCTGCAAGGTGACGCCGTCGAGGTGGTGCCCGACGCCTTCGCCCGTGTGCCCGCGGACGCCCTGCCTGTCGTCACCACGACGTGGGCGCTGTCGCACTTCCCGCTCGAGAGCCGCCTGCGCTTCCTGCACCGCCTCGACGAAGCGGCGGCCGGCCGGGCGGTGGCGTGGGTGTCAGCGGAGGGGGTCGGAGTCGCGCCGACGATACCGACACTTGGCGATCGCCGCGCCTCTGGCCACAGCATCATCGGCCTGGCGGTGTTCGACCGGTCGGCTCTGCGCGCCGAGGCCATTGGCCGCTGCTGGTCGCAGGGCCGCTTGCTGGCGTGGCTGGCAGACTCCTAGTGTCCGGTCAGGTTGATCCGTCGACAAGTTTCCTGGAATCGGGATTTCGTAGTCTGGAGTGGTTCTGAAGAGGCAAGAGCCTCGACAGAAGGCCACCCACGACTACGTCCGCAACGGCACCCTGGACCTGTTTGCCGCCCTGGAGGTCGCCACCGGCAAGGTCATCACCGACCTGCGCAAGTCCCACACCGCTGCGGACTTCATCGCGTTCTTGAACAAGATTGACCGCGAGGTCACCGACGACCTCGACGTACACGTCATCCTCGACACCTCTCCACCCACAAGACCCCGGCCGTGCGCGAGTGGCTACTGCGTCACTCCCGGTTCCACTTCCACTTCACCCCCACCTACGGGTCGTGGATGTATCGCGTCGAGCGCACCGCAGCGTCCAAGCGCTCGCCCAGGACATCCGCGACTGGGTCGAGACCTGGAACGACAACCCCCGACCCTTCACCTGGCACAAGAGCGCCGTTGTCGAAGGCGGTGGGGCCTGGGGCCGCAGGCGCGTCGTAGGGGTCATCCTGTCAGGGGCTATGGAGGCGCAGCGGGTGGTCATGGCAGCCAGTCGATCGGGTCCTGCGCACCGCGGAGCTATCGACTCCTCTCACGTGAAGTCGCAGCTCTTGCGGGTTTGAATATGAGAGTGTCTGGGCTACATGACCAGCGCGCGAACCGCGCGCTCAAACCCAACAACGCTGGGCCAGGCCGGGGTCGACCAGTTCCAGGCCCTCGAAGAACCGCTCGATCTCCGCGCGGGAACGGTTCACATAGGGTGTCACGGTTGCGCTTGGGCGACCGCATGGAGGTGGTCTCTGGTGGAAAGGCCGCGCACCTGGCAGGAGATGCGAGACTGGTCGGTCCAGTTGCTGCGGCAGCGGACCGGCGCAGACGTTGAGTCGTGGAATCGGCGTATCGCCGAGCAGGGGTTGGCCGATGAGGCGGCGTTGCGAGCCTGGCTCGGCGAGCACGGCGTTACCGGGTATGCGCAGATGCTGCTGGTGATGGAGCGGTTCGGGTATCCGGACTATCTGCTCGCCACGGCCGATCAGCTGATCGACGGCCAGTACGCTGGCCGGGAGCACCTGCGGCCGATCCTCGACGCGATCCTGATGGTCGTGCAGGCGTTTGGTCCTGTGAGCGTGCAGGCCCGCAAGGGGTACGTGTCGCTGGTGACGCCGCGCCGGACCTTTGCGGTCGTCAAGGCGACCACCAGACAACGGGTCGATCTTGGGTTGCGCATCGACGGCCAGCAGCCGGCCGGACGGCTCCAGGACGGCACCCGTCTGGCTGGCGGAACGATCAACCTGCGGATCGCGCTTACCGCACCTGCCGACTTGGACGACGAGGTCGCCGGCTTGCTGCGCCGCGCCTACGAGGCGAACACCTGACGTTGGAGGTCGCGATGCGAGTGGTTCTCACCGGTGCGCACGGCAAGGTCGGCCGTGCCACGACCAAGGCCCTGCTTGCGGCTGGTCACCACGTCACCACCACAGACCTCACCCGTCCGACCTACGAGCGGCCGGAGCCGGGCGCGCCCCGCTACCTGCAGGCTGACCTCACCGACGCGGGGCAGGCGTTCGCGGTTGTCCGCGGCGCCGAGGCGGTGGTGCACGCCGCCGCGATTCCCGAACCGACGCAGAACCCGCCGCAGGTGGTCTTCCAGACCAACCTGATGATGACCTTCAATCTGTTGGAGGCTGCCGTCCGCTTCGGCGCGACGCGGTTTGTGCACATCTCCAGCGAGACCGTCCCAGGGTTCTACTTCCCGGAGCGGCCGTTTCTGCCCGACTACGCACCCGTGGACGAGCAGCACCCGATCCGCCCGCAGGACCCCTACGCGCTGTCGAAGTACTTCGGCGAGTTGCTGATGGACGCCGCGGTGCGCCGCTGCGACATCCGCTGCATCTCGATCCGACCGAGCTGGGTGCAGCACGAGGGCAACTACGAGCGCAACCTCGGCCCGCAGGTCCGCGACGCCTCGGTGCTCAGCGCGGGCCTGTGGAGCTACGTCGACGTCTACGACCTGGCTGACGCGATCGTGCTGGCGGTCGCTTCAGAGCTGCCGGGCCACGAGGTCTTCTATGTCGCCTCGCCGGACAATGCCGGTGGCCACGACTTCCAGCAGGTCCTGCGGGAGTACTACGGCGACCAGATCCAGCTGCGGCCGCTGGCCCGCTCCGACGCCTCCGGGGTCTCCTCGGCCAAGGCGATCCGGCTGCTCGGCTGGCAGCCGACGCGGTCCTGGCGCGACTACCTGGACGAACACGGCCGGGCGATCACCTGACGACCGGCCCCTGCCATGGGCCTCGGCGACGTCGTGCTCTTGCATGCCGCTGCGGGCGGTGTTGGCCAGTTCACGGTCCAGCTTGCCAAGCGGGCTGGCGCCCGCGTCCTCGGCACCGTCTCGACCGAGGAGAAGGCGGCGATCGGACGTTCTCCGAGTCACTGGCGCGCCGCGCGCTCGGGCGGGCGCTCGGGCGAGGAGTCGTCACTGGCCAACTCGTACCGGTGGTAGGCGCGGTCCTGTCCTGACCCTCGCCCGAAATAGTGCCAGCCAGGGAAGTTGAAGTCGGCCGTCACCGATTTCGGCAGTAGCAGCGAGGCTTCCAGGAACGCCTCGAGATCTGGGATGCCGTAGACGTTGACCTCCCAGCCCCACTCCTCGACGCGGCCGAGCAGCTCCCGGATTTCCTGGGTCCGCCAGTCCAGCGACAGGCGGTTCACCCCCCAGGACCGCAACGCGTCGACGATCTCCTTGGCGAGGGTCGGGGCGGCGAGGAGCAACGGGGCGAGGAAGTCGACCGGCACGGTGACGGTCGCTCCGGGGTGGGCCTCGGCCAGGCGCCGGAGGCCGGCCTCGCCAAGCGTCTCGATGGACCCATTGCAGAGCAGCGAAGCGTCGTCGAAGCCGATACTGGCGACGAGGGCGAGCATCCGCTCGATGACCTCGCCGCCCTCCTTCAGGTCGAGCGCGACCGAACGTCCCTGCTCATGCAGCGCCCGCAGGCACGCTTCCAGCCGGAACGGGCGCTCGGCACGGTGCCATGGGGACTCCTCAAACGAGTCGTGCCGCAGCACCAGCCGGTCCAGTGGGTCCCGGCGGATGTCGCATTCCGCCCAGTGCACGCCGGACGCCAGGAACTGGCGGAGGTTGGCCTCGTCGTTCACGCCGTGCCAGATGAACTGCACCCGCCGGCGCAGCTCCTCCTCGGAGACCAGCTCAGCCAGGCCGTAGGTGGTGCCCCGGACCGTCCGCGGCGTCACGGCCCGCTGCGACGCGAAGATCGTCTCGGCATGGAGAAACAGGATCTCGTGGGTCTCGTCAGCCTCGGCCATCGCCTGGATGTTGGCCGGCTGGTTGTCGACCACCGCCACGACCATCAGCCCACGCTCCTGGAGCGCGCGGATGCAGGCCACCTTCGACTCGGCGACGCGCTGGCCCCAGCCGTGCGGGTTCATGTACAGCAGCGCCGGCGGGACCGCCACCCGGTAGGCGCTGCCGAGGGCATTCAGCGTTTGCAGGGTGAGGTCGCGGATCTCCTCGGGTCGTCCGGTGTCGAGCGCCACGCAGGTCGCCGGCTGCAGCTGGAACCACCGGATCACGCCGAGCACGCCCTGGTAGGGCCGGTTGGCAGCGAGGATCGCCTCAGGACTCCACCGATGCTCGGCATACCAGGCCAGCACGTCGGCGCGGACGGGAGCGGGAAGGGTCACGTCCGCCAGGAACTCGTCGATGCGGTCCTCGTGGACAGTGACGTCCGCGGCACGGAGCCCGTGGAAGTGGTCGGTGCCGTGCTCCCGGTCATAGGCCAGCAGGGCGTGGACCACCAGGTAGCGCGTGTCCAGGATCGTCCCGTCGATGTCGAAGACGATGCACAGTTCGCGGTCGGGGTAGGCGCGGCGCATGCCGTCATAGTGGGTGGCCAGCTCCCACATCCAGTCGGGGCCGGGTCGTTGCAGCGGACGAGCGTCCCAGAACCGAGAGCGGGGATGCTTGCCGGCCCTGGCCGTCATGGCATTCCCATCCCCTGCGACCTCCTCTTGCGGCTCAAGCGCTGCACGTCAGGCCGAACTCCCCTCCGTTCTAGGCTCGCCTCCGGTACTGCTGCATGGACAGCGTCTGAAGCGGGAGCGGCGGACGCATGACGATCCCGGTTTCTTCCGGTGGTGGCCCGGTCGCGCAGGTGTCGGAGCAGCGAAACCCCGTGGTTTCCCGGATGTTCGGCGCCGTGTGACTCCCTAGCCTGCGGCTGCGGCAGAGCAGACCAGGGAGGACGCGATGGAGCAGGCGGTGACCGCCCATGACGCGGACATGACGTCGGCGAAGGCTGCCCGGATGGTTGCCGAGGCCTTCATCAGGGCGCTTACGGCACAGGACTTCGAGGGGCTGAAAGGGCAGCTGGCGCCGCAGGTTCGGTTCCGTGCGCTGGTTCCGTCCGGGACACGGGCGGCGTCGGGGGTCGAGGGGGCGATCGGCCTGCTGCGGCGGTGGTTCGGGGATGCGGACGCCGTCCGGTTGGTGGGCTCGGAGGTCGGGGTTATCGGGGACCGCTCGTCGATGACCTACCGGTTCCAGGTCCGTGAGGCCGGCAGTTGGCACGTCGTCGAGCAACGGGCCTTCATCGACCTGGCCGCGGGGCGCATCACGGCCGTCGAGCTACTGTGCTCCGGGTTCCGCCCTCTCCTCGACGACCCTGT
>WNGL01007027.1_pt1 | contig 28453 bp, 29 predicted proteins | sample 5400591 | NCBI WGS metagenome assembly WNGL01 (sample SAMN13153377, study PRJNA577476) | soil metagenome | isolation source: 80 cm soil or saprolite under Garry oak tree replicate 1 | place: USA:California | collected 2016-06-15 | reverse complement strand
CTGTTGTCCTCACTGCCGCCTTCGAGAAATCTCATGACTGAGATAAAAATAGCTCGGAACGGAGCGCCTGTCTCTATCAGACACTCCGTTCCGAGCTATTTTTATCTTTTTTCTATAGTACGGGGGGCATTGGTACCACTATCATTCTCATCCTTCTTGCGGTACAATAAGTAACAAATCGATCACAATGTTGTGATATAGAGGGTCTCGTCGCATACAGCGCTGTATGTTGGGCTGGTCATGCAAACATAAACATTTCACGAAATAGAGGAGGCCTATGGCGATCAGCAATGCAACACTGGCGGGATTCACCCGCACAGAACTACTCGAAATGCATTATATGATGGCGCTCATCCGTCGCTTCGAGGAGAAGAGCGCTGAAGAGTATACTCGCGGTAAAATAGGCGGCTTTATGCACCTGTACATAGGCCAGGAGGCCGTTGGTGTAGGCAGTATTACCGCGCTGCGTCCAGACGACAAAATTCTGTGCAGCTATCGAGAACATGGTCATGCCCTGGCAAAAGGCATGAATCCTGACGCCGTGATGGCTGAACTTTTCGGCAAAATAACGGGATGTAGCAAGGGCAAGGGCGGGTCCATGCATATGTGGAGCAACGAAGTAGGTATGTATGGAGGGAACGGCATCGTCGCAGCGCAGTTGCCTATCGCCGCCGGCCTGGCTCTGGCTATGCAATATCAGGAACAGGATACCATCGTCGCCTGCTTTTTCGGCGATGGCGCCGTTGACGAAGGCGCCTTCCACGAGTCGCTAAACCTGGCCTCCCTCTGGAAGTTACCCATCGTCTACATCTGCGAGAATAACCAGTATTCCATGGGCATGGCGGTGGGCAAAGCCTGGGCCGTCGACAGCCTGCTTCCTCGCGCCGCGGCTTACAATATGCCCGGTGACCAGGTTGATGGCATGGATGTTATTGCTGTCTGCGAGTCGATGAAACGGGCTGTAGCACATGCCAGAAATGGTCAGGGGCCGACGCTGCTTGAAATCAAAACCTACAGGTTCCGCGGACACTCCATGACTGATCCCGCGTACTATCGCACCCGCGAGGAAGAGCAGGAGTGGCGTACGACACGCGATCCCATCGGCTTTTTTGAGAAAAAATTACTGGATAATGGCCTGGCTACGCAGGCTGAATTTGATGGCAACGACGCCAGGGCCACCCAGGTTTCCGAAGATGCCGCGGAATTTGCCGAAAATAGCCCCGATCCCTCACTCGAGGAACTCTATTCCGACGTGATGGCTGATAACTCCACCGCTCTCACGTACCGCTACGAGAGGAAATAGCGTATATGCGTACAATTACATACCGCGATGCGCTTCGTGAAGCTATTCGCGAAGAGATGCTGCGCGACGATCGTGTCTTCATTATGGGCGAAGATATTGCCGGTTACGGCGGCACCTACGCCGTCACCAAGGGGCTTTTTGAGGAATTTGGCGAGAAACGCGTTCGAGACACCCCTCTGGCGGAAGAAGTTATCACTGGGGCGGCCATCGGCGCCGCGTTGGGCGGCTTGAGGCCCATTCTGGAACTGATGACCATCAATTTCAGTTTACTGGCTATCGATTTACTCGTGAATAGCGCCGCCAAGATGCGTTACATGTTCGGCGGGCAACCTGCTGTGCCCTTTGTCGTGCGAATGCCTTCCGGCGGCGGCGCGCAGCGTGGGTCGCAGCATTCACAAATGCTGGAGACGTGGTTTGCCCACATTCCCGGGCTAAAAGTGGTCATGCCGGCTACTCCTTATGACGCGAAAGGCATGCTCAAGTCGGCGGTACGCGATCTCGACCCGGTTCTCTTCATCGAGCATGAACTGCTCTACAACGTAAAAGGCGAAGTGCCTGAAGAGGGTGTTGAATACACTGTGCCGCTCAACCTCGGGGAGGTAAAGCGCGCGGGACGCGACGTAACCATTATCACTTTTTCGCGTATGCTGCATGTCTCATTACAGGCGGCTGAAGATCTGGCCAAAGAAGGTATCGAGGCTGAGATAATCGACCTCAGAAGCATTCGCCCCATCGACATCGACCTGCTCGTCGATTCGGTGAAGAAGACCAACCGCGTGGTCATTGCTGAAGAAGGCTGGAAATATTATGGCACGGGCCAGGGCCTGGCCGCGCTGATCTACGAACATGCTTTTGACTACCTTGATGCCCCCATCCAGCACGTGACCGGCGTTGATGTACCCATGCCCTACTCAAAGGCGTTGGAGCGTGCTGCGCTCCCCAGAAAGGGCGATATCGTCGCAGCGGCAAAGGCCATTGTTCCGGCGGCCCTCGTTCGCGCGTAACTCGGAGACAGATTATGAAAACAGTAGAAATGCCCAAAATGGGCGATAGCATGGAAGAGGGCAAGATTCTTCAATGGCTTAAAAAGGAGGGTGACCCGGTCAAAAAGGGAGAAATGATCGCAGAAGTCGAGACCGATAAGGTCAATATTGAGATAGAGGCCTTCTCCGCTGGAGTACTGCGTAAAATACTCGTGCCCGAGGGCACATCAGCCCCGGTCGGCGCGGAGATCGCTCTGATCGGCGCGCCCGATGAGCCGCTGCCCGCGAACCTGGGCGGGAACGGCGCGAGCGCGGCAAAAACCGCGGCAGTTCCCGCCTCCGCGCCTTCCGCCACAGCCGTTGCCACACAGACGCCTTCTACACCTGTCCAGGCAGCGAATGCTCAGGGCCGTATCTTCATCTCGCCCCTTGCTCGCCGCGTCGCTGCCGAGAATCACCTGGACTATGCCACGCTCCAGGGGACGGGCCCCAACGGGCGCATCATTAAAATGGATATCGAGGCTCACCTTGCCGCTCTAAATCGCCAACTGCCAGCGGTTGCGCCTGCAGCTCCTGCACCACTAGCCGAACCCGTTGCTCCTATAACTGCCCAACCAGCGCCTACGCCTGTGCCTGTCGCTATAGACAGTGGCGAAGTGATCGAGATCCCGCTCACTGCCATGCGCCGTACCATCGCCAGGCGTCTGAGCCAGAGTATGCAAACCGCGCCGCATTTCTACGTCACTAGCGTTATCGACACCGACAGGCTCGCCGCCTTCCGCCAGCAGATCAACGAATATGGCGCGCATGACCCGCTGCCGGTCAAGGTCAGTTTCAACGATCTGATTGTCAAAGCAGCGGCAAAGGCATTGGTGCGCATGCCTCAAGTCAACGTCTCTTTCGCGGAAGATCGCCTTTTGCAGAAGAAGCAGGTGCATATCGGCGTCGCTGTCGCCCTTGAACAGGGCCTGATCGTGCCTGTCGTGCACAACGCGGATCAACGTGGCATTCTTGATATTGCTCGTGAAACACGGCGCCTGGCAGAAGCGGCGCGTGATGGGAAGCTCCGTCCAGAAGAGTTCAGCGGAGGCACCTTCACCGTAAGCAACCTGGGCATGTTCGATGTCGAGAGTTTCACCGCCGTCATTAACCCACCCGAGTCGGCTATTCTTGCCGTTGGCTCGATCACCCCAACTCCCGTTGTCGTCGATGGGCAGGTTGTTGTGCGCAGCCGCATGAAAGTGACCCTCTCGTCAGATCACCGCGCCATCGATGGCCTGACCGCCGCGCGTTTCTTGCAAGAGGTCAAACGCTTGCTCGAGGAACCATTCGGAATGGTGCTGTGATGCAGTGGGGAGAGCAGTTCATGTCAACACGCACAATCAATGGTGTTTCCCTGGCGCTACTCCAGGGAGACATCGTTAAAGCGCAGGCGGATGCTATCGTCAATGCCGCCAACAGCGCGCTCGCGGGCGGCGGCGGCGTCGATGGCGCCATTCACCGCGCCGGCGGCCCGAGCATCATGCAGGAATGCCGCGCAATCGGCGGCTGTCCAACGGGAAGCGCTGTGGCAACGACGGCTGGAAGACTCTCCGCGCAGTATGTTTTTCACGCCGTCGGGCCAATCTATCGCGGCAGCACGGAAGACGAACGGCTCCTGCAGAGCGCCTACCAGAGCTGCCTCGACCTTGCCGAGCGGTACAAGATTACAAGTATCGCCTTCCCCTCGCTCAGCACAGGCGTCTATGGCTATCCCCTGCGCCTAGCCGCCCCCATCGCGCTGCGCACCATCATCGAGCATATCAAGGGACCCACCAGCCTCAAGCAGGTAATGATGGTTCTCTTTGGGGAAAGCTCCTATCGAGCGTTTGATGAGGCGCTGGCAGCGTTGCTGTAAAAAACGAGGAAAAGGGGACATCCAATCTTCACTGGATGTCCCCTTTTGTGTAATCCTTCATTCTTTATATTATATTGCCCTATTAACTTTCATCATCCTCCTCTACCTCGACCGTAACTTTGCCGCGCAGCCCCGTCACAGCGGTGGTATGGGCAGGAGGATCCCACTCAAACGAAATCTTCTGACGTTTGATCGGCACTACCGCCTGTAGTTTATCCCAACGATCCTCGCGCGCCATGCGAATCTCAACATGCTGCTCATCGATATCCAGGCGGCGCGAAATCGCCGTCAGCAGATCGGATTTTATCAGTTCCAGCAGCTCTGGATTCACCTTGATGCGATCTTGCACCAGCACAACCTTCAGGCGTTCTTTTGCAAGTTCTCCCGGTGTAGGCTTCTTTCGTCCCGATATAAAACTAAAAATACCCATACTACCTGCCTCCTTTTCAGGATGGCTAAGAACGAACGCGCCTTTCAGCCAATGCTGGGCCAAACCCAACAAAGCGTCGCAGCCTCTCCAAAAGTGATGGCGATTCCGATACCTCGTCAAGAGGAATCTCTTCACCCATAATACGCTGGGCGGCATTCAGAAAAGAGCGCCCTGCCCGTGACCGTTTATCAAAGACAATCGGTTCGCCTTTATTGGTTGCTACAATGATCATTTCATCTTCAGGGACAATGCCAAGCAGGTCGATCCCCAACACTTCTAAAACATCAGCCACGTCCATCATGTCTCCGCGTTTGACCATTTCGGAGCGCAGGCGATTGAGAATCAGCCGCGGCTCGGGTTTTCCGGCGGCCTCTACCAGGCCGATAATGCGGTCCGCGTCGCGCACCGAGGCCATCTCAGGATTAGCCACTATGATAATCTCGTCCGCGCCCACAATCGCATTGCGAAACCCCTGCTCGATACCAGCCGGAGAGTCGATGATCACGAAATCGAACTCCGCGCGCAGCTGCTGGCAGAGCTGTTCCATCTGAACGCTATTGACGGCATTTTTATCGCGTGTCTGGGCGGCTGGCAGCAAGAACAGTTCAGGCAGCCGTTTATCTTTAATCAAAGCCTGCCGTAAACGACACTGGCCCTCAACCACATCGACGAGATCATAGACGATGCGATTCTCCAATCCCAGGACGGCATCAAGATTACGCAGGCCAATGTCTGAGTCCACGACGGCAACTCTTTTCCCCTGCAGCGCAAGGGCAGTACCAATATTCGCGGTAGTTGTGGTTTTCCCGACTCCGCCCTTTCCTGATGTGATGGTTATCACCCGACTATCCATAAAACACGCTCCATGCAAAGCTACGAATTACATTCACGACTTTTCAGATCGTTCCTACTGATATGAACGAGAAAACGCTGGTCGTCAGGCCATTGTCTGGTCATTATTTGCGCGATGGACGACCATTGATCCAGGTCTCGACTACAATTCGTCCATTTCTAATGGCAGCAACCTCCGGGCTGGGCAATACTTCCCCGCCTTCAGGTGGGCGTGAGAGCAGGTGCGCTATACGCAATTGTACGGGAGTCAGGTGCAGCGAACAGACATACGCGTTCTCATTGTCGGGATAGCCGGCATGGACCATCCCTCGCAACACGCCCCATACGATGATATCCCCACCAGCCACGATTTCCGCGCCAGGATTGACATCGCCCAGTACAACGACATTGCTGGCATGATGAATGGCCTGGCCAGAACGGACTGTGCGCCGCAAAAAGAGGGTATCATCTGCTTCCCGCAGGTCACGTTGAGTCTCCAGGGTTTCGCTCAATGTGACTGTATTTGGAGCCGTAACGCTCGTAGACGCTGCCTCCGCCTCAGCATGTGCCTGCTGCTGCGCCGCGGTGATCTGTTCTAACGGCGTCACCGACATTTGATAATTTGCCAGGAGATCTTCAAGTTGGGTTCTTTCGCTCACACGGAGCATCCGACGACTGGTATCCAGGGCCAGAGAAGCGCCACGGAAAAAGCCTGGAGCTTCAGCAAGCCGATCAGAAAGTGCGTTGAGTAATTCGCTAAAAGGGGTTTCCGGTTCCAAAGTCAAAAGCAAGCCATTGCGTGTCCCCTTGATAGCAATATATCCTTGCACAGACTGCTTCTCCTCTCTGCCCGGTCTGCTATCCTCCGCGGAAGTTACTCTCTCTGAAGTATCCTCCGTTCCCATAAAGCCCCCATTTCACCTCTGGCAGCAGGGTTGTATGAACTCACCAATATACACTCTTGCTTGAAACAACCGCGTGTATCGTAACACAATACAGTATAAAGCGTCCAGCCAACAAAACGCAATACTTCGTATTCCGTCACGTACTTCTATCTATTCTGTCGGGGCATTTTGCAAGTAAACCACCGGTACGATAGAATAACGTCAGGACAAAACATACAAATAGAGATTTTTCACTGCATTCAGAATGACAAGGCAAGGGTATCTACAATGGCAGACTTTATGGACTTTCCCATCGCGCGCGAACGAGTGCTCACCCGCGGAGACACCATCATAGGCATCATCCCCGAAATTTGCCTTGTCTCCCATTTTCAGGTCGGAGCATGGCCGGTATTGTATCGACCGGCAGAGACAGGCAACGTCAAGCGCTGGGGGATGCCGCTGATGATCCCCAATTTTTCGCGTCTCAAAGACGGCATCTTTCGGGACAAAAACACTACTCTTCCCGTCCATGGCTTTGGTCGCAATCTTTCCTGGACAGTTGTGTCTGCACAGGCTGCGCAATCAACAACGTTGAGTATGCAATTGAACAGCAGCGGCGCAACACGCCCCAGCTATCCCTACGAGTTTACATTTACCGCGACCATTAGCGTTGGCGAGTCAACGCTTACCTATACGCTGGTGATGGAGAACCATAGCGATGAGCCTATGCCAATTGCGCCGGGATTCCATCCCTATGTTACCGTTGCGCAGCAGGACAAGCCGCAACTGGTGGCCGATGGCCCTTCCGGGTTTGAGGCACGGGCTTTCGACTGGGAGCATACGCCGCCGGACAATCCTTACCCATTCCCACACCGTGTAAGCATCCAGGTACCGCGTCACGGCGCCTTGACGATTGAGGAAATGCCTGTTGACGGCCAGTATGTATTAGCGAATATGCAGGTATGGTCAGAGCCAGCCACAAAACCCGATGCCGCCTTCGTCTGTTTTGAGCCGTCTGTTGGCAGCGAAGATGCGCTGAATCGTCCTGCCGATCGCCTGACCGTCCCTGCCCACAGCCTGCGACAACTGATCTTACAACTATCAGCGAAACCGCTTTCACCTGCAACAATCTGAGCAAATCGCGTGCAATTCTACTGCCTGTGAGATATAATAATGGTGAATATAACCCTGGAATGGCCCACACCGTATAATTCGCAAGGGGCATACTATTGAAACTCCAGGATTCAGTTGAAGTCTGAGGGACCCTGGTACACCTGTCATAGGCCCAGAAAGCAGGCACGATTACATGCACGAGGAACCGGCCAAAGTACTTTGGCTACAAAATAATAATAACAACAATACACCAGGGCAACAAAATCAGCAGCGTCCTGGCGGGCGTCCCAATGGGCAACCTTCCCCGAGAGGAGGCGCCTCTCTTAATCGCTGGCTACTCATCATCGTCCTGGCGATGCTCGGGATTTATGCATACTCGTTTTTCACCCAGAATAACAGCAGCAATACAAGTCAGATCGACCAGATCACGTATAGCAGCTTCTACAACCATATCGATGCAGGAGACATCAAAACAGCCGTTTTTAACGGGCAAATCGATATTACTGGTGACTTCCGTCAACCTGTTGGCGCTTACACCCAATATCGCGTGATACAGCTTCCCAATGGTGATCCCCAACTGCCGCAAGTGCTCCAATCGAAGGGCGTCACCGTTTCCTCGCAGCAACCCCAGGATAATAGTTTCTGGCTGAATCTCCTTATTCTCTTTGTTCCCTGGCTTCTGGTAATCGCCCTGTTCATTTTCCTCTCACGGCGAGCAGGACAGGGGCAGCAGGGTATCTTCAGCTTTGGCAAAAGCCGCGCCAAGCTCATACTCGAGGATCGACCCAGCACCACGTTTGCCGATGTCGCGGGCGTTGATGAGTCCAAATTTGAGTTACAGGAGGTTGTCGAGTTTCTTAAAACGCCTCAAAAGTTTCAGCGTCTGGGCGGCAAAATTCCTCGCGGTGTACTACTGGTTGGCCCTCCGGGAACCGGTAAAACACTGCTGGCAAGAGCCGTTGCTGGCGAGGCTGGCGTGCCCTTCTACTCGATGTCCGGTTCTGAGTTCGTCGAAGTGTTGGTCGGGGTTGGCGCTAGCCGCGTGCGCGATCTTTTCGATCAGGCGAAGAAAGCAGCTCCCAGTATCATTTTCATCGATGAGATCGATGCCGTAGGACGACAGCGCGGGGCAAGTATCAATACGAACGACGAACGTGAACAGACGTTAAACCAGTTGCTGGTGGAGATGGATGGCTTTGATACCCGGCAAGCAGTCGTAGTTATCGCGGCTACCAACCGCCCGGATGGACTTGACATAGCCCTGCTGCGTCCAGGCCGTTTCGATAGGCGTGTAACCGTGGACCGTCCCGATTGGAACGGGCGCCTGGCTATTCTCAAAATCCACTCGCGCAGTATTCCTCTAGCTCCTGACATAGATCTGCTTGCCATCGCGCGTGGCACGCCGGGGATGGTTGGCGCGGACCTGGCAAACCTGGTCAACGAAGCCGCGTTGTTGGCTGCCCGCCGCAACCAGGATAGTGTGACGCAAAAGTGTTTTGACGAAGCGTTGGACAAAATCCTGCTCGGCGCCGAACGTCCCCTGGTGCTGAGCGAAGAGGATTTGAAGGTAATAGCATACCACGAGGGAGGCCACGCCTTAACGGGACTGCTCTCGGAATATGCGGATCCCGTCACCAAGGTCACGATTGTGCCGCGCGGCCAGGCCCTTGGTGTGACGATGTCTACACCGCTGGATGATCGCTATAACTACTCAAAGGAGTACTTACTGACGCAGATTGTGACCGCTCTCGGAGGACGAGCTGCTGAAGAGGTGGCCATTGGAGGTATTACGACAGGAGCGGAGAACGATCTCCAACGCGTAACGGTCCTGGCGCGTCAAATGGTTACTCGCTGGGGTATGAGCGAGAAACTTGGTACCATCTCATACAGCGAACGCGGCAGCCCATTTGCCGCGGGTGGCGAAACTGGCGCTCCAACTGATTATAGCGAGACGACCGCCGAGGCAATAGATGATGAGGTTGATCGCATTGTCAGAAGCTGTTATGCGCGCTCTCTTGAGCTTTTGATGACGCATCGTCCCACGCTTGATCGCATTGCCCAGGAGTTACGCCGTCAAGAAGTAATCGATTCACGTCAACTCCAGGAGATCATGCAAGAGACAGGGGCAGTCATCGCATCACCCCAATCGTTGTCTCCGGGCCACTCACAGGTTATATCCCCCTCGCCTGGCACAACCCCGCTGTGGCCGGAGGTAAATAACACCGGCAGCGAACAATTTGGCTAAAAAACAATATGGGTGTATCCCTGGTTCCTCCATTCTTCTGATACACCCGTATACATGTCATAGCGCCCCGGTTCTCACTGGTTAAGAAACCCACGCAACTCCGGATAATCCTGCAAAATTGTATCGACCACGTGTGTGGCCAGAGATAAAAACGTCCCATGCGCTTCGGCAAGAACAACACCCTCATCATCGGCTAGCGTGAGTTTTCCCGACGCCTGCACCACCCGGCTCCTTTCTGTTTCTAATGACGCGCGCACGCGTAAGAGCGATCCAAAGGGAACATAGCGGCGATAGCGTACCTCCAGCCGTCCCGTCATGGACCACTCCGGCTTCTTTGCCAGCATTGATGTCCGTCCCAATGTTTCATCAAGCACTGCCGCCACGATCCCCCCATGAATAACTCCTGGAAACCCCTGGTGCTCCTCTCGAGGCTGAAAATCAGCAACGACTGTGTTATTTTCGATGCGAAAAACGAGGTGTAATCCATAAGGGTTTCGTTGTCCACAGGCAAAACAGCGGCGGTAATCGGTCGTGTCGTTTAATTCCATTTTCTGCTTAACCTTATCGCACTCTCTCTTGTTCCTGGCCTTTCAGCCTACGTTTTTTTTGTGAGTGTATCACAGACAGGTAACGCACAACAAATTTTTCCCAAAAATATAGCTATGTACCCATATCACAAGCAAGCCAGTTCCAACTCACCGTTTGTCGTAATCAGTATAATAAGGATAGAAGATATTCTTATGCTGGCAAGCCTATAAACTCTCAAGCATTTGATCGCAGGGCCAAAACAAAAGGAGCAATATGTGCGGTATTTAGTTGCTAATATCGCGCAACAGGATGATAAGAAGGAGAGCACGATGCCTGAGACAGAAATTCGCCTCGCGCGCCCAGAGGACCGCGGGGCAGTACTGGCGTTCTGCGCAAACACCTGGGAGTGGGGAGACTATATCGAATACGTCTGGGACGAGTGGCTGCATGATCCACAAGGAGTCCTGTTTGTTGCCACAATCGATAGTCAGCCTGTAGCAGTATCCCATCTCCGCATGCTCAACAAGACGGATGCCTGGCTGGAAGGAATGCGAGTAGACCCCGCCTATCGACAGCTTGGCCTTGCCAAAGTTCTTGATGGCGCAATGATGGCAGAGGCAAGAAGACGAGGAGCGACGAATGCGCGACTCGTCACCGAGTCTGCCAACGCCGTGGCTGTTTCACTGGTCGAACGAGGGCTTTTCCGCCAAATTGGCGCCTTCGCGCAATTCAAGGCCATACCCGAGGATGCCACTGCAAAGCAGCAGTATGGCCTCGACACACCACAACTTGCAACTCAGGCAGACATTGACGGTATCATTGGCTACCTCAATACCTCAAACATTTTCCCGGCTATAGGTGGACTCTATTACAACCGTTTCATTGCCTATGCTATCAGCAGCGACCTGCTCGAAGCGAAAGTGCTGGCGCGGCAGGTGTATATCTTGCGCCGTTGGCATCGCCTGGATGGGCTCGTTATCGCGGAACCACAGCAGGGGAGACACGGCTCTCAACTCTCTGTTGGTTACATCGATGGCACAACCGAGTCAATCAGCCTGATCGCTTACGCGCTCCGTCACCAGGTCGCTGGTATCTTTGTAGGGGCAGGATACGAGTGGGACGGCAAGATTTTTTATAGTTACGAGAAGGAATTGACCTGAAATGATGTGCGCTGCCCCGCGAGGGCTGCACGCCCCATTTCAGGTGAGGTCTAAGACGGCCTCCGGGTCCTTGAGCGCGTGGAAACGTAACAGCCAGCAGCCGTAATTCATGCCGCCGCCAACGGCAGGCAGCGCCATCCACTGGCCATCATGGAGCCGGTTCTGACGCAGTAGTTCTGCCAGGGCCATGGCGATGCTGGCATTGGAGAGGTTGCCGTAGTAGCGGAAATTATCAACCAGCTTGTCCATGGTAGACTGAGGCCAACCATAATCGTTGATCATTAATTCGCCCATGCGGCGAGTAATGCGCGAATTGGCCTGGTGTGGCACGATATGGTCGAGTTCGTCGGGACTCAATCCAGCGTGGCGACACAGGACATCGACCGACTCCGCCATAGCGCGAGGAGCCTCGCGATAAACCTCTTTCCCATTCATTTTGGTATAGCCAACCATATATTGCGAGAGAACCTGGCTGAGTTCTTTGCCCTTGCCCTCCTGAAAGAGGGTTTGTATCTTCATGTCGACTTCTGCCATCTCGATCACATCTTTACGCAGGGGCGTCTGGTAGAAGAGGGAGTGTGCCTGGTGAGCGTCAGAACCGTTAATGACGTAGGTATCTTCATCTTCGCTCCGTTCCAGTAGAAATGCCGCCGCGCCTTCGCCAAAGAGTGAACTCGTCTTCCAGTCAAGGACATTCAAAATATTGGGAAGCAGCCCTTCAGAGGTAACCAACAACACCAGTTTGGCGGAACTGGCTGCCAGCACTTCGGCGCACATCTGGAATGCCTCTGTCTGGCACGCGCAGGCGCCTTTGAGCATGGTTGCGCGAATTGGCCCCAACCCCAAACGCATCTGTACTAAGCCGGCGATAGTAGGGAAAGCATCGTTATCGGAGGAAGACGCGCCAATCACCGTGTCAATTTCGGAGGCGTCGCGCCCGGCGCTGGCGAGGGCGCGTTGGGCTGCGATTACCGCCATATCTACTAAAGACTCATCTTGTAGGGCGTCCGGACCATCGATCAATCCAGGAGCGTCAGCGCCGGCCATTCTACGGCATAGTTCCAGCGTGCTCGCTCGCACGTGACGCGTGCTCAGGCCGGTCACGCGCTCCAGGTCTGGCGCGCTGCGAGGATCGCCAAGGCGAGTAGAGATGTAGGCAAAGTATTCGTTGGTAACGATACCGCTGGGGGCATAGGCCCCCAAACCAATAAGGCGCACCTTTGCCCTGGTATAAATCTGTGGAACAATGTACGCATAATGGGGCCACTGGTTTGCTTGAAGCCGCGTCATAAAATGAAAACCTCCATGCCGGGGGTACAATCTCTATTACTGATTAGTATAACACATCCAATTCAGTAAAAGAGTAGAGTAATCAAATTTCAAAGTTCATACATTTTTCGGCCTGCTTGGCAGGCGCAGTGGCGCTGGTCCGCTATTTATTGGGCGCGCGGTTTGAAGTGGGGTTTCAGGTATGGATGTCAGGGTGGCAGCGGTATCCTGCAAAGAAAGGGTGTACTCGAGACGCACACTTCCCAGACAAATTATATCGCCAGGCTGAAGTAATTTTGGGGCAAGCAATGGCTCATCATTGACTTTGCTGCCATTGCGACTGGCGAGGTCTTGCGCGTAATGACCATTAGACTGACGCAATATCTGGGCGTGACGGCGTGAAATAGAAGCGTCATTTATCGCGATATCACATTCGGATCCGCGACCGATGCTCATGACGGGACGCTCTAGAACAAAACTCTGTCCGGCCATTTCACCATCACAAATGACAAGGACGCCGTTCAAATCGGCAGGTTGAGGCAGTGGCGAGACAGGGTTGAGTTCCGCGGTATCCTGTAATTCCAGGGGCTTATCCTCCACAGATTCAGAGGCATAAGGGCTGGATGTACCAGAAGTATCATCACCCAATGGTTGCGTCAGAGGCATCTGCTCACTATCCATAGATAATGACGAAGAAGAATGCCAGACATGTCGCATGAGAGGGTCATCTTGTTCAGTGGGAGCGCCAAGATGTTCGGCGCTTTCAAAAAGAAAACGATGCGAACCAATCTCAAGCAATTCACCTGCTTCGATATATGCAGAACCACGAATCCTGCGCCCGTTGAGTAAGACACCGTTGAGGCTTTCACAGTCAGTAACGCAGGCGTGTCCATCGTACCAGGCCAGTTCCGCGTGATAACGTGAAGCCAGGTCATCATCCAACCAGATATCGTTGTCCTCGCCGCGGCCGATTGTTATGATGGCGCGCTCTAATGCCAACCGCTGCCCCTGGAAACGCCCTCCGCGATGTTCGAGCCAACCCCATGGGGTATCCTCTCGAAAGACATAGGGAGGGATTACTCCAGGTTGGTGTCGTGGAGGATGAAAGGCTGTGGCGGTGTTTGCGCGCGTTGTGCGATTTTGCCGGGGGATGCGTGCCGACGTCATTGAGGCACGTGGCTGCGTAAAAAGACAATAGGTGGTAGTAACACCCAATGGCAGCAACCAACCGCACAGAGCTACGTAGATGAGCGCAACCTCCACTTCCGCGAGGGACGTCGCCGCTTGTACGTCATTGAAGCGCATATTGAACCAGACGAGTGCAGGCAACAATAGCAATGCGGAGATGACGCAGGTGACGATGGCGCCGGCGAGTTGTCGCGTCGTCCCTCGTTTCCGCAAGGAGGTATAGAGGGCGTTGACAGCGATAGCGAACATGCAGCACGCGAGTCCGCTATAACAGCCGATGTTAAACCAGGTTGGGAAATCTATGCTGCTCGTCGTTGTATTCCTCTCGACTTATCAAAGCATTGCGTCAATGTTTGCATTACGAGCGTCACTAATCAAAATAGTATCTACGATAGTATGCTGTTGTACGTTCGACGAATAGACCGCGTCTGTTGCAACGTTGGCGGAATCGCCGACAACGTTATTATTGACTTGTACAGCGTCCCAATATTCAAAATTCTTATCGTCGGGGGTGACTGCAACCCCGAGCAATGCATGTCCCGGAATAATCACAATCTCGGCGTGTAATCCTATATGCTCTACCGCCGATGCCAGGAGCAGCGTCAATTCAATGCACATCCCGCTGTGCTGCTGTAAGACCTCGGCTGGTAGTTTGATGTTTTGTGTCGCTGCGCTGGCATCTCCTGGTCCGCTATATGGCACACTTGCCTGGAGGTAGCGTATTTTATAATCGACGCGCAGCGCATCATAAATGGCGTCAACCTGGGCTATGACTTGCCTGGCATTGGCTTTACTATAGCCGACCATAGCAGTTGGAACGGGAGGCGGCTCGAGAGGCAGATGATTGGCGGCTTTGAGCACCAAAGCTCCAACGGCCGGATCATTTGGTGTAACCCAGGCGGCTATCTTCAGGCGATTCGCGGTAATCCACTGCATTACCCAGCGCGAATGCAGCACCAGGGGGATATCATTCAGATAGTAAAGATGTTTACTGTCGTCTGTCACCTGCACGCGCAAGGAGGTATGATCCTCGAATGTGAGTTTACGAAAATTCTGCGAGATGAATTGAGGCAGCATACTGACTGACTGCAGATTGTTGGTGGCATCGATGGTCTGCGCCTGAACCTGGCTCAAACCCACGATGCTCATGCTCACCACCAACGCGATAGGACTGCTGCTGCTGTATTCAACGGTGAAGAGGGGACTCTGGCTGGCCACGTAAAAAGGATAATAGGCGCTGAAGATTGCATCTGGTACGCGGACACATATATGCACGGGCGGTTGATTGCCGCAGTGTTCCTGGTTCGCAAAACTACTCTGTTGGTAATGCGAATAGGATTGTAGTCCTCCCACAACATACCCTCCGGAGAGTCCAACGAGCACCAAAAGTGTGAGGAGCAGAATTATGAGTCGTGTGCGCATGTATTCGTTCATTCGCCCCTTGTCGCGGCAAACGGGCATTTACTAAAGTCCAGCACGAGCGTGGTTGCAATTATATCATGTAAGTATAGCGCTTACCAAATTGTATCTTTTTGTACTATTGCCCTTGCTTAACTGTCTTGTAGAGCCATTTTATATCGGACATCACTATTTTGTTTTTGCTCAAAAGCCTGCCAGACCAAGGAGAATGCCCTGTAAAAGGTCATGTCCTGAGGTTGCGCCCATAGCTATTACCGCCTGGGCTGCCGTTGCAAGCTCTGTCTCAGAAACTCCGGTCAGAGCGTTTAGTAGTGTCAGAACGGGTTGCGCCACATTTCCCTCAGCAGCATAACCTAACCAACACCGACTGAGAAGGTGTGTTTGTTGAGTGGCAACGGTGATAATCTGTTGGTAGGCTTCAAGAAGGCACGGTAGAGGTCCATAAAGTAGCCAGTTGATGGACATCCAACCTGTCAGGATATCATCGCCTGATGGTGTTAAACCGGCTCCACGCCCACACAGATAGTGTGCCATAGGAAGAATATCGAGCTTCCAGCCGCTCTCAAGGTAAGCGCGAGCAGGTATACACTCTTGCATGGTATCAGTCAATAAAGCGCGATCCATTGATCGCGCGCGGGGGCGCGTGGTCAAAGAGGGGCCAGTTGATAGGTAGTTTGCGAGCCACTCCCTATTCATGACTATATTATTGCTGTTCAGGTGTTCTGGCCTGTTGATAGAGGGATTCCACAACGCGCAGTGGGAAAGATCAAGCGAGCAATCGGCGGATTCGATGAGGAGGCGCTGAGCGCCAAGGAGCGCGGGCATTCCTGGGCGCAGCCTGGTGAAAGGAAATGTGCCCGCAGGGGTGGAGAGTTCCAGGCCATTGGGCATACGCGGTGAATCGAGGGCATTGAGCGAGAGGATCAGACCACCTGGGAAGGCGATATTGGCGGCAGCGTTGAAAGCGCTATGTATACTTCCGCGCAGCGGAGCGCCTGCTGCCGCTGCTGCCAGGCAGGCGCTATAAGAGACAGCCCTGGTTGGTAAAAAACGGTTAGTCGCGGGCATCTATTCCTCGGGCTTAGGAGGAGTATACGAAATGTGAATGAGTTTCCGCAAAAGCCAGAAGATTACAGCGTAGATGCCCATGGCTATCAATGTCGTCCATTCAAAAGCCTGGTTCGAGTGCAACGAGGGATTGTTGATAAGATTGTTGAAAGGAAGGAGTAAGACGTTGGTCAAGGCATAGATAAAACTGGCAAAAATGTTGTTGGGAGACGCGCCAATAAGCTTGAAGAAAAAACGCAGCCCCAGGGTTAGCTCCACGACGATAGCAAGCCATTGCAGGAAATCATTGGCTTTGCCTAAAACCAATTCGATTGTTTGACTGGCAGGCTCTTGCTGTATTTTCTCTCCTTCTACGTCTTCAGAGCGACCTGAACTTTCAGGAATGGGTTGGGGTGCCTGTTGGACTGGCATCTTTGTCGGTAAATCTGGTAGCGGAGGGATGATATCGGTCATCTGCGTATTAATTGGGTCGTTCGGGTAGGGGTTATTGCGCATCCTGGTCACCTCCAAATCTGGTGGATTATTGAAGTATCTCTCTCTCAACGATTATAACATGATTTGCCTTGTTGCGCTACGTTGAATGTCGGACGAGGAGCACAACACCTTCCGCACGGGCAAGTTCTGTGTATTGACCAGAACGCAGCAAATGATTGATTTCATTATCTATCGCCACGCGATCCTCAGGGAACACCGCGTTGAGATCAACAATAATATACTGAACAGGGATGAGCGTATCCTGGCCGGAATCGCTAATTGAAGGAAAGACAGCCAGGCGCTGCCGTTCGCTTACGTGTGGATTAATGTTGGTGCTGGCGGAGATAGAAGCATCCGGAGGGATCATCGACAGGAGCTGCTGAATATGTTGTTCGTGAGCGCCAGGAGTGTGGTCAGCAATGAAACCGTCGAGGAGAGGGGAGGTAATCGCAAGATTGAGCATTGCCATAATTATGATCCAGGTGAAGGTAATCCATTGCAGGCGGAATAGCGAGAGGCTCCTGGCAAGAGGCGCCATATTTTCACTGAAGCGTTGCCATTGGATGGAAAGCGCGCGCGCCAACAAAGAGCGCTGCGCTTTGATAAATGTGGCCAGGCGAATGGAGAGAGAGGAATTTTGTGCCCAAATGAATACACGCGTGATAAGGTGAAGGCACACGGTAATCCATGTTTTGATGGTGGCAGTCAGGCTTATGTAGATGCCAGCGAGGGATCGTCTTCCTGCAAGAGAGGTCGTGCCATCCTTTGTGCGAGCAGTATCTACGTTAGCGCGCTGTTGAGGAAACCACGCCTTGTTTTCGGGGTGTTCTCCACGCCATTCCTGCCAGAAAGTGATGAGACGCCTTGTGCCGTGTATTGCTGCGAGCATCACAAAGGGGATAATTGCGGCATTGTATTGATACACGCCAGTATAGAGTAAGGGATCTGTGCTCAGAAGGTTTTCAGCCAGACCAGGCAAAGCCATCAGGAGCCACTCGGGAGCTAACAAACAGAGAAAACCAGTGCTGCGGAATAGCCCGGCCAGGTAATAGAAACGGTCAAATGAAATAAACGTGGTAAAGAGCAACCATGGATGGAGGATGAGATTTCCCACAGCATCGCTGGGCGAACTACCCAGGGCTTCGTAGCGGTACCAGAAATTGTTATGCTGGGCGCCTGGGTAGAAATGCGGGATAATGATGCCAAAGGCGATAAAACTCCAGAGAAGACTGCCAAAGGTCAGCGCAATGCCAAGGCGCGGCAGTTTGTACTTCCAGATGAGGAAAAGGCCCAGTATGGCAAGGGAGAAGGGAATATCTTCTTTGCACGAGGCGGCCAGAATACAGGCAAGGATAAACCAGCCATAGCGTTTGTAGGTCAATGCAAGTATGGCATACAGTAATAAGGGTGTAGCAAGGCTGATAGGGTGGAAGTCAAAGATATTGAGTCCCAGCAGCGCGGGCGAGAGGAGATAAGCCACTGCCATTACAGTGGCAAGAAGTGGCCATTCTGGAATATACTTGCGCGTCAGTAAGAAGACCGGCAAGGCTCCCGAGGCGAGGGCGAGGGTCTGGAAAATCAGCAAAATGTGTGGGTCAGCACGAATGGCGTAGAGCAAGGATAGCGGCAGAAGAATGGGTTCAAAATGGAGGGCAAGACGCGTTGGTGGCCCATACCAGTCGACTGCCTGGTTCGTGAATTGAAACCAACGGCCATGAATAGTGTTCCAGAGCACCTGGTCCATATTGCCAAGGTCGAAGGCCGTCGCCTTAAAAGTATCATAGCGCAGTACTGCCTGATAACCCATTTCCAGGATGTATATTACCGTGGCCACAAGCAAGAGCCACCAGGCAAGCAACTGCTGTCTGCGCGTATCGAATAGTTTTATCATGTACTGTTATGTATCTTACGAATATCTTTTACACTACAAGGATTGCTTCATAGATTCCCACACTGACCAGGATAATGAAGGTCCAGACAATCACGAACTCGGGCCAGGTACCTGAACGAAAGCGCCAGTGCGGATTTGGCGGGAAACCAAAGCGTTTATGATTTGGCCAAAGTAGGGGAACACCGCCTTCTGTCAACCCATCGGCTGCAATATGCATGATACAACCAAATAGCACGGCAATAAAGACTAAATGTGAGGTTCCTATATATTGTGCCGGAATGGTGTACCCTCGTAGAGACAATAAATAGATCGCCAGTTGTTCCAGGCCAATTGCCATGAGCGATCCAATCAGCAAACCGAGGAGACTATGAAAGAGCGTGCGATGGCCCGCGATGTGTTGTATCTCTTTACTGATCCAGCCAAGTTTGTGTCCAAGCGTACTATGCGCGTTGTCAATGTCCGGCAGCAGGGCGCCAAAACCTACCATTGTATAGAAGATAACTTTATTTACGAGAATTCCAATAGTAATCCCTTTTGCTGCTAAGAGCGGGTCGCCTGTTATGTGTGCCACGCTATCAAGAACAACTCCTGCTGTCAAACCAACGAGTAGATGGGATCTACCTTCCATCTGCATTTTTTCTCCTTTGAAATGGATATGTTACTTGTGCCATTTTAGGGAAATTTGTTCCAAAAAGCAAGTGGGTAGGTCCACGCGAGATTTTCAGGCTGAAAACGTTTCTTCGGGTATGCTGACAAAAATGGTATCATCCTCTACCTTGACGGGATATGTTTGAATATCCTGGCGGGCAGGGCCGCGCAGCACTTTGCCGGTACGCACATTAAATTGAGCGCCGTGCCAGGGGCAGGTGAGGATATCGCCATCGAGATCGCCCTCGTTCAGCGGGCCGCTGATATGGGTGCAGTTGTCGGTGAAGGCGCAGATATCGCCGTTGACTCTTGCCAGGCACACAGGTTCGCCATCGACTTCAACAGCCATCATCTCGCCTTCTTCTAATTCATCGAGTTTTGCTACTTTAATAAAATCTGTCATCTGTTTCAAGAGTGTCAAGAGTGTCGGGTGTGTCGGGTGTGTCGACTATGTCTAATTATACTCCTTTTCTTGCACAGAGAGAACATTGAAAGCCATCGAAGACTGTTAACGCGGGTAGCGTTTGACTTCATTGCTACGGAATGCTATGCTAATGAGCGGCAGACCCCCGCATAAGAAAATACGACGAAACACACAAAAGGGAACATCCGATGGATCAGCCGGATTCATGGCGCACTCTGTTGGGAACTCGTATTAATAAAAATCCCCAGGAGAGGCAAAGAATTGCCTCCACGTTGGGGATCAACCCGTTGACGCTAATGCGCTGGACGAGTGGGATATCAAATCCCCGCCCCCAGAATCTACGCCAGCTTCTGGGCGCTCTCCCTTCTACAGAGTCCTCCTTATGGAGGGAGTTGATAGCAAAAGAATTTCCCAAGTTTGCTGAGCTAGAAACTGGGCCAGATGTAGAAAACGAATCCGTCGAGATCCCTTCCGAATTTTATGCTCGCGTCATCAATACCTATGCGACTACTCCCCCCCTGCGGCGCTTTTGGGCCATCAGTAGCCTCGTGTTACAGCAGGCACTGGCGCAGTTGGATCCCAACAAAGTGGGGATGTCCATCACCATTGCGGTGTGCATGCCGCCCGGTGGAGAAGAGCGCACTGTACGCAGCCTGCGCGAGCTTACAGGCCAGGGAACGCCGCCCTGGCAGACAAACCTCGAACCACAGGCGATGTTCTTGGGGATAGAATCCCTGGCTGGATATACTACCTACGTCGGCCATCTGCTGATTACAAATCGCTCTGATGAATCGACGCTTCGACCTGCCCACTGGCTACGGTGGGAGGAGAGCGCGATCGCCTGTCCACTCATTCAGGGAGAGCGTGTCGCGGGCTGTCTGCTTGCTTCCAGCACCCAGCCCAACTACTTCTCGCCATTCAGGCAAACGCTCTTCCAGAAATATTCAGAACTACTCTTATTGGCATTTGCGCCCGAGGCCTTTTATGCCACCAGGGATCTTATGCTTCGAACGATGCCTTCTCTTGAGGTTCAGCAGGCACACTTTTCACTTGTTCGACAGCGTGTCTCAATCACCCTGCTAGGGGCCACCCGGGAACGGCGTCCAATCACCATTACGGAGGCAGAGCAAATAGTCTGGCAGCAGATAGAGGAAGAACTGTTGGCCCATGTTGCTCAGCACATTTGAACCGACAACCAGTAAAACAAAGGAGCCATCATGACTACACCACAACCCACCGGCACACCAGAGCGCGACAATCGTTTCGTGGCCGATCCTAATAGCGGGGAAACGATGGCCTGGCTGATCAACGCCGATGGTCTTCTCAATAGAGGCATGGGGGGAGCACTTGGGACAGACCTTTCCGAGCGCCTTTCCCGCATTTATGAAGAGCGAAAAGCGTCAGTCCACATTCTCGATATTGCCTGCGGTCCCGGCGGCTGGGTGAACGAGGTAGCAGGCGAGCACCCCGAGTACGAGGTGACGGGAGTCGACATCGGACAACCGATGATTGACTACGCGCGCTCCCTTGCGAAAGTGCGCGGTTTTGCCAACGCGCATTTCTCCAGGATGGATGCATTAAAGCCGTTTGATTTTCCAGATGAGGCCTTCGACCTGGTGAACGCCCGCACTCTTTTTGGGTTTATGACCCCGGATACATGGCCGCGACTGCTTGGAGAGTGCATGCGCATCACGCGGCCAGGCGGCATTATCCGCCTGACGGAACTGGAAGCGCCCGTCACCACAAGCCCGGCACTTAACTGGTTGTGGGATGTGGCGTCGCGATCCCTTTTTGTCACGGGGCGCAGCTTCTCACGAGATGGGCGGCACATTGGGATCATCGCTGTGTTAAAGCGCTTACTGCGGGAAGCGGGCTACCAGGATGTAATCCACAAGGAGTACGCCTATGACCTCGCAGATCCGGAGCACCGGGAAGGCTTTCGCCAGCATTGGATGATCGCCTTTACATTGATCCAACGCTTCCATACCGGCAGCGGCGTGACCACCGAGGAGGAATATACGAAGCACTACCAGCAAATGCTGGCGGAGATGCTGGCCGATGATTTCGACGGGATATGGTTTTACCTGTCTGCCATTGGCGCCAAGGGATAATTTTTATAGCCGGAACAATAATCTCTTTCTAGTCGTCGTCGTCGGGCGGTTTCTCAACGCCTGCAAGAGCGAGGCTGCGATGCAGAACGCGCAGGCAGAGAAAGGCGCATTTTGTGCGCGCGGGGCTAATGGGGATGCCCAGCGCGTCCAGGATATCGTCCTTGCCAAGCTTAATGACTTCCTCCACGGGTCTGCCTTCGATCATCTCTGAGAGCATGGAGGCGGATGCCTGGCTGATGGCACAGCCGCGTCCTTTAAAGCGCACCTCTGTTACCTGGTCTCCTTCGATGAGGAGGTCGATACCAAGCTGGTCTCCACATAGGGGGTTAGTATCTTCCGCGTGCGCGTTGGCATTTTCTAGTTTCCCATAGTTGCGCGGGTTGCGATAATGTTCCAATATGTAATCTCGATAATCCATTGACATGGGTTGGCCCCTTTTTGTTGTTAAGGCAGTTTAAATATTTGTATGGCCTGGCGCAGTCCCTGCACGAGGGTATCGATGTCCTCCTCTATAGTATAGACGTAGAAACTGGCGCGCGCGGTTGCGGTGAGGCCCAAACGTTCCATGAGCGGCTGCGCGCAGTGGTGTCCCGCGCGAACGGCGACCCCTGCCTGCTGGTCAAGTATAGAGGCGAGGTCATGCGGGTGGATGTCTCCCAATGTAAAGGAGATGACGCCGCCGCGCTTGCTGACCTCAGGGCCATAGATGGTTAAGCCTGGCACGGCCTGCAATTGCTTTATGGCGTAGCGGGTGATTTGCTGTTCGTGCTGAAGTACGTTTTCCATGCCGATGGCGTTGAGATAATCGACCGCAGCGCCGAGTCCAATGGCTTCCGCGATGGCGGGCGTGCCAGCTTCAAACTTCCAGGGTAGATCATTCCAGGTGGATTGTCGCAAGCCGACGGTGCGAATCATATCGCCACCGCCCATAAAGGGGGGCATTGCTTCCAGCAGGTCGCGCTTTCCGTAGAGGACGCCGATACCGGTGGGGCCAGGCATCTTATGGGCGCTGAAACAGAAAAAGTCAACGTCGAGGGACTGGACATCTACCGGCAGGTGGGGGACGCTTTGCGCAGCGTCGATCAGCACTAGCGCGCCCACGGCATGGGCCTGCGCGATCATTTGCTGTACTGGATTGACGGTACCCAGGACGTTGGACACGTGAGTGAAGGCCACCAGTTTGGGTTGTTGCTGCAAAAGTTGTTCATAGATATCGAGTAGTAGTAAGCCATCGCCGGTGATAGGGATGAACTCCAATCTTGCCCCGGTGCGTTGGGCGAGCAATTGCCAGGGGACGAGGTTGCTGTGGTGCTCCATCTCCGTCAGAATAATGAGGTCGCCAGCGGTGATGTTCGCGCTGCCCCAACTGTAGGCCACCAGGTTGATACTCTCGGTAGTATTGCGCGTGAAGATAACCTGCTTGCTGCGGCGAGCATTGATAAAGCGAGCTACTTTGACGCGCGCCCTCTCCATGGCCGCCGTGGCTTCTTCGCTGATTTCGTAGACACCGCGGTGGACATTGGCGTGAGTTGTTTCGTAATAGGTGGTCATGGCGTCGATGACGGCGCGAGGTTTTTGCGAACTTGCCGCGCTGTCAAGGTAAACCAGCGGCTTGCCGTGCACCTGTCGCGCCAGGATGGGGAAGTCTTTACGAATATCAGCAGCACTGCGATTGGTTGTGCTCTTGTCTGTTGCCTTGTCCGACGTTATCATATGCGACCTGTTTTCTGCTATCGTGACCATCCGGCGAGGGCCGATAAATCGGCGCTGGGCACGATCAATCGGCCCCTACGGATGTCCATGTTATGTTGTTAAATGCCATAAGAATGTCGTAGTCATACGATGGACTCTTATTATTTAATACTCGGTGAGTTTGATCTCTTCTTCAGGCTTGTTGCCGTCGAGGCTGATGGCAAATTCATCGACGCCTTCAATCTCCCAGCGTTCCTGGGCGTCGACCCAGGTATCGGCCTCGCTTTCGTGGGAACCGCTCATGCGGCGCACGATACTGCGGCGCAGGCGCGCGCGCAGGTTCTCCAGGGGGACGCGTTGCAGCACAGGCTCGAAGAAGCCTTGCACGATAATGCGCTCGGCCTCTTCACGGTGAATGCCACGTACCATCAGGTAGAAGAGTTGCTCCTCGTCGATCTGGCCGGTGGTGGCGCCGTGACTGGCGCTGACCTCGTTGGCCCCGATTTCCAGGCTGGGGATAGATTCCGCGCGGCACTCACTGCTCAGGAGCAGGGTATGATCCGAGAGGAAGGAGGCCGTTTGTTGAGCCTTGGGTTGAACGCGAATCATGCCCTCGAACTCGACGCGTGACTGATCTGTCAGCACGCCTTTGACGAGCGTCTCGGCATTTGTTGCCAGGGCGGCGTGATCCGAGAGGGTATGCATACTGAAACGTTGATCGTGGTCGGCGAAGAACACGCCGACCAGTTCAGCGACGCTGCCGTTGCCACACATAGTTGCGCCAATGTTGGCGAGCGTGACCTTGCTGCCGAGGTCGGCCATGACCCAGGTGACGCTGGCATCCTTCTCGTGAACGGCGTTCTTATTGGTGACGTTCCAGACGTTCTGGCCAAGGTCCTGCATGTTGCTGAACTCGACGCGCGCCTCGTTCTGCGCGTAGACTTCAACGACATCATTCAAGAATGAGGGACGCGAGTTGTATTCGGCAACGAAACGGACGCTGCTCTGCTCTTCAGCAATGATAAGGGTATGCGCAAAGGTGGCCGAGGCAGGCGAGTCGATCCAGATTTGCGAGAGAATTGGCTGCTCGATCTCTACACCTTTGGGGATGTATAGGAAGATGCCGCCGCTCCAGAACGCGGCGTGCAGAGCGGTGTACTTGTTACTGCCAACCGGCACGCACTTTGTCATAAAGTACTGTTGTACCAACTGCGGGTAGTTGAGAACGGCAGTGTCGAGGGCAGTAAGAATGACGCCCTGGCGCTGCAGCGCCTCGTCGAGTTCGATATGCACGATGGTGGCATTGTGCTGTACAATGTGACCTGCGCGCGCATCGGTCAGGGCCTCCTGTAAGGATTGCTGGATCACAGTTGAAAGTGTATCATTGTCATTGGCAGGGATATAGGGGCTGACATCCTGGTACTTAAAGTTTGCGACGGCGCGAAAGGTGCCCAGGTCGCCGCGACGTCCCAGGGGCGCCGGGGCGCTCTCATAGAGATCCCAGGCCTGGAGGCGCTTTTGCAGCATCCATTCAGGCTCTTCCTTGTGACGTGACAGCGCTGCTACCGCGTCACGGGTCAGTCCGGTAGCTAGCGTGTTAGCCATTGACGCCCACCCCGTTCTCTTCTTCGACGGGTTTAAGCCACTCGTAGCCCTTTTCTTCCAATTCAAATGCCAGCTCTTTGCCACCCGACTTGACGATACGACCGTTGAACATGACATGGACAAAGTCGGGGGTGATGTAGTTGAGCATGCGCTGGTAGTGAGTGATGAGCAGGATGCCAAGGTTCGGCCCGGTCAGCGCGTTAACGCTCTCTGAGACGATCTTGAGTGCATCGATGTCGAGGCCGGAGTCGGTCTCGTCCATCAGCGCAATTTCTGGCTGAAGCAGGGCCATCTGTAATATCTCGGCGCGTTTCTTTTCGCCGCCGGAGAAGCCATCGTTGATAGCGCGATTGATAAAGCTGTTATCTACTTTGAGCAGGCGCATCTTCTCCTGGAGCAATGTACGGAACTCTCTAGGGGGGATGCTATTGCGCTTGCCCATCTTACCGGTGGGTTTGTCGCCCTCTTCGAGAGGCTTGTTGCCTTCGCGAACGGCTTCAAGAGAGCGGCGCAGGAAGTTTGCCACGCTGACGCCGGGGATGGACATAGGGTATTGAAAGGCGAGGAAGAGGCGCATGCGGGCGCGGCGATCGGGGGAGTACTCCATGATGTTCTCGCCCTTAAACCAGATTTCTCCATCGGTGACTTCATATTTGGGGTTGCCCATAATAACATTGGCGAGAGTACTTTTGCCAGAGCCATTTGGTCCCATGAGCGCGTGAATTTCACCCTGTTTCACCACCAGGTCAACGCCACGTAAGATTGCTTTGCCTTCAATATTGGCATGAAGGTTTTTTATAATTAGTTCTGATCCCATTAACGAAACACGACCTCCTTAAGATAGGGGGCGAACCTCACCGGGTTCGCTATTTTTAGTTGGCAGGGCGAACCCCAGGTTCGATGCTGCCCGAATATCTGAAAGCGCAATGAAGCGATTTGCTGCCGGCAATTTGGCTCCTGTCCGCTCCTGTTCAGGCGATTCCATGACCAGCTCGGCCAGGGTCATGTTATCAAGTGTATAAGCAACGACATCGCGCAATTTTGCCCAGAGAGGCCTGGTTTTGCACGAGTCGAGAAAGCCGCAGATTTGCGTCATTTCGCCCTCGGTGGCGCAGATCATTGGAGCGATAGGGCCTTCGAGGACGCGCACAATTTCACCCATTGTGATGTCTTCGGGGCTACGGCTGAGGCGGTAGCCGCCGTGCGCTCCGCGGGTGCTGATAACAAGAGGTGGGTTTGCCTCGCGCAACATTTTCACCAATTGTTCCAGGTATGCCAGGGGCAAGGCCTCTGCATGTGAAATGTCCGTGAGGGAGCGAGGATGTACGCTGTAATGGCGAGCGAGATCTACCATGATGCGCACGCCGTATTCGCCTTTTGTAGAAATTCCTAAGTTCATGGCCTTCCCATCTCCCTTACATGCTGGATAAATCTGCATTCTACCATTCTTGTTCGACATTTTGCCGTTTAATCCGACTAATTCACTAGGATATATTTTAGCACTTCTGGGCCAGGATGGCAACTACTCGCTAATTGCGTGTGAATAGGGAGGAATTTGCTCCATTATTTTTTGGATATTGTAGAGGTTAAGGGAGTAGGAACCTTTGTTCGCAATTGTCCGGTAATTTCGATGAGATAGCGAGCAAATTGCTCCATAATATTTTTGGAATATAGCAGAGGTACAGGGAGAGGATAGGATATTACATTGCGGTACATATTTTTTATTGTTGAAGAGATAAGTCATAGGTTTGTTCCTCCTATGTATATTATACTGATGGCGCCAAATTGTGGGGGTGGGCGGGTTTCTTCGTTTGCTCAACACATCATCACCACCCTTGACAAAGAGATTCTGTGGGATATAATGGCGCCACCGTAGAGGAATAGGTCGCCACCAGAGGCGGCCTGTTTTGTTTCTGCATCACCACTCAAAAAGGAGTTTCCATCATGACTCAGAAGCGTTCTTTCATCACGCTGTCCGATGAACAGACGATTGCCTGGTATCAGCATCATGTGCAGGTCCTGCATGGCTACGCACTGGCTTTGGCACTGAAGGCAGGACTCAGCCCGGCGGAGGCGGCGACAGCGTTCGTCGAGCCCTGGCACGGCGGCAGAGCATCTCTTCCATCCCAAGCCACGCTTCAGATTCTTGAGCAGCAAGCCAGACAAATTGCGGAGGTCTTGGCGCTCACTCATGGAGAAGAGCACGTTCATGTCGAGCACCAGGGCGATACCTGGCGGGTTGAGGTCACAATGGTTGACCGTGAGCCACTTGAGCGTTATGGAGCTTCCCTTGAGATCTACACCCATTGGGTCGCGGAGCAATTGCGCCACGTCTGCGAACCGAAAGGCATGCTCTGTTCTGTCTGGCTTGATCAAGAGACGCAGTCCCTTCACCTCTCTCTCCAGATTGGTCGACTTTAAAGACAAGCGTAAGGAGACGGTGAAGATGGCATGTACACTCAGGAACTCGATACCTTGTGCGGAAAGCCTGGTCCGTATCAACGCAGCGACCATGGGCAACAACTGTACGCACTTCCCATAGGCCGCAAGCAAGGAAGCATCCCGGAGTTCCTGGAGAGGGGCAGGATCATGATAGAGCACTTTTAAGGCTGGAGCCGCCAGCGCCACTGGCGCGAGTGCGAGTTCCTGGAGAGCCGTCAGCGCCTCCGTCGAAAGTTGCTTCATCACCCTGTCGAGTAAGGGGGTAACCCGCGTCGCCACAGGACCACCGAACAAAGAAGCGTCCTCCTTTCAAATCAGCATATTGTTTTTTAGAAAGAGCCAATTATCAGACCCCTTGACTCTCACACTAATGTCATAGTTTATACTGAGAGTAAGCATTCAGGAAAGGGGAGGTGCTCATGCGTATTAGTGAATTGTCGCGCCGCACAGGAGCGAGTGTGCGCTCCTTACGCTACTATGAGCAGAAGCAACTGATCTGCGCTCGCCGGTTGGAGAACGGGTATCGCGACCTCGATGAGGAAGCTGTCGAACGCGTGCAAACGATCCAGATGTACCTGGGTCTTGGTCTTACCACCGAGCAGATCGAAGAGATCCTCAAATGCGCCAGGGTCTCTCTCTTGCCACAACCGATGCCGGTCTGTGAAGAGGAACTGCTGGCGCTCTATCAAGACAAACTTCAGGATATCGAACACCAGGTGGGGGTGCTGACTGCTCTCCATACTCGTCTCGAAGAACGCATTGCCTGTCTCCGGAGGCAAATACAGGCAGAATGAAGCTAAAGCTTGGAAGGCACCGATGCAACCTGGCATCATTCGCTCGATAAAAGG
>WNGL01003985.1_pt1 | contig 28464 bp, 26 predicted proteins | sample 5400591 | NCBI WGS metagenome assembly WNGL01 (sample SAMN13153377, study PRJNA577476) | soil metagenome | isolation source: 80 cm soil or saprolite under Garry oak tree replicate 1 | place: USA:California | collected 2016-06-15 | reverse complement strand
TCTACTACGCACTGACATTTCTGCTCGTAGGTCTCGTGGCGGGCGCCCTCGGGCTCTTTGGTGTCGCCGCCATCGCCTCCCAGATCGCCTGGATCCTTTTCCTCGTGGGGATCGTGATCCTCATCGTGCACCTGGTGGCGGGCCGAGGAGCACACGTCCCTTGAGGTCGCTCGACCACGGAGGGTTGCGAGATGGCTGAACGCAGAACGTCCGTCACGTACCAACAGTGGGAGGCCGTCGAGTGGCCAGTGAGCTGGTCCGCCATCTGGGTTGGCGGGCTGGCCGCCCTGGCCACCGGCCTCATCTTCGGCCTCGGGGGCACCGCCCTCGGGGCCTATTCCGAAACCCGCATCGTGAACTGGCACAAGTTCCAGATGTGGGCGCTCGTCTTCAGCATCTGCAGCGCATTCTTTGCCTACGTGATCGGTGGATGGACGGCGGGCAAGATCCTCGGCGCTCGGCGGGCAGAGCATGCCGTGCTCCACGGTGCCATTGCCTGGCTCGTCACCATTCCGATCTTGCTCGTCCTCGCCTCGTTGGGGGCCGCGAGCTATTTCGGTGTCTGGTACGGAGGACTGGCCGGCACGCCCGCCTGGGTCTCGCCCGTCGTTGCCGTCGACCCTCAGGCCGCCATCATCGCGCGTAACGGCGCTCTCGGCGCCTTGACGGCGCTCCTCATCGGACTGGCCGGCAGCGTGATCGGCGGCTGGATGGCCTCCGGCGAGCCCATGACCTTCACCTACTATCGAACCCGCGCCGCTCTCGCGGGCGGCAAGTAGGCGGAAAGGAGAACGATCATGGTCCTCATTCTGCTCTGGCTGCTCGGCGTGCCCTTGAGCCTCATCATCATCCTGTTCCTACTCGGAGTCGGTCACTAGATGGCCCCTGAAAGGAGCCTTCAGGGAAACGGCGGCCAGGTCGGAAGGCTGCAGAAAGTGGTGGTACCGATCCGAAGTGGCCTGTCCGACGCCGCGGAAGGCCTCAGTCATGCGATGACCAGGGTGAATTCGATGGTCGGGGACATGCGCCTCAGGAGCGCTCGGGATTTCATGGCGCGCTCACCGTTGATCGCCCTAGTCCTCGCGGCCGGCGTCGGGTTTCTCGTAGGGCTCTCTCGATCCCGGCGGCGGTAGCGGGGGGGAGGCGCTGATGCTGCGTCGTCCTGCCGGGCCGAGCCAGGAAGGGCGAAGCGTGGGCGGGCTGATCGAGGACCTGCTCGGACAGCTCGGTCACTTCATCGACCAGAAGCTGAATCTCTTGCGGCTCGAGCTCGAGCATAACCTCGCGCTCCTCGTCCGGCATCTCCTCGTCCTGGTCATCGGCGGAGCCATCGCGACCCTGGGGCTGGTCCTGGTCGCGGTGGCGCTGGCCTTCTGGGTTGCCGGCCTCTTGGGCTCGACCTCCACGGGGTTCGCCCTCACCGGTCTCGTCTTCCTCGCCCTGGGCGGCATCATCGTGGGGGTCTGCGTGCGCCGGGGAGTCGACCCGTCACGACGGCACGCCCTGCAGCGAACGGCGGAAGGTCTACGAAAGGACGTGCAATGGCTGAGCAACGGGAGGTAGAGATCGAGCGCCTGGTCTCACACGTGGACGAGACGAGACTGGCCATCTCCCGTACGGCGGCCGAGCTGGCCGATCGTGTCCGGGAAGCCATCGACTGGAGGCAGCAGGCCTCGCGTCATCCCGCGGCCAGCCTTGGCGCCGCCGCCGTCATCGGGTTCATGCTCGGACGGGCTCTCGGACCGACCCTTCGCCTCGGCGCGCATGTGCCCCTGAAGGCTGTGGCGCCGGCTGCCCTCGGAGCACTCCCTGCCGCGGGGCTTCTCGTCCGGTTGGCGGCCGCGGCCGGCCTCGCCCGGGAGCTGGCCTTCGTCCCTTCGCTTCTCGCCCAGGTCACCGCGGTGATCCGGCGGCCGCGCGCGGGCGGGGCCCGCTTGCACTAGGAACGAGGCGTGGGGGACTTTCCGGGAGCGCTGTTGAAGTCGGACTGACTCGCCTTCATCCGCCGTACCAGCTCGTCGTACGAGCCCGTCCGCATGATCCGGTCGAACTGGGTGCGATAGTTGGCGACCAGGCTCACACCCTCCACGAAGACGTCGTAGACCAGCCACCGATCGCCCCGGCGGAGCAGGCGGTAGTCGACGGGAATCTCCGTCCCCTGCTTGGTGGTGAACTTCGTCTTCACCGTGGCAAGATCTCCATCGACGGTGTCGCCCAGGTACGTCACCTTCTCCCCGCTGTACTTCTCGATCTTCAAGACATAGGCCCGCTCCAGCAAATCCTCGAAGAGGGACACGAACTCCTGCTGCTGGTTGGTATTCAGAGTCTTCCAGTGCTGGCCGAGGGCACGCTTGGCCGTCTCCGTGAAGTCGAAGATCGACTCCGCTTCCTTCCGGATGGCCGCGCGGCGATCCGTCGCCCTGGCCTCCGCCTTGAGCTGGGAGTCTTCCAGAATCTGGATGACACGGTCGACGGAGCCCCGGAGCTGATCCGTGGGCACCCCCGCCCAGGCCTTGATCCAGAACAGGCACAGGACGCTGACGGTCACGAGAAAGAGCGGGACCCGGAGGTCTCGCGGGCGGATCGAGCCGATTCGCGCGATGGCCACTCTATACCCCCATGATCTGAACGTTGACGTTTCGTGGACGCGGACCATCCCACTCCGCGAGCAGGATCGACTGCGAGCCGCCGAGAAGGAGCTCGCCCGCCGAGATGCCGATGGCGACGCCGTGGCCGAGCAGACTGGCGCGAAGATGGGCGGTGGCATTCCCGCGCTCGCAATCCGAGAGCCGGGGATCGTTGTGCTTGTACTGGCACTCGTCCTCGACGAAGCGCCCCATCATGTGGGACAGATCCTGAAAGAGCTCGGGCTGGGAGTCGATGATGAGAACGGAGCAGGTGGTGTGCAGGCAATTGGTGAAGACGAGACCGTCCTGGACACCCGCCTCCCGCACGATGTCCCGCACCTGCCGCGTGATGTCGATGGCCTCTCGGCGCCCCTCGCTCTGGACGGCAAAGCTCCGCCGCCTCACCTTCATCCCCGCGGATTCGGTCAGGGTAGGGCTCATCGTTCGCCCCGCTATGCCGCCAGCGCGCTCGCGAGGACAGTCTTGAGCTTCAGCACGTCCACCGGTTTTCGCAGGTAGGCGAAGGCCCCCTGCTGGGCGGCATCGCGCAGGTGGTTGAGGTTCCCGTGCGCAGTGAGAAGAATGACGGGCAAGGCCGGCTCCTCGTCATGAAGCACATTCAGGAGCTCGAGCCCGTTCATGGTGGGCATGACGAGGTCAGTGATCACCGCACTCGGGTGCACCTCGGAGACCTTCTCGAGAGCGGCCCGCCCGTCAGGGGCCGTCTCCACCTCGTACCCCCAGGCGGCGAGCAACGCTCGCAGCCCTTCCAGTGACGCGGGATCATCGTCAGCCACGACGATCCGCGCGCTCGTATCGGTTCCGGCGGGCGCCATGTCTTTGCGACCTAGGCCGCCCTCCGCTGCATCATGGAATCGATGGAAATCCGAGCGTCCACCCGGTAGCTCTTCACGCTGCGGGCCGCCTCTCGCACCACGAGGTCGATGGCAGCCTGTCGAAGCTCCGGCCTCGGCACCGTTCCCACGATCTCAATGGTGACGGGTGATCCCCGCATGGGAATGCGCACGGTGGGGACGAGGGGAAGAGACCCTAGGGAAGGCTCGGCCAGCAAGGCGTCCGAGAGGCGCGCCTGGAGCGCCACCGCTTCATCCTCGCGTTTGCGCCGCAGATCATAGAGCTTGACCATGACGCCTACGGCGATCAGCAGCACCACCACGAGGGCGGCAACCATGAACGCCCCGCTGCCGTTCGTCATCTCGGGCGAAGGCATTGGCGCAGGAGTGGGGCTCACCTGGGCCCAGGCGGCTGTAGCAGTCATGCAGAGCGCGCCGGCGGCCGCGAGCGCTGCGCGCGTTCCCGTCATCTGGCAGATCCGGCTCATGGCATCTACCTCCTGGGCGCTCAAAGTTGCATCGCCCATGCCATGGGAAGAGAGTCGCCGAAGTTACCGTTCTGTGGGTCTTTGCCTCGGACAGACACGACCGGCCCCCTCTCGAGGGCCGGTCGGTTTTTCCCGCTCCAGGTAAGCTTTGCGAGGCTTTGCTCAGCTGGCAATTTGGCCGGATTCGCTCCTCCAGCGCCGCGTCTTGTTGTGCAGCGTCTTCGGCGTGGTGCCCAGGATGGCCGCCGCTCGCGTCTTGTTGTTGTTCACGGACTCGAGCGTTCTCAAGATGAGCTCACGCTCTCCCTGCTCGAGCGTGGTGCCCAGAGGCAGGAGCACGGCGTCCGCGCGTTCGGGCTTGTCGGTGGCCACGGTGCGAAACGGCAGGCACTGGGGCGAGATCAGATCGCCCTCGCAGGTGACGACGGACCGCTCGATGATGTTTCGAAGCTCTCGGATGTTGCCCGGCCAGGAATGCTCGAGAAGCCGAGTCATGGTGGCGTCGTCGACCGACTTGACCTGACGCTCGTACTTCTCGTTGAACTCCGAGATGAAGGCTTCCACGAGCAAGGGTACGTCCTCGAGACGCCGACGGAGGGGCGGGAGCGAAATGGCGAGCACGTTCACGCGATAGTAGAGATCCTCGCGGAACGCCTTGTCGCGAACCGCCTCCGCGGCATCACGATTGGTGGCGGCCATGACCCGGATGTCCACCTTCGTCTCCGCCTTGCCGCCCAGGCGACGGATCACCCCGTCCTGAAGAACGCGGAGGTACTTGGCCTGCAGCGACGGGCTCATCTCCGTGATCTCGTCGAGAAAGATCGTGCCGGAATCCGCCAGCTCGAAATAGCCCGCCCGCCGCTCGAGGGCGCCCGTGAAGGCGCCCTTCTCGTGGCCGAAGAGCTCGCTCTCGAGGAGGGTCTCGGGGATGGCGGAGCAGTTGACGGCGACGAACGGCCCCTTGGCGCGGTTGGACATCTGATGAATGGTGCGCGCCACGAGCTCCTTGCCCGTGCCCGTCTCGCCGGTGAGGAGCACGGGAGCCGAGCTGGTCGCCGCGAGGTCGATCAGCCGGTAGACCTCCTGCATGGCGGGGCCGACCCCGAGCAGCGCTCCGAAGCCCCGGCTCTGCTTGAGCTGGCGGCGGAGCAGCGTCACTTCTTTCTGGACCTCCGCCCGCTCCACCGCCTTGTCCAGCACCACGCGGAGGCGTTGCGGGTCGACCGGCTTTGTCAGGTAGTCGTAGGCGCCGTCCCGCATCGCGGAGACCGCGGTCTCGACCGTGGCATGGCCGGTCAGGAGAATGACCACCGCGTTCGGATTGAGCTCGGACAGAGGCTTGAGGAGAGCGAGACCATCGAGGCCGGGCATCTTGAGGTCGGCGATGACGACGGCGGGCGAGAAGGTCTGGGCGCGGTCGAGCGCCTCCTTGCCGTCGACGGCCTCGTCGACTTCGTATCCCCACGCGGTAAGGAGGGCGGCCACTCCGGCCCGGGCCGATTCGTCGTCATCAGCAATGAGCACGCGATGCTTCATGTCGTCACCTTTTGGCTCGATGTTGGAGAATTTCTTCCGGGAGCTGCCGGCTGGGTAGGTAGCAAGGTGTGTGCCCAGGGCACCCACCCTCCCTCCAGAGTCGATTCCTCCATGGCGCCAGGTACTTAGCCGACATTGCGACGGCAGGCAGGGGCACAGATTCGGAGTTCTGGCGCTCAGACTGGAAGATTTTACCGTGCAACTTTGTCGAGTCGACCTGGGTCGCCTCAGTTGCCGGGGTGACTTGATGGGCCGTATACTTCGCCCGCGATCGAACGCTTCGGGCACGCGCCGCGCTCGGCGCCAGACGAGTACCACATGGCTCGCACGAATCCAGGACTCCCTCAGGCGGAGGCGCAGACTTCTCCGCCTCGTACCTTGTCCTTGCGCACCCGCGAAATCCTCGCCGTCACCGTGCTGACGCTGTGCGTGATCGTGCTGACCACGGTCATGCATCTCTATCACACCCAACGAATCGTCCTGAACGCCACGCGATCCCAGGCGGAGTTCGTGGCCCGCCAGATTTATTTTCAGAGCGCACACGCCCTGTCTCGCCAACCAGGCAAGGACTCCCGCGCGGTGCTGGCCCGGGACGCGGAGCTGCGCGCCCTGCTCGACGCGAGTGTCGGCTACGACCCCTCGCTGCTCTACGCGCTCATCGCCGACGAACAAGGCGTGGCCATCGTCCACACGGACCGCCGGCGGGAGGGAGAGCGCGTGCCTCCGCAGCCGGGATTTCGCGACGCATTCCCCGCGCGCTCCGGTCTCGCCCTCTCCACGGAGTCGCAGGTCTACGAAGTCGCGCTGCCCTTCGATGTCGGCGGCAAGCCCTTCGCCGCCATCAGGCTCGGGATCGCGGTGCCTCTCATCAGAAGCCAGCTCAACGACGTCTTGTGGCAGACGCTGGCCCTCGCCGCCATCGCCCTCGCCGCCGCCCTCCTGGTCGCCCTCGCGCTGTCCACCGTCACCCTGCAGCCTATCCGACAGCTCGCCGAGGATATGGAGCGGCTCCGTCGCGGCGAGTTCGACGTGAGCAGCAGGGCCGGCCCCACCGACGAGTTCGGCAAGCTCGCGTACCAGCTTCAGCTCCTCGGCAAGCAGATCCAGTCGGACCGGAGGCAGCTCCTCACCGAGCGAACGCAGATCCAGACGGCCGTGGACCATCTGGAGGATGGCGTCATCTTCTGCGGCGCCGACGGCCGGATCCTCTTCGCGAATCGCGCGGGAGAGGCGGCGCTGGGGCGGCCCGCCCCGGAGGTGGCGGGAGAGCCGCTGGACGACCTCCTGGGCGCCGACCATCCCTTGCGTCCCATGGTGCGACGCGCGCTCGAGGAAGGCGCGGCGTCCCGCAACGTGATGGTCGAAGTGCGGACCGAGGCGGGCGCCGTGGAGCTCCTCGCCTCGGTCTTCCCCATCGCCGAGGCGGGCGCAGCACGCGAGGGGGCGATTCTCGTCACCCGGGACTTGAAGTCCGTCTCGGTGTCGGCGAGGACCTTCCAGTCGCTCATTCAGTACTCGGCTCAGCTCGCCGCGCTCGGGCAGCTGACCTCCGAGGTCACCCACGACATCAAGAACCCGTTGCATGCCATGATCGTCCACATCGCCTTCCTGAGGGAGCGCCTCCCGAACCGGCCGCCCGACATCACCCGCAGCCTCGACATCATCGAGGCGGAGATCAAGCGCGCGGACCAGGTCCTGAATCGTTTCCTCGAAGCTGTCCGCCCTTCCGATCTTCCCCTCAGACCGCTCAGCCTCAACGTCATCCTCCGTGAGATCGCCACGCTCCTCCAAACCGAATGGCAGCCCAAGGGCATCGCCTTCACCGTCACTCTCGACGAGGGCCTCCCGCGGGTGCCGGGCGACGAAGAGCTGCTCCGGCGCGCCTTCATGAACCTCATCGTCAATGCCTGCCAGGCGATGCCCGAGGGCGGCCGGGTCACCGTCACGACCGCGACCGACGAGGGAGGCGTGATCAGAGCCACCGTCACCGATACGGGCACGGGGATTCCCCCGGAGAACCTGGAGAGAATCTTCAAGATGTACTACACGACCAAGACTGACGGCACCGGCATCGGGCTGGCCCTCGTGCGCCGGGTCGTGGAGCTTCACCACGGGAGCGTGGAGTTCCTGTCGACGGTCGGGCGCGGCACCACGGTCATCGTCCGTCTTCCCCTCGAGGAGGGCGCGTGATCCGGGCTCTCCGCCTCGTCCTGGCGACCCTGCTCCCTCTGGGCTGCGCCTCCGCCCCCGTCGCTCCCCCTGCCGCGGTCAGGCCGCCACCCTCCGCGCCCGCGCCATCCGCCCTGCCCCCGGCACCCCAAGTCTCTCCTCGCGTCGACAATCCCCAAGGCGCGGAACGGGACGTCCAGGCGCGTCTCGCCCATGTCGCCCAGGTCATCGACCAGATCGACCCTTCGAAGCTCGCGTCGGAGCAGCGCCAGACGCTGTCGAGCGTTCAGGACTTCGTCACGAAAGCGACGGAGGCCCTCCGAGCAAAGGACACGGCCCGCGCGAAGATCCTGGCCGACAAGGCCTCGCACCTCGCCGATGACCTCGCCCTGGCCTTGAAAGGCGCCAAGTAGCCGGCGCCCGGCCGGGACGATTTTACTGACTCGGGCACCGCCGGCCCCGCCCTCGGTGAGGGCCCGCTGGCGGATGTACGGCGATCTCCCAGACTTTTCCGTCATGGCATGCGGAATGCCTGCCTGTAACGGAGGGGTTTGTCATGCCATCAGCCATCGAGGAGCACGGGGTCATCGGAAATCTCCGGACCGTGGCGCTGGTCGCCACCAACGGAGCCATCGACTGGTGTTGCCTGCCGAACTTCGATTCGCCCAGCGTGTTCGGCGCCCTGCTGGACGACGCTCGGGGCGGGCACTTTCAGATCTCGCCCACCGTCGACAAGCTCCGCACCCGTCAGACCTATCTGCCCGACACAAACATCCTGATCACGCGCTTTCTTCACGCGGATGGGGTGGGCGAGATCGTGGACTTCATGCCCGTTCATCAGGGAGCGAGCTCCGACCGGCCCGCGTGCATCGTCCGGCGTGTCTGCGTCGTTCGTGGCACGCTCCGCTTCCGGCTCGATTGCCGGCCAGCCTTCGACTACGCGCGGGCCACGCACGAGGCCGTCCGCCGGTCGGAGGGCATCCTGTTCCACACGCCAGCGCTCTCGCTCTGGCTGCAGGGCACCGTCCCCCTCCACGTGGAGCACGGGCGCGCGGCGACCGCAGAGTTCGAGCTGCGGGCCGGGGAGCGGGCGGTCTTCGTACTGGAGGCCGCCGTGGACGCGGAGGCGTTGGGCGCGAAGGTCGCCGCTCCGGAGATCGAGGAGTGGCTGCAGCGGACCATCGCGTACTGGCGGCGTTGGCTCGCCCACTCCCGCTATGTCGGCCGGTGGCGGGAGATGGTTCACCGCTCGGCGCTAGTTCTCAAGCTCCTCACCTTCGAGCCCACGGGCGCCCTCATCGCCGCCCCCACCACGAGCCTGCCCGAGCGCATCGGGGGCGGCCGCAACTGGGACTACCGCTACACCTGGATCCGCGACGCGAGCTTCACGCTCTACGCCCTCCTCCGCATCGGCTTCACCGAAGAGGCGGGCGCCTTCATGGGATGGCTCGAGGCGCGCTGTCAGGAGACCAAGGGGCGCGGCGGGTTGCAGGTGGTCTACAGCATCGACGGGCGACACCGCCTCGCCGAGACCACCCTCGATCACCTGAGCGGCTATCTCGACTCGCGCCCGGTCCGGATCGGCAACGATGCGCACCGCCAGCTCCAGCTCGACATCTATGGGGGCCTCGTCGACGCGGTGTACCTCTACAACAAGCACGTGGCTCCCATCGCCTACGATCTCTGGACGAACGTGGTGCGCCTCCTCGAGTGGCTGGGCCGACACTGGGACAAGCCGGACCGGAGCATGTGGGAGATCCGCGACCAACCGCGGCAGTTCGTCTCTTCCAAGGTCATGTGCTGGGTGGCCATGGAACGGGCCATGCGCATCGCGCGGGCGCGCGGACTCCCCGCGCCCTTCGAGGAATGGAGACGAACGCGGGACGCGATATACACGGCGATCATGGACCACGGGTGGAGCGAGAAGCGCCGGAGCTTCGTGCAGCACTACGGCAGCGAGCACCTCGACGCGGGCCTGCTCCTCATGCCCCTGGTGAAGTTCATGGGGCCGAATGACCCGCGGATGCTTGCCACCATCGATCGCATCCAGGAGGAGCTCGTCACGGACAGCCTCGTGCGCCGCTACGATCCCCGCGTCGCCTCCGATGGGCTCGAGGGCGAGGAAGGCACGTTCAGCGCCTGCAGCTTCTGGCTGGCCGACAGCATGACGCAGACAGGTCGGCTGGAGGAAGGGCGCTTGATGTTCGAAAAGATGCTGACCTACGCGAACCACGTGGGACTGTACGCGGAGGAGATCGGACCGGCCGGCGAGGCGCTCGGCAATTTCCCTCAGGCCCTGACGCACCTGGCTCTCATCAGCGCGGCCGTCAACCTGGACGACGCCCTCACCCGAGCCGAACGGGCGGGCCCGTCCGGCCGCGCCTAACGGGCGGCGAGCACAGGCGAAGGCTGGAGCGTGCTCAGCCAGGCAGGCTGCATGCCCAGCTCGCCCAGCGTCTTGACCACGCGCCGAGGCGTCCCAAGGTCCCGCCAGGACACCGCGGAGAGCCGGACGACCGCGAGCTTCCGAGGGCAGCGCTCCAGCACGGCCTGCGAGAAGTTCGCGCGAGGCGAGAGCTCGTAGGCCTGGCGAATGGCCCAGCGCTCGTGCTCGGTGCCCAGGAACTTCGAGAGCCTGACCAGGCGCTCGTGGAGGGCGGGCAGGCAGTCGCTCCCGGCCTCGACGAGGACGGTGGCGCGACTGGCGAAGACGAAGGTGTTCCAGAGAGCCCCGGCCCGATAGAGCTCCTCCGCCATCGCCTGGCTCGGCTTTTCCCTGAAGTGCCGCACCCGGTACAGCTGACTCGGCCCTGAGCCGGGCAGCGGCTCTCCGAGCTCGATCCAGCCGTAGTCCGTCTCGGGCTCGCTCGGCTCCGCGCCAAGCAGGACGATGCGATCACCCCGGCGGTCCAGGAACCCGAGGACATCACCGACGTGGCCCATGAAGGGCTCGTCCTCGCCGACAAAATGATCCGACGGCAAGACCACCATCACGGCGGCCGGATCGCGTCGGCTGTTCGAGGACATGAGGTGCGGGAGCTTCATGTTTCAGCTCGGCCGTCACGTAGGCGCTGTGCCCCGCCATGGTCACCACGACGATCCGCTGGCGAGGAACCAGCCTGCTCACGCGATCGAGCGTCTGGCGCAGAAGCGACTTGGAGCCGGTCAGGACGGCATACTGCTTGGGTCGGTCATCTCCGTACACGTGACGCGTCAGCTCCCTCAGCCGGATGCCCTGGCCCCCGGCCAGCACCACGGCCCAGACATGGCCTCGATCGCTCGAATCCGGGGCGGAGCTCACGGCCGTTGACAGCTCCTGCATGGTGCCGATCATTGGCGAATCTCCTTGGGAGAGCCCTGTCCGGGGCGCGCCCCTGAAGCCCGCTCGCAACCTGTGTGCCAGGCGTGTGCGGCTCGCCGCGCACGGCCAAGCCCATGAAAGATCGAATGGTTGACAGGCTCATTTCTCTTGGCGGCTCTTGTCAAAGCTTGTCCGTGTGTCTTGCCTTACCGAACTACTCGGTAGTTTCAACCCGGTTCTCAGACTCTGGCGTCGTGTAGTAATTACCGTTGACCGCGAGCCGCGGCAACGCCCCTGTGGCGCAACCCGTTGAAACTGAAACCTCCCTCGCAGTCGGCAATGGGGCATATCACTTGCAGCCCCTTGGCGCGTTGGTTCCAGCAGTCATGTTGGTCCATGAGTCATGAGGAGGCTTCCATGAGCCGATCAACGTGCGAGTGCGGAGCGCCGATTCTTCGTGCCGTCGACGATCTTGGATGCATCGATTGCGGGCAGCCGTGCTGCCCGGTCTGCGCATACGTCCTCGAGTCGGTCGCCTACTGCGCGTTCTGCGCGTCCCAGTTTCTCGAGGTCACGGAATATCGAGCCGAGCGTTGATCCTTGACGGTTGATCCTAGACAAAGGTGACGTGCCGTGGAAGGAGGCGCGGATAATGGGTGATCCTCGATGACGGACGCGTGGGGTGATCTGGTGTGGGCGGCCATCAGCAACCTCAATGCGCGGCTCGCCCTCGTGATGCCGGGCATCCTCGCCATGCTCACCCTGGCCGCCGTGGGCCTGGCAGGAGGCTGGATCACGGCGCGGGTCGTGAGACGCCTGGCGCGCGCCCTCGCCATCGACCGGCGCGCGGACGAATGGGGGGTGACCATGGCCCTGGGGCGCTCGGGCGTCCGACGGCTACCCTCCGAGGTCATTGGCCTCGTCGTGTTCTGGAGCATCTTCATCGTCTTCGTCACTCTCGGCGTCGAGGCCCTGGCCATTCCCGGGACGGGACGCCTCACGGACTTCGTGCTCGCGGGGCTCCCGAAGATCTTCGGGGCGGCGGGAATCCTTCTCGTGGGCTGGCTCGTGGCCAATTTCCTCGGTGAAGGCGCCCTGATTGCCGCCGTCAACGCGCGCGTGCCGGAGGCCCGACTCCTGGCCCGCGCCGTCCGCTGGGGTGTCCTCCTCTTCGCCGCCGCCATGGCCGTCACCCATCTCGGAATCGGCAAGGAGATCGTCCTCCTCGCCTTCGGCATCACCTTCGGGGGCTTGGTCCTGACATTGTCTCTGGCCTTCGGTCTGGGCGGCCGGTCCCTTGCCCGCCAGATCCTGGATCGATACCGGCGGCGCGACCCACACCCCAGCGAGACGCTCACGCACCTCTGAGGAGGTGCCAAGGTCGGTCATGACCGACGCGAGCCGTCTCTTCGATGACGTGGTCGCCGCCCTCGGGCGTCCGCACAGCGCCACCTATCGACTCCAGCTCGGGCCATCGTTCGGGTTCGACGAGGTGGCGGCGCTCGCTCCTTATCTATCGACGCTGGGGATAAGCGAGGCCTACCTCTCACCGTGCTTCAAGTGCGGCCCGGGCAGCTCGCACGGCTACGACGTCACGGACCACAACGCCTTCAATCCGGAGGTGGGCAGCGCGGCCACGTTCGATCGCATGGTCGAGACCCTCCGCGGTCGCGGCCTCGAAATCATCCTCGACCTCGTGCCCAATCACATGGGGATCGCGGGGGATGCCAATCCGTGGTGGCTGGACGTGCTGGAGAACGGCCCGAGCTCGCCCCGGGCCGCCGTCTTCGACGTGGACTGGAACCCTCCGAAGCCCGAGCTCCGCAACAAGATCCTCCTTCCCGTGCTTCCGGATCAGTACGGGCGCGTCCTCGAGTCCCGTCAGCTCCAGCTCGAGCTCTCCGACGGGGCGTTCTTCCTGCGGTACGCGGGCGCCCGGCTCCCCATCAATCCCGACACCTATTCGCAGATCCTCACGCACCGGCTGGATACCCTCGCCGAGCACGTCAGCGAGGACAACCCGTCGCTCCAGGAGCTTCGGAGTGTCCTGACCGCGCTCGCCCACCTCCCCGGCCACACGGAGACCGAGCCCGCGCGCGTCGAGGAGCGGATGCGCGAGAAGGAGATCATCAAGCGGCGGCTCGCCGCGCTGGTCAAGGAGTCGGTGGAGATCCACGATGCCCTCGACGAGACCGTGCGCGTCTTCAATGGCGAGTCCGGCGTGCCCGAGAGCTTCGATCCGCTGGACCAGCTGCTCAGCGCGCAGATCTACCGGCTCGCCGACTGGCGTGTCGCCGGCGACGAGGTCAACTACCGACGCTTCTTCGACGTCAACAACCTCGCCGCCATCCGGATGGAGCGTCACGAGGTCTTCGAGGCCACCCACGAGCTGGTCATGCGGCTCCTGGGAGAGGGCAAGGTCGCAGGGGTCAGGATCGATCACCCGGATGGCCTCTACGCTCCGGGCGAATATTTCCGCCGCCTCCAGGAAGGCGCCATCCTCGCCACCGCGAGGCGGCTGCTTCCCGATCTCGACCCCGCCGCCGCCGAGGCCCTCGCCGCCGAGTACCGCCGGAGAGTGGCGGCCGAGCCCGCTGCGCCGTCGGCGCGGCCGCTCTGGATCGCCGCCGAGAAGATCCTCATGTCCGAGGAGACGCTGCCCGACTGGTGGGTGGTGGCGGGCACCACGGGCTACGACTACCTGACCTCGGTCAACGGTCTCTTCGTCGACCGCAGCACCTCGCGCCAGATGTCGCACATCTACGCCCGCTTCGCGGGGGCCGCCCCGCCCATGGCCGATCTGAGCTACGCGGCCAAGCGCCTCATCATGCAGGTCTCGATGGCCGCCGAGATCATCCAGCTCGGCCAGCGCCTCGATCACATCTCGGAGCGCAATCGGCTGTCGCGCGACTTCACCCTGGCCAGTCTCGTCCGCGCCATCCGGGAGGTCATCGCGGCCTTTCCCGTCTATCGCACCTATGTCGGCGACGACGGCGCGGAGCCGAGCGCCCGCGATCGCGCCTTCATCGAGCGCGCGATCGCCGAGGCCGAGCGGCGGAACCCCACCGTCAACGTCTCCGTCTTCGATTTCGTGCGCGATGCCCTGCTCCTGCGGCATCCCGCGGCGAGCGACGCCCGCGAGCAGGCGGAGCGACGGGACTTCGTCATGCGCTTCCAGCAGATGACGGGGCCCATCACCGCCAAGGGCGTGGAGGACACCGCGCTCTACGTCTACAACCGGCTCGTCTCCCTCAATGACGTGGGCAGCGATCCCGCCCGCTATGGCGAATCGGTGGCCGCCTTTCACGAGAAGAACGCGCGGCGCCTCGAGCGGTGGCCGGAGTCGCTCGTGTCCACCTCCACGCACGACACGAAACGAAGCGAGGATGTGCGGGCGAGGATCAGCGTGCTGTCCGAGGTGCCGGCGGCCTGGGCCGCCCACGTCCGCCGCTGGCGCATGATGGGCCGGCGCTTGAAGCAGGAGGTGGAGGGGCGAGCAGTCCCCGACCGCAACGACGAATACCTCCTGTACCAGACCCTGGTCGGCGCCTGGCCCGCCTCCGAGGCCGACGAGCCGATGGAGTCCTTCGCCAGGCGGATCGGCGAGTACATGGAGAAGGCGACAAAGGAGGCGAAACGCCGCACGAGCTGGATCAATCCAAACGCGGCCTATGATCGGGGCGTCCTCCACTTCGTCAACGAGCTGCTGGCTCCGGGCAGCCCGTTCCCGAGCGCGTTCGTGCCCTTCCAGCGCCTGGTGGCCCTCTATGGCGCTGTCAACTCGCTCGCCCAGGCCGTCCTCAAGGTCGCCGTGCCCGGGATCCCAGATTTCTATCAGGGCACCGAGCTCTGGTCGCTCTCGCTCGTGGATCCCGACAACCGCCGTCCCGTCGACTTCGCCCGGCGCCAGACCTTGCTGGATTCGCTGGCCGCCCGGATCGCTGACCGAGCCGACGGCCTCGAGCAGCTGGGCTCGGAGCTCCTCGAGGCGTGGCCGGATGGACGGATCAAGCTCTACGTGACGCAGCGGGCGCTCACGCTCCGCCGGGAGCGCGAGCGCCTGTTCAGGTCGGGGAGCTACACGCCTCTGTCAGCGTCCGGGAAGCGGGCGGAGCATCTCGTCGGACTGGCCCGGAGAGACGAGGGCCAGGCTGTCATCGTCGCGGTGCCGCGACTCTCGGCCCGCCTCACCGACTTCGCCGGGCGGTTCCCTCTCGGCGACTCCGTGTGGGGAGACACCTGGCTCTTCCTCGGCGACTCGGGCCTGGAGGGCGAGTACACCGATCGCTTCTCCGGCCGTCGGGTCGTCACGGAGCGGCATGATGGTGCTCCCGCTCTCAGAGCGGGCGCGCTCTTCGGCAGCCTGCCCGTGGCCATGCTCGTGCGCGGGGAGCCGAGCTCGTGACGTCCCCGCGGGCGGAGTCATCCAAGACGCCGCTGCGCCGGCGACCAGGTATGCCCTACCCGCTCGGGGCGACCTGGGACGGCGCGGGTGTCAATTTCGCGCTCTTCAGCGAGCACGCGACGGCCGTGGACCTCTGTCTGTTCGATCCCGAGGATCCGCAGCGCGAGCGCCACCGGATCCGCATGCAGGAGCAGACGAACCAGGTGTGGCACGTCTACCTGCCCGAGGCGAGGCCCGGCCTCCTGTACGGCTACCGGGTGCACGGGCCGTACGAGCCCAAGGACGGGCACCGCTTCAATCCGGCCAAGCTCCTCCTCGACCCGTATGCCAAGGCGGTCACGGGGTCCCTGACATGGCATCCCTCGCTCTTCGGCTACAAGCTCGGCGATTCCGCCGGAGATCTCGCGCCGGATGACAGCGACAGCGCTCCATACATGCCGAGGTCGGTGGCCATCGATCCGTCCTTCGGGTGGGGAGAGGATCGCCGCCCCCGGACGCCGTGGCACAAGACCGTCATCTACGAGCTGCACGTCAAGGGATTCACGGCCCGGCACCCCCAGGTCCCGCGCGCGCTGCGGGGCACGTACGCGGGGCTGGCCGCGCCCGGCGCCGTCGAATACCTGAGCCATCTTGGCGTCACGGCGGTGGAGCTCCTGCCCGTACACCACTCGGTCGCCGACAAGCAGCTCGTCGACCGCGAGCTCACGAACTACTGGGGGTACAACTCGATCGGCTTCCTCGCGCCTCATCCCCGGCTGGCGTCGTCTGGAGCTCCGGGAGAGCAGGTGGCCGAGTTCAAGACCATGGTCAAGACCCTTCACGAGGCGGGGATCGAGGTCATCCTCGACGTGGTCTACAACCACACCGCGGAGGGGAACCACCTCGGGCCCACCCTCGCCTTCCGGGGCATCGACAACGCCGCCTACTACCGTCTCGTGCCCGACGACAAGCGGCACTACATGGACTACACGGGCTGTGGCAACACGCTGAACATGACGCATCCCCGCACCCTCCAGCTGATCATGGACAGCCTGCGCTACTGGGTGAACGAGATGCACGTCGACGGCTTCCGCTTCGATCTCGCGTCCGCCCTCGCGCGGGAGTTCCACGACGTGGACCGTCTCTCGGCCTTCTTCGACGTCATCCAGCAGGACCCCGTCATCTCGCAGGTCAAGCTGATCGCGGAGCCGTGGGACCTGGGTGAGGGGGGCTATCAGGTCGGGAACTTCCCGGCGGGATGGGCGGAATGGAACGGGCGCTATCGTGACGCCATCCGCCGCTACTGGAAGGGCGACGAGTGGCAGGTCGCCGAGCTCGGCTATCGCCTGACCGGCTCCAGCGACCTGTACGAGCAGGGCGGGCGCCGGCCATCGGCAAGCATCAACTTCGTCACCTCGCACGACGGGTTCACCCTGGCCGACCTCGTCACGTACGACGTGAAGCACAACGAGGCGAACGGGGAGGAGAACCGCGACGGCACGGACGACAATGCCTCCTGGAACTGCGGCGTCGAAGGCCCGAGCGACGATCCTGCCGTCCAGGCCTTGCGCGAGCGTCAGATCCGCAACTTCCTCGCCACCCTCCTGCTCTCCCAGGGGGTCCCCATGATCCTGGGGGGCGATGAGGTTGGTCGCACCCAGCACGGCAACAACAACGCCTATTGCCAGGACAACGAGATCTCCTGGCATCTCTGGCCGCTGTCGCGGACGGCCCTCGCTCAGCTGAGCTTCACGAAGCGCTTGATCAAGCTGCGCCTCGACCATCCCGTCTTCCACCGGCGCCTGTTCTTCCAGGGCCGTCGCATTCACGGCTCGGCCGTCAAGGACCTCTCGTGGTTCCGTCCCGACGGCAAGGAGATGACCGAGGAGGAGTGGAGCAGCAGCTTCACGCGCTGTCTCGGGCTGCGCCTCGCCGGAGACGCCATCGAGGAGACGAACGAGAAGGGACAGCCGATCGTGGACGATACCTTCCTCCTCCTTCTGAACGCCCACCACGAGCCCATCCCCTTCATCCTGCCCGCCCACGAGGCGCGGGTGCGGTGGGAACTGGTGCTGGACACGCGCGACTGGGAGGTTAGGCCGCGTCTGTCCACCTTCCGCGCCGGGGACAACTATCCCCTAGAGGCGCGCTCCCTCGCCGTCCTGCGACTACGGCGACCTGGAGCGCGGACATGAGCGCACAGGTCGCGCTGAGGCGCGCGCATCGGATGCCATTCGGGGCCGAGGCGCGGGACGACGGCACCACGCGCTTCCGCCTGTGGGCGCCCGCGGCGCGCAGTGTCGAGCTCTGGCTCGCCGACCGCGAACAAGGATTCGCCATGTCGCGCGATGCCACCGGGTGGGCGGAGTGGGTGACGCGCGACGCGGCGGCGGGCGCCCGCTACTCTTTCAGGATCGACGGCGACCTGCTCGTGCCCGATCCCGCCTCCCGCTTCCAGCCGGACGACGTCCACGGGGCCAGCGAGGTCGTCGGCCCCCTCGACTATGCCTGGTCCGATGGCGACTGGCGCGGTCTGCCCCCCGAGCGTCTCGTCTTTTACGAGATCCACGTCGGGACGTTCAGCCCCGAAGGCACCTTCGCCGGCCTCGCCGACCGGCTCGACCACCTCGTCTCGCTCGGGGTGACGGCCGTGGAGCTCATGCCCGTGTCGGATTTCCCCGGACGTCGCGGGTGGGGCTATGACGGCGTCCTCCCCTTCGCGCCGGAGAGCAGCTACGGGCGGCCGGAGACCCTCAAGGCGCTCGTGGAAGCCTGTCACGCCCGCGGGCTCGCCGTCTTCCTCGACGTCGTCTACAACCATTTCGGTCCCGAGGGGAACTACCTGCACCGCTACGCGCCCGCCTTCTTCAGCCGGGCGCACAAGACGCCGTGGGGCGATGCCCTCAACTTCGACGAGCCGGGCTGCGAGGTCGTGCGGTCCTTCGTCGTCCACAACGCGCTGTACTGGCTCGAAGAATTTCACCTGGACGGTCTGCGCCTCGACGCCGTGCACGCCATCGCGGATTCCTCGGCCCCGCACGTGCTCGGGGAGCTGGCCCGCGCCGTGGCCGAGGGCCCCGGGCGCGATCGGCTCGTGCATCTCGTCCTGGAGAACGACGGCAATGAATCGCGGTATCTCGCCCGCGCCGGCGAGGACAAGCGCCCCCTCTACCAGGCGCAGTGGAACGACGACCTCCACCACGCCCTCCACACCCTCCTGACCGGTGAGCGAGACGGCTACTACGCGGACTACCAGCCGCCGCTGCCGCACCTCGCGCGTGCTCTCGGCGAGGGGTTCGCCTTCCAGGGCGAGTGGTCGCCGTATCGTGGGCGCGTGAGGGGAGAATCGAGCGCGGCCCTGCCGCCCACGGCGTTCGTGGGATTCCTGCAGAACCACGATCAGATCGGCAATCGCGCCCTCGGTGAGCGCATCACCGCCCTCGCCCCCGCCGAAGCGGTGCGGGCGGCCACGGCCGTGCTCCTGCTCGCGCCACCGCTGCCGCTCCTCTTCATGGGACAAGAGTGGGCGGCTCCCGAGCCCTTCCTTTTCTTCTCCGAGCTGGGCGGGGATTTCGGTGCGGCCGTGTCGGAAGGCCGCCGGCGCGAGTTCGCCCGCTTCCCGGAGTTCGCGGGTCCACGGGCCCGGATGCGCATCCCCGACCCCCAGGACGAGCGGACCTTCGCCCGCTCCGTCCTCGACTGGCGGCGCACCGCGCGAACCCCAGGCCGGGAGTGGATCGATTTCCACCGCACGCTCCTCGACGTGCGCAGCCGCGACATCATGCCTCTCCTGAGCGGCGAGCCCGTGCCGGAAACGCGATGGGCGCTTCTCGCGGAAACAGCCCTGGAGGCGACCTGGACCTTTCCGGAGCAGCGCGTCCTTCGTCTCATCGCCAATCTCGGGGCCGCGCCCGTCCGCCACGGCGGCCCCCAGCCGGACTGGGGTCGTGCGATCTACGCCTTGGGTCCGGGAGGCCCTGCGTGGACCGAGCTCGTGCCCTGGAGCGTCTACTGGTACGTGTCGGAGGCATCGCGGTGAGCGTGGAGCCCTTCGTCTTTCTCGGCTGTGTCGACCTGCGCGAGCTCTTGCCCTACGAGGCTCGAGACGTGCGCGAGCTCCTGGACCAGCTCGGCCGCGTGCCCGTCGAATCGCTCTTCTGCCATACCGCGGCGGCGCTGCTGCATCGGCCCGTTCTCTCTGCCGCCTATCCGAACGACTTCGCCGTCTGGGCGGGAGGGGAGATGCGGGATCAGCGTCTGGCCGAGCGCCTGGCCGCCATCGATCCCTTCGCCTCCGACTCCATGGAGCACGTGCGCGAGGAGCTGGTCGCGGTGATCAGCGATCACCTGCAGCACTTCCCCGCCCCCGCCCCCGCGGGTCCGACCGACCCCTTCCGCTTCTTCCAGGCCCACTTGATCCCCGTCCCCACCGGCCACCAGGCCCGAACCCTCCGCGAGTTCCGGGACGCCCTCGCCGAGATCGACATCAGCGCGCTCTTCTACCACCTCATCGAGGCGCGCTATCGCCTGGGACGCCGCCGCGGTGACTTCGCGGAGTGGGTCGCCTCCGCCCTCGACCGGCCCGAGGTGACCGAGCGCCTCGAGCGGATAGACCCGTACGTGGGCAGCCTCGAGCGCATGCGCGATCGTCACCTGACCGTGCTCACGGGCGCCCTGGACGAGCAGGCCAAATGACCGCCGCCGTCGCCTGGGCGAAGCTGGACGATTACCGCGACGTCGCTCCGCGGGGCGCCGTCGATTTCCTGCTGCGGATCGGCGAGCGGCTGCGGGGCCGGCGCCTCGTCCACGTGAGTGCCTCCCGGTATGGGCGCGTGATGGTCGAGCTGCTCAACCGTCTCGTGCCCATCCTCAACGATCTCGGCATCGACACGAGCTGGGAGATCCTCATCGGCTCCGCCGACTTCGAAGGGATCATGCGCACGGTGTCCAGGGGGCTCATGGGCACGGAGCAGGTGGTGACGGACGCCATGCTCGCGCGGCTCCGCGCGGTGAGCTCGGAGAACGCGGCGCGCCTGCGCCTCGACGGCGATCTGGTCATGGTCCACGACACCGCGCCCCTTCTGCTCGTGGAGAGCCGCTCGCCGTCCGCCCGCTGGGTGTGGCGGTACCATCACGACCTCTCGTCCCCGCAGCCGCAGCTCTGGAACACCCTCCGCCCCTTCGCCCAGCGCTACGACGCCGTGGTCTTCTCGCTGCCTCGGTTCGCGGCGCCCCTGACCGTGCCGCGCTTCATCGTGCACGCCTCCGTGGACCCCCTCTCGGAGCGGAACCGCGAGATGCCCCGCGCCGAGCAGGCCACGCACCTGGACCGGCTGCGCGTGCCCAGGGACAAGCCGTTCCTTCTCCAGGTCGGCCGCTTCGACCGCGCGCATGATCCGCTCGGCGTCATCAACGCCTACCGGCACGTGAAGAAGCACCACGACGTCCGGCTCGTCCTCGCCGGTCCGCCCCCCGGCCCGGGCGGCGACGTCCTCGCCGAGGTCCAGGAGGCGGCAAGCCACGATCCCGACGTGTGCGTCGTCTCGCTCCCTCCGGATCCCCAGTCCGAGGTGAACGCGCTGGAGCGCGCCGCCGTCATCGTCCTGCACAAGCCTCTGACCACGGGCTTCGGGATCGACGTGGCCGCAGCCATGTGGAAAGGCAAGCCGGTCATCGGCAGCGTGGCGGGCGGCATACCCGTCCAGATCGTGTCCGGCGTCACGGGTTATACGGTGGAGACCGTGGAAGGAGCGGCCTTCCGCACCCGGCAGCTCTTGAGCAACCCGGAGCTGATCGGCCGGATGGGCGCGGCGGGCCGCGAGCACATCCGGCGGAACTTTCTCATCACCCGACACCTGGGCGACTACCTGGCGCTGCTCGCCCTGCTCACCCGGTGATATCGTGGACCACCCGCGCGAATCCATGGCCCCCCCCGGCGAGCCCAGAGAGTCCGGCGCGACCGATCTGGCCATCGGCGTGATCACGGGGGGCAGCGCCGCCGCGGTGGATTCGGTGGTCAAGATCGTCCGCGACGGCATGGCCGCGCATTTCGGTGGCCTCACCGCCGACGTCATCCACGTGGACGGCACGCTCACCGACGACCGCGCGGGCCAGGTCGAGGAGATCGGCGAGGGACTGCGGCTCGTGCACGCGCGTCCCTCGAGCCCGCTGCCCCCGGGGGATGACGGGAGCGGGTGGAGCGAGGGGCTCCGGACCGTGCTGGGTCTCGCGCGCGAGCGGGGCGCGCGGGGGCTCGTCATGCTCAACGGCGAGATCATCAGCATGACCCCGGAGTGGATCCGGTGCCTAGGTGAGCCCGTGCTCTCCGAAGGCCGCGGCTTCGTGCTGCCCGTCTACCAACGGGGCCGCTACGAGGGCACGCTCACCCAGCTCTTCGTGGTGCCGCTCCTCCGCGCGCTCTTCGGGCACCAGCTCTGGTATCCCATCGCCGACGAGTTCGCCTGCTCGGGCGAGGCGGCGGACTTTCTCCTCGCCCAGGACGTCTGGACCACGGATATCGCGCGCCAGGGTCTGGAGTTCTGGCTGCCCGTGGCCATGTGCGGACAGGCGTTCCCCGTCGTGCAGTCCGTTCTCGGGCCGCGCGCCGTCTCATCGCAGCGGCCGCCCGCTCCCCTCGGTCCCACCGTCGGGCGCGTGGCGGGCGCGCTCTTCGCCATCGCGGAGCGACACGAGACCGCCTGGCTCGACGTGCGCGGCTCCGAGCCCGTTCCCGTCTTCGGCGTCCCGCCCGGCCCCGCCTCCGGCACCACGGCCCGCACCGCGCCCATCGATCCCGAGCGCATGCTCGTTGGCTTCCGGCAGGGCGTGCGCGACCTTCTGCCGATCTGGGAGCGAATCCTCGCTCCCGACGACCTGGGCGACATGCTCGCCCTGAGCGAATATCCCTCCAGCGAGTTCCGGATGGGCGATCGCCTGTGGGCGAGAGTGGTCTACGATTTCCTCCTCGCCTACCGGGCGCGCGTCATGTACCGGAGCCATATCACCCAGTCCCTGGCCCCGCTGTACCTCGGCCGGGTCGCCTCCCTCGTGCTGGAGACGCGCCTGCGGCCGGACGCCGCGGTCGCCCAATCGATGGAGCGCCTCGCCCGCGTCTTCGAGGACGAGAAGCCGTACCTGGTGGATCGCTGGCGATGAAGAAAGAGCGACGCCCCATCGTCATCACGCACGTCGGCCCCGCCCTCGAGGACGGACGATATCCCGTCAAGCGAGAGGTCGGGGACCGGCTCGTGGTCACCGCCGACATCTTCAAGGAAGGGCATGCCGTGCTCGCGGCGGCCATCGTCTTTCGCGCGCAGGACGAGTCCGCCTGGCGCGAGTCCCCCATGCGCCTGGTCGACAACGACGGGTGGGCGGGCGACTTTCCCCTCGAGTCCAATACCCGCTACCAGTTCACCATCGAGGCGTGGACGGACGTCTTCGCCTCCTGGGCGGACGAGACGTCGCGGCGGCGCGCGGGCAGCCAGCCGGATCTCACGAGCGAGATCCTGGAAGGGGTCGAGCTGATGCACGGGAGCCGAGCGTCGGCCGCCGGTCCCGACGCGGCCGTCCTGGATGACGCCCTCGCTCGGCTGGAGTCCTCGGGCGATCAGGCGGCCAAGCTCGACGTGCTCCTGGATCCCCGGTTGCGCGACGTCGTGAGCCGGCGGCAGGAGCGGCGGGACGTCACCCGTTTCGAGCGGGAGCTCGAGGTGGTGGTGGATCGGCCGCGCGCGCGCTTCGCCTCGTGGTACGAGCTGTTCCCGCGCTCGCAGAGCGGGACGCCCGGGCGCCACGGCACCTTCGCGGACTGCATCACGCGGCTGCCCGAGGTGCGGCGCATGGGCTTCGATGTCTTGTACCTCCCGCCCATCCACCCGATCGGACGGACCGGTCGCAAGGGCCGCGACAACTCGCTGGTGGCCGGCCCCGACGATCCGGGCAGCCCCTGGGCGATCGGAGGGCCGGAAGGCGGCCACACGGGCGTTCATCCGCAGCTCGGAACGCTCGAGGACTTCCGTCGCCTCGTGGCCGCCGCCGGAGAGCTCGACATCGAGATCGCCCTCGACCTCGCCTTCCAGTGCTCCCCGGATCACCCCTGGCTTCGCGAGCAGCCTGACTGGTTCTACCGGCGGCCCGACGGCACCATCCGGTACGCCGAGAACCCGCCCAAGAAGTACGAGGACATCGTTCCCATCAATTTCAGCTCGGCGGCCTGGGAAGCGCTCTGGGAGGAGCTGCTCCGCGTCGTGCTCTTCTGGGTCGAGCAGGGCGTCCGCACCTTCCGCGTCGACAACCCGCACACGAAGCCGTTCGATTTCTGGCAGTGGCTCATCCGGGAGGTGCAGGACAGGCATCCCGAGGTCGTCTTCCTCGCCGAGGCCTTCACCCGTCCCAAGATCATGCAGGAGCTGGCCAAGACAGGCTTCACCCAGTCGTATACCTATTTCACCTGGCGCAACTCGAAGGAGGAGCTGACGCAGTACTTCCGGGAGCTGACCACGCCGCCCATGGTCGAGTACTTCCGGGGCAACCTCTTCGTGAATACCCCGGACATCCTGTCCGAGGTGCTCCAGCGCGGGGGCCGCCCTGCCTTCAAGATGCGCGCGGCTCTCGCCTCCACCCTGTCCTCTCTCTGGGGCATGTACAGCGGCTTCGAGCTCTGTGAGGCGGAGGCGGTGGCCCCCGGCTCCGAGGAATACGCGAGCTCCGAGAAGTACGAGATCCGCGTCCGTGACTGGACGCGCCCCGGCCACATCGCGGATTACATCGGGCGTCTCAACGCGATCCGTCGGGAGAATCCGGCGCTCCAGGCCTACGGGAACCTGCGCTTCTACGAGGCCGACAGCCCCCACGTGCTTTTCTACGGCAAGATGACGCCGGCCCGTGACAACATCGTGCTCGTCGCGGTCAACCTGGATCCCTTCGCCGCCCACGAGACCACCCTCCACCTCCCCCTCGAGGAGATGGGCATGGCGGGGGAGGGGCCCATCGAGCTCCACGACCTCCTGTCCGACCAGCGGCGGCTCGTGGGCGAGCGCTCCCTGACGGTCACCCTGGACCCGCAGGGGGAGCCCGCCGCGATCTATCGCGCGCGGCGGCCCGGAGGCGGGGGTTGAGCGATCCCCTCTGGTACAAGGACGCCGTCTTCTACGAGCTGCACGTCCGCACCTTTCAGGACGGCAACGGCGACGGGATCGGCGATTTCCCGGGGCTGACGAGCCGGCTCGACTATCTCAAGGAGCTGGGCGTGGACTGTCTCTGGCTCCTCCCCTTCTTTCCGTCGCCTCTCCGCGACGACGGCTACGACGTGTCGGACTATCGCTCGGTCCATCCCGACTACGGGACGACGGCCGACTTCGAGCGCTTCCTCGAGGCCGCCCATGCCCACGGCCTCCGCGTCATCGCGGACTTCGTGATGAACCACACCTCGGATCAGCATCCCTGGTTCCAGGCGGCGCGGCGGTCGCCCGAGTCGCCGTACCGCGACTACTACCTGTGGAGCGACACGGATCAGCGCTTCCGCGAGGCGCGGATCATCTTCGTCGACTCCGAGCCCTCGAACTGGACCTGGGATCCGGTGGCCAAGGCCTACTACTGGCACCGCTTCTTCCAGCACCAGCCCGACCTCAACTACGACAATCCCTCCGTGCGCCGCGAGGTGCTCGACACCATGCAGTTCTGGCTCGACCGCGGGCTCGACGGCTACCGGTGCGATGCCGTGCCGTACCTCTTCGAGCGCGACGGCACCAACTGCGAGAACCTGCCGGAGACCCACGAGTTCCTGCGCGAGGTGCGAGCCCAGATCGAGGCGCGCTACGAGGGACGCATCCTCCTCGCCGAGGCCAACCAGTGGCCGGCCGACGTCCGGCCCTACTTCGGCAACGGCGACGAGTTCCACATGGCCTTTCACTTCCCCCTCATGCCGCGCATCTTCCTGGCCGTGCGCCACGCCGACCGGCGTCCCATCACGGACATCTTCCTCCACACGCCCGACATCCCCGCCTCGTGCCAGTGGTGTCTCTTCCTGCGCAACCACGACGAACTCACCCTGGAGATGGTGAGCGAGGAGGAGCGGCGGCAGCTCTACCACGCCTATAGCGCCGACCCGCGCATGCGTCTCAACCTCGGCATCCGGCGACGCCTCGCCCCCCTCCTCGACAACGATCGCCGGAAGATCGAGCTGCTCACGAGCCTGCTCTTCACCCTGCCGGGAAGTCCCATCCTCTACTACGGCGACGAGCTGGGCATGGGGGACAACATCTATCTGGGCGACCGCAACGGGGTGCGGACGCCCATGCAATGGACGGGGGATCGCAACGCGGGCTTCTCCCGCGCGGACGCGGCCCGCCTGTACCTGCCTCTCATCGTGGATCCCGTGTACGGCTACCAGTCGATCAACGTCGAGGCGCACCAGCGCACGCCGTCCTCGCTGCTCAACTGGATGAAGCACCTCATCGCGGCCCGCAAGAAGACGCGGGTGTTCGGCCGGGGGGCGCTCCGGTTCTTGCGGCCCGCCAACGACAGCGTCCTCGCCCACGTCCGCGAGTACGAGGGCGAGACGGTCCTGGCCGTGCACAATCTTTCCGGTGCGGCCCAGCCCGTCGAGCTCGACCTCCGCCCCTGGGCCGGGCACACGCCGATCGAGCTCCTGGGCGAGACCCGGTTTCCCTCCGTTCGCGAACAGCCGTACTTCGTCAGCCTGGCCCCCTACGGCTATTACTGGTTCCGTCTCCAGCCCCCGCGGCAGGAGCAGATCTTCTATGGCGTCGAAGAAATCACTCTCTGAGCCCGAGGCGGTGGTGGACCTTCTCGAAGGGCAGGGGCGGGATCGCCTCAAGGACTTCCTCGCCGGCCAGCGCTGGTTTGCCGCCAAGACGCACCGCATCGACTCCGTGGAGGTGGAAGACTGGGCGGTCCTCACGCCCGACGTCCTGCTCCTCCTCCTGCGCGTGGACGGCGAGCGCTACTACACGCCGCTGGCCACCGGCGCCGCCGGCGACATCGCCGCCGCCGACGTGGCGGGCCACCTCGAGGGACGGGCGCTCATCGACGCTCATGTCGACCCGAGCTTCGGCCGGCAGCTTCTCGCCGCCATCGCGTCCGAGCGGCAGCTTCCCGGGCGGGCCGGTCGCTTCGCGTGTCACGCCCTGCCTTCCCACGCGGCGGCGACCATGGACGAGGCGGCCACCACCCGTCGCATCTCGGGAGAGCAGAGCAATACCTCGATCGTCTTCGACCGGCGGCTGATCTTGAAGTCGATCAGAAGGCCGCAGAGCGGCGTCAATCCGGAGCTGGAAATCCTGCACTTTCTCACGAGCCGGACCCGCTTCAGCCACGTCCCGAGGCTCGCCGGCTGGATCGAGTACCTGGGCCCCTCCGGCCAGGTCGCCACTCTCGGCCTGCTTCAGGAGTTCATCGAGAACGCGGGAGACGGCTGGCGCCATACGCTGGCCACTCTCGACGATCTCTGCGAGGCCCTCGCGCGCATCGTTGGAGAGGGCGACCCCGAGCGCGCCGATGACCGCATCGCTTCCAACGCCGGCCCGTTGACCCGCGATATCCGGGAGCTGGGTGCGATCACGGGCGGGCTCCATGCGGCCCTCGCCTCCGATCCGCTCCTCCCCTCCTTCAGTCCAGAGCCCGTCACCCACGAGGACGTGGGCCGCTGGTGCTCCCGGATCGCCCGGGAGCTCGAAGCGCTCCTCTCCGACACCACGTCGATCCCCGCGGAGGCGTTTCCCGGTCTTCGCGCCATTCGCGAGGCGCTCCGGGGCGCGTCGGGTCACATCGATGCCGCAGTCGGTCACATCGGGCTCCTGGGAAGCGCGCGGACGCACAAGATCCGCTGCCATGGCGACTACCACCTGGGCCAGGTCCTCAAGACGGACGATGGCTTCGCCATCCTGGACTTCGAAGGCGAGCCCGCGCGGCCCCTCGAGGAGCGCCGGGCCAAGCAGCCGCCCCTTCGCGACGTCGCGGGCATGCTTCGCTCGCTGAACTATGCCGTGCACACCACGGTCGGCCGGCGCCCCCCCGCCGAGCGCGAGCGCGCTCTTCGCTGGCTCGCCACCTGGGAGCGGCATGCCCGCCGTGCTTTCCTCGACGGCTACGGGGCGGCGGTGGCGGAAAGCCCCGTCCGGCTCGTGCCCAAGTCCGAGGAGGAGCTGGCGAGAGCATGCGCGGTCTTCGAGCTCGAGAAGGCCTGCTACGAGCTGCGGTACGAGCTGAACAATCGCCCTGGTTGGGCGTCCATCCCCGCCGGCGGCATCCTGCGCATCCTCGAGTCCGAGGTCTCCGGCTAGGTCGGACCGCGCCCACGCTCACCGTTATTACCGTCTGACCCGGTAATCCAATCTCTGCTCGGGAGGGCCGCGACGAGCGCCAGCGTTGCGACTCCGCGAACCATCCGAGTTATAAGACCTTCCGCGGCGAGCAAGCGCGTTGGAGCCTGGCACAGGCTATGCGAGAGCCTCGACTGTTGCTGACGCGCAGAGACAGAAAGAAGAGGGGTCCCGATGATTCCCACGAATCGCGCAAGAGCTCGGACGCTGGCGATATCGCTGACGGCCCTGGCCCTGCTCGGATGCATCTATTCGAACGAGACGACGACGGAGCGCCAGGTGCCCATGGCGCTTACCCGCTAGTCGATGAGGGGCGAGTCATGCCCGAGACAGTCGGGGATCTGGTTGCGGTGTTCCTGGGTCTGACTGCGCTGTGGTTTCTCTGGGACGTCCTCATCGGAGGGGACCACCAGCGACGCGGCCGCTCGAAGCCCGAGCGCGCAGGACGGCTGACACGTCACTGACGCTGCCGAAGGTGGTGGCCGCCCGCCGGCGCGTCAAGGCGGGGCGATAGAGCAAACCCGGGGCATCTGTCATCTGTCACCATGAGGAGGCCGAGCATGAGGCGCGGACCAACCCGAAAGCCACCACATCCCCTCTTCCAGGACGAGGACATCGAGATCGAGGACGGCGGGGACCGGCAGGACGAGTACATCGACGACGACGACGATCTGAATCCACGCGAGGGTGATGAGGACGTCCCGTCTGACGAGGACGATCTCGAGGAAGAGGAAGCGGCCGGGCCTCACCGCTAGACAGCGTCG
>WNGL01004402.1_pt1 | contig 28466 bp, 18 predicted proteins | sample 5400591 | NCBI WGS metagenome assembly WNGL01 (sample SAMN13153377, study PRJNA577476) | soil metagenome | isolation source: 80 cm soil or saprolite under Garry oak tree replicate 1 | place: USA:California | collected 2016-06-15 | reverse complement strand
GAGGTCGTTCGACCTGCGAGCCTGGAAAAGCCCAACGCGTTCGCTGGACTTTTCTTCTTTAGAGTCAATGAGCCGTGCTGGATTCGAACCAGCGACCCCCTGCTTAAAAGGCAGATGCTCTACCAACTGAGCTAACGGCCCGGACCCGGTGCTGAAGGAGTTCTAGAACGTCCGGCATCCAAACTTTGTATTGTGTCAGTTTTTGGTTACGTTTGGAAGGCAGTCGGGCGTGTTCGAATAGCGCGGGTCATGGCCGCTGCGAAGTTTGAAATCAAATCATGATTCAGGTCGAGCAAACACAAACCGCATTTTATTTGTGTGTTAACACTTCGACTTTCTTGCGGTAAGACCTTCGCGGTGGTAAGCTTCGCCCGCTTCTCACAATATCACACGACAGTTCGACGTCCGTTCACAAGTCGGAACGTTCAGGTCAGGAGGTGCCGATGTTTCGTCTACGATGCAAGCTTTGTGTCTTTCGGGCACGCCATTTCATGCGTGCTTCTCTCCTGGTGCTAGCGATCTTTTTGGTACTCGTCAGCACCGGTGTTCTCGACTCTCGGAAGATTCCCGGTGGATTCTCGGTGGGTTCTGTCCTCACGGCTAAGAATTCTTTCAGGCCGCCAACTCCGACGCGGTCTAGTTCGATTGCGATCTCACACAACGGTCAGTACATTGTCAGTGTCAATCCCGACGTCAACACAGTTACAGTACTGCGCCCTACGCCGCACAAAGTGCACAAGCACGCGGAAATCGGAGTCGGACGCGAGCCAACCAGTATCGCGGCGCATCCAGACAACAATACGGCATACGTCGCCAATGCCGGCGACGGAACGGTCTCAGTGCTCAACATTCCGTCTGGTAAGGTTAGGGGCACGATACGCGTCGGGGCCGAGCCGATGGCCGTGGCGCTCTCGCCGAACGGGAGTCGCCTATACGTGGCCAATTCTGCGTCGAACAATCTCATGGTGGTGGACACATCCACGGAGAGTGTCATAGCGACCATTGATCTGAGCCCTTTCGGCACGGCTCCACGTGCCATCGCCGTAACGAATGATGGGGATAAGGACGACACGGACGAAACTGTTTTCGTTGCGCTTTTCTTCGGTCAACTGCGGGCGGGCAAATCCGCCCTCCAGGAGGGCCAGGACGATCAGCGCGAAGGCCGTGTGATTGCGATCTCTGCGGCGACCAATGCTCCAGTCTCTGGTCCCAATCCGATCCTTCTCGCGCCTCTGGCGAACGCCGGCTTCAATTCGAATGGCCGTCTGGCGCCGGGACCTGGCCAGGTTCCCAATGTTGCATCGACCAATCCCCAAACCTTCACAACACCGACGGGCGCCTTTCCCAACCAGCTAGCCGCCGTCGCCATTCATCCTTTTCTGACGAAAGCCTACGTGGTGAGCACGGGGGCTTCGCCGAACGGTCCGCTGCGGTTTAACTCGAACACTCAGGGGTTGGTGTCGGTCTACGACACTCTGACACGGCTCGAATTCACGGCAGGCCAAACGGGCACGGATGCGCGCCGGCAAGCACCGCTCAACCTGGATCAAGGTATCAACCTCGATACCGGACTCGTCCCGCGCCTCTTTTTGCCGAACCCCGTTGCCATGGCCTGGCGGCCGGACGGCTCCGATGCCTGGGTTGTCGTGCAGAATTCCGATGCCGTCTTTCGCCTGACGGTGGACAATGCAGGGATTCCGACGATTGGCGCACCTCTCGTTGCTGGACCCGGAGCAGTCGTGCGCGTCGACTTGCAGGATGTAGAGGACGATCAAATTGCGGGGAAGGCGCCGCGCGGCATCGTGATTGATGATGAAGGCGACACGGCATACGTCGTCAATTTCGTCAGCCGCTCCGTCACCGCGATTGATATCTCCAATCCGACGGCGCCGAAAATTGATTTCACGGCGCGAACATCGGATCTTCCGACACCCGGAACCACCGATGCGACTGCACTTCTTGGCGCGGAGTTGTTCTACACGGGCCGTGGCCCTCAAGGCCGGATGTCGCAGGAATCCTGGGGTGGATGCGTGGCGTGCCATCCCAACGGACGCACCGATAACGTCACGTGGATGTTCGACGCGGGACCCCGGCAGACGATCCCGCTCGATGGAATGTTCAACAAGAACATCCCCCATGATCAGCGCATCCTCAACTGGAGCGCGGTGCGCGACGAGAATCAGGATTTCGAACTGAACACGCGCGGCGTCTTCGGTGGCCGTGGCCTGATCGATGACGACCGCCTGTTGCTGGCGTTTGGCGGGGCGAGCGGCGCATCGCCAACGGACACGGGGCTCATTCAGCAATTCCAGCAGTTCACGGGAGCCGTCACCGCGACAAACGACCTGGCTGGAGGCGCAGCATTACCGTCTTCTCTGACTGCCCGCCGCGACTTCGCCATCGCCACTCTCGACGACGACCGGATCTTCATCATCGGCGGCCGCGCTGGAGCCGGACAGGGGACTCTCGTCACTTCCAATGCGATCCAGGAGTTTAATCCGCGCACCAATGTGCTGGCGACGAGGAGCTCAACCGGCTTCACGCCACGCCATTCCCTTGGAGCTGCCGCGGTACGAACTTCGCAGGGTCTTCGAATTTACGCGGCCGGCGGCTACGCAAGTACATCCGGTGCGGCGTTACCGGTCACTACCGTCGAGGAATACAATCCGTCCACCGACAGTTGGCGGACGGTGGCATCGTTGCCCACCGCGGTAGCGCAATTCGGGATCACTGTTGCGGGCGGGATCAATACGGCGGAGCCGCTACAGCTCATTCACGTGGTTTCGGGCAATACAGGCTCCGAAGCGGCTCCGTCTGTGGCGACTCCTAACCCGGTTCAGCGTTTTCAAGCTGACGCCTCCGCCGCTGGAACATGGACGCCCTTCAACCCTGCAGGGCTCACCTTACGTCGAAACCACGGGGCCGGCACGGCGCTTCGCGTCGTCAGTTCCCGGGTGTTTGTGATCGGCGGCCAGGATGCCGCGGGCGCTGTGCTCTCGACCGTTGAAGAGTACACCGCGCAGGCCGTGACGCTGGTCGCAACGCCACATACCTCGCTTCCGGCAGCACGCGCCCGTTTCGGAATCGCAAGCATACTCAGCACAAACCAGATCTACGTCATGGGCGGGATCGACTCCGCTGGGGCTGACCAAACGGCGATACTTGAGCTGAGTGTCGCAACCAACGGTCCGGTCGCTGGTCCGGCCGGCACGCCGAGCGGCGCCTGGGTCACTCGCGGCAACTTGTCCGGCGCGCGGCGCGGGCTTCAGGTCTCGAACCCGCCCGGCGTCACAAATTTCTTAACGGCAAGAAGCGGAGGGCGCGACGATCGCCAGGACGCGATCGCCGTGTGGATTGCGACGCGAGTCCGTTCCAGTAACGCTCCGCTCAGCGCCAGCGATCCTGCCGTCGTTAGCGGGCGACAAAAGTTTGGCCAGGTCGGTCTGGTCACGGCTGGATTCAGTTGCGCAACCTGTCATGGTGGTCCGAAGTGGACGCGTTCGACGGTCGACTATGGCCCGCCTCCATCGCCCGAAGTCGGGCTTGGATTTGGCAACCAGCGCGTCATCGGCGCGGAGTTGCGCCAAACTTTGGCACAGGGCGCCAACGTCCTGATCAATGTCGGCACCTTTACCTTGGGCGGCGGACGCCAGAACGAGATTCGGTCCAACCTGGCCGACATCGGCGCGGCGGCTAACCCGCTTGGCGCGAATGGTTTCAACATCCCATCGCTGTTAAGCGCTCATGAAACGGCTCCGTACTTCTACACTGGGCTCGCACAAAGTCTCGAGGAAGTTCTCAACGGCTCACAGGATACCTTTGGCGGCGTGCGGCATCATTTCGTCGTGGACCCATCCATACGGCAAGACCTCATTGCCTTCCTCCGGTCCGTCGACGCCACGACGCCCACGTTCCCATAGTGTTTGCAGATCGGAATTGAAGTCCCCTCCTTGGCAAAGGAGGGGTCAACGGGCGCAGACGGGGTGGTTGGTTCAAGAGAAATTGTTTTGGAGTTTGAACGAACCACCCCGTCCGCGCCTTTCAAGGGAATGGGGATATCTCTGACGGCGCGTCCACCCCTCCTTTGCCAAGGAGGGGACTTCGCTTCGACCGCCGTATCTAGCAAGATTAATTGTGTTTTGTCATTCCCAAACCAGGGAGAAACCCGGGCTAATCCCGGCTTTCAAATGCGGTGATGGCTTCCTCGTGTTTCAGGATGTAACCCAGCTCGTCAAGATTTTCGAGGAGGCAGGTTTTCGAAAACGAGTCGATGGGGAACGTTACGGTGGGACCGCTTTCGAGGGAGAGGCTCTGGGCGGGGAGGTCAATGCTCACCAGCGTGCCGGGACGCAACAAGGCGTGGGTCTCGCGATTGACGACGATGGGGAGCAAACCGTTCTTCAAGGCGTTTTGACGGAAGATATCGGCAAAACCAGTCGCGATCACGGCCTTGAAACCGAAGTCCATCAGAGCCCAGACGGCATGCTCGCGGGAGCTGCCGCAGCCGAAATTGTCCCCGGCAACCAGAATATCGGAGCCCTTGCCGACGCGGAAATCGGGACGGTCCTCGAATAGATGTTCTCCGATACCTACCTTGTCGGTCACCTTCAGGAATCGAGCGGGAATGATCTGATCGGTGTCGATGTTCTCCCGGGGCACACACACGACACGCGATGAAAACTTCATGAAAATCCTCCAAAACGCCGTGGATCCGCGACACGCCCTTCAACAGCGCTGGCGGCGGCCGTCAGCGGCGAAGCGAGCAACGTGCGGGCGCCTTTTCCCTGGCGCCCTTCGAAATTTCGGTTGCTCGTGCTGACGGATGTCTTGCCGGCCGGAACGAAGTCGCCATTCATCGCAATGCACATGCTGCAGCCGGCTTCGCGCCACTCGGCGCCGGCTTCTTTGAAGATGCGATCCAGACCTTCGGCCTCGGCCTGACGCTTCACTTCGAAAGATCCCGGCACAACCAGCATCCGCACAGAAGGGTTTACTTTGAATCCGCGGAGCAGGCGAGCCGCGCTTCGCAGATCGGACAGACGGCTATTTGTGCAACTGCCGATGAAAACCACATCCACCGGATGTCCCAGCAAAGGCTGACCTGGCACAAGAGCCATGTACTCCAGTGCTGCTTGATCGGCCGCGTTCTGCGGAGCTGGCACAAGGCCGGTCAAAGGAATGCTCATGCCGGGATTCGTGCCGTACGTGATCATCGGCTCCAGGTTCGAAACATCAAGGCTGACGCTGCGGTCGTAGTGCGCGCCTTCATCCGTCGGCAGTTGTTTCCACCGCACCAGCGCTTCATCCCAAGCGCTGCCCTTCGGCGAAAACTCACGCCCGGCAAGATACTGGAACGTCGTATCATCCGGCGCGATCAATCCCGCGCGGGCCCCGCCTTCGATGGACATGTTGCAGATCGTCATCCGCGCTTCCATATCCAGAGCGCGGACGGCTGAACCGGTGAACTCAAACACACCGCCCGTGCCGCCGCCGGTGCCGATCTTGCCGATCAGCGCCAGGGTCATGTCTTTGGCCGTGACACCAGGCTGGAGATGTCCGTCAAAGTTCACCTTGAAATTCTTCGATTTCCGGACGAGCAGACACTGCGTCGCAAGGACCATTCCGACTTCGGTCGTTCCGATACCATGAGCCAATGCACCGAATGCGCCATGAGTCGATGTGTGGCTGTCGCCGCACACCATCGTTCGACCCGGCTGCGTCAATCCGAGCTCCGGCCCGATCACATGAACGATGCCCTGCCGTGGGCTATCCAGATCGAACAACGGAACTCCAAACTCCTTACAGTTTGCTTCGAGCTGGCGCACCTGCTTCGCGGCCATCTCGTCAAAGCCGGCCAGCGATCGGCTGGTAGTGGGAATCGAGTGATCCATGGTCGCGAAGGTTCGGTCCGGCCGGCGGATTCTGAGGCCCCGCCGGCGCAGCTCAGTGAATGCCTGCGGCGTCGTTACCTCATGGATGAGATGAAGGTCGATATAAAGAATAGCGGGCGCATCCGTCTCGGGTACTACGATATGGGCGTCCCAAATTTTGTCGTATAGAGTTTTCATGTCGCATCCGGCATTCGTATGTAATCGCAGATGAGCTCGCCCATTTCTTTGGTCGAAACGATCCGCTCCTTGGATTTCTCGCGGCCGGTCCGGCTTTTGAGATCGGGCGTCCGGTAGCCGCGGCTTAGAACCTTGACGATAGCCCGTTCCAGCTTGGTGGCTTCGCGGCTCAACTCCAGCGAGTGCTCCAGCAGCATTGCAGCCGACGAGATGGCGCCGAGAGGGTTCGCAATTCCCTTCCCGGCGATGTCCGGAGCCGACCCATGAACCGGCTCGTACAGCCCCACTTTCCCGCCGATGCTTGCCGAGGGAAGCAGGCCAAGACTTCCCGCCAGCATCGACGCCTCGTCGCTCAAAATGTCGCCGAACATGTTGTTGGTCAATATCACGTCGAACTGCTGCGGCTTCGCGATGAGCTGCATGGCACAGTTATCCACGTACATGTTTTGAAAAGAGACATCCGGAAACTGCTTGGCGACCTCGGTGCATGTCTCACGCCACAATACCGAGGTTTCCAGCACGTTTGCCTTATCCACCGAAGTCACTTGGCGGCGGCGGTGCCGGGCAAGTTTGAATGCGGCCCGCGCGACCCGCCGCACCTCGTCACGGCTGTAGATTTCCGTGTTGAAGGCGTTTCCGTCCTCGATACCGCGGGGCAATCCAAAGTAAATGCCGCCCAGCAATTCGCGGACAATCAACAAGTCCACGCCGCGGACGGTCTCCCGGCGAAGCGGCGAGCTATCAACCAATGCTTCAAGAACCGTCACCGGCCGCAGGTTCGCATAGTTTCCGAGCAACCTGCGGAGGTCCAGCAGCCCGCGCTCGGGTTTTTCCGCAGGAGGCCGACTATCGTATTTCGGATCGCCGACAGCTCCAAGGAAAACCGCGGTAGATGTCAGGCAAACGTCCTGAGTGCTTTTCGGAAGTGGTTCGCCGTGGCGCTCAATCGCGATCGCGCCGATATCGGCCTCGACGAACTCAAATTCGTGGTTGTGTTCCCCGCCGATGACTTCGAGAACCCGGCGAGCTTCCCGCAGCACCTCCGGGCCGATCCCATCACCCGGCAGAAATGCAATTCGCGCTTTCATGTATCGAAATTAAGTCCTGATCATCGACTCTCTTCTTGCGGTCGGCCACCTGCAGGAATGCCGTGTACGCCCGTTCCAGCTCTTCGCGCGTGAGCGTGTAGCCCAGCTCGCGATAACGCGCTTCGAGCGCGTGGCGCCCCGAATGCTTTCCAAGCACAATCAGGCTGCGCGGCACACCGACGGTTTCCGGCGACATGATTTCGTATGTCACCGAGGCCTTGAGCATTCCGTCCTGATGGATTCCCGCTTCGTGAGCAAATGCATTCGCACCAACGATCGCTTTATTCACTTGAACCGGTTTGCCCGTGATTTGGCTGAGCATCTGGCTCGAACGGTACAGTTCCTGGGTTTTGACTCCTGTGGTGGCGTTGTAATAGCGCTTCCGCGTGTCGATCGCCATAACGATCTCTTCCAGCGCTGCGTTCCCGGCACGCTCGCCGATTCCATTGATGGCGCATTCCACCTGGCGGGCCCCGTTTTCAATCGCTGCAAGGCTGTTGGCGACGGCGAGCCCGAGGTCGTCGTGGCAGTGTGTACTGATCGTGACGCGATCGGCATTCTGCAGGCGGTCACGCAAGGTGCGTATAAGCAATCCATATTCGACTGGCGTTTGATAGCCCACCGTATCGGGAACGTTGACGATGGTGGCTCCGGCGTCGATGACGGCGTCGAACACCGTACAAAGATAATTGAGCTCCGTTCGGCCCGCGTCCTCGGCGGAAAATTCGACTTCGTCGCACAATCGCCGAGCGCGTTCCACCGCTTTGACAGCGATGTCCAGCGCCTCTCCCCGGGTCTTGTTGAGCTTGTGCTTGAGATGAATGTCGCTCGTAGCCAGAAACGTATGGATTCGAGGACGCCTCGCCCCCTCCAGCGCCTGCCAGCAGCGATCGATATCCACCGGCACGGCGCGGGCTAACGCCGCGATCGTCACGCTGCGGATTTCCGTTGAGATTTTCTTTACCGCTTCGAAATCGCCTTCAGACGCGACCGGAAACCCGGCCTCAATCACGTCCACCTGAAGCCGCTCGAGCTGCCGCGCCATCTGCATCTTTTCCTCTACGTTCATGCTGAAGCCGGGGGATTGCTCCCCGTCTCTCAGGGTTGTGTCGAAAATCGCGATTCGGTCCATTTCTTCTCCTTAACGTGCTGCCGCCGCCTTCGAAGGCTCCGGCCGCTCTTCCAATGCCGTTCCGAGAATTCCCACTAAAAAAATCTTCTGAAAACCGGCAACGATCTCGTCGCATCGGATCGGTCCCGTTGCCTTGTACCACTGATAGGTCCAGTTCAGCATTCCCAACAGCGCAAACGCTGCCAGCTTCGGATTCACATCTTTGACGTCGTATTTCTTCGTGACGTCAGCGATCAGCTTGGTCGTCATCCGCACGTATTCTTTTTTTCGCCGATTGATTCTGGCGCGGTCCGCAGTTGAAAGCGTTTTGCATTCGTGCAGAAGCCCTGTAACTTCCAGATTGCGCTCCTCCAACACGAGATGCATGTGAAGATCGATCATCGTCTTCAGGCGCTCCAACGGATCTGCTATCTCCTGAAGCGGCTTCACCACATGAAATTCGGTCAGATCCAGGCCGTAGTCGAGAACCGTGCAAAGCAGGCTCTCCTTGCTGTCGATATGATGATAAAGGCCAGCCTTCGTCAGACCCGCTGCGTTGGCGATTTCGCTCATGGAGGTATTGTCGTAGCCTTTACGGTGAAATACCTCGGCCGCGATCTCAAAAACACGATTTCTCGCAAAATCGCCGTTACCGTTAGCCTGTTTTGTCCGTTTTGAACGCATTCAGATCGACCTACCGACCGATCGGTAGGTTAATGCCAAGTGGGTCTCCAGGTCAAGCGAGAAGGCGTTTGGGGTTTGGGGGGTTTTGGCGTTTTGGAAATTACCCTCCAGGAACACGGCGGGTGGCTACGCCATCAAAAGTCGTCCGCTGGACACGGGCGTCCGGGACAACCGGCGGGAAAGGCGAAGTCCCCTCCTTGGCAAAGGAGGGGTGGCCGCGCCATCGAGTAAATGGTCCCGTTCCTTTGGAGGCGCGGCGCGAAGCGTGAGCCCGGTAGGGCGAAACATCAAGAACGGGGTGGTTCGTTCAACTTCCGATAATCGGTGGCTTGAACCAACCACCCCGTCTGCGCCCGCTACGGAGGCTTCGCGCCATTTTCTTAATGGGCGCAGCCACCCCTCCTTGTCCAAGGAGGGGACTTCGGCTTTCCCTTCAGTTGTTTTCAATGCCCCCGTGTCCAGCAAAAGATGTGGGACATGGCAAGCTGGGATCGCTACTGTTCAGGTTTCTTTCGCCCTTTTGCCTCAGCGCTTTTGTGTTCCCTCGGATGCAGGTTTCTGTGGAGCCGGTGGCGGCGGCGTCTCCACGAGATCCTCAGCTTTCAGGTTGAAATTGTCGAAGACACTTTTGGAAACGACCTTGACGGCTGGACTATCGGAAGTCCTTGCATAAACACCATCCGGATTCTTGCTGTCCGCGCCGAATGCCAGACGCTGGAGTTCATTCGAACCCTGGCGGAAAACCACTTCGGCTCTAGGCTTATCGAGACCGTAAGATGAAAGTGCTTTGGGAGTATCGACGATATCTTTGGCCTTTTCGAACTCCAGCGTATTCAAAATGGCTGAAATCTTGTCCCATTGAAGCTTTCGGCCATCGGGCAATTTCCAATCGGAACCGACCTTATTTAATGAAAATTTGTCCGAACCATGCTGGATCTCCACCTCTTCGATTTTCTCGCGCTCGAGCCGTGTGATGCTCTTATCGCGCCAGTCGAAAATGGGCCGGCGGACCTTTTCCGGAATCTCTTTGTCGATGATGAAAATCACATCGCGGGACGCATCGCGCGCGTAGTATTTGCCGGCCTCGGGTGTTCCGCCGATCAGCAGAACGCGATCGGCTTTCGCTTTGCCATCATGGAGTGTGACCCGGATTGCCGGCGGATCAAGGTTGGCTGTCCTGGCGTCAACAGGGTTCTCCGGAAACGATGAAGCGCGCGCGAACCGAACCGAGCTTATGAAAGATGAGACGTCTCCGCTGTCGGCCTTGGTATCGATGGGTTTTTTTATTTGCCAATTGTCTCCCGACTTCTGCAACTCCAGTTCCTTGTTGGCCTCCAGGACTCTGACCGTATCGATATCGTCGGCTTCAAAGTCCAACACTTTCTTGTTGCGAAGATCGGAGAGCGTTTTGGTGAAAAGGTTTTTCGAAGAACTTGGAGTCAAGAAGACGTCGTTGCTGCCGCCAAGCTTCGCATAGCTGGAAATCTTTTTGGGATTCTCACTACCGAATAACACCTCTATGGTTTTTCCGTCGGCAAGTTTCGCGTCCACCTTTAAAGGGGGCTCTTTGAGACCGAAGGGCGTCAAGTCCTGCGCATTTTCCGCAACCGTGTCTTCACGTTCAACCCGGGCAAAATTCGCCGCTAACTGCTCCCATTCTTCGGAATCGGCCTCAACAGCCGCAGGGGAGGTGATTTGCCATTGCTTTTCGGCGGTTTTGACACCAGTGATGCTCCGGTTCGGATAAATCAGACTGATCTGCTTGATGTCTTTTTGCTCGACTTGAACTGCCTTCTTCTTCGCTTCTGCCTGCTTCTGGCGCTCCTCCCTCCCACGGTATTCGGTGAGATACACGTAAGAGCCGATGGCCACAAACAAGATGAATAGAACCGTTGTGCCTTTGAATTTCATAAGCCAATGTCCACCCCGAGTCCGAATTCCCCTCCTAGGTTAGGAGGGGTGGCTGCGCCACCAAGAAAATGCTCCCGTTCCTTATTGGCGCAGACGGGGTAGTCCGGATTGGCGCGAAGCCACCTTATAGATACTCGCGCAGCGCTCCTTATTTTCAATCGGTGCGCTTCGCGAATATCTATAAGGTCGCTAAGGTCGCTTCGCATCATGGATCGACCACCCCGCCGTTCGCTAAAAACGCGCGACCGGCACCCCTCCTAATCTAGGAGGGGATTATTTACACAGCTCGAAAAATGTCCAGGCTCCAGTGCACCCCTCCCGGGTGCCAACTTTCTATCGTCTACGCTTCATCCAGACCGAAACCCCCGCCGCGAGGATGGAAACCGGCAGCAACAGGATCGAAACGTAAGACACCAGCCTGCCCTGAGCTTCGGTCATCGTCAGACGGCGGTCCTCCGGATTCTTGGGCCGGATCGAGATAAAGTTTTCATCCTGAGCGAGCCAGCTCACGGTGTTCAGGAAAAGGTTTCCATTTCCTTGCGAACCGAAGAAGCCGTTTGAAGCGAAATCCGAATCACCAAAGACGACGAGACGGCCTTTCTTGTTTTCGCCCAGGTCCTTGGTGGCCACGACGGCGAGGGATACCGGCCCCTTCATATCGACCTTCTCGTCAAAGCTAGCTTCGCCTGATTTCAGGTCCGTCTCGCCCCAGCTTCGCTCGTTCGACGAAAACAATGTCTGCGCCGTGATGCCGCTGACTGCAGGCATTGCCGGCGAGATCGACCGCACCAGCGGAAAGAAGCTCATGACGCTAAACCGCTCGGTGATCTTGTGACTTGCGTAATTCGTTACAAGCGGAATGCTGGGTCCCGCACCAAACAACCGGCCGACGCCGCTGGCATCAAGCACAAGGTTGTTGCCGACGTCGATGGACCACTTTTTCATGAAACTGCTGAGTGACGCTGAAGGAGGAGGATCCAGCATAATGAAGGCGCTTCCGCCTTTGTTTAGATACGCGTCAATCCAATCCAGCTCATTGGGGAACGGCTCGGATGTCGGGCCGGCCATAACGAGCACCGACGCATCATCCGGCACTTTACCTTCACTGACGAGATTGACAGTCTTGATAGCGTAGCTTTCTTTTTCCAGTCTCCCCTTGGCGCTGCTGTACCCCGTGCGCTCCGTCTCGTCGAGCTTTTTCTCTCCGTGTCCTTCGGTGAAGTAGATAGTCTTCTTTTCGCCTTTTACAATTTTCATCAGAGCATTGGTCAGGTCTTCTTCTCGCACCGGTTCGGACTGCTTCTCCACACGCTCTGTCTTGCTGCCCATCTCGAGAATCAACGTCCCATACCGGAACGATTCTCCGGACACCGGGTTCTGGAAATCACCGTACGCCGTGACCGAATATTGTTGTGCGACCTGAGGCTGCTTATCCGGATCGATGAATTCGTATGAGATCTTGTTGTTCTTGCTCTTGAAGAGATCCAGCAAGTCCCGCGCTGGAGCGTAATCTCCACCAGGATAGAACGCCTTTATTCGAAGAGGCGCATTGACCTGCTGGGCGACGCTGACGGATTGATCCGAAAGGCTGTAGATTTTTTCCGTGGTCATATCGAGGCGCTTTACATGTTGCGCTCCGAGATAATTGACGAACGCCAGGATTCCGAGCAGGAGCACTACCGAGCTTGCTGAATTGATGCCGAAGCGGGTCGATCTGCGCCCAAATGTGGCCCGAATTTCTGCAAACTTTGCAGCGAAAGAAATGATAACCAGAAGACCGCCCAGGGCCACTGCGATCGTTTGATACATGCTCCAGGTCAAACGGACGGAATATGAAATCAGCGCAGCGGCGACCATGGTAAATCCAAGAATGTCGGCTTTTTTTAGGTGTTCTTTCATGTTCATCCTCTCCAGCGAAGAGAGTCGATCGAACGATAGGTCAGGAATAAAGCTACGAGCATGAGTGACAGATAAAAAACGATATGCGATGTGGCGAGGACGCCTTTCGTGAAGTCGTCCAGATGACTCAATATCGACAAGTACGTCAGGACTTCCTTACTTGTGGACTCCGCCTGGCTTGCCATCACATCCACCAACCACAAAAGCATGATCACTCCAAAGCTGAGTACTGCTGAAATGATCTGGTTTTCAGTGAGTGTGGAAATGAAGACGCCAATCGCGATGATCGACAGACCATAAAGGAGCAAGCCAAGGTAAGCGGTCAAAATCGGACCGGATGCCGGACTGCCGTAAAAATAGAGAACCGACATCGGCACCCAGGTCGATGCGAGCAGAATCAGAAAAAAGGTACCGGCGGCGAAAAACTTTCCAATCACGACCTGCAAATCCGTAAGCGGAGCCGTCAGCAGCAATTCGATGGTTCCTCGTTTTTTCTCCTCCGAAAATAGGCCCATCGTAATCATCGGGATCATGAAGAGCAGGATCACGCTCATCGTGCTGAGAAATCCGCGGCTGATCATGCCCGGCATGTCCATGGGTCTCGGACCAAACTGCTGGGCCTGCATTTGCGAGATAAGCCCCATTTGCATCACCTGCGACAGGATGGCTCGAAAGAAAATACCCGACAGAAAAACGAAGATCGTGAGCACTACATACGCGATAGGAGAACTGAAATACGCCCGCATTTCGCGTTCGATGATCGCAAGAATGTTTCGCATAGCTGATCGGAAAAAGACACTGTGACCTGGGACCCTCACCCGGCCCTTCGGGCCACCCTCTCCCAGAGGGAGAGGGACGCACCCACAGATTATCCCTCTCCCCTTGGGAGAGGGTGGCCCGAAGGGCCGGGTGAGGGTCTCAGGTTACGACGCCGCTTTTTCCTTCCTCCTCCGCTGTCGTCAATTTCAAGAAAATATCTTCAAGACTCATCGTGGCCGACTGGAGCTCGAGCAGACCCCAACCGCTTTGCACAACCGTGCGGGCCAGTTCGCTACGGATGTCTTTCCGAAGTTGACCTTCGATCTGCAATCGGCAGCGGCCATCACTTTCGGTGAGTTTATGCACATCCATCACACCCGGCGTGGCTTTGAGCTTCGAAATAACATCCGCCACCGGCCCATCGACCTCCATGTGAACCCGTTCAACTCCTTGGAGCTGGAATCGCAAATTCTGCGGCGTATCGACAGCGATAATCTTTCCTCGATCGATAATGATCACGCGATGACACGTCTGTTCGACTTCGGGCAGGATGTGCGTCGAGAGAACGACCGTATGCTTCCCGGCAAGCTCCTTAATCAGCTCACGCACTTCGTGGATCTGTTTTGGATCGAGCCCAATCGTCGGCTCGTCGAGAATCAGAACCGGCGGATCGTTGATTAACGCCTGAGCCAGTCCGACCCGCTGCTTATATCCCTTTGACAATTTCCCGATGATTCGCTGTTTGACGTCCGAAACACTCACGCGCTCCATGACGCGGGTCACTTCACTATCCAGGCGCTCCTTGGGTACTCCCTTGATCTTCGCCACGAACCGCAAATATCCCGTAACCGTCATCTCCAGGTAGAGCGGTGGGTTTTCAGGCAAGTAACCGATCCGCCGCCGGACATCGAGTGGATTGTCGAAGACTTCAAAGCCATCCACGCGGACGCTTCCCTCAGATGCGGGCATGTATCCCACGATGATCCGCATTGTCGTGGTTTTTCCGGCCCCGTTCGGGCCGAGAAAGCCGAGGATTTCGCCACTATTTACTTTGAACGATACATTCTCGATAGCAGTTTTGGCAGCGTATCGCTTGGTGAGATTTTCGACGCTGATCAACCCTTAAACACCTCCGTTCGGCTATCCTAGGCAGAGGACCATGAATTATAGCACGCTCATCTTTGATGCATTCGACACCGTCGTGCACATCAACGAGTCGAAATTGCCAACCTATCCTGTCGACGGAACCCTGGTTCATACAACGGCGCCAGCCGTTCACGACGCCTACATGGAGCACTTCGGCAAATTGGATTTTGACGTTTTCTATCGCGCTTTCTCTCAGAGTTTCGCGAAAGTAAATGCGCGCCGTTACTCAGATCTCAAGGAGATTCCAAGCCAGGAACGATTTCGGGTGATGCTGGGTATTCTCGGTCACGATGCGTCTGGAGTGGATGCCGAGATTCTTGTTCGCCTGACCGAGGCGCATATGGCCCAGCTCCGGCAGGCGTTCGAAGTTCGTCTGGAAACGGTCCAAGTCTTGAGCTGGGCAAAAGACCGGTTTCGCACCGCCATGATTTCGAATTTTGGCTATGCGCCCGCGCTTTACGCAACGTTGGATCACTTTGGAATTCGATCGGCATTTGAAACCGTCGTCATTTCCGTGGAGGTGGGTTGGTGCAAACCTCACCGGATCATCTTCGAGCGGACACTGGACCAGATGGCCATTCATCCGTCTGAGGCGCTTTTCATCGGGGACCAGCTTTACGTGGACGTATACGGCGCGCTCAACTGCGGCATAGACGTGGTCTGGATCCAAACCGAACGACAGGACCGGCTGCCCGAACAGCCGCCCAAACCCACCTACACGGTCCGCTCCCTTTCAGAGGTGATTCCCTTATTGGAGAAGAGAAATGGATTACGTTAATCCTCACCTACTCTGGTCCGTGGACGAGCTGAAATCCCGCCTGCAGGATTCCAAACTCGTGTTGATGGATATGAGACCACCGGAAGCCTATTCGAATGGTCATATTCCGGCGGCGCGAAGCTTCGATATCTTTGGCATCAGTCTGATCGACACGCGGCCCGAACCACTCCATGCGTTCCTTTGGATGATGGAGCACTTGATTCAGGCCAAAGGTGTCAATACCGACAGCACCGTTGTTGTCTATGACGACATTGCCGGGATGCGCTCGGCTCGGCTCTTCTGGTTTCTGGAGTTCTTCGGCCACGACGACGTTCATATGCTCAACGGTGGTTTCAACGCCTGGCAGGCTATGGGGCTGCCTGCGACACATGAGACAACCATTCCCAGGCCAGGCAATTTCAAGATGAAACCACAACTGGACCGGCTCGCAACGGTTGAGGAGGTTCGCGCCAATTTGAGCAATCCTTCCGTCGTGATCGTCGACACCCGCAGCGACGGCGAATATACGGGGCAGGTCGTGCGTTCGGCGCGCGGCGGCGCCATTCCTGGCGCGGTGCACCTGGAATGGACAAACAACCTCGACGCGAATGGATTCTTCAAGACCGCGGATGAGCTGAAAAAGATGTACGCTGAAAGGAATATCACTCCTGAAAAGGAAGTGATCCCTCATTGCCAGGGCGCGTATCGCTCCGCTCACACATATCTCGCGTTGCGATTGCTCGGATACCCGAAGGTCCGAAATTACCTCGGGTCATGGGGCGAGTGGGGCAGCAGGCTGGACTTGCCTATTGAGCACCCGACGAAACCATAGCCGCGAAAGACGCGAATTTTGCGAATGGATTTGGCGCAGTTGGCGTCATTGGCGGCCAATCTGTTAATGCTAATCTAGCTCTTTATGCCCAAGCTCACGATTGACGGCCAGACGTACGAAGCTGAAAAAGGCAAGACGGTCATCCAGGTAGCAGATGACGTCGGCGTCGAGATTCCACGATATTGCTACCATCCGGACATCGGCATCGATGCCAGCTGCCGGATGTGTCTGGTCGAAGTCAAAGGCGCTCCAAAGTTGATGCCGGCATGCGCAACGCCGATTGCCGAGGGCATGAAAATCCGCACCAACACCGAGCGCGTCCGCGAAGCGGTCCGGTACGCGAAGCGAAGATCTTCGATAAAGAGACCCAAACAGTTTGCCCCATCCCCTCAGTTATTCAAGAGCGTCATCCGGCGGTCTTGTACGAATCCATGATTCGAAGAAGAGATTAGCCGGTACAAACGCAGGCTAAAGCCCGCTACTACATAGGGCGACAATGTTTCGGCTAGCCTGTAGTCGCGGGCGTTAGCCCGCGTTCGCATCGCCGGCACGACCTGTCCCGACTGTCTAGATCTAGATCGTTGTTCGCAACCACCAACTAGATTTAAAAACCGTCACCCCTAAGCACTCAACATCCGACAAAGTGTTTGAAAAATAAGGCCCGGATGGCCATGGAAGCCGAGGTGCTCGGGCGTCCACGCTGAGGGCATGCCGAGGCGACGTTCGTAAACTCGGGCCATTCAGATTAAGGAGAGTGTGAGGTCGTCTATTTGGGCAGTACAGGCTGTGATCGCGTGGAAGGGGCGCAGCGTGGGAACGTGCCCCGACATCCGAAGACGCCGTTCGTGCCGACGCGGGTCGGCCTCATCTTCTTATGAAATTAGTTCGGTCGCGCCCGGATACAGGGAACCGACAACCTTGAATAACAGGGGACATTCCCTCGGATGCGCGGCACGAGATCTCGCTAAACCGTCCGTCGTCCACTTTCCTGCCATTACGCTGTGAGTGGGTCCTTTATTCAGATCCCCAAAAAAAATCATAACCCAACTGGAGTCTCAATGCGCACAACTACATTTCGTTCACGAGGACTGCTGGCGCTGGCGGGCACGATCTTCTTCTGCGCTGTGGCGGCGACCGTTTTCGCAGTACACGACGACAACCTATTCGAGCTTGGCGAGCCACCCTACAACGCCGGCAGCGCGAATATCGCCGGGGACGGCAACCCCGCCACCGGACCAGACTGGGGAGATCTCTTCACTTCTACCGGAAGCCTCAAGGATGTGATTGCGGTGGCCGGTCGCCCCGACTACAAAGACTATGGTGGCATCGGTGCGGACTTTGTGAAGGACGATATCGCGACTGGGAGCGCCACGGACAGTACAGTCTTTGACCTCGGCAAGATGAGCGACCCGGTTTCGGCGTGGACGTGGAAAGTGGGCAACGTACCGAAAAAAGACGACATCCGGAACGTATACCTGTATGCGACCGTGGACCCTGTCCCGGATCCTATCGATGGCAAGAACCATCTGAGACTCTACGCAGGAATAGAGCGTATCAATGCTAACGGCGACGCCCATCTCAGCATTGAACTGAATCAAGATACCATCCTTCCGAAGAGCGATCATACGTTCTCCGGCGCCCGGACAGCTGGGGATCTGGCCATCTCAATGGATTTCAGTGCAGGAGGAGGTTTTGGCACGCTCTCGATCTACAGATGGAATGGAGCTGGGTTTAACATTGTACAAAACCTCGGCGCGGAAGGATGCAATGCGGGCGACACCGTTTGCGCGTTCAACAACGGCGTCGCGATCACTGGCATTCTCGGCGACTCGATCGATCCGAACGGGTTTACGGAAATCGGCATGGATCTGACGAAGCTTGTCCCTGGAGGACAGTTGCCCTGCTTCGGCGGCATCATGTTCAAAACGCGCTCTGCGGTCTCACTCGGTAGCGACCTGAAAGATTTCTCGATCAGCAGCCTGAAGCTATGCGGCCTCGAGGTGACGAAGAACTGCAGCGATACGCTTTCGGGCCAGCCAATCAATTTCACCGGCTCGATCGAGAACGTCGGAGTCGTTCCGCTGAAAAACATCTCGATCACCGACGATCAGCCGGGCAGTTCTATCGCTCCGTTGGCCGCAACGGTATTGCAGCCGGGCCAGTCGGTCGCCTACACCGGTTCCTACACTCCCAGCGCCTCAAGCGGCAATGCGACCGACAAAGTGACCGCGACGGGAAATGCCTACGATGCGACGGGCCAGTCGGTCACAGATACGGCCGAAGCCACATGCAAGATCGACGTGGCTTCGATTTCAGTGACCAAACAATGTACGGCCGGAAAGCCGGGCGATCCGATTCTCTTTTCCGGAACGATAACCAACACCGGCACCATTGTGTTGAATGACATCTCAATCACCGACGACCAGCCGGGCAGCGTCATCACTCCAGCGTCGATCAGTTCGCTGGTGGCGGGCGCGTCGCTCGGCTACTCCGGTTCCTACATTCCTGATCTGATACCTGGAAGTAAAGCGGACATGGTACACGTCATCGGCCACAAGGCGGACAGCGGCACGGTCGAAGGGTTTGGCAGCGCCACCTGTACAGTGACGGGCCCTCCGACAATCAGTAAGGCATTTGCGAATTCCACTATCCCCCAATTCGGAACAACGACCCTAAGCTTCACGATTACCAACACGAACGCTGTGGCGCTCGCCGGCATAGGCTTCTCCGATACGCTGCCGGCAGGCCTGGTGATCGATAACCCGGTCGTGTTGAGCGGCTCGTGCGGCGGCGGCTCGATTTCCACGGGGACTGACAGTATCAGCCTGTCGGGCGCGACGCTGGGGCCCCTCGGTTCGTGCACGTTCAGCGTGAAGGTGGCAGGCACGACCCTCGGGGTGAAAAACAACCTCACTGGAAAAGTGACCTCGACGGCGGGCGGGGACGGTAACCAGGCCTTCGCGACCCTCAGCGTAGAGGAGGGGAAAGTCATCATCCACAAGACCTCTGACGCGACGCCTTCGACGACGCTCGGTAACACGATCACATACTCCTTCCAGATAACGAACACGGGGACCTCGACCATCTCAAGCTTCACCGTGACGGACACCAAGCTGGGCGCGATCACCTGCCCGGTGAGCAGCCTGGCGCCTGGGGCCTCGACGACCTGCACGGCCACGCACGTCGTCCTGCAGAGCGACATGAACGCCGGGTCCATCTATAACAAGGTCACAGTGAATGGCGTCACACCGGTCGGACCGGTATCGGCGAGTGACGACCTGACGGTGACGTTGATTCAGCACCCGAAGCTGACTCTCCACAAGTCCGCCGCCGAGACGGTCTACAGCGCGGTTGGTAATGTTCTCCATTACAGCTACCTGGTGAAAAACGAGGGCGACGTGAGTTTCGCCGGCCCAGTCACGGTCGCCGACGACAAGTCCAGCGACGAAACCTGCCCGGCAGTCACGACCGTCGGGAACCTCGACGGTTTCCTTGATCCGGGCGAATCGATTACCTGCACGGCCACCTACACGATCACCCAGGCCGACCTGAACGCCGGCTCGGTGACCAACGTCGCGACCGCAAGCGTGGGTTCGGCGACTCCGCCAACCGACACCGTCACCGTCAACGCCCAGGCGCCGAAACTGACGCTGGTCAAGACGGTGATCAACGACAACGGAGGCACGAAGCAGGTTGCCGACTTCCCGCTGTTTGTGAATGGCTCGCCGGTCACCACCGGTGTCGCCAACACGCTTTCCGCCAATGTGCTCTACACGGCGACCGAAACCTCCGATCCGGGCTATACCGCATCGGCCTGGGGTGGGGACTGCGCGGCAAGCGGGACGATCACGCTGGTTTGGGGTGACAACAAGACCTGTACGATCACGAATGACGACAAAGGCGCGAAACTGACGCTGATCAAGACGGTGATCAACGACAACGGAGGCACGAAGCAGGTTGCCGACTTCCCGCTGTTTGTGAATGGCTCGCCGGTCACGACCGGTGTCGCCAACACGTTGTCAGCTAGTGTGCTCTACACGGCGACCGAGACCTCCGATCCAGGTTATACCGCATCGGCCTGGGGCGGGGACTGCGCCGCCGACGGGACGATCACGATGGCTCTGGGTGACAACAAGACCTGTACGATTACCAACGATGACAAAGCGGCGACCCTGACGCTGGTCAAGACGGTGATCAACGACAACGGTGGTACGAAGCAGGTTTCCGATTTCCCGCTGTTTGTGAATGGCTCGCCGGTCACCAGCGGTGGGGCCACCACGCTCTCGGCCAATGTGCTCTACACGGCGACCGAGACCTCCGATCCGGGCTATACGGCATCGGCCTGGGGCGGGGACTGCGCCGCAAACGGGACAATCACGCTGGCTCTGGGTGACAACAAGACCTGCACGATTACCAACGATGACAAAGCGCCGAAACTGACGCTTGTCAAGACGGTGGTCAACAACGACGGCGGCACAAAGACCCCGTCCGACTTCTCGCTGTTTGTGAACGGTTCACCGGTAACTACCGGTGTGGCCGTCACCCTGTCGGCCAACGTGCTCTACACGGCGACCGAGACCCCTGATCCGGGCTACACGGCATCGGCCTGGGGTGGGGATTGCGCCGCAAACGGGACGATCACGCTGGCTCCGGGTGACAACAAGACCTGTACAATCACCAACGATGACCAAGCGCCGAAACTGACACTAGTCAAGACGGTGATCAACAACAACGGAGGCACGAAGCAGGTTTCCGACTTCCCGCTGTTTGTGAATGGCTCGCCGGTCACTAGCGGTGCGGCCAACGCGCTGTCCCCTAATGTGCTCTACACGGCGACCGAGACTTCCGATCCGGGCTATACGGCATCGGCCTGGGGCGGGGACTGCTCGGCGAACGGGACGATCACGCTGGCTCCGGGGGACAACAAGACCTGCACGATTACCAATGATGACAAAGCGGCGACCCTGACGCTTGTCAAGACGGTGGTCAACAACGATGGCGGCACAAAGACCCCGTCCGACTTCTCGCTGTTTGTGAACGGTTCGCCGGTAACCACCGGTGTGGCCGTCACCCTGTCGGCCAACTTGCTCTACACGGCGACCGAGACCTCCAATCCGGGCTACACGGCATCGGCCTGGGGTGGGGATTGCGCCGCCGACGGGACGATCACGCTGACTCCCGGTGACAACAAGACCTGTACAATCACCAACGATGACAAAGCGCCGAAACTGACGCTAGTCAAGACGGTGATCAACAACAACGGAGGCACGAAGCAGGTTTCCGACTTCCCGCTGTTTGTGAATGGCTCGCCGGTCACCAGCGGTGGGGTCACCACGCTGTCGGCCAACGTCCTCTACACGGCGACCGAGACCTCCGATCCGAGCTATGCCGCATCGGCCTGGGGCGGGGACTGCGCGCCGAACGGGACAATCACGCTGGCTCCGGGTGACAACAAAACCTGTACGATCACCAACGATGACAGAGCGGCGACCCTGACGCTGATCAAGACAGTGATCAACGACAACGGAGGCACCAAGCAGGTTTCCAACTTCCCACTGTTTGTGAATGGCTCGCCGGTCACCAGCGGTGGTGCCACCACGCTGTCCGCTAATGTGCTCTACACGGCGACCGAGACCTCCGACCCGGGCTATACGGCATCGGCCTGGAGTGGGGACTGCGCGCCGAACGGAACGATCACGCTGGCTCCAGGCGACAACAAGACCTGTTCGATCACCAACGATGACAAAGCGCCGAAACTGATCCTCCTCAAGACGGTGATCAACGACAACGGCGGCACAAAGACTCCTTCCGACTTCTCGCTGTTTGTGAATGCTTCGCCGGTGACTAGCGGTGTTGCCGTCACGCTGTCGGCTAACGTGCTGTATATCGCGACCGAGGCCCCCTCTCCGGGCTATACGGCATCGGTCTGGGGCGGAGACTGCGCGGCAAACGGGACGATCACGCTGGCTCCAGGCGACAACAAGACCTGCACGATTACCAACGATGACAATGCAACGATTCCGATTCCGCCGCCAACGGGTCAGATTACGCCCACAGGAACGACCTGCCAGCAGTTCAGGGACGGAACCGCGGTAACTCTCAGCACGATCGAGTACCACCTCAAGGGCGCTAACATCAACAACGTCGCCCCTGGTGTGTTCTTCTACTACGTCGGGATCACGGCGCCATCGAGCAACTTCGCCATCAAAGCCGGGCAAAGCAACAGTTCCGGCTGGCCGGTCATCGCTAGCCAGAAGGACCAGGTGATCGTATACGCCAACGACTGCGTCAGGGTGCCTAACACCACGGTGAATTTCGACGCCAACGGGGATGCATCGATCAACGTTAATGCCGCCACGCCGGGCGCCACGTATTACGTCTCGATCAAGTACGATCCGAGATCTGTGGTTGGTTTCACTCCGAACGGTACACCGACGGTCCCGTACGTGTTTGGCACGTACAACTACCCGGGGAGCGCAGCCATAATTAACTTCATCAGCAAGTAAAGCAGTAGACCGCCGGCGCACGCGCGACGCGCGTGCGCCGGCTGCTAGAACCAGCACCGAACGTGGGTTTCTGCAAGTTCTCCGCTAACTTCTCCGCCTACCGAAAGTCGGCCTTACGGAGCACCATCCCCTTAGGGCTAGCGCAAAAATAACTTGGCAGAATGCCCGATCGGGATCTGACCAATGTTCAATTCCCAATGCTCAATTCTTATCCGAACAGAGGAAGGCCTCACCAGTCCGAGCGGTTTTGATCGAAGCCGAGCCATTCGCCAGAGTTCCTTGTTTTCCGCGAGAACGACTCGCAATCCGACATCCACTTCGGCTGAGAATTGTCCTTACGTCCCACATTGGCCCGGGATGGGTTGGACCTGATTTGGGCTGGCGTAGTGGCTAAATTGTGGCATGAGTGAACCACTTTCGGAACACTTTCCAATTCCATCACGAGTTGGCAGAGTTAGCATAAACACGCCATTACAGAAAACCGGGGAGGCGCCATAGAACTTCAATGCCCAAAAGCCTCTTGCTCTTCCTACCTCCTATTCCTACTCACCCTGTGGTTTCTGTTGTGGCTTTAGTCACACAGGAGAGTCTCGATGAGAGCGATAGCGATCGTCAATCAGAAGGGCGGATGTGGAAAGACCATTACCGCCATCAATCTGTCAGCTTTCCTCGCCAGGGAACAGCGGCGGGTCTTGCTTGTCGATATGGATCCTCAGGGGCACGCCACGCTCGGCCTGCTCAGAGATTCCTCTGGGCTACAGAAAACAATCTATGACGTTCTGACGCGCGAGCAAGACGCGACGGCTCTGCGCGACATTATCGTCAGCGTACGGGAAAACCTGGACCTCGCTCCGGCCGATATCCTGCTAGCGGCGCTGCCGGAAGAGCTTGCGGCGGCGCCCGGAAAGGAGAACAGGCTGGCGGCCGCCATGAAAGAAATACGGCAGGATTATGATTACATTATTGTCGACTGTGCCCCCAGCGTTGGCTTGCTGACCTTTAACGCTCTGAAGGTCTGTTCCGAAGCGATTATCCCGGTGGAACCAAGTTTCTTTTCGCTTCACGGCATTGGAATGCAAATGGAAACCCTGGACTTGTTGGCCAGAAAGGCAGGCCATGGCATCAGGGCACGCGCGCTGATCACGCTTTATACAGGCCGGTACGATTTCGTGAAGGCCGTGGCGGAGGAGATCCGCAAGCACCTGGGCGACCGATCCTTCAACACCGTAATCCGCTTCAGCGTCAAGCTCGCCGAAGCTGCGGGCCACGGTCTGCCGGTAGCCGAGTTCAGCACACGCTCCGCAGGCTTTGCAGATTACAGGACTCTCGCCCGAGAAGTCCTGGAGCAGGAATCCCCGAAGGAGGTGTCTTCCATCGTCGAGGAAGTTGCAGAAGAAGCATCCTTACCGGCATCGGTTGAGGCGCTCGATCAAATAGAGTCCCGTTTGCAGACCAGGATCGAGGCTTCACCGCCGCAGCGCGTCGGAGAAGGTGTGCTGTTTACTATTGAGGCGCCCGGTGCGCGCTGCGTTCAGCTTGCGGCCGATTTCAACGGCTGGGTGGCAAACGGGAACGAAATGCAGTCGAGCGGCTCGATATGGAGGAAGGTGGTGCCGTTGCCGCCCGGCCGTTACCATTATCGCTACGTTGTGGACGGCGGCTGGCAGACGGATCCCCTGAACGTTAACATCGAGCCCACGCCTTGGGGCGGATACAACTCTGTGCTCGTCCTGGAAGGAAACAACCGGCGCCACACGGAGCCATAGGAAAAACGGCATGGACCCGAACAAAGCCGAAGAAGGATCGGGAAAGCAGAATGCCGAAAATCCCCTCCCCCGAGGATTGGAACAGGTTTCCCATCTGTTTCTCTCTCAAGCCCAGCCGGAACGCGCGATCCCGGAGAGTCCCGCACCGTCTCCGGGGACCAGAGGCACACCACGCCCGGGAGATCAGTCCCTCACGGTAGTGCTGCGGCCTTGCCGGTTCCTGGCGCGCGAGCAACTGGTGTCCCTGTTGAGAAAGCAGACCGCCGCACTCGAAATAGGAATGAAAGCGATCGACGCCAACATTCCCTGTGACGCTTTGGGGAGCATCGAACTGCTCGCGCTCGACAGCGCGAACCAGCTCGCTATCATCGACGTGGAGGAATATCCCAACGACGGTTTGCTGCTCCGCGGAATTAGCCATTTCGATTGGATTGTCCGCAACATCTCCATTGTCCGCCGCGTGTACCAGGGACAGGTGATCGACTTTTCTGTTCAACCCAGGCTATTTCTCGTGGCCCCTGAGTTTTCTCCCCTGTTCCAATGCGCGACGCGCCAAATCACGGGTTTGCAAATCAATTGCCTGAAGTATCACGCCCTCGCCCTATCGGGGGGCGCTGGTATCTTCTTCGAAAACGTTCTCGGGAGCGGTGGCCCCGACGGACATTGATCTGGCCTGGCTACACGGTCGATGACCACAAAGAAGACTGGCGGGGCGAAAGAGTTTATCCGCCCCGCCCGCTTGTAGGATGGGAGGTTTGGGGGTGAGAGGATTGGGTCTTACCCAAAACTTCGGACAATTGGAAGCGAAAGGAATCGTACAGACGATCGGGCTTCCTACTATCCAAAGAGATATTTAGTTTCCCACCAAACGGCATCGTTGTCGAATGAATGTAGAAAGGGGGCGGTGACTTCGACTCTCTTCGTGGCTTCCTCCGCCTTGAACCGTGACAGTCTCCAGCGATTCATTTTCAACGAGAGTCATGCAGGAATTTGCGCGCCACCTCAAGATCACACTTCTCATTCGAGTGAGGCATGTTTGGTCTGTACAGCCACTGCCCGGACCACTCTACCGGCCGAGCCAGATACACCGGATCTTCGATCACGCCGGAATAATTCAGGCTTTTACCATCCTGACTGAGGCGGAAGCGTTCAGTCAGGTGTTTCCGCGTGCTGCTGGGCAATGAAGTGGAAAGGCCCATTGGATGTTCCTTGAAATTCGTAGTCTCCACTACCAGCGTGTCTCCTTCCCATCGCCCCGCTGAATGGCCGTGCAGGAACGTTTCGCCAGCCGGCGGATGCTTACGGCCGTCGAGGTAAATAATGCGTTCGGAGTCCATCCAGTCAACCTTCATCACCACGCGGTCACGTTGAACGGTAATGGTATTGGCCACGGGGTAGAACATCAGTGCCGGTGCTCCTATAGGAATACAGTCCTTCTGCGTCGTTGCCTTAGGATCTACATTGGCCATGGCGGCCTTGCCCTTTTCGGTAACGGGCCAGTTCCTCACGCCGCCAAGGAATGCATTGAATTCGGTGCGGGGGGAGAACCAGGTCCCTGCAATACTGGTGGCGATTTCATTCCTGGCCGCATAGATACTGCGCGAGGCGATATTCAATGGATAGTAGGTCCCGTCCTGCTTGTAGAGATCTTTTCCCAAGATCGACTTATCGGGGTTGCTCCGGGCGGGGTTCCCGGTAATGGTCACCGTGTCGCCGACGGCGACCGAATTCCTGTTAAAACCGAGAGGATTCAGCACCGATGCAGCGCCCGCTTCGACTTCCATTATAGCGGTCGATCCATCGGCCTTTCTCACCTGAAGGGCCATGTAAACATGCGGGTTCTTGAACTTATATTCTGTGACAGTGCCGGTCACTTTGACTTCCTGCTGGGTGTCGTACGCGGCGGCACTATGGTGCGCCAGAGCCGGAGCGACAAGCGCCAGCGACATTGAGCAGGCCAGAACGAATTTCGCGATCTTATTCATCGTCTCTCCTCGACGCCTACCTCTACTACTATGGCGGGTTTCTTGGATTTTTGCGGAGATTTTTTTGCCGCGAATTGCGCGAATGGGCCGCACGCCATTAACGCCGTTGGTAACGACAGGAATTCTGTGCGGCCCATTCGCGTCATTCGCGCAATTCGCGGCTCAGATTTTGGTTGCGGCTTGGCACGCTCTGAAAGTGAAGGAAAGTAGAATCTATCCTCGCGATCCCGTATAATCAACAGTCTCAAAAATGCAAAATTGGAAATTGGAGATTTTGAGTGATACTCTCTCCCTGCTAGACGATTCCCAGTGGGCTCTGTATGTAAACCCACTGGACCGGCGTTCAATCCTTTTCTCAAGGAGATTGGTGATATGCCCTACAAACTGACAGTAAACGGGCAGTCCAAGACGGTAGATACACCTCCAGACATGCCCCTCCTCTGGGTACTCAGAGATGTTCTCAACATGAAGGGAACGAAGTTCGGATGCGGCATCGGTCAGTGCGGTGCCTGCACTGTACAAATTGGCGGCCAAACCAGAAGGGCTTGCCAGACGCAGATCTCGGCGGTAAATGCTCCGATCACCACGATCGAAGGCTTGTCGGCCGATGGATCCCATCCATTGCAGAAAGCATGGTTGGAACTGGATGTACCGCAGTGCGGGTACTGCCAGGCGGGACAGCTCATGTCGGCCGCTGCATTATTGGCTAGCAAACCGAAGCCAACGGATGCAGACATCGACCAGGCCATGACCGGAAACGTGTGCCGCTGCGGAACCTATCTAAGGATCCGCGAAGCCATTCACCTCGCCGCGAACGGCGGGAGGAAGGCATAGGAGGGCGCTTACTCGCGCAACAGCGAGGCGCCGCTCCGCCAGTCACGCCAATCAATCCAAACACCTATATCAAGGTGCATCCCGACAACACATTTACGATCGTTGCCAAGAACCCAGAGACGGGACAGGGCATCCGGAACTCGCTGCCCACGATCGTCGCCGATGAGTTCGACGTCGATTGGAAGCAAGTGAAAATCGAGCAGAGCGATCGCGATGACAAGTATGCCCGAGACATGGGCGCGCCCACGATAGGTCAAAGAGAAGGCGGTTCGACAGCGACTCCACAGAACTACCAGCCCATGCGCAACGTTGGCGCCACAGCAAGAGCCATGATGGTTGCCGCAGCGGCAAAGCGATGGAACGTACCGGAAGCGGAACTGACAACAGGCTCAGGGGTCGTGACGCACACACCCAGCAAACGTACAGCGACGTATGCGTCGCTGGCAGAAACAGCATTGAACATGCCCGTGCCCGAACTCTCCACGGTGAAACTGAAGGATCCGAAGGATTTCAAAATCATTGGCAAGGGGACTCCGGGAGTCGACAATTTCGCGATCGTTACCGGAAAGCCGTCCTTCAGCATCGACGTCAATCCTCCAGGCACAGGCATGCTCTTCGCCGTTTATGAAAAATGCCCGGTGTTTGGCGGCAAGGCGATGAGCGCGAATCTGGACGAAATCAAGAAGCTGCCCGGCGTGAAGCACGCCTTCCTCGTGGATGCGCCTCCGCCGCGGCCTGCTCCTGCGGCCGGTGCGCCTCCAGCCGGTCCGAATGTGAATTGGGCCTCTGGTGTCGCCATCGTTGCCGACAATTGGTGGCTGGCGAACAATGCGCGCAAATCGCTGAAGGTCGTTTGGGACGAGGGTCCGGTTGCTTCGCAGAGCAGCGCCGGCTATCTCGCGCAGGGCAAACAACTCGCCTCAACGCAGGCATCTCAAACCCCAGCGGGCGGCGGTCCGCGAAGCGCGAAAGATGGCGATGCTGAAGCGGCGTTCAAGACGGCGGCCAAGATCGTCGAAGCCGAGTATTCCTTCCCGTTGCTGTCTCATGCTCCTCTCGAGCCGCAGAATTCAACGGCTCATTACAAGGACGGCAAACTCGAAATCTGGTCGCCGAGCCA
>WNGL01002741.1_pt1 | contig 28477 bp, 32 predicted proteins | sample 5400591 | NCBI WGS metagenome assembly WNGL01 (sample SAMN13153377, study PRJNA577476) | soil metagenome | isolation source: 80 cm soil or saprolite under Garry oak tree replicate 1 | place: USA:California | collected 2016-06-15 | reverse complement strand
TCTGAGTTCATACGGCGCTCGAAAATCTCCTTCTCGAAGAGAAATCGCGAAGATATGTCGACAATTACCTGAGTGGCGTCACTCAGGGATTCTTCAAGAATGGCGAGTTCTTCTTCAGTGTTTGCGGCCTTTGCCATAGCTGCATTACTGATTATTGTCTGGTTCATGATTGACGCAGTCTCTGCCAGGGTCATGGGTGTAGTTTTTTGAAGCATGGTCTTGCCCGCCTGGCACTCGTTGTGAAAGGCGTGGCCCAGCTCATGTGCTACGGTAGAAACTTGGTCGAGGGATCCGTCGAAGTTACAGAGGACGCGCGATTCCTCCACGCCTGCAACTCGCATGCAGAAAGCTCCGCCCCGTTTTCCCTTACGCGGCTCTGCGTCAATCCAATGGTTATCGACAGCCCTCTGCGCGAGCTTGGATAGACGATCCCCGAAACCGCGGAACTGATCTATGATGAAAGCAACTGCCTCGACCCCGGTATATTGGCGTGCGCTCTTACCAACGGGCGCGAAGAGGTCCCACCATGGCAGCCTCTCCTCACCCAACCGTTTTGCCTTTGCTTTCAAGTATCGGCGGAAGATTGGGAACGATTCTTGCATCGCCGCCACCAGCGTGTTCAGAGTTTCGCGGTCAATACGAGACGTGTCGAGTGATGCATGAAGAGCGTCGACACGGCCTCGGCGTTTGTCCAACGTGTTAACGGTGCCCTTGACTCCGTTCAGTGCCGCAGCTAGTGGTTCGCGGACACTTTCCCAGGCAACCAGCTCAGCCTCGTACGCTCGGCGGCGAACCAAAGGGTCGGGGTGATGACTGAGGTTTTGTAGCGCGGTAATCGGCATTGTCCGGGTTTTGCCTTCAAGTTCGAACTCGACGGTTAGTTGTGAGCAAACAGCTCCTTGGAGCTTGCTCCAAGCATTGGACCCGCTGAGGTCCAGTTCTGCCGCGAGAGATTCCTCCGACTCGCTCATCATGTAACGGCTTTGCTCAGCTGTTTCACGAAGATAGAACGCGTGGTCCTTGGCCACCCCGCTCTGTGCTAGCACAGCGGGCAAGACGTCTGCGATGCTGCCTATCCAGCCCTTGAAGCGGACCTCTTGTTTTCGGAGTCTGACCTCGACCATCTCAAGTTCCGATTCCAGCCGTTTGGCTGTCGTGTTGAAGGAATCCGTGGTTACGTACGACGCGACGAAGGAGTCGAGAGTGGCGAACAGACGCACCGTAGAATTTGCTCGCTCTATGAATCCATCAATTACAAGTTTAGCCGATTTGTTAGATGTTCCTGGCTTGTCAAGGGTTCCGCGGGAAACGCGGTTATCATCCAGATAGAAGTCGAGTTGATCGACTTGCCGGCGCAAGTCAGACACAGCCTCCCTAAACTTGTCCGACTCTAAGCTCGGGTAGACGTTCGAGAGATCCCACCTCGGCAGGGTTCCCAAAGACGGAGTCGTCAAACCATACTCACCTGTTCTCAGGGGAAGCCTGGGCAGGACGTAACCATCGGATTTCATTCATTGTGAATCAGGCATGCCTCGATTGGTCTTCAGGGCAGTTGCTTGGAGAATGCGATCCATCCGGTTTCTCTTTTGAATCCTAGTTTCATGTTTATCCCGTACATGGGGGCGTTGGTGGTGGCGTTTTCGGTCTTGATCTTCTCGTACCCATTCTTCTTTGCGTATTCAATGACTTTCAGTTTCATGGCGAATGCGACTCCTTTTCCCCTGTATTCTCTTCTGACACCGGTTAGTGCTTGGTAGAGGCCTCTTGGTTCTTTGTCGAGATGCCGAGCGGTGCTTAGACCGATGTACTGGGTCCCGTGTTTTGCTATGGCGTAAGCTTCCGGGAGGAGACCAGGGTCTTTCATGTCGAAGGCCCACCATTGCTCGTAAGGCAGGGGGGTGAATGGTTCGGGCAGTGGAACGTCAGCCATCAATTCTTGGTTAAGTGAGTATCGCTTCGCGTAACATTCCGGGTCTTCCCGGAGCTCATGCGCTAATGTGCTAATCTCTACTCCCGCAGTCGAAGCTTTCGTCGAATAATCTGAGAATTGAGACACGCTTACGATGGCTGGGTTTAGCCAGGACTCCCATGTCCGAAATTTCTCCTTGAATCCTCTCTTGGCGAGGAATGATAGCGAGACTGGCATGTCCTCTTTTCCGAAAGCCCAAGCCTCTGAGGCATTCAGGTCTGCAGGAAACGGATCATGTTGTCGTAGAGGTACTGCCCTACTCCCCTGCTCTGGTGATCCTTGCCTACGTATATTCTTCCTAGGAATCTTCGAGGATTGAACATCCAAGCCATGTGCCCAATATCCCCGAGCCCGACAATCTCACCGTTGTCCTTGTTGAAGCATGAATAGCGTTGCAGATAGTACTTCGTTTTGTCAAGATTGTCGTCAAACGATTTCAGCTCTTGAGCGCTGAGTGGGTGGTCCGGGAATACTGAGGTTCGGATTTGTGCGAACTTTTCGTACTCTGTTGGCTGAAACTTTCTGAGCTCTAGATTCATCCTAGGATGTTGCGCGTGTTCTCTTTCGGGAGGCTTGCCGAGACTCTGCTCCGTCTGGACCATTGTTGCTTTTTCCAGTGTTCACCTTGGCTTATGACCGTTTCCCCTCCGAAACATCAACGGCTCCCGAGGCCATTCTCTAGATTCTATAGACGGGGCTCGAATGCAATAGGATTCGAATCCCATGGAGAACGGTGCCTCTGACGGTTGCGAGCAGCCCCTACAACAAGGGCCCAACGAAGCTGATTGAAACGCAAGGAATGAACTCGTGAAATGTATTTAATCTCTGAAGACGAGTCGAATTCCATGAAACCTGCACAGAAGGGGACGCAGAAGTCCGCCAAGAGCACCACCGAGACCAGCAAGAAGTTCAAGGGATTCACGGACGAGGAACGAGGGGCGATGAAGGAGCGCATCCAAGAGATGAATGCTGACAAGGGGGACGGGGAAAGCGCCGTGCTCGCGAAGATCGCGGAGATGAAGGAAGCGGATCGCGCCATGGGCAAGCGGCTCCATGCTATCATCAAAGCCAGCGCGCCAGCCCTCTCGCCGAGACTCTGGTACGGGATGCCCGCGTATGCCAAGGACGGCAAGGTAGTCTGCTTCTTCCAAGCCGCGCAGAAGTTCAAGACGAGGTACGCCACGTTCGGCTTCAGCGACAAGGCGAACCTCGACGAAGGCGCCATGTGGCCGACCGCCTACGCGCTGAATGGGTTGACTGCAGCCGATGAGGCAAGGATTGCCGCGCTCTTAAAGAAAGCGGTGAGCTAAGGACCGACTCTCGCCATTAGGCCCCGCCATAAGCAGGATCCATTGCTCGCGCTGGCACTACTTTGAGAACCTAACTAAGCCTGGTAGCTGGTTAGTCGCTGTAATTAGGCTCGGTAAGATGTCAAGTCCGCAGTTTGTGCAGTAGGATATTGTAATCAGCTGTGAGTCTGGAAAACCTGCGGAGCATATTGTTCTACCGGCGTTTGGAACTGTGTATCCGTCAAATGGTGAAGAACCGGCTGTAGCGCAATGAACAGTGTTATCGCCGTCTAGACCGTATGTGATGAAGATCTTTCCGGGGTAGCTCGATTCTGTGACGAACGATCCGCCTGTTTGACCAAAGTCATTACAGTAGTTTATTCCGTACCATGGGAGGTTGTCGGTGACATTCCATCCGATACCGTTGATGGGGGCGCATATGCGTTCGTTGGAGGGCGTTAGGCGAATGTTGGATGAAGAGAGAGCTGGGATGTAGGCGTACATGTCGGCAAGGGTTCCGTTTGGCGAGTTGCGCCAGTCGCGCCATGAGACGGCTAGTCCGATAGGGGTGTACGTTATTCCTATCTCGCTGAAGACTGAGGCACATAGTATCAATGCGTCGCAGTGTGAAGAGTCATAGGCAAATGGTAGTTGTGCCCACCATGTCTGGGCACTGGGGTCCGATATTTTCTGGGAACGGGACCAGGTTGCTCCGTTGTCGTTTGAGGTTATGAGATCTACTTCCGTTATTCCATTTGACCCGTAGGGATTCTGAGGCGAGGGAAGAGAACATACGGTTGTGCAGGAATTGTATGCTATCGCTAGCTGGCCCGTGTTGGATAATGCTATTGGAGCTTGGCGTAGGAGTATCCCATGAATCTGAGCCGAGTCTGTGATCTCTGTGTAGCTCCATGTGTCGCCTCCGTCTTTCGATGTTTCGAAGAGGATACACTGGGCTTGGCAGGAGTTTCCATCGAGTCTGCTGAAGAGTATCTGGCCGCTCTGTGCTATGACGAAGTGCTCTATGAGACCGACTGATGTTGGTTGATAGCTGATTATGATGTGTCTGTCCCAAGTGTTGCCTCCGTCGGTGCTGCGGATGAACCCGTTCTGTATCACGCAGAGACTGCCGATTTGGACTGCGAAGTCGCCGATGATGTATAGGTAACCTTTGAAGGGCGAATTTGTGTTGTAGTCTGCTGCGACCTTTTCATAATCGCCGACTCCTTGTCCGTCCTCGCAGCTGGTTGTTGTTGTGCCGTTGAGGAACCTCCAAGTTGTGATGGTGGCGTTGAGGTTTGTGTCGTTTACAATTGAGACGTAGGGAACGGGGTCGTGGATCCAGTGTGCTCCGAAGTCGTGTGATATTCCGGCATATTGGACGGAGTAGCAGCCTGAGGGATTGGGTGGGCACGCGTACACGCCAAGGCCGCCGGGTTGAGCTTCGATTTGGTAGTAGGTCTGATCTGGCCCGATTGCTATGCCTGGGTCGTCTCCAAAACCGAGCCCGGGTGCGCCGCTGGAAGGTTGCCAGGTGTTGCCCCCGTCGAGAGAGTAGTGTCCTGGGGGATTTGACATCGTAATGCTCTGGTACAGCTTAGTATTGTCAATCGGGTTGACCAGGACCTGGGAGTCTGGGACTGTGGGTGCATCGTGTGTCTGGTAAAGTATGGCCTTGTCCGTAATACTCACGTGACCACTGAACCGAACGTAGATGGTGTAGACAGCAACGCCTCCGATGAGCATTGCTACTAGCAGTGCGACTAGTATCCGGGTTTTCTTGCGGGGCGCTGGGTTTTTCCCAGGCTCATTGGGACTATACATTACGGGTCATCGTGAAAAATGGCTGCTGTTAATGGCGAAGCAGTTTGATGGGGGGATAGGTCGAATTCTACCCAGTTGTGATTCACCAAGGTGAAAACTGGTGTTTCATTTGTGGTAAAGTGAGTGTAACGCCGGTCGGCACGTTAGAGGCACTGATGGGATTTCTAGACTCTAGTGAGGGCGTGTTGGGATGTGAGGATCAGCCATGGCTAGAGGACCGTAGGCGAATCGAAACGCACTAGATTCCTTCATTATAGCCCCTATTTAGCAATCCAGGCTAGATACCTTAGGAATACCCTGCATAGGAAGGGCCTTAGAGACTTAGACTACTAGCATGTTCTAGAGGGTATCTGAGTATCATAGTCAAGAAGGAACAGCAAGCGAGAGGTCTAGCTAGCTTGAGGATAGGACCTATGTCTGTGTCTGGGACCTGTTGACCTTCCTGTTAAGACCGAAGTAGACGAAGGTTGCAACAACAGCGGCCGGGAAAGATGTGGCTAGGCCTTGGAGGAACCCTAGGCCCGAGTCGAGAGTTATGCTAGTAGTCTGGTCTAGTACAATCGCTGTTACGGTAGCTGCGGCCGGCGCCCAAGGGACGAAGAATGTAAACCATTGTTGGTCCTTTATCCATGGACTGCTCCTTAACCTCTGGATAGCAAGGCCGGTTAATGCGAGAGCCACGAAGTCCCTGGGAAATATCTGGATTGCTAGTCCAGGGTTGGCGATTGCGTGCCCAATGGCGAAGAAGGGTGCCGCATACCAGCCCGTGAAGGTCAACCCAATGAGACACCAAGTTCCTCGACCCACAAGAGAGGGAGAGGGCGGAGATCCTGGCCTTAATGAAGGCCGTTACGGACGAGCTAAGGAAACCCCCAGAAGCCGAACAAGATTTCCCGAAACCATGAAGTGCACCCCTAGGGTAGCGGGACCGGTGGGATTTGAACCCACGACCTTCGGGTCTCCCTGCTAAGGCCTAGCGCCGGAGCCCGATGTCCTGTCCTGGTTATCCTCACTCTAGTCAGAGTGATCTAGACTACGGTCCCGTTTCGACGGCTCGCTTGATACGGAATAAAAACTAGCTGGGCGATGTGATACGTCCGTTTCGAATGGCGAATAATCGCATGTGTCGCGTGGACTGTTCACAACTCTAGCGATGTTAATAGCTCGGTTTGACCGAATACTCTACATCCACTATGAGTTCGCGAGGAACGTTGTTCTGGGGGGGCCTCTGGATATTCGCGGTGGCGACGGGGCTCGCCAGCATGATTTTCATGGCCTGGGCGTTCTATGTCGAAATAACGGGGCGAGGAGCCCTGTTCATAGAACCCAACAAGGTGATAGCTGCGGGTGAACTGGCCACGGTGGCGACGGGGATGATCGCTCTACTTGTCTTGTTCACGAGAAGCCTCGGCCGGATGGAGTGAGCCTTCACCCTTATACTTGCCCTGAAATATTGCCTGTAGCTTAGGCCCCATCTCGGACGCATAACGCTTCGGCAAGCTAATTCTTGCCAACCCACCCTTACTTCCAAGGAGAAGCTTGTTCTTGCGAAGACTAACTTCCTTCAGGTCGTCATAAGGAATCTGCAGATCTCCGGGGCCTAGAGTAGTGAGGGTGTTGTTCTTGAGGTTCCTCCTACGATTCCGCTGCGTTGAATACTCTTGGACTGCGTAACCCCCCACCCCGCCGGCCAGGGCTCCTAGAAATCCATTGTCGACGAATAACCCCCCAAGTGCAAGAATCAGAACTGAGAGGATCGTTGTCCTTGATGATGCCAGCCTCTTCAGAATGAGCGAAGTGTCAAGAAATACGATCTGGTATATGCTGGCTCCAAGTACAGCTCTGTCTACCAGCATTCTAGCAGGTTTCGACTGTCCGCCATTGACCGTAACCCCTGCGGGCCTAGAGATCTGTAGGCCAAGAACTATGATCATGGTTCCCATAGAGAACGTGAAGACTGCGATTAGCTGCAAGAGAAGAAGATAGTACGAGGCGAGCGCAAGAAGTCCTACTCCAGAGAAGACGATGATTCTGCGCAAAGCCTTTGGACCCCATAGCGCTTTGAGGGCTGTTATAGAAGTTAATGGGTCGGACGGTCAAGCTACGGTTCTTGAGAATAAGGCGAAGAGGAGCATCCCCAAGACGAGAAGGGTAATACCAACGTATCTTCGGTCCTTCTGCGCTCCAAAATACAATGTAGAGAGGGCAACTCTGAAGATGGGTGTAGCTATAAGGACAATCATTCCTAGATATGCGATTCCCGCAGCGTTTCCGTTGAACCCAGATGCCAAGACGCTCAGGACATCTGAATTGTTGAGAGTGTCCGGGTTGTTGAAGCCTTGGGCGGCCCAGATTGAAAGTCCGACAAGGCTTAGGAAAGCTCCGGTCAGGACCCCCACACGTAGGGAGTATGCTAACAACCGGTTGAGGTCCAGCCTGAGTTCACCCTGCCCGGTACTTGGTGACTCCTTGAATTAGCATGTCTACAGAGATCAGTAGGAGGAGAATGGCGAACAACAGTTTGATTCTGAGGGGTGGGGTTGAACGAAGGAGCCTTGTTCCTATGGCAGCACCCGCGACCACACCGATCATTAGGGGTGCAGCAAGCAGAAAGTACACCTGTCCCCTCAGAAAGTACACGGAAGCGCTAGCGGCGGCTGTGACCCCTATCATGAAGTTGCTAGTGGCCGACGCTGCCTTGACGGGGACCTTGCTCACCAGATTCATGGTTGGGACTTGGATTATTCCCCCTCCCACGCCGAGTAGGGCTGAGACGATTCCCGCGAAATAGCTTATGCCCACAGTTTGAGGGGTCCTAGTGACTTGGTACTCTACTGCTCTACCAGTTGCGGGGTCCGGGTACTGGCCTCCCAGGCTGAGGGTCGCAGCCAGACGGTCTGGCCGGACCTCTGATGGGGCGTCCTGTTTCCGTCCCGCCAGCATTACAACAGCTGCATATACAAGCAGCGCCCCGAACAGGATGAAGAGGAACCAAGAATTCGGCCCTTGAAAGAATATTGACACGTAAGCCCCTGTAATGGCGCCAGCGACCGTTCCAATCTCGAGGAACATGCCCAACCGCAAGTTGGTCAAATGGTCTTGCACGTAGGTTGCTGCAGAGGCGCTGGAGGTTGCCACCACTGCCATTAGACTTGCGCCAACTGCGAATTGGACTGGTATACCTTCCACGAGGGTCAGGAATGGTATGATGAGGATTCCGCCTCCGAGGCCGAAAAGGGCTCCGACAAGCCCTGCGAAGATTGAGACCAGGAAGATTTCCACTACCATGACGGCGGTTACGTCAAGCAGGAGGCTCGTCCCTGAACCGGCGGAGTGGAAAGAATGATAATAAGCTTGGTAGAAGACCATTCCACCCATACCTGTTGAGAGCCATGGTTCAGAGTTCTGGGGCTGAGAAAGGCGCCAACCCTTTCGGAGCCTTCAGGTTAGAGTGTGAGCAGGTTCTCCGAACCGGGTACCACTCCCTGCAGAAATCGTCTTCGAAAAAACTGCCAGACATTGACCTAGCTTCCACGCTTGAGAGCCCCCCGGACTCTAACTTTGGCCAGTTGGCTAGCTCCCTATCCTTCGAAATCTCCAGAGTTCAAGAGACCAAGCCGATCATTATTGCCAAAGAAATCGCTCAAAATGTAGGCCAACTCAAACAGTTTCCGCTGGTTGAATCGGTTGAGGCGGCAGAACCGGGTTATGTCAATTTCCGAGCCAGCTTCCCAAGGCTGACTCAGCTAACCCTACGACAGGCGTTGGAGGAAGGTTTGGCCTACGGTCTCCTAAAGACTGATCAGCCGAGAAGAATAATCGTCGAACATACCAGCGCGAACCCGGCCCATCCCATTCACATAGGGACCGCCAAGAACGCCATATTCGGAGATACACTGGTCCGACTGCTGACCGCGCGAGGCCACAACACCCAGGCCCGGTTCTACATAGACGACGCGGGACTGCAGGTGGCGATCCTGGCCTATGGCTACAAGCTGATGGGAGAACCTGAGCCAAACGGGAAGCCTGACCATTTCACGGGAAAGATATACTCGATAACTTCCGCCTTGGTTGAGATAGAGGAAGCCAAGAAGCGTCTCGCCCTGCTCAAGAAGACGAACGCTGCCGACCTGGATATCGTCGCTACGACGAAATCTCTAGATGATTGGGTCGGGGTGGCCGCCGAGCTTCAGAGCAAATACCCGGCCGAGTTTAACGCCCTTGCTGAGCTAGTCTCTCAAGACCCAGACCCCACCTTATCCGTACGTGAGTGGGTGAGAATGTACGAGAAGGGAGAACCCGACGCTAGAAGGCTGGGCCGAAAGGTTGGCCAATTGGTCTTGAAAGGGTTCGAGGAAACCCTTCGGAGAGCCCGTATCCTTTTCGACGAGTGGGATTGGGAAAGCGATGTTCTATGGAGTGGGAGGGTTGCGGAGCTACTCGACCGCCTGAAAGAGACAGGTTTTGCGACCAACAAAGCGGGGTCGTGGCAGTTAGACGTGGGCCGAGCAGTTGAAACGTATAGTCTGAAGGAGAAGCTAGGAGTAAGCCCGAGCTTCGAAGTTCCCACTCTTACGCTCACACGCTCTGATGGGACCACACTCTATACTGCACGGGATGTGGCGTACAGCCTCTTCAAGTTCGAGAAGGCCGACGAGGTAATAACGGTGATCGGCGTTGAACAGTCCCTCGCACAGTTCCAACTGAGAGTTGCCCTTTGGCTGCTCGGGCACAAGAAGGAGGCCCTGAACTATTTGCACTATCCATATGGGCTGGTGGAGCTTGAGGGTCAGCGCATGTCTGCTCGACGGGGACGATACGTCACCTTCGACCAGGTGTTGGATGAGGCTCGTGCTAGAGCCACTGGAGAAGTGGAGAAACGCTCGCCAGATTTGCCTTCTGACATCAAGGAAAGAGTGGCAGAAAGAGTCTCCGTGTCCGCCGTCCGGTACACCATGCTCTCAGTTGAAGCGGCCAAATCGACCAATTTCGTCTGGGATAGGGCTCTCAACTTCGAGGCTAACAGTGCTCCCTTCATCAACTACGCTTACACCAGGGGCCTGGGAATCCTTCGGAAAATCGGCAAGTTTGAGAACCCTGGAAAGTTTGACCGTCTCGGTGAGCCCGTTGAGAGAGAGCTAGTTCTAGCTCTTTCCAAGTTCCCAGACACCTTCGTCAAAGCCGCGGACGACCTTGACCCTACTGTCCTGGCGATCTATGCCAATGAGCTCGCTCAGCGGTTCCACGAATTCTATGAGAAATCGGACATATCGCACCTGGAGGATGAGCATCTGAAGGCGCAGAGAGCGGCTCTGGTTGTCGCCGTCCGAACAGTGCTGCAGAACTGCGCTAATCTGCTGGGGCTACAATTCGCCGAGCGTATGTAGACGACGAACCCGACTGAGCTACCTTCTCGGCAATCGCCCTGCCCATATCACTGGTCTTGGACTGACCACCCAGGTCATAGGTTAACACCTTGCCCTCTTCCAAGACTTTGACAGTTGCTTTCCCAATCCGTTCTGCTGCCTTCTTTTCTCCAAGGTACTCGAGCATCATTTTCACAGCTTCAATCGTTGCGATAGGGTTCACTTTGTTCTGGCCAGTGTACTTGGGGGCGGACCCGTGAACAGGCTCGAACATTCCATAATGGTCCCCAATGTTGGCCCCCGCAGCGACGCCTAACCCTCCAACTATTTGGGCGGCTTCGTCGGAGAGGATGTCTCCGAACAGGTTAGTGGTCACTATCACGTCGAAGCTTTCAGGCCTCTTAATCAGCTGGGCGGTCGCTATGTCGATGTGTAGGTCTTCCAGCTCAATGTCGGGGTACGACTTGGCCTTATCGTAGACTGCTTGTTTGAAGATACCGTCGGTGATTTTGAGGATGTTTCCCTTGTGAACAAAGGTTAACCTGTTTCTTCTCTTCGCAGCCAATTCTAGGGCGAATTTTACAACCCTCTCGGAGGCTGCCTTGGTAATGATTCTCAAGGCGATTCCCACCCCAGGGGCAGCCTCGAACTCTTTCCCAGCGTAGAGGCCCTCAGTATTCTCTCTGACGATGATCATGTCGATTCCAGGCTTGAGAGAGGTAACGTTGGGAAGGCTTCGTGACGGACGAACGTTGGCGTATAGGTCGAAAATGCTTCTCAGGGTCACGGCAACGCTTCTTGGCGACCCAGGTTCTTCCGGGGTCGTCATGGGGCCTTTGAGGCAGGCCTCTGTGCCTTTTAGCAGGTCGACTGTTTTTTCGGGAAGATTAGTCCCGTATTTCTCGATGCAGTATGCTCCAGCCTCTCCCTTCGAATACTCGAGCCGGACGGATTCAACTTTTTGGACGGCATCAAGAACCATCATGGCTGAATCCACAACTTCTGGGCCAATGCCTTCACCCGGGAGAATGCCGATTTTATGCGTCTTTGTCGACATCGTTGGCGTCGGGGGCGGATTCCGGCTGGCCTTCAAAAAGGCTTTCTCACACGAGGCGATGTGCTGAGCTGAGTCTGCCGTAAGGGGTCTCCCTCGGTATTCCTTATTTAGGTTCGAAAACCAGGCTGTCAAATGGTTTCCAAGTCGTGCAGGTTCCCAAGGGTCTCGAAGGCGTAATCGTAGCTTCCACACAACTAACGAAGATCGATGGCCAAGCTGGCCGTCTAGTCTACCGAGGCTACGATGCTACCGAACTCGCGGGAAAGATCCCCTATGAGGCCGTGGCTTATCTTCTATGGTTCGGCCAGCTTCCCACCAACGGACAACTCCTCACTCTGCAAGGGCAACTAGGGAACAATCGCAAATTGCCCCAAGTCGTCGACGAGTTTCTAGTGGAACCGTCAAAGGTCGCCGAACCCCTTTCACTGCTGCAAACATCTGTATCCATCCTGGGAGGACTGGACAGCACTAAGACGGCCTCCATAGTAGACGCGAGCATTGCCCTTACGGCCCGAATGCCCACAATCGTTGCCTCGTCGTACCGTCTCAAGCATAATCAAAACCTACTGGAACCGAGACCTGATCTGGGCCATGCTGCAAACTACCTCTATATGTTGACAGGGAAGGTACCCGATCCTCGACATGCCAGGGCCCTTGATTCCTACTTTACCCTGCTAGCAGATCACGGCCTTGGCGCATCCACGTTCGTTGCAAGGGTGGCTGCCTCAACTCTTACCGATGTTTACTCAGCAGTCGTCGCCGCGATCTCGGCTCTGAAAGGGCCGCTACACGGGGGCGCACCTATCTATGTGTGGGAGATGCTCCAATCGATAGGAGAGCCAGAGAGGGCCAGGGCATGGCTTAACGAGCGTCTGGCCAAGGGAGATCGGATTATGGGCTTCGGGCACAGAGTGTACCGAACGGAAGACCCCCGCTCCCGGGTTCTCAAGCGAATCGCTCAAGAGATTGTCAGCCCGGAACTTTTCAACCTGGCTTCGACCGTGGAAAGAGAGGCGCGGGACCTCCTTCGGAAGGAGCATCCCGAGAGAGCTATCGACACCAATGTAGAATTCTACTCCTCCCTGGTTCTTCATGCGGTAGGGATTCCGCCGGACCTGTTCACCTGCACTTTTGCGTCAGCTCGAAGTGTGGGATGGACCGCCCATATTATGGAGCAGCGGCAGGACAACCGGCTATTTCGGCCCGAGGCCGAGTATAGAGGCCAACAAGACCTGAAGCTGCCTGAGACTCAGAAGACCGAGACCGTTGCCCAGCAAGCCAACGCATTGGGGCGTTCCAGGGCCTAATGCCTTTGGCAAGTGCGGCAGCTCGAGAAGGATCGGCTGATTCACGTCGTTGGATTTCACCTGGACCTATTGCTTAATTACGCGCCGGTTGATGCAGCCCATTTCAAAGGACCGATGGAGGCTCAAACGTCGGCGGAGATCGAGAAAGGACTAGAAGGCGTCATAATTGGGAAGAGCGCCATCACTTTCATCGATGGCCTGCAAGGAATATTGAGGTATAGAGGAATAGACATCAAAGAACTCGCAGAGAACTCCATATTCGAAGAGGTCGCTTATCTTCTCTGGAAAGGGAAGCTTCCGACGAGAACAGAGCTGGTGTCCTTCGAACGAGAACTGACGAAGAATCGAATCGTTCCGCCGGACGTCCTTACCCTTCTCAAGAGAATCCCCAGAACGGCAGACCCGATGGAAGCCGCCCGCACCGCAGTCTCCTATATGGCCGCGTACCCTCGAAAACGGTCTGAAACCTTCCAAGACGCCAACAACCGCAAAGCTGTTCAGATGACGGCTGCCTTGGCCCCGATAGTAGCGAGCTTCGACCGGATTCGAAAAGGAAAGAAGCCTCTCACGCCAGATAGGAAGTTAGGTCACGCGGCTAACTTCCTCTACTTGATGACAGGAAAGAAGCCCACTATGGCTACGGAGCGCGCTTTCAACACAATATCGATTCTCTACGCCGACCATGAGATGAACGCTTCTACATTTGCAGCCGTTGTAACCGTGTCTACTTTGGCTGACCTGGGCGGGGCAGTTACGAGTGCCGTGGCGGCCCTCGCGGGTCCTCTGCACGGTGGGTCCAACCAGCGGGTGATGGAGATGCTGGAGACAATTGGCACGGTGGAAAATGTGGATAGGTTCATCGACGATGAACTAGCGGCGGGCCGGCGAATCATGGGATTCGGCCACAGAATCTACAAAACGTTCGACCCTCGAGCCTTGATCCTCAAAGAGGTTGCAGACAGTTTGACCAAAGGCTCCAAGAATAGGAAGTGGTTCGACATGGCTCAGAAGATTGAGAGCTCGGTCTGGGAAAAACGACAGCTCAGGCCTAACATTGAATTCTACGCAGCTGTAACACTCAACGCTCTAGGCGTTCCCAAAGATCTGATGCCAGCCGTTTTCGCGTGTAACAGAATTGCCGGTTGGGTCGCCCACATTTTCGAACAATATGCGGATAACCGGCTGATTCGGCCTTTGACTGAGTATGTCGGACCCTCTGAGACTCCTTATGTCCCAATTGGCCAGAGAGGCTAGGTTTCTTCTGCTACCGTTTTGCAGGGAGCCAGTGCTCACTCTTCCAGTCCCAGACTAGATGTTGGTTTGGGTCCGCCGCTTCGATTCTAGGCCGCTTCTCGCCGATGGAATCTACGATGAAAGATGTTCCGCAGGAGGAACACTCAGCCAACAATCGCATTTCCGAGAGTTGGGTCATCTGAAACTCGCGCTTCTCACACTTCGCACAGGTGAACATTCGGTCTCATCCGTCAAGACCCCTGCTTCATAGTGTCAGGATATGAATTTGTTCATTGAACCATACGAAGCGAATCTAGGCCAGACTTGGTTAGCTACCGGAAAACCATCCTCCGAGTAACGGTATTGTTTCAACGAGTAAGCCGGATAATCTCACGACTTGTCGGCTCAGGGGAAACCTGCCAGTGGAAAGCTGTGGACTTCAGCATCCGGGCTCTTCATGATACTGGTATCCTTTGGCGTTGCAGTCTTTGACAGTTCCAACTTCCTGGCGTTTGGACTCGCCTTCTTCGTTCTACTGGTGGGCATAATGCTCGTGATGATGGGTTTTCTTGGCAACCAGGAGCAGCTAGGGAAGAAGGGCCCAACCCAGTTCTCGGAGATCACGAGAGAAATTGTCAAAATGAGATGTAGACACTGCAACGCACTGAATTATGAGACGAGCCAGCGCTGTACGAACTGTGGCGCAAACCTCTAGCTCGCCCCGCCAAGTTCTATTCGTGTAATTCCAAGAATGACGCCGGAGATGGGCTCGGCTTTTCCGAGGATTTAAACAAATTCCTAGGAGAACAGCCATGTTCCCAAGCAACGTGGTGGATACAGAGGGAAAATGTCACAGCAAGAGACCCAGCAAATCCGGAAAACAACCATCTCGACCCGTTCAATCCTATTGGTGGTACTCGTTGTCGGACTAGGCGCAGGAATAGTTGCTTACAGTATTGGAAACGCGCTCGCAGCCAATGTTAGCCAATCATCCCAGAACACAGAGTTCGGCAATGGTTTCGCAAGACCATTCGGTCCCAGGGGTTGGGAGCGAGGAGCCTATGATGAGAACCGCTCCGGCACAAGCTTGAGCTTCAGGGCAGCAACCACAATCAATAACGTAACAGTCACAGGATTCAACATAGTGGACAGCAACCACATCACAGTGACCCTAGCATGGGGAGGAAGCGGCAGCGCCCCTGCTGTAACAATAGTCAGCATCGCTCCAGGCCTCAGCGGAAGCAACACCGTATCCGCTGGGTGGGGTCCGTCGTCCACCGTCTCTGTCAGCCTTGTGGGCGCAGGGACCCTATCGTCTTCGTCCTCGTGCATAGGGGTCCTGGTTGTACCCTTAACCGGCTCATGACGTGAGCCACCAATGCTTCCTCAAACTTCCCCTTTTTTTTGACCCGACAACGCAGCTTTATTTGAAATGAGGTTAGACTGTAACAGGGAATGGTCGGAAACGGGTTTTGGGAAATGACGCCGAGCTGCGGGAAAGTCGCCAGCCATTGCCTATGCGATACTGGTGCTAAAGTGGCAATACTGTTGACTAGAAGAGCTGAAAGACAGCAGAAGCCTGCTGTTCTCTTTATCGCCACCTGCCAAGGGAGCGATAACGGGGTTAACGCCGCGATGATTTTCTGCCTTAGCTGTGGATCAGCTTTGGCTAGGGTGGAAGAGCCTCCTGGAGGCAGTAGCACCGGTACAGGTAAGAAATCATACCTGCGGCAATATTTTGGTATATACTGATTGCATGGGGTACGCTATTCTAAATAGGCTCAGTTCCGATAAACTATGGCGTACGAACATGTTTGCACGAGCGACTTTGGTCTCTCAAGATCAGAACGAGAAGGTTTCAGGGCCTTCACCGACTCGAGGGCTAGGAAAACTAGTTAGGTACTTAGCCGTACTGTTGTTGCTGGGTGTCCTGGTTGGCGTGGTCTACGCTGGTTTTGTCGCCACTCACACCTTCACTTACCCTTCCACTGTAGCACCCATAATTAACAAATCATACGGAATCGGATTTCTCGCCAATATCGGTCCGGCCGCCTCCTTGGCAACTTGCGGTTCGACCCCCTGTTTCAGCGTTACGGGATCATCCCCAGTAAATGTAAGTGTTTCCTCCACATTATCCGGCGGGTCAGGAGTAACGCTAACCCTCATCCAAATAATTCCCCTTACTCAGACATGTACGGCAACACAGCCCACGATTACGAGCGGATTGTTATTGGTCCCCCTGCCCGGCTTTCCAGCCGTCACCATCACCCTTAGCGGAGGAACAGATTACAACTACTGCATCTACTACACAAGCAGTCCATCAATAACTGCGGGCATTTTCTCAGTCAACTACGCAGCTTGAGTGCCTCGATACTGTGCTAGCCTATCTCGTCGAGTAGGACCAACTCAGCTGAACGCTGTCCCGTAGAATTATTCACCCGAGGATACCCGCCCCTCGCTGAGCTGGAACCTGAACTACTGCCTCGAAGGACGAAAGGGGGATCTTGAAGCTTCTAAGGCTCTCGTGTCACAAATAAGCATAAAGGATTCAATTGGGCGAGGGAGCCTCAAGGGCTGGTAGTCGAGCCAGGACCAAGACGGCGGCCTGCGGAGCCGCAAATCGTGGGTTCGAATCCCACCCAGCCCGCCATCGGGGTTTTGACGGATTGGGGTTCATTTTGGGTTTCATTCATTACTACCGGCATACTACCATCGATTTTTCCCGGACTCCCCGAGAGAAGCCACGAGAGATAATTCGGAATACCCGAGGAGCCGTGCTCCCTTGCTCCTACGGTTAATTGCGTGTAGAGTTCTCGGCTAACGGTTAGATTCGTAAATCCGGACTTTGGCATATTTCATCACAAAGTATTTGGGTAGCCGAAGGATAAAGGTCTTTGGGTAGCCGAAAATGAGACTCCAAAAACTCAGGCACTCAAGATACAAGGGGACCGAATACTACAAGTTCGTAGTCAACATTCCGAACGAGGTCATCGAGAAACTCGGATGGGTCGAGGGGGAAGAAATCTCCCCCGAGGTCAAAGGTCGAACGCTAATCTTGAAACCCGATTAGCGGCGGTCCGGTGGGGTTTTGCACCGCCCAATCACAAAATGACCGCTGATAAATGGAGCGGACCTCATTGAATGGAAATTCCCTCATGAAGTGTGTCCGATAATACCCCTCTGTAGGTCCGGTTAATTTCTTGATTTGTTTAAGGCTACGAGGAGTCCTATTCAAAGGGTGAAATGTTGATGAGAACAAGTCATGTTACCGTCCACGTCCTTCGGAGTAGGAAAGCGCATCAATCATCCGTCCATCAACGCAATTTTCTTCCGTTGGATTTCATCGCAGAAAAGAACCGCTTGCGAATCGCTTGTGAATGCGGCACGGTTCGCTACATTGACGCGCGAACGGAGACGGCTTAGACCGTGGTGCGAAAACGAAGCCGTTTCCCACCGCCAATTGATACCCATGTCACGAATGTCGTTGAAGGAGAGTTCACGGTTGAACCCGAGGTTCTAAGCCTCGTATGAGCTTGCCGACCTTTTGCTCGCGCGTTATCGAGCACCGAACGCCGAATCAAAACATTGGAAAGAAGATGAAAGCGAATACGCACCTTGGGGCATGGTGGCTGAACTTGTCTTCGGATGCTACTTGTATCAATTCGAGATACCAAGCGTCTACAACAATTTGATTTTCCAACGTCCGTTGGGACAGAAGCAGTATGACTTCTTCATTCCGCGCGTCGGCTCAATCGAAATGAAAGCGATACCGCCGGGTCCCGCAAAACGCCATCTCTTTGTGAAGGTGTCTGAGTGGAAGAAACCCGATTACGTTGTCGCGGTCAAATTCGATAGCAAAGAGCACGGTAGGTTGTCGGGTTGGTTGACCGGCAAAGAAGTCGAAAACCTTCCGAGAGAGACTTGGCTTGCCGAAAGCTTTTCGGCATGGCTCGACCAATTGCGACTCTTCGGAGAGTTTCACGAGTTACTGCTTAGAGCCAAGCAAGGTATGAGCGTGAGTTGATGGGTGAATGGATGACCCTTTGTCAAAGATGCCCCCAATTTTGCGACAATGGGCAGACAAACGCGGAATCGAAAAATTACTCCGGAGATATGGGTTTTCGATTTGCCAAGTTTGCGGACGCATCGGACACCGATTTACAACCGAAATGATACCCGGCGGTCACAACCTCGAATTTGAAAGTTTGACTCAAGGATGGCTTCACCCACCCGGTGACGGATGGGAAGGAGAAGAACAACGGTTCCGCACGATGTGGGAAGCAGCCCATAGAGAGGAGCAAACGATCCCCGAGGGACTTATCGGGGACTTTTTCGATTTGTTCATGAAAGGCGTTTGCAATACGATAGACCCGTCCGAAACACTCGCGGACATCGAAGGAAAGGGAAGAACGAATCCTTACGACTTTTGCGTGTCGGGGAAAAGCACCGTTAGGTAAACGACAGAGTGTCCGGGAAATATGCCCAAAGTGCGGAGAACCCGGGACCGGAGAAGGTGTCATTCGGAACGAACGCAGATTTTTCCACAGCCAGTCCAAGTCGTGTTATCTCGGAGTGGTTGAACCTATCCGGGCAAAGGGTCCTCAAGTCAAATGTCCCAAGTGCGGAGAACTCGGACGCGAGAGCGTGTCGAAAGGGTATCGATACGTCCGACACGAGCAGAGGGTATGTTACATCGGGAAAGAAGTTTCTAACGAAACCACATAACAGCATAGTGGACTGGTTAGAACTTCCCTCTTCTAACGAAACCACTATGCTGATATGTGGACTCGTTAGAACTCTGACGGTTCCACTATTTGATTAGGGGGTCCGTCAGAAAGTGAACAAGCCCCCACTTCGTGCCAATGGCGAGCAACGAGGTTTAAGGCTGGGAAGCATCCTATGTCTTTCTGACATCTGACGGTCTAAGGTGTCCTACCACGAAACCCGCTGCTGCAAAGATGGCTCCCACCATCATTGTAGACTCTCCAATGGGAATCACAAAAAAATATTCGGAATATGGGAATACCCAGCCGACTATTATCAAAAGTCCCAAGCCCCCCGAAAATCCCAAGCCCACGATAATGAGGATGTATCCAATCAAAGAGAAAGATTCGGGTTTCGAATCTAAGACCCTCGCACTTTTGCAGTTTAGAAGGTAGTTTAACTTTTTCAATGAGGGTGTGAGAGGCACCCACCTCGTTTGTTTCTCCGGAATTTTTTTTGATAAATGATTTCGGACACGAGGTTACGCAAAACCGTCCGATAAGTAGCGAATTGGGGGTATTACCGGTTGTCGAATAGCTACATGCACCCGCCACATTGGGGCGTCAACGATTCCGCGGAGTTCCGAGTCCCCCCTTATGAGATGTGTCGAACGCTTGTTGTCGCGTTTGCGAGTGTCCTAAGTCACGCCGGAGTCCGACTCCGTGGGTGTTCGCTCTTACGAACGTGAAAAATCTCGGGCAGCACAAATGTTCCGACAATGCCGAAAATTCCGGAACACTAGTCTAGTTGGCCTCACTAGAATAAATAGATGCAGAATCTCTCGGAACGAGACTAGCTTAAGCTCGTGCCGCTATATGTGAACGTCTGAGCGTGCGCACTTTCTTACTTCGTGTGTTCAGCCGAGACTCCTTGTACTTCTGAACCATCTCCTTCAGGTAGTATATCTCACGGGGGCCTATGCGCAGTGAGCCGATTTTGCTCTGGGATTTCAGAGCACCGATGGCTTCGGTAAGTAGTCCCGATTTTATTTCACTCCCGAGGATTTTCTTCGCCAAAGTCCGCAGGTCGCGGAATGTCGCGAAGGGAATATCTTTCGCGATCAAGGTGTCAAACGCGGAGACCAAACAGTCTTGGACTGAGTTCAGTGATGGTTCTTTCGGCCTCATACAGAACTGCGCTCATGTGAACAATCTAGGCCGTGCTCGCTTCCATAATTAAGTTTGCGACGTGTTCGTGGTCGAGACTACGGCCGCGTTTGGATATGAATTAAAGATTTATACTAGTCAGTAAAACATTGTAAATATACAGGCACGAAAAACTCTATTGGAATGGATTGCGTCGGGCGGAGGAACGGGTTTCAGTGCGCAGAAGACGAAAGTGCTACCGAACAACTCAAGAGGAGGAAAAACGTTCGAGCAAATTTCCTAGCAAGATGTGGCGCCGCTCGTAGACCCTTTGAGTGGCGCGGGGTGATGAAGGAGAATGCTCGAATGCGGGTAGACAATGAGGTGAGCGTGATATGACGAACACAAACACAAGTCAATGGCAGATTCCTAGTTTTCAATTACTGCACATAATTTTCGGAACCACCGTGGTGGTCTGGTTAAATCAAGTGTTGCAAATGAGTTCTGATTTGTTGCGAAGACTTGTGGGAATGTATATGATATTCGGCGTTGTTCTGGTCTTTGTGATTGGTGTTCTTCCTTACTCGATGTTTCTCGATGCTTTGGCGAGGGAACGATACGATACGGCAAGGCGCTCGCTCGTTTCGCCCTTTGGCGTAGTCGCAAAAATTACGGCGGCGAGTGTTTTTTCTGGACTCCTAGCGATGTCGTATTCATTTTTCATCGTCGGCGATCTTCTGTTCTCGCTAACTTTTCTTCTCATCTTTCTAGGATTGTTGATTGTGGACTTCATCCTAATTGCAAGGGCCGACCGCGCGGGCTGGAGAGGTGAGTAGATGGGAATTCTTGAAAGGTGGCTAATGCCGGGTCTCTATGAAAGACTGGTTCTCCCGGCTCCCAAGAGTAGTGTTTTGCCGATTCTTACCGAAATCGACGAGTTTACTCCTTCTTCAGGGAAGAGCCTGTTTCATCAGGTTCTGCCAAAATATCATCATGTGGCCGACGATATTGAAAAAAGTGGTTACAAGGGGATAGCTGAACTGATTCGTTTCACTTTCAATCAAACCTCCGAATACTTCACGAGGCAAATTACAACCAAAGATGATGACGAAAGTTTGGAATCAAATGTGGGGGAGCAGTTAGATGCATCGGCGCGCGGATTAGGTTACGCATTGAAGGCGAGATCAAAGCCAGACTCGCTTCGCTACATCAACAGCATGTATCAGGCGATGGTTCCAAAAGGCTCAGATCAGGAGACGAAAGAAAGTCGTGAGCTAATGAACTCTCTCATCCTTTGCAGGACAAACCCTCCAAGACCAAGATTTAACTTTCGCAATCAATTATCTCCATACCGCATTTAACACGCATCTCAAAGAGTTAGGGGAGGGTCCCGAGGCTGAGGCACTGGCCGGGCATTTGGAGCGATTGGCGAAGGGAATTCAGAGAAAAAATGAACTCGATATTTATTTTTCGTTGGACACTATTGCCACTTTGGCATATGACCTGCGGAACAAATGAGCTGCAACCTTGCAATCAGATCTCAACAGCCCCACGATTGAAAGGCTAAGAAAAATACTGTGCTCCAAGGACTACATTCTCCCTTGGAGGTATGACCACTCCTATCTGCACAGTTGGCTACTAATCAGCAGGGACCTTCCCTTGGTCATTGATGCGTTTTTCGAGTTTTGTACGTCATCTTCATTGGAGTTTGATTGCATAGCAGGTCTGGGACGCTCGGGGCTGCCTTTAGCCAGTGGTCTTAGTCTGAGATACTTCAATGAAGGTCAAAGCAGGCCTATGATCTATGTTAGTGATCCGTTAATTGGCACGCAATCGAAATGGGATCCGCCTGTCAAACCATCAATCAACAAGGGAGACCTCACAGCGGGCGCTAAAGTGTTAATGCTCGACACAGTCATGCGTACTGGATTCACGGTCGAAGATGCGACGACTAAACTCAAGGGTAATAAATTGCAGCCGAAATACTTCCTTGTTCTCGCAGATTATGAAAAAGTCAGGGGTGAACGAAGGCCTGCGGTAGAATCGGTTCAGGAGCAAGGAGTTAAAGTTCTGAGATTGTTTTACTTCAGACCTTCAAATGGGCAAGGGGAATGGAATGCGCTAGTACCGGCAACTAACTAAGAATTAGAAACGGGTAGGCAAAGCTATCTTTTCGAAGTAAAACTCGATTTTGAATGGCTATTCCAGTGGATTCAAGGAGCTAAGAACAGCCGCAAAATCCTCTCGGAATGTGAAGATATTCCGAAAATTCCGATAATAGTGTTCTGTTTCAGTCTTTTCAAACGGAACGCAACTAGCTTAAGCTTGTACCACTATATGTGAAAGGTGAGCGAAGCATCTATTCTAATCAACGAACTTCCGCTGACTGAAGCTTTCATACCGACCAGGCTTCTTCACAGAGAAGGACAGCTGAGGGAAATCGAGCGTTGTCTTAGCCCTGCGCTTCGGCATAGAAGGATAAACAATCTCTATCTGGTTGGACCCACCGGGACCGGAAAGACATCGGTCGCCAAATGGATCCTCGACACGCACTTTCAAGGTCAGTCTGCTTACGTGAATTGTTGGAAGTATCAAACCGCCCATGATGTCCTATCGGAACTCCTGCTTACCTTCCAGATTCCGGTCTTTGGAAGAGAATCCACATCTGACCTTGCCACAAAGTTCGAGAAGATAGCTCGCAAAAAGCAGGTAATCATATTCCTTGACGAGGCAGACAGGATTCGTGATGCCGATGTTTTCTATCACTTGATCAAGAGTGGAGCTGGCATTGTTCTGGCTCCCTCAATCAGAAAGGATTCAGGCCAAATGAGTAGAATTGTGATGATTCGACGGTTGGACGAGAGCGATTTCACTCTCATGAAAAGTAGATGAAACAAACATCGTCTGTGACGACGGCCGGCGGGCCCGAGTTCACCTCTGCCCCATGATGTAAGAGACCTAATTGGAAGAGTTCATCGCGAGTTCATCTATTATGCCGTCAATATCCTGCTAATTACGGTGTACTTGGCCACGTTGGTCTTCCTCGTTGCGGGACGGGACTTCTCCGAACTGATGTCAGTGTTCGGTAGTTTACTCCAAAGCCCGCGAATCACCCAACAAACTTCCAAAGTTGTCTCCGAGACTCGCGGTTGCCGAGTGACAGGAGCTGCGGTTAGCATCGAAACTATTCATTCTCGCAATGGACTCTGCTCCAAAACGCATTGCGGCGTATGCTATGCCTGCGTAGTCCGGCGACTGGCTCTCTTAGTAGCAGGGATTAACGAAAGGAGCTATGGGTCTAATTGGTCCAGAGATTCTAACATAGACAATCTAGTGCATTTGATCAGGTTCTCGCTCGACTATCTCTCAGATCTCGAGTCACTTCCTTGGTACACCGTTGACAGCATCATCGAGAACCACAAGGAAGACCTGTTTCTGGGATTTGTTTTGGAGCCTTGAGAACAGTTATCTGCAAAATCATGGACCAACGTACCTGCATAACGGGGATTGGTGGGGATATGTTTGGAACGTTTTGCGTCCGGCGGTAACGGACTTCATAGTTCCAAAGTTCGGGGAAGTGATTTTCAAGAACTGGTGGCTCACATTCATAGTCGGGGGCGAAGTTGTGTCAGGCGAATTTGAATGGCAATATCTATATGCGGTGTTTAACTTCCTTGTCCACATCACAGTCCAAGCACTGACCCCTTGCGAGTTCGCATCGGCTCCTGCGCCGTTGCCCTTGCCAATTAGCTCTTATCGCGGCGCGATTCCCATTTAGCCTTTATCGCAGCGTGCGAGAGTACTTAGAATGAGTGGTTAAGCATGGTTGGTTTCTAAGTGTGAAGGAGGCATCTTAAAAGATGACTTTTTGCATGGTCTGACTCTTACACTCGCACCGCTAACATGATCATCGAAGGAAACACGGATATTTGAAGAGCTTCTGACTTGTTTTCAAGAAGTTTTTCTCACCGGCTTAGATGTTTGCATCTACGTACGAGATTAGGTGCCTTTATTATTGAGATTCTCGTCCAAATTCTTGGACGTGCGGACCAATAACTGGCACTCAACCTCGCTACTGCCCAATATGCGGCGAACGTTTCTCGCTCAGTCACGCAGAAAGCTATCACCCCGAATACTACGACTGGTATAAGGGAAGGTCCCTGAGAACGATGATCTCTCTAGGGGTGATTGTGGTTTCAAGCATCTTTCTCTTCCAAGGTGTTCAGGCGTGGGCTACCGACAACCAGATGCGAGGTATTGTTTTTCTAGTATACCTGTGTGCTAGTGGAATGTACGGGTTGGTTTATTGGAACCGGGGACGCAAGAAAACGCAGGAGTTTGCGAAGGCGGCGAAATCTGCGGACCCAGAGTCGGGAGTCGGCGAGCGGGAGTCAGTGGTGAGTTAACTCGGAGTCCTCTCTTCCAACACAGAAGGACGCGAAGAAATGCATTATCTGTGGAGATAGTGTTTCTTCTAGCTCTGGCCACTACCGGACATCTCACCCCGAATTCTTCCAGTGGGATAGACGGTGGCGCAGGACAATCGGGTATGGGAGCCTCCCTCTAGCATTCATAATGGGTATCCTCCTCTCGATGGTCTGGCCTTTGACAATCAACTCCGCTAATCCCTACGTCGACAACAGAGCCTATTTTATTGCTCCATTAGTGGCTATGGCGGTAACCTTCTTCTTGGGTCGAGGTGTGAAAGTAAAAGCCTTGAGACTAAAGTGGCAGAAAAACCACAAGTGACCTAAACCAGCACATAGGCTTGCATATGCGTAATTAGGTCATGCTGCTGAACGCGAGTCTAGATTCCTGACCACAAGTTACTTTCACTCGCGATGAACGAGCCAGACCACCGAGCTTTGGACAGCATTAGTATTTCCTCTTTGAGACCGCGCGTAGGACAACTTCTAAGCCTAGCTTTTCTGTTCGAAATTTCAGTGCTCTCGTTGGGATTGGAGTATGTCACACAGCTGTGAACAATGAAGCGATAAGTTGCGCAGAAAGTGGTCGTCATCGTTTTATGCCCATTGCCGTTTGAAACCGGTTGCCACATATGCCAGGCCGTCATGCGCTGCGTTTGCGATTCCCCAACGAGAGAGTAATAGCGGTTGTATTTGCGCTTCTTGCCGTAGCAGCCAGTTTTTCCGTATATTTGGGGGTTGTGGAGAACGTCACAACTGGACGACCATAGAAGACAGACCAATCAGATAGAACAGGCTTTTCAAGGGCGACACTCGGAATGGGTACTCCTAAAGAGCGGTCTCCTCAACCAATACGATGCGGATGTCATTCTTTCTCAGACTGCAAACGTGTCTATTGGCCTTGTGGGATTCACAGTAGCACCAGGTGGGGTAGGACCTGGAGACCGCCTGGTGAGAGACTCTGTACAGAGAATCAATTTCACAAGGAGACCGGGAGCTAACTTCATGTTTGGACCTATGAGCTAACTTATTGAGATCCACTCCGTAAGATTCGCAGTCCCATACATTGCGGCTTTTTCCACAGTTCTTCAAGTTTCAACCGTGAACGTTAACATCACTACCCCGAACAAAAGTCTGCGAATTGGTAGTTTTACAGTACCTAATGCTACTTTGATAGACATCGAGCCGCTCTCACTCAACATTACAGGCCTTCAGCTTCAGCAAAGTGAGAGCGGCCGTGTCGATGTGGTCTCAGACCCCATTCACCACTCTATTTTTCAATAGTGATTCCTTTGTCTGGCTCAGCATGACGGAAGCTGCTATTCCCAAGCCAATGCTCCCACTGATTCCCGTTGAACCGACCCCCCAGAACATTGGGCTGGAAACTTCAGCCCCCTGCGACAGACCCATGGACATTCTTTGAATCAAAGCTCGATGCGGTCATTCCACTTCTCATAACCGTAGGGTTTGGAGTACTCTTCGGTATCCTGTCTTCCCGCCGGAACGGAAAAGGCAAGATTGGGGGAAAGATTCTTTACAAGTCTCATTACTGAACTCGGACATAAGTCAGGATTTCGGATAATTCCTTTCCGAGGTACGCTAGCTCATAGGGAGTCTATCAATTAATTCCCAACTCTTCACCAGGCACAATCGTTGTGAGGTAACTCCCCCGGATTCGGCCCTCCAGGCTCGCGACATGGGGAAGGCCTGGGGCGGGAGCGTGAAGAAGTTTTACGGATCATTTTCGCGGAGAGCTGGCAATCCCAAGCTGTTCCGCATCGCAGAACTGGAATAAATGCCGACTGAAAGATAGAAAGCCAAGATACTGGCTTCGAACCAGCTTCTTACGAGACCTATGTCAGTGAAGAATGATATAGGTCGAATGATGTCAGACACCCGAACCCGAATCTTCTTGCCACCGGCAACAACGACTGTAACATACTCGGGGGCCTCTTCAACGACGGTTCCGGTCGCTTCTCGAACGACTCGGTGTGGAGTGCTCCGTTCTCCCGAGAGAAGACGGTTCAACACGATTCCGGTTTCTCCGAGACCGTAACCGATGCCGTGGGTCGGTGCCGTGAATGGGTCGTTCGGGCGGCTTATTCGAATGCGTTTGCTTCGGTAGGTAATTGTCTCCTTTTGTCCTACGGTCAAAGTATCTCTCTCAACTCGGGTAAGGCGGCTCTGACCTTCTCCAACTCGGATAGTTGGTTAGGTCGGTTGTAGTGCTTTGAGAAGACCGACGTTGGGACCCGTCCTTGTAAGAGGTCAACGAGTTCCACGTCCACTTGCCGTCTCATAAAAGTAGCGAAGATTTTCCTACAATAAGCCATGTTGAAGGGTAGTTTCCGCCTTCGAAATTCGGAACGAACCCCTTGGTAATCCAGAGGACGGCAACCCTTCGCAATCTCAAGCGTATCGGCGTCAACAACCGAGATGAACGCCTTCTTCGTGTTTCGAATGTATTCGGATGGGAACCGGAAGTGCTCAAGCAAACCAAGGTTTGCGTTGTAATATCCGGGTGTGTTGTTCCGAAGCATGTTTACCGACATCACGGCTTCCGAGGGTCGTAGTCCCGTGACTATGTTGAACCGGAAGAAGTTGCCGTAATCTTCGGGGACCGCTTCTAAGGACGCTTTCAACTCTGAAACCATTTCATCGAGCCGGTTTGAGCAGAGCAACCCCACAAGGTCCCCAAGGTCATTCCGCCCCGACCACTTGAGATTGAACCGTGAGACAATGTCCCGCCACTGCTCCTTTGCCCCGGAGAAGTTCGCAAGTGCCGCCAATGCACCCATTGCGTGTCTTCGTTTACAATCGGACAACCCGAGCAACGGGGAAGCGTTACCCGAGGTCAACACCTCGGAGAAGTGCCGTGCGTATCGGCGGTAGTCCTTTTGCGTGTTCGGAGCAAACGATTGGGTCACGTATTCATCGAATTTTTGCCAATCGATAGGCTGGTAGTCGAGCCAGGGAGCCGAGCCATTGCCGAAGGCAAGGCGAGTCTCATGTGCGGAGCCGCAAATCGTGGGTTCGAATCCCACCCAGCCCGCCATGCTAGCGGTGGATTTCGGGCAGTCCGGGAGGTGAGGGGCTTCGCCCTCTTTGTCCCGCCGAGCTAAGTCTTCTTCTTCGTCGGTGTCAGCGTAGGCTTCCGCATCGGAATCTCGTGCTTCAGTTAGTGAAGCACTGTCGATGTCACCCGAATGAGAGCCGTTCAGGAACGCTAGAATTTATTCGAATAGGCATCGCATCTTAATTCCTAGCAGCTCTCTGGAGAACTGGTCCCGGCTTGACTCGGTCCGTATTGGTTGTTGGTCTCCTTGGTGGTTCTCTTTTTCTCTTAGCCGGGTTCTTGTCGCTTCTTCCGTGGGCGGTGAGCGGTTCTATCGCGGGTGTCTTGCTTGGGAGCTGGTTTGGGGGTGAGATAAAGAAGCGTCTTGACAGGGTGAACGAGGAGGGGAAGGAGACGAGGGTGGTGAGGTTCAGGAAGAAGGCCATGCTTGAGGATAATGTGTCGGAGATGAGGACGGAGGGTTGGGAGCCGAGATGGGAATCGTACCGCGAGACCCAAACAGGGCTTCTTGTTCGCCGGATCGTATACTCAGTTGTAATGGAGAGGAAACAACGAAAACTAGAGCGCAGAGGGTTCAAGCAAATCACGAAATTCCTATTCCCAGGCAAATACTATTCCCAGGCAAATAGCACTCTCGGCGACCCGAACTCCACTCTGCCGCAATGAGTTTGCGGGGAACATCGAGGATTTCTTGGTCGGCGGCGCTATTGAATCCGAAGTAGTGTACGGCGAGCTCGTCAAAGTCAGATGGTTAGCTCCACTTGACGTCGATGTTGTGAGATGCTGGAGCACCCTGCTGCCATTTCGACTCGGCACCTTTGGCCCAGTCATCAGCCGTCACGAAGAGCTCAACCCTGCCGATCTAGCGCGGATGCTTAGCCTAGGAGGTTACGTTGTCACCCAACAGGTCGGAGACAATTGGAGAGAGTTGAAACGGTTCTTTCCGAGAGCACCAGATTCTAGTCGACTCTACTAAGATTACGTCGACGGTTTCAAGACTCTCCAATTGCCGAGCGACATATGGTAGAACCTGGCCCGACAAGGGAGCATAGCCGCACTTTCAGATCTCAAAATATCCCC
>WNGL01001514.1_pt1 | contig 28479 bp, 28 predicted proteins | sample 5400591 | NCBI WGS metagenome assembly WNGL01 (sample SAMN13153377, study PRJNA577476) | soil metagenome | isolation source: 80 cm soil or saprolite under Garry oak tree replicate 1 | place: USA:California | collected 2016-06-15 | reverse complement strand
TCGATCTCGGCGGCCGCCTCGCGCGCCTGCGCCCCGGCGACGCGCGGAGGCGTGTCTCTCCATTGACGCATCGCCGCGGCGTTGGTGAGATCGGTCACCTCGTCGGTCGCGAAGATCGGCGGCTTTCCCTCGCGCAGATGCTTTTCGAGGCGCGCCACCGCGAGACGATCCCAGAACGCGAGATGAGCGAGCAACCCCGCTGCGGTCCAGCCACCGTCTACCACGACGTCGCGCTCGCCCACCCTCGCGATCAAGCCTTCGAGACGCTCGCGCGCGGCGCGGTTGCGCGCGTTATGGTCCTTTGTCATTTGCGGAGCGAATCGCGGAAGGACTTGTCGGTCGCGACCTTGAGCGCCGTCGCAGCGAGCACATCTATGACCACGAACGCGCTCTCGTGCGCGTAGTCGCTCACCGACGCTTCGCGCATCTTGTGCGAGTGCCCGGGAATCTCCTGCGCGCTGACCGGGAAGCCAATGTAATCAGTCGGCACCTTTTGGGAGACGTTCCCGATGTCTCCGGACGCGGTCACCAGATGCCCGCGCGAGGGCAACTTGCCGCGGCGAACGAGCTCCTGCGCGAGCGCATCGCCGAGGAGTTGATTTGCCTCGACCGGCAGGTATGCACGCATCTCGTCCTCGATCTTGACCTTCGTGCCCGTCTGGAGCGCGGCGCCCCTCGCCATGTCCTCGAACATCGCGACCATTTCCCCAAGGGCGCCCATGTCTGCGGCGCGGATGCCGAAGTCGCCCACCGCTCGCGACGGGATGATGTTCGAGGCCACGCCGCCCTCGCGGATGATCCCGTGCACGCGTGCCGTCGACGGAAGGTGCTGCCGCCAACCGTCGACCGCCACAAACAGCGCGATGAGCGCGGTGAGCGCGTTGCGTCCCTTTTCCGGCGAGACCGCGGCGTGCGACGCGAGGCCCTCATAGATCACGCGCTTCACCATGATCCCGAGGAGCTTCTCGCTCACGCTCCAATTGCCTCCGGCCCCCGGGTGCGAGAAGAGCGCGGCCACCGTGTCCTTGAAGACGCCCTTGTCGAGCAGGTCGATCTTTCCGCCACCCTTCTCCTCTGCCGGCGTGCCCACGAGCTCGATCCCGACTTGGAGATCTTTCGCCTTCGCCGCGGCGGAGAGGAACGCTCCGACGATCGTCATCGAGATCAGGTTGTGGCCGCAGCCGTGCCCGACGTCCGGCAGCGCGTCGTACTCGGCGAGGAGCGCGATCGCTGGCCCCGGCGGGCCGACGCGCGAGCGGAACGCCGTCGCAAGTCCGCCGAGATTGCGCTCCACGATGTGGCCATGTTTCTCGAGGAGCGCGGTGATGCGACCGACGGCGCGATACTCCTCGTAGGCGAGCTCGGGATCGGCATTGATCTCGCGCGAGAGCTTGATCAGGTCGTCGCGGAAGCCGTCCTTCACTTCGTGATCCGCTCGCGGAGGGCCTTGTCCGTCGCGAGATGGACCGCGGCTGCACCGAGCGCCTCGGCCGTGATCATCGCGTTGCGGTGCGCTAGATCGCTCGCGCTCGCATCGCGCATCTCGACCGAGTGCCCCGGTACGGGCTTCTCGCTCACCGGGAAACGCACCCAGTCCGTCGGCACCCTTGTCGAGACGTTGCCGAGGTCGGTCGATGCGGTGACGAGAACGCCGCGCACCGGCGTCACGCCGAGGCGCTCGAGCTCGGCCGCGATGACGTCGCCCAGCGCCAGATTCGCCTTCACCGGCTCGTAGTACGGGAGATATTCCGCGATCTCGACCTTCGTGCCGGTGAGGAGCGCGGCGCCCGTCGCGATGTCGCCGAACCGCTCGACCATGCCATCGAGCGTCTCGCGTTCCCTCGCGCGGAGTCCAAAGATCGCCTCCGCCCGCGATGGCACCACGTTCATCGCCTTTCCGCCGTCGTTGATGAAGCCATGCACGCGGGAGTCGGCCTGGAGCTGCTGGCGCCACCCGTCGATCCCAACGAAGAAACGGATGACCGCGTTCAGCGCGTTGCGCCCTTTTTCGGGCGCGGACCCCGCGTGCGAGGCGACGCCGGTGAAGGTCACGCGCTTTCCGACGACGCCGAGGCCGGTACCGCTGACGACCCAATCCCCGTGTCCCGAGGGATGCGACGAGAACGCCGCGAGGGTCCGGTCAAAAATGCCGTTGCGTAACAGGTCGATCTTGCCGCCGCCGTTCTCTTCAGCCGGCGTTCCGATCAGCTCGACGCCCACCTCGAGACGCGCGGCGTTCGCCGCGGCGACGAGGTAGGCACCGACGTTGCTGATCGCTATCAGGTTGTGACCACAGCCGTGCCCGACGTCGGGAAGCGCGTCGTACTCGGCGAGGAGTGCGATCGCCGGACCATCCTTCGGACCGACCCGGGTGCGAAACGCCGTTTCGAGACCGCCGCTGCCGCGCTCGACCCGGTGACCGTGGCGCTCGAGAAATGCGCTTATCGCCCCGAGCGCGTGACGCTCCTGATAGGCGAGCTCGGGGTGGGCGTGGATGTCGCGCGAGAGCCCGACGAGGTCGGCCGTCTGGGGCGTGGTCAGAGTCGGCATGTCGCTGTATACTGGCTCCTACAACCTTTCCCCTTCTCACCAGCCGGATGCGCGCGCACCTGAATGCGCCCACCGGACCCACGAAGCCAAAGACCTGGGCGACAAGGCCGCAGGCAAGCTAAGGAGCGAACACACCACTTGGACAACCCAGAACTCACACCAGAACAGACCCCCACAAGCAAAGAAACCCCCGTTGCCAGCACATCGAACAGTCCGGCCACCAACGGCCCCGCGACTAACGGCGGGAACGGCGGCACCGCCACCGCCACAGCCACCCGCCGCGAGGCGCCCCCCGCGGCGGCGACTCGCAAGTACTACACGATCACCGAGCTCAACGACAAGAAGCAGAAAGACCTCGCGGACATCGCGAAGGAATTCAACGTCGAAGGCGCCGCCGGACTCGGCCAGCAGGACCTGATCACGCGCATCCTGCAGGCGCAGACCGAGGCGCAGGGCAACATCTTCGCCCAGGGCATCCTCGAGATCGTCGAAGACGGTTTCGGTTTCCTCCGGCGCCGCTCGCTCCTCCCTTCACCGGAGGATGTGTACGTCGGCTCGAGCCAGGTCCGCCGCCTCGGTCTTCGGACCGGCGACTTCGTGACCGGCCAGACACGGCCGCCGAAGGACAGCGAGAAGTACTTCAGCCTTCTGCGGGTCGAAGCCGTGAACGGCATCGACCCCGAGCAGGCCAAGCGCAGGCCGGTGTTCGAGAACCTCGTGCCGGTCTTCCCCGATGAGATGTTCGACCTCGAGACCGACAGCACGAACCTCAGCCAGCGCCTCATCAACCTGGTAAACCCCCTCGGTTACGGCCAGCGCGCGCTCATCGTGTCGCCGCCCAAGGCAGGCAAGACGCAGCTCCTGAAGGACATCGCGAACGGCATCTCCGGGAACCATTCCGACGTCCACATCATGGTCGTGCTCGTCGGCGAGCGGCCCGAGGAAGTCACCGACATCCGCCGCTCAATCAAGGGCGAGGTGTTCTCGTCCACCTTCGACGAGCCCACCGAGAACCACACCCGCGTGGCCGAGCTCGCGCTCGAGCGCGCGAAGCGTCTCGTCGAGACCGGCCGCGACGTGGTCATCCTTCTCGACTCCATCACCCGCCTCGCACGCGCGTACAACCTCGCGGTCCCGCCGTCCGGCCGGACGCTCTCCGGTGGAATGGACCCCGTCGCGCTCTACCCGCCGAAGCGTTTCTTCGGCGCGGCGCGAAACATCGAAGGCGGTGGCTCGCTCTCGATCTTCGCGACGTGCCTCGTCGACACCGGCTCCCGCATGGACGACGTGATCTACGAAGAGTTCAAAGGGACCGGAAACTCCGAGATGATCCTTGACCGCAAGCTCCAGGAGCGCCGCACGTTCCCCGCGATCAACATCCCCGCTTCAGGCACACGCCGCGAGGAGATGCTCCTCGCGCCCGAGGTCATGCGTCAGGTCATCCTGCTGCGAAAGATGCTCTCGGCCGTCGGTCAGATCGAAGGCACGGAGCTCCTCCTGCAGCGACTCGGCAAGACCAAGACGAACAAGGAGTTCCTGGCCGCCATCGCGAAGTCGATGGAGGAGAAATAACAAGCGAAGCGAGTTAGGGACGACAGCACCCAGGTCCGAAACACCGCGTTCCTTCTCTGGATCTTCGCGTTCCTCGTCTGTCTGGCGATCCTCGGCTTTATCGGATTCGGCTACGTCGGCCACGCGCTTGACGCCCTTCCGAAGCTCGGCTGAGCTTGCGGTTTACGTGACCGATTCGTCCTCCAGCCAGGGTAGCGAGCGAACTTACCGGGAGCGACGACGTACGAAAAGTCATCGACCTCCTCGCTTTCGCCGGGGGCGACGACGTGGAGCGCGTCCCGGCCTGACTTTCGCCCGCGGCACACGGACTGCCGCACACTCGCGGCATATGGACCGCATCCGTCTCGACATGCATATGCACACCGAATACTCGCGCGATAGCCGCGTCGCCCTCGCCGACTTCGCGGAGCTCGCGCGCAAGGCGCAGCTCGGTGCGGTGTGCATCACCGATCACGACACCATCGAGGGCGGCCTCCGCCTCCGCGAGATGGAGACCGGCCTTCAGGTGATCGTCGGCGAGGAGATCACGACCGCCGACGGCGAGCTCGTGGGTCTCTACCTGAGGGAGAAAGTGCCGCCGGGGCTCACCGCCGACCGTAGCGTCGATCTCATTCACGAGCAGGGCGGGCTCGCGTACGTCCCGCATCCGTTCAGCCGGAACCGCCGCCGCCACCTGCGCCGGGCCGCGCTCGAGCGCGTGGCGCCGAAGCTGGACATCGTCGAGGTGTTCAATGCTCGCGAGGTCGCGTCGTCGAGCAACGTGCGCGCACTCGCATTCGCACGCGCCCACGATCTCCCGGGAGGGGTCGGAAGCGACTCGCATCGCCCGATCGAGATCGGCCGCGCTTACGTGGACGTCGCGCCCTTCGTGACTCCGCAGGAGCTCCTGATCGCGCTGCGCGAGGGCAAGGTGACCGGAACCCTCTCAGGCATCACCATCCACATGCGCACGTGGGTCGACATCGGCCGCAAGTTCATGCGAACACGCGTAGCGCGCCTTCGCAACAGCGCACGGTGACCGGGAGGCGCCCCGCGATCTGACCGTCGGCGTGGACCGGAACGGCCTCCGACGACGCGATCTCGATGACCTTCCCTCGCAGCAACCGGGGCGGCTTGCCCGGACGGCCCGTGTGCCAGATCCTCGCCATCCATCCCAACAGCTGGAGTCTTCCCTTGCGCGGGAAGATCGCCACGTCGAGCAACCCGTCGGTCATGTCGGCGTTTGGCACGATCGGCAGCGCCCAGCCGTAATACGGACTGTTCACGACCAGGATCTGCAGAACGCGGTGGCTCTCGGTCTTCCCGTCGACGGTGATCTCCACGCGATGCGACCTTGCCGTCGCCCAGCGCACGATCCGCCGGAACGCGGGACCCCAGCGTCCGCGTTCTGCCAGACGCGCCGCGCCGAACGCGTCGGCGTCGAGACCGATTCCGCACGTCTCGAAGAACACCTTTCCCGCGACCTCGCCCACGTCCGAGCGCTTGACCTTCCGTTCCGCGATGACGCGCGCCGCGTCGATCGGCTTGAGCGGGATTCCGAGACCGTTCGCGATGTTCATGTAGCTACCGAACGGGAGGATCCCGACGGTCACAGCCGTCTCGAGCAGGGCGATCGCGGCTGGCGCGACCGTGCCGTCGCCGCCCGCGACGAGCACGACGCGGAAGCCTTCGGCCAGCGCGGCCTTCGCGAGGTCGGCGGAGGTCGGACCGTCCGTCCCGGTCTCGCGCCGATCGATCTCGAAGCCGGCGGCACCCAGGAGGCGCACGCACTCCGCGAGGTCGCCTTCCTCGGCCTGCCGCATGCCGGCCGCTGGATTGACGATCAGAAGCGCGCGCTCCGTGACGCCCATCTCGCAAGCTTCAGTGGCACGTCGCGGGCCACCTCAAGTTCAGGTCGCTTTTTGTGTCACCACCATCGGAGGAATCCACGGTTCGCCCGACCGCCACCGGACTCGCCACGGCGTTCTTCCGTCTGTATCTGCTCGAGAGCCTCGCCGCCGGCCAGGCTCGCCCTGCCGCGCTGCTCGCCGCGATCGCGGCGGAGCGGCTGCCTTTCGCGGCAGGTGCGTTCGGTCGCGCCCTGCAGTCGCTGGTCGAAGGCGGATACCTCGCGCCAGGCGCCGCCGCGACCGTCTGTCTCACCTCGCTCGGCGCGGCCGAGCGGATGACCGAGCGCGAGCGATGGTCGGTGATGTTGCCGACGCTCGTCCGTCTCTTGGGAGACGCCGAGCCCCGTCCGTTTCCGGTGGTCGGACAGGCGCCACCGCCCCGCGAGCGCCCGGTGGCTGAGGCATACCTCGATCGGGTCCTCGTGGCTTCGGTCCGCGAACGGATCGCCGCGGCGCGCGACGGTGGACCGGCCTTCGCGGTCGTCCTGGCGCAGATCGACGTCGATGCGGTCGGCGAGGCGACGCGCCGCGCGATGGTCCACCGAGCGATCCGCGCGACCCTCGGCGCGACCGCGACGCTGTTCGGGGGTGACGTGAGCGCCTATCGCTACGGCGATTCGGGTGTCGCCGCGGTGGCGCCGGACGGACGCGACGGTGCGCGCGCGGAGCGACTGTGCATGCTCGTGCGCGCCCGGCTTGACGAGCTCATGCGCACGATGACATCGACCGTGCGCGCATTTGGAAGCGCTCGTTGGAATGTTCGCGCCGGCGCCGCCGCGTGGAGCGAGGAGATCGGGACAACGACGCTCTTGCTCCGACGCGCGGAGCAGGCTCTGTCGCTGGACGGTGAGCGGCGCGATGCCGCCTGAAACGTCGAGGTACGATACCTAGGCATTCATGCCAGCAAAGCGTCAAGAACGTACAGATACGTCGGTTCGGGTCGGTGAGGCGGCCGAGCTCCTCGGTATCTCGGTCGACACGCTTCGTCGTTGGACTGCATCCGGCCGCCTGCGCGTGAGGCGATCCGCGGGCGGCCAGCGTCTCGTCGCCCTCGCGGACCTGCGCCGGCTGCAGGAGGATCGGCGCAAGCGCGAGCGGCCGCTGGTCGCACAATCCGCGCGGAACCGATTCCCCGGCGTCGTGACGCGTGTAGAGAAGGATCGCGTGGCCGCCGTGGTCGAGGTGCAGGCGGGACCGCACCGACTCGTGAGCCTGATGACAGCCGAGGCCGCGACCGAGCTCGCGCTCGCGCCTGGTAGCGCCGTGGTGTGCGTGGTCAAGGCTACGAACGTCGTGGTCGAGATCGCGCGGCGCGGCCGCGGGTCGATGTGAGGCTCCGCGCTGGCTGCGCGCTTGCCCTCACGGCGGCGCTCGTCGCTGGTGCCTGTTCCAGCAGCTCGACCGGCGTCGATGCGCCGGTCGCGGGCGACGTGACGGTATTCGCGGGCTCCTCGCTCGCCGACGCATTCGGAAGGATCGGGGACGAGGTGAAGAAAACGAACCCCAACGCGCGTTTCACCTTCAACTTCGGCTCCTCGTCGACCCTCGCGACGCAGATCACGAATGGCGCGCCCGCGGATGTGTTTGCCTCCGCCGATGAGGCGAACATGCAGAAGATCGTCGATGCGGACCTGACCGACGGGACGCCGACCGAGTTCGCATCCAATCGGCTCGAGATCGCGGTGGCCGCGGGCAACCCGAAGAAGATCGCCGGCCTCACGGATCTCGCGCGGCCCGACGTCGTGCTCGTCCTCGCGGCGCCGACGGTGCCGGCGGGGAAGTACGCCCTTGATGCGCTGAGCAAAGCCGGCGTGACGGCGAAGCCGGTGAGCCAGGAAGTCGACGCACGCGCTGTATTGAACAAAGTGAGCCTCGGTGAAGCCGACGCGGGCATTGTCTACGTGACCGACGTAAAGTCCGCGGCGGGTCGCGTGACCGGCGTCGTCATACCGGAGCAGCACCAGGTCGTGGCGCGGTACCCGGTCGCCGTGGTGAAGGACTCGAAGAACGCGCGGCTCGCGCATCGGTTCATCGAGTACCTCGTCTCGCCCGCGGGTCAAGCGATCCTCGCGGAGTTCGGATTCTCGAAGCCGTGAGATCCGAGCGACCGCCCGTCGTACTCGCCGCGCTCGCGACCGTCGGCGTCGCCTTCTTCCTGCTGCCGCTCGTCGGGCTGCTGTACCGCGCGCCGTGGCAGACCGCGCTGAGCGACCTGACCGCGCCCGAGGCGCTTACCGCGCTCCGGCTCTCGTTCGTCGTCTCGCTCGCGGCGACCGCGGTCGCGCTGCTGCTCGGCGTCCCACTGGCGTGGATCTATGCGCGCGTTCCGTTCCGCGGGCGCGACCTAGTTCGCGCTCTGACGACGCTGCCGATGATCCTGCCTCCCGTCGTAGGCGGGGTCGCCCTCCTCTTCGCCTTCGGACGCCGCGGCGTTTTCGGTCAGGTGCTCGACACGATGTTCGGGATCCGCCTCCCGTTCACGACCGCCGGCGCGATCCTCGCGGCGACGTTCGTCGCGATGCCATTCCTCGTCCTGACAGTAGAGGCGGGACTCCGATCGATGGACCGCCGCTACGAGGACGCCGCGCGAACGCTCGGCGCGGGACGATGGGTCGTGTTCCGGCGCGTGACCCTGCCGCTCATCGCGCCGTCGGTCTTCGCCGGCGCCGTGCTCTGCTGGGCGCGCGCCCTCGGAGAATTCGGGGCGACGATCACATTCGCAGGTAATCTGCCGGGAACGACCCAGACGCTTCCACTCGCGGTGTACATCGCCCTCGAGACGCGGCCCGAAGTCGCGATCATGTTGAGTCTCGTCCTGCTCGCCGTCTCGCTCGCGATCCTGGTCGCGATGCGCGATCGGTATCTGCGCACGTTCTGATGCTCACGGCTCACGTCACGGTCCGGCTCGGAACCCTCGATCTCGACGTCGCGATCGAGGCCGCGCCCGGAGAGATCGTCGCGGTGCTTGGGCCGAACGGCGCCGGTAAGTCCACGTTCCTGCGCGCCGTCGCTGGACTCGTTCCGCTGGAGCGAGGACGGGTGGAGCTCGACGAGGTCGTCCTCGAAGACGTAGCGCAGCGCATCCAGCTCCCTCCGGAGCGCCGCCCGATCGGCGTGGTCTTTCAGGACTACTTGTTGTTCCCGCACTTGTCGGCGCTCGAGAACGTCGCGTTCGGTCTACGCGCGCGCGGCGTCGCGGCGCGCGAGGCTCGCGACCGAGCTCGATCCTGGCTCGATCGGCTAGGGGTCGGCGAGTACGCCGACGTGAGGCCGCGCGCGCTCTCGGGCGGGCAGGCGCAGCGCGTGGCCCTCGCGCGCGCACTCGCGATCGACCCGCGCCTCCTGCTTCTCGACGAGCCGCTCTCCGCCCTCGACGCGTCCGCGCGCGGCGCGGTCAGGCGCGACCTCAAGCGACATCTCGCGTCGTTCGCTGGCATCCGCATCGTCATCACGCACGATCCACTTGAAGCGGTCGCGCTCGCCGATCGCCTGGTGATCCTCGAACGCGGACGGGTCGTGCAGACCGGCTCGCCTGCGGACGTCACGCAGCGGCCGCGGTCGCGCTATGTCGCGGATCTCGTGGGCGTGAACCTCCTGCGCGGCACCGCGGCCGCGGGACAGGTCGCGTTGCCCAGCGGCGCGTCGCTTCAGTCGGCGGACGGCGTCGACGGCGAGGTCTTCGCGGTGATCCATCCGCGAGCCGTCGCGCTGCACCGCACGCGGCCGGAGGGCTCGCCGCGAAACGTGTGGCGCGGTCGCGCCTCGGCGCTCGACTTTCAGGGCGACCGAGTCCGGGTGGGCGTCGAAGGCGAGATGCCGATCATCGCCGAGGTCACGCCGGCAGCGGTGAGGGAGCTCGATCTCGTCGACGGCCGCGAGGTCTGGGTGAGCGTGAAGGCGACCGAGATCACCGTCTACCCGGCCTAAACTCGCGCCATGCCGATCAGCGCGACCTCGGCGAGGCCGGCGCAGAAGCTCATGAGCGCCGACGACGCGCTCGCGCGCATCCTCGCGGGCGTGCCGGCGCTTCCCGAGGTGGAGGTGCCCCTACTCGACGCGCTCGGCCTCGTGCTCGCCGAGGACGTCGCGGCGGATCGTGACGTGCCGCCGTTCCGCAATTCCGCGATGGACGGCTACGCCGTGCGCGGTGACGACGTCGCGTCGGCTCCGGTCGAGCTGCGGGTCGTCGGCGAGGTCGCCGCCGGAGGTTTTCCCGATCGAGCCGTCGGGTCCGGCGAGGCGATGCGGATCATGACCGGCGCGCCGATGCCCGAGGGCGCCGACACCGTCGTCCGCGTCGAGGACACCGACAACGCGAGCGATGTCGTGACGATCGCGGCAGCCACCCCGAAGGGCACCTCGATCCGTCAGGCCGGCGAAGATTTGAAGGCAGGCGAGGTCATCCTGGCGAAAGGCACGGTGCTTCGCGCCGCCGAGATCGGTCTTCTCGCATCGGACGGCCGTGCTCGCATACGGGTGCGGAAGCGTCCCAGGGTCGCGGTGTTCTCGACAGGGGACGAGATCGTCGACCTCGATGCGCCGCTCGGGCGCGGGCAGATCCGCGACTCAAACCGCTACACGCTCGCGTCGGCGATCCGCGCGGCGGGCGCAGAGCCGTGGGTCCGAGGCATCGTGCGCGACTCGCCTGATGCGCTGCGCGCGGCCTTCCGCGAGGTCGTCGCGGCCGACGCGATCGTGACGAGCGGCGGCGTGTCGGTCGGCGACCACGACTTCATGAAGCCCGTGCTCTCCGAGCTCGGGACGATCGACTTCTGGGCCATTGCCATCCGGCCGGGCCGCCCCCTCGCCTTCGGCGAGCTCAACGACGGGGACCGCCGCGTTCCGATCTTCGGGCTCCCTGGTAACACCGTGTCCGCGCTCGTGACCTTCGAGATCTTCGTACGTCCGGCGCTTCTTCGGATGCAGGGACGCGCGAACGTCTCGCGGCCGCGCGCGAAGGCGCGCCTCGCCGAGCCGGTCGACAAGATCGGAACACTGCGCTTCTTCGCACGAGGGATCCACGATCCCGACGCCGGCACCGTCCGGCTCACCGGACCGCAGGGCTCCGGGATCCTGCGATCGATGTCGCTCGCGAATTGCCTGATCGATCTGCCGGTCGGGCCGTCACGGATCGAGAAGGGCGAGCTCGTCGACGTGATCCTGACCGAACAGCCGCCCGCATGAGTCCAGCGCGCAAGAAGCTCACGCATATCGACGGCAAAGGTGCCGCACGCATGGTCGACGTCGGCGCGAAGGCCGTGACCGAGCGGCGCGCGGTCGCCCGCGGCATGCTGCGCGTCTCGCCGTCGACGATCGAGCTCGTGCGCGACGGCGCGACACCGAAGGGCGACGTGCTCGCCGCGGCGCGCCTTGCCGGCATCATGGCGGCGAAGCGCACGAGCGACCTCATCCCGCTCGCGCATCCCCTGCCGCTCACGCACGCCTCGGTCGATCTCGTCCTCGGTGCGGAGGGCATCGAGATCGAAGCGACGGTCGCCACGAGCGCGCGGACCGGCGTCGAGATGGAGGCCCTGACCGCGGTCTCGGTCGCCGGGCTCACGCTCTACGACATGCTCAAGTCCGTCGAGCGTGGCGCGACGCTCACGGACGTTCGCCTCGTCGAGAAGACCGGTGGGAAGTCAGGGACGTACCGCCGCTCGTGAACGTGAGGGCGGGCGTGATCACGGTGAGCACCAGGGGTGCGGCCGGCTCGCGTATCGATGAAAGCGGCCCGGCGCTGCGGGATGGTCTCATCGCGGCTGGCGCGGAAGTGGTCCACGAATCTCTCGTCCCCGACGACGTCGACCGCGTCGCCACGGCGATCCTGGGCGCGGTCCGCGCGGGCGCCAACGTGGTCCTCACGACCGGAGGCACCGGGCTGTCGCCGAACGATGTGACGCCCGAGGCGACACGGCGGGTGATCGATCGCGAGGTCCCCGGAATCGCTGAGGCGCTTCGTGCCAGGTCGCTCGAGCAGACCCCGCACGGGATGCTTTCGCGTGGCGTCGCGGGCGCGGTCGGATCCGCACTCGTGGTGAACCTCCCCGGCTCGCCACGCGCTGTCCGCGAATCGCTCGACGTCCTCCTGCCCGTGCTCCCCCACGCCGTCGAGCTCCTCGCGGGGCAGAGCGGCGAGCAATCTCATCGGACGCCGGGGGGTACGAGGGGGGCGAAGCCCCCTTCGACCGCATGAACCTCTCGATCGCGCCCGAGGTCGCGAAGGCGCTTGCCGCCAACGAACCGGTCGTCGCGCTCGAATCGACGGTCATCGCGCATGGTCTGCCGCGCCCCCGGAACCTGGTGACCGCGAAGGCGCTCGAAGCCGAGATCCGCGCGCTAGGCGTGGTGCCCGCCACGATCGCGCTGCATGACGGTGTCGCCGTCGTCGGGGCCGGAGACGTGCTCCTCGAGCGACTGGCGAACGAGAACGGCGTCGCCAAAGTGTCGATCCGCGATATCGCGGCCGTCCTCGCGGCGCGTTCCCTCGGCGGCACGACCGTGGCAGCGACCGTCGAGATCGCCGCGGCCGCGGGCATCCAGGTCGTGTCGACGGGCGGCATCGGCGGCGTGCATCGCGGCGCCGAGCGAAGCTTCGACGAATCCGCTGACCTCGAAGCGATCGCCAGGCATCCCGTCGTGGTCGTGAGCGCCGGCGCGAAGTTCGTGCTCGATCTCGCGCTCACCCTCGAGCGTCTGGAGACGCTCGGCGTGCCCGTCCTCGGCTACGGAACGGACGAGTTCCCGGCGTTCTACGTGCGCTCGAGCGGTCTCCGTCTTCAGTACCGCGTGAACGACGCGCTCGGCGCGGCGCGCATCGCCAGGGAGCAGCTCGCGCGAGGCGCGGGGATGCTCCTCTGCGTTCCCGTGTCTGCCGAAGCGGCGCTGGCACGGGAGGAGGTCGAGGGGCAGGTCCGTAAAGCGATCACCGCATCGGAACGCGACGGCATCCGCGGCGCGGACCTCACGCCGTACCTCTTGCGCGCCCTTGGCGAGGCGACCAACTACCGCGCGCTCGACGCGAACATCGCGCTCTTGCGCGCGAACGCCCAGGTCGCTGCGCAGCTCGCGCTCACTCTCTGCGCGTAGGCCGCGACGCCGCTAGATTCGTCGCGGCCATGCGCACGCTCACCGTCCCGCCCTCGCAGGACGAGGTCGCCCAGGCGGCCGACGAGATCTCCGGCGGCGCGCTCGCCCGAGTGCGCGTCGAGCCGTGGCTGCGCGGACGATCGCACCACGCGTACCTGCTCACGACGCCGGTCGGCGAGCAATTCCTGTTCAAGGTCCATCGCCGTCCCCACCCCGGCAGGATGCGTCGCTTTCTGCATCTCGCGGAGCTTCTCCAGGCGAAGCGCGTGCCGCACCCGGCGGTGCGCTGGTACGACGTCGACAAACGCACGCTCGAGGTTCCGTATTACATCCAGGACTTCATCTCGGGCGAGGACGCGGCGCGCTCGCTCAGCTCGCTGTCGTTCACCGACCAGCACCGCGTGGGCGAAGAGCTTGGAACTGGGCTTCGCATCATGCACCGAGTCGAGTACATCGACACGCCGATGCCGTGGTCGACCGAGCTCGACGACCGACTGCGGACGCGCGCCGCGGAGTGCCGCTTCCTCGACGCGCTCGATCAGGAATCGCACGCGACGGTGATCAAACACTACGAAGAGAGGCGCGACGCTCTCGACGGTGTCGAGCGCCGCCTCACCCACGACGACCTTAACCTCGCGAACCTCCTACTGCAGCGGCGATCCGACGGTTGGCACTTCGTCGCGTTCCTCGACTTCGAGCGCGCGCGGGGTCGCGATCCGCTGCTCGACCTCGTGCGGATCGAGAGCTGGACCCTGCCCGCCTGCCCCGCGATGATCGCGCCTTTCCGCGACACCTACGCGCACGTCGACGACGAGGGGGCACGGCGACGGAGGGAGATCTACGAGGTCTACCTACTCCTGGCCGGGATCGTGTGGTACCGCTCGAACGAGCTGCCGGAACGCGAGCGCTTCTGCCGGGAGCGGCTCGAAGAATGGCTCGCCAACCGACCCTAAGGGCCGCACCACTCGGGCGTACGCTGCGGCGAGCGCGTCGAGATGCGGCGTTTTCAGGTCGGTCGCACCCATGCAGCCAAGATCGCTGTACGCCTGATCGTCGCTGAGGATCGACGAAGTTGGGTCTGGGGCACGAGCCACCCTAGGCGAAAGCCGCCGCGAGCTTGCGCGGCGTGTTCGTGGTCACGATGTCGGCGCCGGAGGCGATCGCACGGCTGACCCGCTCGCGCCAGCGCCGCGTCCCCGCGTCGATCGTCCAGACATCGACCAACTTGCCGGCCTCATGCAGGAATTGCGCGGCGTTGAAGCCGTCGTCGAGCATTCGCTCGAAGAACCTCAGACGCAGATGGACCTCGCGCGCGTCAGGAACGAGCGCGAGGAGCATCTCGAACCGCTCGCGGAGATAATCCGCGGCCGGTCCCGTGCGGCGCAGGGCCAGCGGGTGGGTGTCCTGGTAGCCGTACGCGCCGACGCGTCCCGGAAGCTTCTCTGTCTTCGAGCTCCAGGTGAGGTAGTACTGCGGATCGAACGCAAGGGTGAGCGCGGGATCGGCGTCGCGCAGGCGCCGAAGGTTCCAGTCCGCCGGACTGCCGAAGAAGATGCGTTCGCGCACCGGCTCGACCAGCCGCACGAGCTGCGCGACGCGCTCCTTCGGCCAGGGCGCGTCGCCTTTTGCATCGAGCATGAGGACGGTCGGCCCGTCCGGCGTCGACCGAACGATCTCGAGCGCTTGCCGCAGCGTCGGCAGCTTTGCACCGCGCCGTGGCCGGTTGTGGGTCACAACGAAGTCCTCGCCGTGGAAGAGGAAGTCGATCTCGACGCGCGCGACGCGTTCGGCGTAGCACTCGCGAAGGCCGGCGAGCGAGTTCTCTCGGTGGCGTCCGCTCCAGGCCGCACGATGTGCCTTGAGCTCCACGACGCGTCGATCTCCCGTTCGGATGATCGAGAGCGGGTTCGCGTCAGCGGGAACGCGCTGCGCGATCAGACGAGCCGGTCCCCGCTCTGCGGGTCGAAGAGATGGAGGCGTTCTGGCGCAAAGCGGAGGCCGACCTTGTCGCCGATCTTGCCGCCATAGCCGGGCGGCGCGACAACACGAAGCACACGCCCGCCCACCTGGACGTCGACGATCTGCTCCCTGCCGACCGGCTCCACGACGTATACCTCACCGGCAGCCTGACCCTCGCCGGGCGCAACGATTGCGATGTGCTCCGGCCGCACACCCACGGTCGCGCCGGCCGCGTTCCCGCGCGGTCGCTGCGCGGGCGGAAGCGGGAGCTCGATGTCCTGCGCGCGCGCGACGAGGTCGCCGTTGCGGGCCCCGAAGTCGGCCGGAATGAAGTTCATCGGTGGTGAGCCGATGAAGCCGGCGACGAAGCGATTCACCGGGTGCGCGTAGAGCTCGTCCGGGGTCGCGTAAGCCTGAAGCCGGCCGTCGCGCATGACGGCAACGCGATCGGCCATGCTGAGCGCCTCGAGCTGGTCGTGTGTCACGAAGATAGACGTGATGCCGACCTCCTTTTGCAGCCGCTTGATCTCGCCGCGCATCTCGTGGCGAAGCCGGGCATCGAGGTTCGAGAGCGGCTCGTCGAGAAGCAGGATGTCGGGCCGTTTCACGAGCGCGCGCGCAAGTGCGACACGCTGCTGCTGTCCGCCGGAGAGCTGCGCCGGACGGCGGTCCAGGAGCTCGTCGACCTGCACTTTCGCGGCGGCCTCGCGCACGCGCAACTCGCGGTCCGGCCGGGCGACTGCGCGTTGCAGCTCCAGCGGGAACGCGATGTTCTCTGAGACGGTCATGTGCGGGTAGAGGGCGTAGCTCTGGAAGACCATGCCGATGCCGCGGTCCTTCGGGTGGAGATGATCCACGCGCCGGTCGCCGAAGACGATCGTGCCGGCCGTCGGCCGGTAGATCCCCGCGATCATGAGGAGCGTCGTCGTCTTTCCGCAGCCCGATGGCCCGAGAAGAGCGACGAACTCGCCCGACCGCACCTCGAGGTCGAGCTCCTGCACCGCAGTGACGGCGCCGAACCGCTTCGTGAGCCGCTCGAGCGCGACCCGCACCGCTAGCCCTTCACCCCACCGGCGTAGATGCGCATGAGCTGATCCTGCGCGAGAACGAACAGCACGAGGACCGGGGCGATGTAGTAGAGGCCCACCGCGGTGAGCAGCCCGTAGTCGACGAAGCGGCCCTCACCGAGGATGCCTTTCACGAGCGTCGAGAGCGTCTGCTGGCTGCCACTGGGCATGAACACGAATGGCAGGAGGAACTGGTTCCATCCTTCGACGAAGAGCAGCACCGCCAGGGCGAGGAGCCCCGGCTTCACGAGCGGCAGCATGATGCGCCACCAGGTACGGAACCGCCCCGCGCCGTCCACGAGCGCGGACATCTCGAGGTCCCAGGGGATGTTGTCAAAGAAGCCCTTCATGATCCAGATCCCGAACGGGAGGGCGAACGCGGTCTGGACGAGGATCACGCCGACGAGCTTGTCGTACAGGCCGAGCGCGCGCAGGACGACGAAGAGCGCGATGAGGAGCGTGACGCTCGGAAAGGAGTGGAGGAGAAGAACGCTGCCCAGGAACATCCGCCGACCCGGGAAGCGGAGCCGCGAGAATGCGTAGCCCGCCATCGACGAGACGAGCAGTCCGATGGCCGAGGTCATCGCTGCGAAGATGAACGTGTTCAGGGTGAGCGGGACGATCGGCGGGCGATTGCGCATCTGCGGGACCGAGAGGGGGTCCCAGAGGAAGCGCCAGTTCTCGAGGGTGAAGCCGCCGACGGGGCGGAAGCCCTCGACCCGCGGGAAGAACGACGAGTAGAAGAGCCAGACGTAGAGGACGATGATCGGGAGCGTCCCGACCGCGAGGACGACGTACGGCAGCGCGGCGAGCCAGCGGTTCGCGCTCGGGGCCCGCTCGACGACGACCGCCGCCACTCAGTCCCCCCTCTTCGCGCTCGGCTCTGCCCGCTGCGCGGCATCGCCTCGCCGCATCGCCCTGCTCTTGTGGATTCGCTCCTCCCGGCGGAGCCGCTCGTCGCTCATTCTCAGTCCACCTCCACACGCGGCTCCGCGACGAGCTGCCCAAATCGGAACACCCGCAGCAGGACGACGCTGATGCCGAGGCCGAGGAGGACGAGGATCGCGGCCATCGCCGCGCCGTAGGCAAAGTCGAGGTTGCCGTAGTAGTTCGAGAGCGCGGTGTGGAATGCCCACAGGCTCCACGTCTCGGTGGCGTAGAGACCCGGGCCGCCGTTCGTCGTGAGGTAGATGTACTCGTACGACGCGAAGAGGCTCATCGTTTGGTAGACGAGGACGAACAGGATCGGCCACTTGATGAGAGGGAGCGTGATCCGCCGAATGATCTGCAGCGCCGACGCCCCGTCCACTTGCGCCGCGCGGAAGAGATCCTGCGGGATGGCGCTGATCGCGCTGGTGAAGATGAGCATCCCGAAGGACGCCCCGACGAAGCCGTTGATCAAGATCACGATGAGCCAGGGGTCCGACTGCAGCCAGAAGCGCGGCTCCAAGCCGAGCGGCGCCACGATGTAGTTCAGCATCCCGAACGGCGGTGAGGCCGCAGCCCACGTCCACATGAGCGCGTAGACGACCGACGGCGAGATTCGCGGAAGCAGCCAGAGCGAGCGGAACAGGCCGCCGGCCTTCGCTTCCATGTGCACCGAGAGGAGCGCGATCCCCAGCCCGACGATGAGGTTGAACGCGAGGACGATCGCGACATACACGAGCGTGTTTCCGAGGATGATCAGCCAGAACTGGCTGCGGAGCATGCGCGCGTAGTTCTCGAGGCCGATCCATTGCCAGTTGGAGAGGCCGGTGGAGGTCGCGAGGTCGGTGAGGCTCATCGCGAAGGTGATGACGACCGGCGCAAGGAGGAACACGAGCACGAGCACGACCGCCGGTCCCATGAAGAGCAGCGCGGTGGCGTTCGTTCGCCACCACGCCGCCGTCCGCCGCTCCCGCGGGAGCGCTATCGCCTGCGTTCGCGCCATCGGCCTACCTAACGATGAGCTCGTCCCCCAGCTGGCCCTGCAGCTCCTTCACGGCGCTGTCCACGGCCTGCGCAGGCGTGAACTGTCCTTGCTCGACCGCGCCGAGGAACCGGTAGAGCACGTCGTCGTAGACGCCGAACTTCGCGTGGTTCGGGATGAACTTCGTGTAGTCGAGCATGTACTGCGTCGCGAGCAGGAACTTGTCCTGCTTGTACGTCGGGTCGTCCTTCTGCGTCGTGAGGACGGCGAGGTGCGCGCTCGTCACCGAGTGCTTCGAATTGAGCTCGGGTGTCGTAGCGTTGGCGATGAGCCGGAACGCGAGATCCTGGTCCTTCGCGTTCGATGTCACGGCGTATGCGAGCGGGTGCGAGACGGTGATGGGCTTGCCGCCGCGCTGCGCGGCCGGGATCAGCATGAAGCCGACGTTGTCCCACAGTGCCTGCTCGGCGACCTTGTACGTCGCCTGCCAGTCCTTCCACGTCCAGGTGCCGGCGTTGTAGAAGAGCACCTTTCCGTCGGTCACGGTCGGATGCCACTCCTTGCCGGCGTCCATGCCGTAGATCGTCTTCGTCATGATCTTGTCGTTGACGACGGCGTCAGCGTGGACCTGGAAGTGCTTCTGCAAAGCGTCCTTCACGATGACCAGCTTGGCGGTTGCGGAGTCCTGCATCTCGCCGCCGTTCTGGTAATAGAACATGTAGATGTCAGCGCCCTTGCTCGGCCGGCTGTACCAGCCCATGCCGGGACCGACGATCCCTTTGCTGACGGCCTCCTTCGCGGTCGCCACGAAGTCGGTCCACGCGAACTCGCCCTTTTTCACCGCATCGGGCAGCCCGTCGATCTTGTCCTTCGACCAGCCCATCTTCGCGAGCAGATCCTTGCGGTAGTACATCGGGCGAGCCTCGGTGTCCTGCGGGACGCCGTATGTCTTGCCCTTGAGCTTCATCGCGGTCCAGAGCGTCGGGATGACGTCCTTGATGTCGCCCTCGTTCTGGTACTTCTTGATGAGGTCGTCGAGCGGCACGATGTATCCGGGTCCGACCCACGGCGCGAAGTTCTCGTGGCCTGCGAGGATGATGTCCGGCGACGTCTTCGCCTCCGCAGCCAGCGTGAACTTCTGCAGGTAGTCCCCCCACTGCCCGCCGCTCTCAAAGGTCGCGTCGACCTGGATCGAGGTCTTCGGGCTCTGGGCCGCGACCGCTTTGCCGAGCGTCTCGCCGGCGGCGATGAGGTTGTCGCGCCGGTAGTACGACGGGGCGTCCGGACCGATCGTCCACGCAGTGAGCTTCACCGTCCCTTCCGGAAGGTTCTGCGTCGCCGTCTGCGGCGGCGTGGTGCTGCATGCTGACGCCGCGATGAGTGCCCCCGTGCTGATGAGGAAGTTGCGCCGCGAGAGACGGTACGTGGAGTCCACCTCGGCGCGTCCTTCCACAGTGCGCTTCTCGATGCCCATGGACACGCCTCCCCCTACAAATTCGTGGCGAGTCTACGCCTGGGATGTAACGCTGCGTAAACGCCTTGTGAGCGCGTCGTGAAGCTCGATCGAGCCCGGCCACGCACGGTCGGACATCGCGGAGCGAGCGCCCTTGCGCCGGAGAACACGCTCCGTGCGATCGAGCTCGCGATCGAATTCGGGCTCGACCTGGTCGAGCTCGACGTCTACCTCAGTCGCGATGGAGAGCTCGTCGTGATCCACGACGAGGACCTGCGGCGGGTCGCGCGGCGGTCCGAATCGGTTGCCGAGCTCACCGCGGCCGAGCTCGCGCGCGTAGACCTCGGACAGGGCCAGGGGGTGCCGAGCCTTGCCGACGTACTCGACCTGGCGCGCGGGCAGATCGGCATCTATGTCGAGCTCAAGGGCGCCCGGACCGGCGCGGCGCTCGGCCGGCTCGCCGGATCCGGAGCTGCTGACGGAGTCGAGCTGATCTCCGGTTCATTCGACCCGACGCTCGTGCGCGAAGTGCGCGCCTCCGCGCCGGACGTCCCGAGGAGCGTGCTTTTCTCGCGGACGACGACCCTGAAGATGATCGAGGTCTGCGCCGCGGTCGGCGCGCGTTACGCCCATCCCTGCTTCCGGCCCCTCGACAGGAACGTCGTCGACGGTCTGCATGAAGCGGGACTGCTTGTCATGGCGCCCCACACCAACGACCCCGCTGAGGCGGGTGCCTTTGCCAAGATCGGAATCGATGTCCTCGCGACCGACGACCCCCGTGTGCTCGTCGCTAGATCTGATCCGCCCAGATCGGGTTCGTGATCCTCCTCAAAGTGGCTGGTCAGCGTCAGCGAACGACGCGACAGATCCGCCGCGGTCAATTCAGCGCGGCGCGCAGATAGACGCGCGTTCCCGGATCGGGGCGAACTTCCGGCGCCGTCGTCACCTTGAGCGGCTCGCGCGGGCGCCTTTTTCGCATCATACCCGCGCTGCCCGTCGGATAATCCGCGCGCATGCGCTCTGATTGGGACAAAGTCGCCGCCGATGCGCGTCGAGTACTCGAGGGCAACCGGCAGCGCGGGATCTCGGCGTGGGCGGGACAGCGGTACGACTTCGTGTGCCCATCGCCTACGACTTATCCGTTCCAGTGGTTCTGGGACAGCGCGTTCCACGCGATCGCGCTGTTGCACGTCGATCCTGAGCTCGCCAAGCAAGAGATCCGCTGCTTGATGCAGGGCGCGAGGCCTGATGGTTTCATCCCTCACATGCTCCTCTGGGAGAAGAGCGCGCACGACGCGGCGCTTCGGGAGTACTCGATCACCCTCGCCGATCCCTTCTATACCGCGACGATCCAGCCGCCGGTGGTCGCACGTGCGGTGCTGCGGATCTATCAGGCGACCGGCGACGAGGAGTTCGTGCGTGACGTCCTGCCGCCGATCCGCCGTTTCTTCCGCTGGCTCAAGGCCTACCGCGATCCCGATGACGACTCGCTCGTCGCGATCATCCAGCCCGACGAATCCGGTCTCGACGCGAGTCCGAAGTACGACCGCCTGATGGGGATTACCACCGGACCACCGGAGGAAATGCGGCCGCAGCTGCACCGATCGATGCAGCGGCTCTTCGACGCATACGCCCCGCACCGCGCCGACCCCGCGCGCATCCCGGCGCTCGACGTGTTCACCTGGGAGGACGTCATGGTGAACGCGATCTACGCGGACGGACTCCGTTGTCTCGCGAAGCTCACCGAACTCGCGCGCGAGGCCGACGAGTTCAACGCTCGCGCAAGCCGGGTTCGAGCTGCGCTCGAGGCCAAGTGTTGGGATGAGAAGGCCGGGGTCTTCTGGGATCTCGCCGGCCGGAGCGAGGAGCCGGCAAAGACGCTCACGTTCTCATCGCTTTTTCCGCTCATTCTCGACGACCTCGACCCATCGAAAGCAAGACGTCTCATCGACGAGCATCTCCTGAACGAGCGCGAGTTCTGGCTGCCGTACCCGGTCCCGAGCGTTGCCGCGACGGAGCCGTCGTTCGACCCGAAGTGGCGGACGAACACGACATGGCGCGGCCCGACGTGGATCAACGTGAACTGGTACCTCTACTGGGGCCTGCGCGCGCACGGGCGCGCCGATATCGCAAGCGAGCTCGCCGAGCGCACCGTGCGGATGATGGCATCGAGCGGGATCCGCGAGTTCTACGATCCCCTGACCGGCGAGGGCCAGGGAGCCCGCGACTTCGGATGGTCGACCCTCGTTCTCGACCTCATCGCCGCCGAGCGCGGCAGCGCCTAGTCATCGGCCACGACCTTCTCCGAGACGCAAACCCCTCACCCCGCTACCGGCTCGGCCCGGCCGCTCTTGAACGAGGCGATTCCGGCGAGGGCAGCCGCCACCGCCGCTCTACCATCTTTCCCGGTCACCGCGGGTGGGCGGCGCTCGAGGCAGCCATCGACGAAGTCGGCGAGCTCCGCGCGGTAGGCCTCGGCGAAGCGCTCGAGGAACCCCGGAAAGAGGTCACTTTTCGCTTGGCCCGGTGTATAGACGGCGAGCCCGGACCCGGAGCCCGGCTTCTGGCCGATCATCGCCGTACCGTTCGCGCAAACGACTTCACTCCGGACGTCGTACCCGTACAGCGCACCCCAGTAGGTCTCTATGTCCGCGAGCGCGCCACGCGCGAACCGCACCGCGTTCAGTGCAGCATTCGGGGCGTGCCCGTGCGAGTCGTGGGTATGACACAGCACCGACGCGGTCGTCGTGACTGCCACGATCTCGTCCCCAAAGAAGAACCGCGACAGGTCGAAGTCGTGGATGGTCGACTCGAACATCATCTCCGTCACGCCGCTCGACGCCGGCAGGGGCGTGGCCTCTCGATCGCGATGGACCGCGCGGAAGAGAAGCGGCTCCCCGAGCGCGCCCGACGTAACGAGCCGCTTCGTCTCGGCGTACGCCGGATCGAACCGCCGCATGAATCCGATCTGCAGGCGGGCAGCTCCCCGCTGCGCCGCCGCGGTGATGCGGTCGCACTCCGCGAGCGAGTGCGCCATCGGCTTCTCGAGCAGCACGTCCTTTCCCCTCAAAAGCGCGGCCACGGCTTGGTCAGCGTGGAAACGCCAGGGTGACGCGATGACCACCGCTCCGACGTCCTGCCGCGCCAGCAGCTCGTCGAGAGTCGCGCAGGTAGCTGCGTCGAGCTCTCCGGCCACGCTGGCGGCGACGGCGCGATCGGCATCGAAGACGGCGGCGAGGCGCGCCCCGGGGATCGAATGGGCCGCGTTCTCGGCGTGCCTTCGTCCCATGATCCCAACGCCGACGACGCCTACGCCAACGCGTTCGCGCGTCATCGCAGCCGGGCCGTGATGAAGGTGTAGCTCTTCGTCAGAGACGGTCCGCCCACACCGGATTTGCGAGGGCGCGGACATCGCCGCGCGCCGAGGTGAGCTGGGCGCGCACATATGCCGCGCCGGCGGGAACATCGAACGCGCCGTCCCACGCATCGCGGTCGACCATGCTCACGATCGGAGAGGCGACATCGGTGACGAGCTCAAGCCGCCCTCCGGCGCCGCCGCGTACCTCGACCGAGACCCGTCCGGCACGGCCATGGTCGGCCTCTAGGTAGAGCTGCGGTCCGCGCGGCGACTCGGAGACGAACGACCGGCCCTCGCGGAGCGCCGCGAGGATCGCGTCGACCGTCCGACGGTCGCCGACCTGGACCCACGTCGTCGGAACTCCGAGCGAATCGGCGTCGCGGGCGCCGAGATCGCGCCCGTGCAAGTAATGAGTGTCGCTTCCGCCGAGTGCGACGGACCGATAGCCACGACGCAAGAGGCTCTCCCAGAACGCGAGCGAAGCGGCGTTGAGCTGAGCCCACGGTCCGTTCCAGACCTCGACCGCATGAAACCCCGACACGCCCTCGTATTCCCACGCCGGCCCGAATGGTTTCGGGTGGCAGATGCTGACGACGGCGCCGCTGTCCGCGGCGGCGCGGATGGTTCGCTCGACGGCCTTCGATTCGGGATCACGAAATTCCCACCAGCGATCGGTGCCCCACGCGTTCCAGTGCCCGCCGTAGGTGGTGACCTCGATGCCGGGAACGACGATCGGAAGGCCATCGCCACCTGGCCCGTAGGCGAGCTGATGGCCGACATTGTTGTGGTCGGTCACGCCGAGGAAGTCGAGCCCAGCGTCGCTCGCGGCGCTCAGCATCTCGGGCGGCCACGAATCACCGTCCGAATAGAGCGTGTGGCAATGGAGGTCGCCGCGCAGCCAGCCGGGCCGCGCCTCGGGCAGCGGATCGGGGTCGACGCGACGCGAAAGGCCGACCCCCGTCCAGCGAGAGCGCAGACCCGGGTCGAACCAGATCTCGACGTCCCAATCGCAGCCGCGCGGGCCAACCTTGTACGGACCGAGCAGCACGTGCCAGCGGCCCGCGCGGATCTTGCCCTTGCGGTAGGGCGGAGTGGCCCACGACTCGTCGATCGTGAATTCCATCTTCTCGCTGCCGCTCCATCCGCGGAATCCGGCGCTGCTCTCAGCTATTCCTCGCTCGTCAAAGAGACCGATGTCGAGAGTGTTCCCGCCAACAAGCGTCGGGTCGGAATCGATCTGATCGTTGTACGAGTATCGGATGTGAATCTGCCGCCGGCCTGCGGGCATGTCGAACGGCACGTGCGCGTAACGACGCTCGTGATCTTTTTCGAAGTGCCCATGCAGAACGAGGTCCGCTTTCGGGAGCTTCTCCGTGGTCAATTCAGAGCGGCGCCGCTCGAGGCGTCGAAGACACGCACGCCGTCGGGTCGGGCGCGCAGGAAAACGGGTGTGCCGGGATCCGGCCGTACGTCCGGACCGGTCCGGACCTTGAGGAGCACGTCGCCGAGCTTCACGTTCACGATGACCTCGCTACCGAGCGGCTCAGAAACGAGGACCTCGGCCGGCTGCGCCCCCGAGGCGGGCGCGCGCTCGAGGTCGATCGCCTCAGGCCGCAGCCCGACCTTGATCCCATCGCTGCCGGCAATCCCCCGCGGCGCCTCCACGCGCCAGCCGCCGGTGAGCACGAGCGCTTCGCCATCGCGGCTGGCGTCGACGATGTTCATCGGGGGGCTGCCGATGAACTGCGCGACGAAGAGGTTCGCGGGCCGCTGGTAGACGTTGTCGGGTGTACCGAGCTGCTGGAGCTTACCCGCGTCGAGCACCGCGATCCGATCGCCCATCGTCATGGCCTCGGCCTGATCGTGCGTGACGAAGATCGTGGTCACGCCGAGCTGCTTCTGCAGCGCTTTGAGCTCCGTCCGCGTATGCGTGCGCAGCTTCGCGTCGAGGTTCGAAAGCGGCTCGTCCATGAGGAACACGCGCGGCTCGCGGACGATCGCGCGCGCGAGCGCGACACGCTGCTGCTCGCCGCCCGAGAGTTGGGCGGGCCGCCTTGGCAGAAGCTGCCGTATGCCGAGCAAATCCGCAACCCGGTCGACCTTGGTCAGGCGTTCCGCGGCGGTGAGCTTCCGGACGCGTAGCGGGTATTGGATGTTGTCGCGCACCGACATGTGTGGGTAAAGCGCGTAGCTCTGAAAGACGAGCGCGACATCGCGGTCCTTCGGCTCGAGCCGAACGACGCTCCGGCCGTCGATCAGGATGTCACCGCTATCGGGATACTCGAGCCCGGCGAGCATTCGCAGCGCCGTCGTCTTGCCGCACCCGGACGGACCGAGCAGCACCAGGAACTCGCCGTTCGCGACGTCGAGAGTGAGATGATCGACCGCCGGCCGGTCCTGGGTCGGGAAGCGCTTCGACACGTCGTCGTACGCGACGCGCGCCATCCTTAGAGGCCTCTCGAGCTCGCGACGAGACCACGCACCATCATTCGGCGAGTGGCCAGGAAAATGGCCATGACCGGAACTGCGTAGAGCACCCCCATCGCCGCGACGAGACCGTACTGCACTTCGGTGTAGCCACCCTGAGTCCGCAAGGTCTCGTAGAACGCGAGCGGTACGGTCTTCAGGTCCTGCGAGTCGATGAGGATGATCATCATCAGGACCTCGGCCCACGCGGCAAGGAACGAGAGACCCGCGACGACGCCGATGCCGTTGCGCGCCACGGGCAGCACGATCTCCGCGAGCGCGCGTAGCTTGGAACGTCCGTCCAACCAGGCGGCCTCCTCGAGATAGCGGGGCACGTTGTCGAAGAAGTTCTTCATCAACCAGATGAGGAACGGCAGCTCGATCGCCGCATGAATGAGGATGAGCCCGGCATACGAGTTGCGCAGGCCGAGCGCGCGCGCGAGGCCGTAGATCGGGACCATCGTCGCGGACAGGGGCATCGTCTGGAGCAACAGGACGGCGTAGGTGATCCAAGACTTGAACCGCCACTCGAGACGCGACAGGGAATAGCCGGCGAGCGCGACCGCGATGACGTCGAGGACCATCGTCGAGCCCGCGACGAAGACGGAGTTCAACAGGGCACGGCCGAAGTCATGTTCGGTGAAGATGCGAACGAAGTTGTCGAGCGTCGGCTGGGCGGGGAAACGGATATACGCCACCGCGTCGGCATCGAAAGCCGCGGTGAACAGCCAGACGAAGGGCACAAGGAAGAAGACCACGACCAGCACGAAGACGATGTGGACCGCCAGAGCCTCGACCCACGACGCGCCTCGCGGCGCGGCGGCAGTCCTAGCGACACGCGACGCCGCGCGCGTGGTCACGCCCGGGCCCTTGACCAACGCAGATAAATGATGGCGAAAGCGAAATTCAGCGCGAGCATGACGACGGCAATCGCGGAACCGTACCCGATGGAGAACGACTTGAACGCGGTGTGAAAGGCGAACAGTGCGATGACTTCGGTGGCGTTGCCCGGTCCGCCGTTCGTGAGCGTCTGGATCACGATAAAGGTGCCGAACGTCGACATCGTGATCGATAGCAGCGCGAGCGCCGCGATAGGCCGGAGGCTCGGGAGTGTGTGGTCCCAGAAACGACGCCACGCGTTGGCGCCGTCGATGCGGGCCGCTTCGTAGATGTCGGGTGGGATGGTCTTGAGAGCGCCGAGAAAGATGATCATGGTGAAAGCCGTCCCGCGCCAGATATTGGCGACGATCACGGCAGCCATCGGGAACGAGCCGATCCAGTCGACCGGGCCGAGACCGAACGAGCTCAGGACGACATGGTTGAGCGAGCCGAAGAAGAAGTCGTACATCGCCACCCAGAGGAATCCTGCGATCGGCGTCGGGTTCACCCACGCGAGCAGCACGGCGCCGTATGCCAGGGTTCCGAACCACCAGCGCCGGCGCTCGGCGTGGTCGATGAGGAGCGCGAGGGCGAGACCAAGGCCGAACTGCCCGATCACCGCGGAGCCCACGACGAACGTGACCGAGTTTCGGATCACGGTCCAGAAATCCGGATCCGCGAACAGCCGCGTGTAGTTATCGAGCCCGACGAAGCGCGGATTCGCGGCATCGATTCCGACAAGCGCGAGGTTCGTGAGACTGGAATACAGCGCCCACAGCGCGGGGCCGACGAAGAAGAGCGCGAGGAGCAGGGCTGCCGGCATGACTCCGGCGATGTACGTGGAGTTCCGCGCGACCACGTTCAGAGGATAGGACGGGCCCCAGAGCGGAGGCACTCTGCCTCCGCTCGGTGGTCACTTGCTTATTGCTCGATGACCTTGTCCGCGCCGATCGCTTGCTTCAGGTCCGCGGAGTATTGCTTCGCCGCGTCGTCCGCGCTCGAGTCGCCGTTCGCGACACGGCCGGTGGCCTTCTGGATCGCGGTCGTGATCTTGCTGAGGTTCGGGTCCGGCGGCAGGAATTTCGCCTTCTCGAGCGACTTCGTCGAGTCGACGAGGTACTGCTGTGCTTTGAACTCCGGGACGTCCGCTGAGTCACTGCGCGCGACCGGGTGCGGGTCCTCGATGTTGATCTTCGCGACTGTGTCCTTGTTGTTCCAGGTCTTGATGAACTCCCAGGCAAGGTCCTTGTTCTTGGACTTCGCCGTGATGTACCAGCAGGTGCCGAGGCCGCCGATCGTGAACGATGGCCCACCGTTTTCCGTCGGGTGCAGGATGTACCCGACGTTCTTCTGGGTTCCCGCCTGATCCTTCGAGGCCCAGCCACCGTAGACCCAGCCGCCTTCGAAGAGGAGTGCGAGGCTTCCGTCGCCGAGCTTCGCGCGCATGGCGGTCCAGGGCTTGGTCGTGGTGAGGATCTCTTTTGGCGAGAGGCCCTGCCCGTACACCTTCTGGTAGTAGGCGAGGGCCTTGCGGATCGCCGGGCTGTTGCCAACCCACTTGCCGTCGCTGGTCACGGCATCGCCCCCGTACGCCCACACCAGCGGCACGAAGGCGTGGTCGCGAGCACCGTCCGATGCCGCGGCGCCGGCGTACAGCGCGTAGGGCACGACGTTCGCCTCTTTCGCCTTGACGGCGGCCGCTGCGGCGACGACGTCATCGAGCTTCGTTGGCTTCCAGTCCGCGGGCAGGCCTGCGGTCTGGAGGTCGTCCCGCCGGAAATAGAGCCAGCGCGTGTCCATCCCGTACGGAATCGCCCAGACGTGGCCCTTATAGGTGGCGCCCTGCTTGATCGAGGCGGGGTACTGACTCCAGTCTGCCCATGCGTTCACATAACTATCGAGAGGCTCGATGTACCCCGCATCGGCAAGCTCGCCGATGCTGTCGCCGCCGAAGTGGAATACGTCTGGCACGTCACCCCCGCTCTGGAGAGCGAGAAGGAGCTTGGGGTAGTAGAGGTCGTCCGAGATCTTCTGCAGATCGACTTTCACCGTAGCGCCCGAGTTCTTGGTCTGGACCGCCGCCGCGGCCTGGTCCACGTATTTTGGCTTGACGCCGAGCTCGTCGGGATATGAAACCGTGATCGTCCCGGTCAGGCCCTTGGCCTGACTCGGAGCCGCGCCCGATGGCGAGGCGGAAGGCTGCGCCGCCGGCGCGCACGCCACGACAATCCCCGTGGCAGCCGCTACTTTGAGGAACTTTCGACGCGAGTATGTAGACATCGGTCTCCCCC
>WNGL01005640.1_pt1 | contig 28489 bp, 27 predicted proteins | sample 5400591 | NCBI WGS metagenome assembly WNGL01 (sample SAMN13153377, study PRJNA577476) | soil metagenome | isolation source: 80 cm soil or saprolite under Garry oak tree replicate 1 | place: USA:California | collected 2016-06-15 | reverse complement strand
CCTCGTCGGTGACCCCTGTCCCGCAACGGCCGTAGGCTCTCCGGCGGCGAGACCTCACGCCGCCTCCTCGACCACTGACCGCCGCAGCCGCACCTCCAGGCCGATCCCGTCCTTCCGGAGGTCGCAGCTGCGGAACGAGCTCTCGGCGACGAGGCGCTCGAGCTGCGCCGGCGAGTAGGCGCGGCGTCGGAGCACCGTCCCCAGGATGAGCTTCGTCGTGAAGGCGTTGAACCGGCTGAGCTTCATGCCGCTCACTTCTCGATCGATGTCCGCGTTCGACGCATCCCTGCTCAGGTCCTGGATCACCGCCGTCCCACCGGCGCGCAGGATGCGGTGCATCTCGTCGAGGGCGCGCACGGGTCGCGTGAAGTTCTTGAAGGCGGCCTGACAGATGACGAGGTCGAACGAGCCCGCCTTGAACGGGATGTCCGCCACATCGCCGAGCCGGAAGTCGATGCTCAGCCCCGCCTGCCGGGCGTTCTCGCACGCGAGTTCCACGAACGTGCGGCTGATGTCCAGGCCCGACACCTGGAACCGGCCGAGCCGCGCCAGCTCGAGGGTCAGGTAGCCCGGCCCCGGCGCGATCTCGAGCACCTTCGCGCCGGTCGGGAGGCCGGCCGTGAGCGCCGACGCCTGCTTCCGGTACAGCTCGAGCTGGCTCTCCGTGCCCCGCTGCCGCGCATACCACCGCGCCATCCTCCCCTCCATCTCCGGCAGCAGCTTGAACCTCTTTCCGCTCATCGCGTCCCTCCTCACGCTAACGTTGTTCGTATACTACTAACAACGTTAGTACTAGAAGAGCAGTGTTAGTCTGTCAACCGTGCCCCGCCCGAAAAAGAGAAAGCCGAGTCCCTTCCCCGGCGTGGCGGCCTGGTCGGAGAAGGACCCCGGTCGCCGGCAGCTCACGCGCGAGGAGCTCGTCCGGAAGTCGCTCGAGGTGCTGGACGAGGAGGGCTTCGACGGGCTCACCATGCGGCGGCTCGCCGAGCGGCTCGGGGTGAAGGCCGCCTCGCTCTACAACCACGTGAGCGACAAGGGCGAGCTGCTCGCGCTGATGGCGGACGCGATCTGCGCGGAGATCCCGGACCTGGACCGCTCCAGGCCGTGGCGCGAGCAGGCGGAGACGATGGCCGTGCAGGTCCGGCGGGCGCTGATGGCGCATCGCGATGGCGCCCGCCTGCTCGCGGCGACTCCGCCGATGGGCCCCCACCGCCTCCGGCTCATCGAGCAGGTCCTCCAGGTCCTCGCGAGCGCAGGCTTCTCGCCGGCGAAGATCGCGGACGCCTCCTTCGTCATGAACTCCTACGTCGTCGGCTTCGTGCTCGACGAGACCCTCGGCAGCTCGAGAGACCCGACCATGGCTAGACGCATGCTCGAGGAGGGGAGGCGTTGGTTCAAGTCGCTCCCCAGGCAGGAGTATCCGACGCTGGTCGCGCTCGCCGACGAGCTGATCGATGCGCCGCCAGACCGGCGCTTCGAGCTCGGTCTCCGCGCGCTGCTCGACGGGTTCGAGCTCAGGCTCCCGAAGAAGGGAGGCTAGCGCGCCTTCAGGTCGTCCGCGTACGCGAACAGCGCCGCCGAGCCGCCGGTGTGCCAGAAGAGGACCGTCTCGCCCTTCCCGAACTCGCCCTTGCGGACGAGGTCGATGAGCCCCGCCATGGCGCGCCCGGTGTACACGGGGTCGAGGAGGATGCCCTCCTGCCGCGCCACGAGGCGGATGGCCTCCCGCTCCGGCTCACCCAGGACTGCATAGCCCGCGCCGAGGTAGGCGTCGTGGCCCACCACCTCGTCGGGGGCGAAGGACAGCTCGAGGCCCATGTGCCGCGCGGTCCGCGTCGCGAGCGCCGCCACGCCCGCCTGGAGCTCCGGGCGCGTGCTGTCGATGGCGATGGCGGCGAGCTCCGCCCGGAAGCCGAGCGCCTTGGCGCCGACGCACAGCCCGGCCTGCGTGCCGAAGGAGCTGCTCGCGAAGACGATGCGGTCGACGCGGAGCCGCTGCTCCTCCAGCTGGCGGACGAGCTCCTCGAGCGCCGCGACGTAGCCCACGGCGCCGAACTCGTCCGACGCGCCCACCGGGATGAGGTAGGGGCGGCGGCCCGTGGCGCGCGCCTCGGCCACCACGCGCTCGGCCGTCTCCTCGCGGGTGCGGTCCCCCGAGAAGACGACCTCTGCGCCGAGCAGGTCGTCGAGGAGCAGGTTGCCGTTCGCCGCGGCCGGCGGGTGCCCGCGCAGGACGAGGACGCAGCCGAGCCCGCACACCGACGCGGCGGCGGCGGTCTGCCGGGCGTGGTTCGACTGCACCCCGCCCATCGTGACGAGCGTGTCGGCGCCCTGCCGCAGCGCCTCCGCCACGCTGAACTCCAGCTTGCGCGTCTTGTTGCCCCCGGTCGCGAGCCCGGTCTGGTCGTCGCGCTTGACGAGGAGCCGCGGCCCCCCGAGCGCGCGCGTGAGGCGCGGCAGCTCGTGGAGCGGGGTGGGCAGGTGCCCGAGCCGGCGGCGAGGCAGGTGGTCGGTGAGCACGGCGCGTCCCTACCCGAACTCGCACAGGTAGGCGGCGGGCGCCTCCGCCTTCACGTCGAAGCCGCTCTTGGCGGGCACCTCGAAGGACGTGCCCATGGGGTAGGGCCGGAAGGCCTCGTCGGAGGCGAGCTTCACCCACAGCTCACCCGAGACGACGGTCATCCGCTCGGTCGCGTCGGTGCCGAAGTGGAACGTGCCCGCGTCGATGACGCCGGCGGTGGCGCGGCGCCCGTTCCGCTCGAAGCCGATGCTCTGCACCTTCCCCTCGAAGTAGGCGTTGTGCTTCAGCATGGGGTCCTCCTGGCGGAGAGGTCAGCCGCCGATCACCACGTTCCATTCTCGCACGCGCCACGAGGTGACGAGCCCGTTCCGCACGTAGGGGTCCTGGCGCGCGAACTCCTCCGCGACGGCCGCCGAGTCGCCGCGGAACACCAGCAGCGCGCCGTCGACCGGCGCCGCAAACGCGCCAGCCAGGACCAGGTGCCCGGCGCGGTGCGCCTCCCCCGCGAGGGCGAGGTGCTCGGCGCGGAAGGGCTTGCGCCGCTCGGCATGGTCCGCGACGGTCTCGTACAGGAGCGCGTAGTACAAAGGGTCCTCCTCCCGGGCCTGCGCGATCTCGCCGATGCTTTGCCGCCGGACCCGGTCCGTGTCCACCCTTCCTCACTGGAGGCGTGCGTCAACGCGCCGCCCGCGTTGACTCGACGGGAGCCCGTGCCAGAAGTTCAAGGCGAAGTTCGGCGACGCCGCCGTGCGGCCCATGGGTTCGGGCAGGACCATGGACTACTACTGATCCCGGGCGAAGTACGTCCGGACCACCCCCGGCGACTCGCTCACGCTGTGCGCGGCGACGCCGAGGGACAGCGCGCGCTCGACGAGCGGCGCCGGGACAAACGGCGTCACGAGCGCGAACACCTCGCCGGGCGCGAGCTGCGAGAGCTCGGCCACCACCTGGTCCACCGGATGGAGGCCCTGCGCGAGGAGCGGGCGTGCGTCGAGCGTCTTCGTGACCTTCTCCGGGCTCGCCCACGCGGGCGCGGCTCCTTCCGCCGGAGCCGGAGCCGGACGGGCCGCCGGCGCCGGGCACCGCGCCGCCGCGATCCGCGCGTCGAGCGCGGTGGGAGGCGCGGGGATCGGCTGCGCCTCCGCCCAGCTGAGGAGCCGCTGCTCTCCGGTGAGCGCGCGCTTCGCGGTGAGGTCCTGGCTCACCTCGAGGCAGCCGAGGTACTCGCCGCCCTCGCCGCGCATCGCGAGGTACTCGATGTGCACGAAGCGGCCGCGCAGCTCGATCCAGAACTCGGCGCGGTCCTGCTTCCCGGCGCGGAAGCCTTCCAGGATCCGGTCCACCACGTCCACGCTCGACGGCGGGTGGCAGAACTGGACCTTGCGCCCGATGATGGCGCGGCTCCGGGAGAAGACCCGCTCCTTCCCCTGGGTGAAGAAGCGCACCGTGTCGTCCTTGTCCACGAAGGTCATGTCGACCGGGACCGTGTTGAGGAGCGCGGTCAGCTCGGGCAGGCTGAAGCTGCCGGAGGGGAGCCGGATCCGCTGCCCGTCACGCTCTGCCGCCTGCGCCTCGGCCATGCCGGGCGGCCGCCACGCCTCGACCGGATCGTACAGGCAGAACCCGAGCTCCGGGCTCTGGCGAGCGATCTCCCACCACTCGTCGACGGCGAGCGTGTCCAGGCACATCGGGAGGAGGATGTTCTCCTCCTTGTAGATCATCTCCGCGACCGCGCTCGACGCGGGCCGCAGCACGCGGTCGAGCATCGTCCGCAGGACCACCGGCGCGGGAGCGGGGTTCGCGACGAGCACCTGGATCGCGCCCTTGAGGAGGCCGCGCGCCTCGTCGTGCTTGCCCCACATCACCTTCGGCGGCCCCGTGATGCCGTGTTTCTCCAGGTACGGGAAGAGCAGGTTCTCCTTGCGCACATAGTGCTTCTCGACGTCCATCAGCGCGTTGAAGTGGCCGCGGAGCGCGCGGACCAGGGGGGCGGTGTCGACGCCCTCGGAGAGCGCGGCGGCCTCGCGGTAGCGGCGCTCGAGCTCCTCGAGCTCGCGCCCGAGCGCCTCGTTCTCCTTCTTGAAGGTGTGGACGGGATGCCCGGGCGGTGTCGTCTTCGGCGCGCCGAGCTGGATCGTGTCGCGAAGCGCCGCCGAATGGAGGTCGCAGAGGCGCGTGATCTCCTCGGTCGGCATTCCCTCGGCGATGAGCTGCTGCTCGACCGCCACCACGTCGCCGTAGGGGATGGAGCCGAGCATCCGCTGGAGCTGCGTGCGAACCTGCTCGGGCGCGGCGCCCGCGTGCAACGTCAGGACGAGGTGCTTCAGGACTTCCCTGCGCCGGGCGCTGTTGTCGATGAGCTCGCTCATGGGCCCGCCTGTACGCAGCTGCCGTGCCTACGGGCAATCGGCTGAGATCACAGGGGACCGGGGACGCGGCGGCCCCTTGAGCAACGAAATGTCGGTGTCGAGAGCACCGAAATGCGGGTGGAACCAAGGGACGGTGCGGGGGAGAGGGAGATGAGGGGCCGCGCACCCGAGCTTCAGCGACACTCATCCCAGAACGCCTGCAGGTCCTCCGGCAGCGGCGCCTCGAACGCGACCCGCTCCCCGCTGACGGGGTGCGGAAAGGCGAGACGCCAGGCGTGCAAAGCGTGGCGGCCGAGGCGGAGGCGGAGGCGGTCGTGATCGGTCAGCTCGCGGCGGGTGAAGCGGTCGAAGATGGCCTCGTCGTGGCCGTAGATCTTGTCGCCCACGAGCGGCAGCCCGGCGTGATGCAGGTGGGCGCGGATCTGGTGCTGCCGGCCGGTGCGCGGCGCGCAGGCGACGAGCGCGACGGGCGTGCCGTCCGGCGCGGTGCGGCGGCCCAGCACCTCGAAGCCGGTCGCCGCCGCCGCGCCGCCGGCGGAGACGTGCATGCGGACCCGCACCAGCGACGCACCGGTGAGCGCCAGCGGCGCCTCCACCGCGAACCTGTCCTCGGCCGGCCACCCCTCGCACAGCGCGAGGTAGCCCTTCTCGACCTGGCCGTTTGCGAAGGAGGCCTTGAGCCGCGTGGTGTGCGCGGGGGCGCTGCCGCACGCGAGCAGGCCGGAGGTTTCGCGGTCGATGCGATGGGCGGGGTCGACCTTGCGCTCGGGGAAGCGTGCCTTGGCGAGGGCGGTGAACGTGTGGGCGAAGTAGAGCGCCGTGGGGTGCACCGGCAGGCCGGCCGGCTTGTCCACCACGAGCAGCGCGCCGTCGTCGTGGATGACGCCGAAATGGAGCGGCGTCTCCGGCTCTGGCCGCACGTCTCGCACGAGCGCGAAGCGGAACCCCGGGGTGAGCAGGCTGTCGGCCGCGAGCGGCGCCGCGCCCTCGTGCTCCAGGCGGTGCTCGATCAGGAACGCGACCTTCTCGGGGGTGAGGCGCTTGATCTTGTGGAGGAGGTAGGCGTCCAGGCGCCAGCCCCGGTAGTTCTGCTCGACTTCGAAGCGGACGCGGACCTCCACCCGCGGAGGATAACACCCCTCGCCCCAGCCCTCTCCCCCGCCGGGGTAGAGGGGGTGAGCTCACCGAGCTGCGCGGCCGCCCGGCGGCGCTCGCCCGGTCGCGTAGCTCGTCCGGACACGGCGCGCCCGGCCGCAGTTGACGGATCCGTTCATCACGAGTAATCAGGGGTCCCGGTTTGGGACTCGTCAGCGTCATCATTCCGGCCCGGTACGGAGCCTCTCGGTTCCCGGGAAAACCGCTCGCGCTCCTGGCCGGGAAGCCCCTCATCTGCCACGTCGTGGAACGCGCTCAGGCGGCGCGTGGCGTCGACCTGGTGGCGGTCGCGACCGACGACGACCGCATCGCGGCGGTGGCGCGGGTCGCAGGCGCGGTCACGGTCATGACCGGCGAGGCCGCCACCGGCACGGACCGCGTGGCAGAGGCCGCGCGGAAGCTCTCACCGCGGCCCGCGCTGATCGTGAATTTGCAGGGCGACGAGCCGCTCATCGAGGCGGCCGCGATCGAGGCGCTCCTGGGCGCCATGTCGGACCCGTTGGTCAAGATGGCGACGCTCGCCCGCCCGCTGGTGGAGGGAGAGCTCGAGCGGACGCAGGTGGTCAAGGTGGTATGCGCGAAGAACGGCGACGCGCTCTACTTCTCGCGGGCGGCCATCCCTCATCGGCGCGAGGGCGGGCCAAGCGCGCTCGCGCTGGCGCACGTGGGCATCTACGCCTTCCGCGAGCCGTTCTTGCAGGAGTTCGCCGCCCTGGCACCGGGGCGGCTCGAGCGCGAGGAGTCGCTCGAGCAGCTGCGTGCGCTGGAGGCAGGGCATCGCATCCGGGTCGTCGAGACGCGGTACGGCGGGTTCGGGGTGGACACGCCCGAGGATCTGGAGCGCGCGCGCGCGCTCCTGGCACAGGCGGGTTCGTAGGGCGGGGCTGGTCCCGCGTGTAGGGCGGGGGCTTGTCCCCCGCCGCGGTGTGAAAGGGGTCGAACCCATGGTGAAGCGCACCAAGAAGACGAAGTACCTGTTCGTCACCGGCGGAGTGGTCAGCTCGCTCGGCAAGGGGCTGGCGGCCGCGTCGATCGGCGCGCTGATGGAGAACCGCGGGCTCGAGGTCACGCACCTCAAGCTCGACCCCTACATCAACGTCGATCCGGGCACGATGAGCCCGTTCCAGCACGGCGAGGTGTACGTCACCGACGACGGCGCCGAGACCGACCTCGACCTCGGGCACTACGAGCGCTTCACGAGCGCCAAGATGACCCGCGGGAACAACTACACCACCGGCCGCATCTACAACTCCGTCATCCAGAAGGAACGGCGCGGCGAGTACCTCGGCAAGACCGTGCAGGTGATTCCCCACATCACCGACGAGATCAAGACCGTCATCCGCGAGGCGGCCGGCGAGGCGGACATCGTCATCGTGGAGGTGGGCGGCACGGTGGGCGACATCGAGTCGCTCCCCTTCCTGGAGGCCATCCGGCAGATGAAGTACGACGTGGGTGAGGAGAACGTCGTCTACGCGCACCTCACGCTCGTGCCCTTCATCGCCGCCGCGGGCGAGCTCAAGACGAAGCCCACCCAGCACAGCGTGAAGGACCTGCGGGAGATCGGTATCCAGCCGGACATCCTGCTCTGCCGCTCCGACCGCGAGATCTCGCGCGAGATGAAGGACAAGATCGCGCTCTTCTGCAACCTCGACACCTCGGCCGTCTTCACGGCGCGCGACGTCTCCTCCATCTACGAGCTACCGCTGGCGCTGCACGCCGAGGGCGTGGACGACAAGCTGGCCGAGCTCATGAACATCTGGAGCCGCGCACCGCGCCTCGAGAAGTGGGAGGCGATCGTCCAGAAGGTGAAGCAGCCGCGCAAGGGCATGGTGCGGATCGGCGTCGTCGGCAAGTACGTCGAGCTGGCCGAGAGCTACAAGAGCCTGAACGAGGCGCTGGTCCACGGCGGCATCGCCGGCGACGTCAAGGTGCAGCACGAGTTCATCGACTCGCAGAAGCTGGAGGAGGGCGATCTCTCGGCGCTCGCGCAGGTGGACGCCATCCTGGTGCCGGGGGGCTTCGGGGTGCGCGGCACCGAGGGCAAGATCCTGGCCGTGACCTACGCCCGCGAGCACAAGGTGCCGTTCTTCGGCATCTGCCTGGGCCTGCAGATGGCGGTCATCGAGTTCGCGCGCGCCGTGCTCGACCTGCAGGGCGCGAACTCGCTCGAGTTCGACGACAAGACCCCGCACCCGGTGGTCACCCTGATGGCCTCGCAGATCGGGGTCGAGGACAAGGGCGGCACCATGCGGCTCGGCAGCTACGCCTGCCGGCTCAAGGACGGCACCAAGGCGCGCGAGCTGTACGGCGCCGACCTCATCCAGGAGCGCCACCGCCACCGCTTCGAGTTCAACAACGGCTACCGGAGCCAGTTCGAGCAGGCGGGGCTCGTCTTCTCCGGCATGAACCCGGATCTCGGCCTGGTGGAGATGATCGAGCTGAACAACCACCCCCACTTCGTGGGCTGCCAGTTCCATCCCGAGTTCAAGTCGAAGCCCTTCCGACCGCACCCGCTCTTCGCCGGGTTCATCGCGGCGGCGGTCGCCTACCGCGATTCCCGCAAGAAGTCCGAGGCGGCGGTGACGAAGCTGCAGGTGGGAAAGGGCGCCTGAGGCGCGCGCTTCGACTCCGCCTGCTGCGCAGGCTACGCTCAGCGCGAACGGGATTTCGGCCCGTTCGTGGTGAGCGTAGCGAAGCGTAGTCGAACCACGAACGTCATGACACACGCCCCCATCCGCGCCGTCGTCGGCGGCCACGAGGTCGGCGACGGCCGGCCGCTGCTCCTCATCGCCGGCCCCTGCGTCCTCGAGTCCGAGGCGCAGGCGCTCTCCCACGCCCGGCAGGTGAAGGCGCTCGCCCTCCGCCACGGTCTGCCGGTCGTCTTCAAGGCCAGCTTCGACAAGGCGAACCGCACCAGCCTGAAGAGCTTCCGCGGCGTCGGGCTCGAGCCCGGGCTCGCGCTCTTCGAGCGGGTGAAGCGCGAGACCGGTCTCCCCACCCTCACCGACGTGCACGAGGCCTGGCAGGCCGAGCCGGTGGGGCGGGTGGTGGACGTGCTCCAGGTCCCGGCCTTCCTCTGCCGGCAGACGGACCTCGTCCTCGCCTGCGCCAGGGCCGGCAAGAGCGTCAACGTGAAGAAGGGGCAGTTCCTCGCGCCGCGCGACATGCGCCACGTGCTCCAGAAGTGCCGCGAGGCCGGGAACGGGAACGTCGTCCTCACCGAGCGCGGCGCGTCCTTCGGCTACGGGAACCTCGTCGTCGACATGCGCGCGCTGGTGCAGATGCGGGAGCTCGGCGCGCCGGTCTGCCTGGACGCCACCCACGCGGTGCAGCTGCCCGGGGCGGGCGGCGACACCACCGCGGGGAACCGCGAGTTCGTGGCGCCGCTGGCGCGCGCCGCGGCGGCGGTCGGCATCGACTGCCTCTTCATGGAGATCCACGAGGACCCGGCCATGGCGAAGTCGGACGGCCCGAACTCCCTCGACTTCGCCATGGCCGACGCGGTCCTCCGGGACGTGCTCGCCATCCGCCGCGCGCTGGGCCAGCCGTGAAGCGGGGCGACGCTCGCCCTTCGACTCCGCTGCGCTACGCTCAGGGCGAGCGGAAGAAGGATCCCGTTCGCGCTGAGCGTAGGCCCGCGACGCGGGCCGTAGTCGAAGCGCGAGCGCAGAAGATCCGCCTGCTCCTCCTCGACGTGGACGGCGTCCTCACCGACGGCCGCCTCTACTACACGGCCGAAGGCGAGGCGATGAAGGCCTTCGACGTGAAGGACGGGCACGGGATCGTGCTCATCCGCGACCACCTCGAGCTGGGCGTCATCTCCGGTCGTCCCGGACTCGCCCGCAAGCGCCTCGAGGAGCTCCGGTTCAAGCACTTCGCCTTCTCGCAGCGCGACAAGCTCCAGGGCTATGCGGAGCTCGCCCACCTCGGCATCCCCGACGAGGAGGTGGCCTACATGGGCGACGACGTGAACGATCTCGGGCTCTTGAAGCGGGTCGGGTTATCGGCTTGCCCCGCCGACGCGCACCCCTCCGTCCGCGCCACCGTGCACCTCGTCACGCAGGCGCCAGGCGGCCGGGGGGCGGTGCGTGAGCTCGTCGAGCTCATCCTCCGCGCCAAAGGTCTCTGGCAGTATTAGTCGGATGGCAGCGTCCCTCCCGAAGCGGCTCCGGCGCGGCGCCCGCTCGCTCTTTCTCCGGGCGCTGGTCGCCGTCCTCGGGTTGCTCCCTCGCGGCGCGGGCCTGTGGGTGGGCGCGCTCGCCGGACGCCTTGGCTGGCACCTCGCCCGGAAGGACCGCCGGCTCATGCTCGAGCACCTGGAGCGCGCCTTGCCCGAGAAGTCGGAGGCCGAGCGGCGGGACATCGCGCGGGCTTCGCTCGTCCACCTCGGGCAGGTGGCGCTGGAGGTCGTGACCTTCCGGCGCTGGCGCCGGAGCCTGACGGACTACGTCTCCATCGCGCCCGGGGGCGAGGAGCTCGTCCGCGCCGCCATGGTCCGCGGCCGGGGCCTCGTCTTCGTGGCCGGACACATCGGGAACTGGGAGCTCCTCGCCCAGCGCCTGTCGGTCGTCACCCAGCCCAACGCCGTCATCGCGAAGCCCAACGCGGACCCCTGGCTCAACCGCGCCATCGCCGAGCTCCGCGCCGAGGGCGGGCTCCAGACCTTCTGGCGCGAGGATCCCTCCACCGGCCGGAAGCTCCTCAGGCTCTTCAAGCAGGGCGGCGGGCTCGGCATCCTCATCGACCAGGACACCAAGGTCCAGGGCGTCTTCGCGCCCTTCTTCGGCGAGCTCGCCTACACCCCACGCGCCGTCGGCGACCTGGCGCTGCGCTTCGGCGCCACGGTGGTGGTGGCGACGAGCCACCGCCGCCCCGGGGGCGGTCACGAGCTCACCATCGCGGAGCTTCCCTACGACCCGCAGCCGGCCGATCACGAGGCGGAGGTTCAGCGCATCACCGCCGCGGCTTTGGCGCTCCAGGAGGCGGCCATCCGACGCCACCCCGAGGAATGGGTCTGGATGCATCAACGGTGGAAGACACGCCCCCCCGTTGTGGGTTCTCTAGCAAACGCGGTGCCGAAAAGCCGTGAGGTTTCCGGTACCTAGCCTGTCAACCCGCCAGCGCGCGCCTAGCAAAGGCCGTGCCACTAGATCGCGAACCTTGATAATGCTACCGTTTTCGAGGATTTCACGCTGGGCTGCCGCGGTCCTGGCCGCCGCCGGGTTGGGCGGATGCCAGGCCAAGCAGAGCCGCCTCGGGAAGGAAGACGTGCCGCCGCAGCTGACGTTCGATGACCTCCGCTACCGCGTCTACCGGGGACCGCTGCTCACGGCAGAGGGCACGGCTACGCACGCGTCCATGCGCCGGGATACCTCGGAGCTGACCGCCGAGCAGGTCACCGTCCGCTTCCCCCCAGCGGGGGACAACGCCGAGGCCCGGATCACGGCTGCCCGTGGGGCGGGCAACTTGCGCCAGCGCAACTTCTGGGCGACGGGCGGCGTCCGCTTCGAGCAGGCGGACCAGGTCGCCCTGACAGACGAGGCGCGCTACGACGCCACGTCGGGTCTCGTCCGCGGGGAGAAGCCCATCGAGGTGCACGGCGGCAGCAGCCTCACCGTGCGCGGGCCCGGCTTCACCCTCGATCCGCGGCAACAGCGGCTGGGAATCCAGGGCGGAGCCGCCATCACGGCAGGCGAGGCGCGTCCGTGATCCTCGCCGCGGCGGCCCTGGCGCTGGCGCTCTCGGCGCCTACGAGTGGCAAGGTCCCAGCCCGGCCTTCGTCCGGTACCGCGGGCGTCGCCGCGGCCCGCCCCGCGCCCGTCCCGCCCACCCACGTCCAGGCCGCCCTCGCCGACTACCTCTACAAGGAGCGGCGGACCATCCTCACCGGCCAGCCCCTCGTCATCTTCACCCGCGAGGACGCGACCCTCGTCTGCCGCAAAGCGGTGGCGGAGAACGACGCCCAGGGCGAGATCCAGCACGCCACCTGCGAGGGCGACGTGAAGCTCACCCGCGGAGACCGGGTGGTCACCTGCGCGCGCGCCACCTTCGAGGCCGCCAGCGGCAAGGTGGTCTGCCGCGGCGACCCGGTGCTGCGCGACGGCGCCACGGTCCTGCACTGCGAGGAGGTCGTCTACGACCTCGACCAGGACCGCGTCCTCGCGAAGCAGGTGAAGGGCACGATCGTGCAGCGCCCGGGCGAGAAGCCGCCGGTGCGCGGGAGGGCGCCGTGACGGAGGTCCTGCTCCGCGCCGAGGCGCTCGTGAAGAGCTACAACCGCCGCCGGGTGGTCGACGTCGTCTCCTTCCACATCCGCCCGGGCGAGGTGGTGGGGCTCCTCGGGCCGAACGGGGCCGGGAAGACCACCTGCTTCAACATGGTGGTCGGGCTCGTGACGCCCAGGAGCGGGCGGGTCTTCCTCGGAGACGACGACCTGACGCGGCTGCCCATGCACCAGCGGGCTCGGCGCGGGATCGGCTACCTGCCGCAGGAGGCCTCCATCTTCCGGAAGCTCTCCGTCCGGCAGAACTTCACGGCCGTGCTGGAGGCGCTGGGGATCCGTCGCGGCGAGCGCGAGGCGCGGGCCGACGCGCTGCTCGAGGAGTTCCACCTCTCCAAGGTGGCGGGGAGCCTGGGCGAGATGCTCTCCGGCGGCGAGCGGCGGCGGGCCGAGGTGGCGCGCAGCCTCCTCTCGAGCCCCCGCTTCATCCTCTTCGACGAGCCGTTCGCCGGCGTCGATCCCATCGCGGTCGGCGAGCTGCAGCAGCTCATCGGCGCCCTCAAGGGCAAGGGCATCGGCGTCCTCCTCACCGATCACAACGTCCGCGACGCGCTCGGCATCTGCGACCGGGCCTACATCCTCTCGTCGGGCAGCATCCTCGAGGAGGGCACGCCGGCGGCCATCGCCGCGAGCGCCCGCGCCCGCGCCGTCTACCTCGGCGACCGGTTCCGCCTCGACGACGTCTCGCCGCACCCCGCCGCATCGGAGCACCCCCGCGCATGAGCCTCGAGCTGAAGCAGCACCTCAAGATGTCGCAGCAGCTGGTGATGACCCCCCAGCTGCAGCAGGCCATCAAGCTCCTGCAGCTCTCGCGGATGGAGCTCGTCGATCTCATCCGCACCGAGGTGACCGAGAACCCGCTGCTCGAGGAGCCGGCCGAGGGCGAGGAGGAGGCCCGCGCCGAGGGCGCGAGCCCCACCGAGGCGGCGCAGGAAGCCGCGGAGCCCACCCACAAGGAGGCGGAGAAGAACGAGGAGGTGAAGGGCGAGGAGGGCGCGAACGAGATCGACTGGGACCAGTACCTCGACCACTACCAGCTGCAAGGCCACACCGCGCCCTCCAACCGCGGCATGGCCGACGAGGAGCTGCCCGGCTACGAGGCGACCCTCACCAGGAAGGGCGACCTCGTCGACCACCTGGTGTGGCAGCTCCGGCTCTCGCACTTCACGCCCGAGGAGGAGCAGGTGGCGATGCTCATCATCGGGAACCTCGACCAGGACGGCTACTTCAAGATGCCGCACGTCGAGGGCGAGGTGGAGGACGGCGCGCAGCGCGACCCGCTGGTGCGCATCGCCTTCGAGTCGGGCCGGGGGCTCGAGTTCTGCGAGAACGTGCTGAAGAAGGTGCAAAAGCTCGATCCGATGGGCGTGGCCGCCCGCGACCTGCGCGAGTGCCTGCTCATCCAGGTGAACGCGCTCAACGCCGACACGCCCGAGATCGTGGCCATCATCGACCGCCACCTCAAGCACCTCGAGTCGAAGAACTACGCGGCGGTGGCGAAGGACCTCAAGATCTCGATCGACGAGGTGGTGAAGGCGGTCAAGGTGATCAGCCACCTCGAGCCGAAGCCGGGCCGCGCCTTCTCGGGCGAGGAGGCGCAGTACATCACCCCCGACGTCTACGTGCACAAGATGGGGGACAAGTACGTCACCGTCCTGAACGACGACGGGCTCTCCAAGCTCCGCATCAGCGGCATGTACCGGAACGCGCTCAAGAACGGGCAGGCGGGCGCGGCCAAGGAGTACATCCAGGACAAGCTGCGCAGCGCGGTGTGGCTCATCCGCTCCATCCACCAGCGCCAGCGCACCATCTACAAGGTCACCGAGTCGATCGTGAAGTTCCAGAAGGACTTCCTCGACAAGGGCATCGCATATCTAAAACCGCTCATCCTGCGCGACGTGGCGGAGGACATCGGGATGCACGAGTCGACCGTCTCGCGCGTCACGACGAACAAGTACGTCCACACGCCACAGGGCATCTACGAGCTCAAGTTCTTCTTCAACTCGGCCATCAACAAGACCGGCGGCGACGAGATCGCGAGCGAGGCGGTCAAGAACCACATCAAGCAGATCGTCTCGGCCGAGGACCCGAAGCGCCCGCACTCGGATCAGAAGATCGTCGAGCTCTTGAAGGGGCAGAGCATCGAGATCGCCCGCCGCACCGTGGCGAAGTACCGCGAGGTGCTGGGGATCCTGCCCTCCTCGAAGCGCAAGAAATATTTCTGAGCCGGCGCGCCAGCGGCGGCGGGGGACAAGCCCCCGCCCTACACCTGAACGCGGGGTTCATCCCGCCCTACACCTGAACGCGGGGTTCATCCCGCCCTACACCGGACGTAGGGCGGGGGTTCATCCCCCGCCGAAGAGCCCGAGGGGACGTGGACAGCTCCCGCGAGTCGACGAGCCGGAGCCCAGCTCCGGGACCCTGGCGCGCGGCCTGGGCCGCCGGGATCGTCCTGGCCGCGCTGGCCGTCCGCAGCCTCTGGGCGGCGCTGCCACGCGTCCCGAACCGTGGCGCGTTCGTCTGGGACTCCGCGCGGCGCGCGCTGCTCGACCTCGACGCGGCCGACCATCTCCACCCGCTCGACCCGCCGCGCTTCCTCTGGGCGCTCGTCGGTCCGGAGACCTGGCCCACGCTGCGGCTGGCGATCGCGGCGCCGCTCCACGCGGTCTTCGGGGCCGATCGCGCCTTCGCCGTCGAGCACGGCCTCTCCATCGCCTGCTTCGCGGCGGTGGCGGTGGGTCTCGCGCTCCTCGCCCGCGCCGTGGCGGGCGGCCCGCGCGAGGGGCTCCTCGTGCTCGCGGTGGCGGCGGCGGCGCTGGCCGGGAACGGAGCCCTCCTCGCCCACGCCGCGAACGGCATGCTGGAGCCGCTCGGCGCCGCGCTCACCGCCGCCGCCCTGGCGGCCTGGATCGCGGCCCGCGAGCGCGGCGCGGCCCGGCCGGTGGCGCTGGCGCTCGCCGGGAACGCGCTCTTCCACGTGAAGTGGCAGTACGGGATCTTCCTCGCGGTGGCGGTGGTCGCGCTGGAGGGGGCCGACGGCGGCCTCGCCGCGGTGCGCCGGCGCGCGGCCGCCGGGCTCCGGGCGCTCGCCGCCGGGACGCGCACCCCCGCCGGCGCCGCCCTGGCCGCGTCGGCCGGGCTCCTGACCTCGCTCGCGGCCGCGGTCGGCGCGACCGGCGGCTTCGAGCTCGTGCTGGCCGGACAGCGCGTCACCGCCCGCGACGCGCACGGTCCCCTCGCCTGGGCCGCGCTCCTCGCCTTCGCGGCCGTCGAGCGGGCGGTCTGGCGCGAGCGCCGGGAGCTGGCGGAGGCGTTCCCGCAGCGCCTCCGGTTTGCCTGGACCTGGCTGGTCACGCCCATGGCGGCCTGGCTGCTCGTGCCGTTCACCTGGCGCCTGCGCACGCTCCTCGTCACCGCGGGAGCCTACCGGAGCGGGGAGGCGCCGGAGACGCTCGCCGGGCGACTGCTCTTCTACCCTCGCGCGGCCTGGGAGAGCTGGACCGCTCCCGGGGCGGCGGGCCTCACCGCGCTCCTCGTGCTGGCGAGCGCCGTCGCCGCCTGGCGCTCCCCCGAGCTGCGGCGGCGCCTCGCGCCGGTCGCCGCGCTGGCTTCGGTCGAGCTGCTCGCGCTCGTCGCCGGGAGCCGGCGCAACTTCCAGGCACGCTTCGCGCTCGATCTCGCCCCGGTGCTGGCGGTGGCGGCGGCGGCCTGGCTCGCCCCGATCTGGCGGCCGCCACGCCTGCGAGCGCCGGCGGCCGCGGTCGCGCTGGCCGCGCTCGTCCTCGCCGCGTGGCCGCGCTGGCAGCCCGACGCGCTCGCCGGGGCGATGGCCCGAGGATTCGATCCCGCCGCGTACGGCGAGGCCTGCCGGCAGGCGGCGCTGGCGCTCACGGGTAGGCCCGGCGCGCTCATCAACGGGGCGCCCCCGTCGCACGTGCAGGGCTGCGCGCTCTGGGCGGTGGCGGTGGCGCGGGAGCGCCGCGCACCACTCGTGCTCGAGCTCGAGCCGCCGCGCGCAGCCAGGGCGGCGGTCGTCCTCTTCGACTGCGCGCGGCCGGCTGCTCCTCCGGCCGGCTTCTCGGCCGACGGGGAGCCCTTCCGCGACGCGCCGCTGTGCGGGCAGCGGTATGCGCGCCACTCCCCGGCGGCCGGCCGATGAACGAGCGCTTCGCCCGCGCAGCGCTGCTGGCGCTCCTCGCCGGGCTCATGTTCTCGCTCCTCGCCGTCCACCGCGACGAGAACGACGGCGCGGTCTACATCGTCATCGCGCGCCACCTGGCGGCGGACGGCACGCCGTTCCAGCTGCGCTACCTCTCGCAGACGCTCCCCGCCTTCCACGAGCACCCGCCGCTCTGGATCTGGCTCCAGGCCGCGGCGCTGCGGGTGGCGCCGGCTGTCGACGTGGGCCTGCTCGGGGCGCTGTGCGCGCTCGGGACGGTCGCGGTCACCTTCTCGCTGGGTCGGATGCTCCTGGGCGCGCGCGCCGCCTTCCTCGGGTGCCTGCTCCTCGCCACGAACGAGTCGTTCTTCCGGTGGAGCCCCACCGGCAAGCTCGACCCGCCGCTCGTGCTGCTCTTCACCGCCTCGGTGACGCTCATCGTCGCCGCCGGCACGCGCGGCTGGCTGCTGGCCGCGGGCGGACTGTGCGCCGGGGTGGGAGCGCTCGTGAAGGGGGTCCCCGCCTTCGGGGCGCCGGTGGCGGCGGCCCTCCTGCTCCTCGCCGGTGGGCGGCGCGAGGGGCTCAAATCGCCGAGGTCCTGGCTCATCGTCGCGGCCGCGACGCTTGGGCCGCTGGCGCTCTTCTTCATCCACGATCGGGTGGCGCTGGGCGGGGTCTGGTGGCGCGGCTACGTCCACGACCAGCTCCTCGCTTCGCTCGGAGGGAGCCGCACGGACGGCTTCGGCCACCTGCACCTCCTCCGCGACCTGTGGGGGCGAGGCATCCCCATCTTGCCGCTCGCCCTGCTCGCGCCGTGGGGCCGCTCGGGGCGAGGCTCGAGGGTGGGCCTCTTGCTGTGGGCGGCGCTGGTCCTGGGCGCCTTCAGCGTCGCGGCGCGAGCCTTCTGGTGGTACTTCCTCCCCGCGCTGCCGCCGCTGGCGCTCGCCGCGGGCGCGGCCCTGGACGACGTCGCCGTGCGCTTTCGCCAGGAGCGGCTGGTCGAGCGGGCGCTGCCCGCCGTCGCCGCGCTGGCCGGGCTGCTGCTGCTCGGGCTCCTGCCGCTGCGGGTGGCGCGGGTGCAGGCGCGCCCCTGCCGCTTCGGGTCACTCGCGGCGCGGGCCGCGGGAGCGGCGCCAGGGACCGCCTCGCTCGGCCTCGTCGGGCGACCCGCGGACTATCCCAACCAGGCTCTCCTCGCCGAGCACACCGGGCGGGATGTCCTCCTCGCCGACGAGGTCGTGGCGCTCCCGCGGGCGATCGACGTCGCGCTCGCGCAGGGCGAGGTCGAGGTGCCGGTCGGTTGGCACGCGCTGGCGCGGGAAGGCCGGTTCGCGCTCCTGGCGAGGGATCCGGTGGCCGGGACGAGGCCGCCGGGATGGCCGCCCGGCAGGGGGGCCGGCCTTCCCGGGGTGATCTGGGAGCGCGGGCGCGGGGCTCTGTTAAGATGATCTTTGGGCATGACGCCCAGAGCGACAGCGGCCGGGCCGCGGCCGATGTGTCTGTTGGCACAAGCGCAATACTCCACAGGAGGCGGTTCATGCAGGTGAACATCACCTTCAGGCACCTCGAGTCCACCGAAGCGCTCAAGACCCACGCGCGCGGCAAGGTCGAGCACATCCAGCGCTACATCGATCGTCCCACCGACGTGCACGTCGTCCTGTACGTGGAGAATCTCGAGCACAAAGCGGACATCAACCTGAAGGCGGGGCAGTTCCTCTTGCGCGGGCGCGCGAAGAGCGGCGACATGTACGCCTCGATCGACGCGGCGGCGGACAAGATCGAGCGGCAGCTCAAGAAGTACAAGGACAAGCTCAAGAGCCACAAGCTCCCGGACAAGGCAAACGGGCACAAGGTGATCGACATCCGCCACGACGTCCTCGACGTGGCGGCGCCGCAGCCATCGGAGCGCGTCGTGAAATCGGACAGCTTCCAGGCCAAGCCCATGACGCTCGACGAGGCGGTCCTGCAGCTCGACCTGCTCGACGTGCACTTCTTCGTCTTCCAGAGCGAGAAGGACCACGCCATCAACATCGTGTACCGGCGGGACGACGGGAACCTGGGTCTGGTGGAGGCGCGGGGAAACTGACGCGAGCGCCGCGGCCGCCCTTCGCTTCCGAGGGTGGGCGGCCGCGAGACCTGGCGCAGCGCTAGCCTCGTTGCGCGCGCGTGTCCACCTGTGCTAGCGAGGCTCGCACGCCCATGAAGATCGTCGAGTTCCTGCAGCCGATGGCGGTGGTGGACGACATCTCCGGCCAGACCGGCCCCGCCGTCCTGGCCGAGCTGTCGCGGCCGCTGGCGGTCGCCCGCAAGGTCGATCCGCAGCGCCTCCTGGAGACGCTGCTCGAGCGCGAGAAGCTCGGCTCGACCGGGATCGGGGATGGGGTCGCCATCCCGCACGGCAAGGTGCCCGGCCTGCCCGGGCTCATGGCCAGCTTCGGCCGCTCCCGCTCGGCCGGGGCGCACCTCAAGGCGCTCGCCCGCATCAGCCGGATCTTCAAGAACCCCGCCTTCCGCGAGTCGATCCTGAAGGCTCCCGACGGGGCCGAGATCTACCGCCTCATCGAGACCGAGGACGCGAAGTACTGAAACGCAGGCGCGATGAGCGCCTGCCACCTCGGGTAGGGCGGGGGCTTGTCCCCCGCCGCCAATTCAGTGCTTCACCGAGTGAAACAACCGGTCCCACCGCGGCCCGCTCGGACCCCACGACAGGAGCGCCATGAAGGCGCGGCCCTTGATGCGGCCGATCGGGACCGGTCCGAAGGCGCGTGAGTCGGCGCTGTGGTCGCGGTGATCGCCGGCGAGCCACACCGTGCCGGGCGGCACCGTCGCGGCCGGCACGTCGCCGCAGGGTAGGTAGGGCGTGCAGTACGAGTGGTAGAGGTGCTGCCCGAGCTGCTCGACGAAGTCGACGCACGGCTCCTCGCGCCAGGGCCCGCCCTCGAGCTTGTTCCAGTAGGAGCAGGCGCCGGCGATCCGCTGCCGCGGCACGGCCTTGCCGTTCAGGAGCAGGGCGCCTTCCTGGATCTCGACCGTGTCGCCCGCCACCGCCACCACCCGCTTGATGAGGTCGTCGTTGCGCGGGTTCCCCGGGGGCGCGAGCAGGACCACGATATCGCCGCGCTGGGGCGAGGCCCACGTCCCCTGCGCCGTCTCGGTGAAGGGCAAGCGGGCGCCGTAGGCCCACTTCTCGACGATGACGTAGTCGCCGATCTGCAGCGTCGGGATCATCGAACCCGACGGGATGTAGACAGCCTCGTAGAGGAATGTCCTGAAGGCCAGCACCGCGAGGATGGTGAACACCCAACCGCGGATCTCCTTCTTCACCTTCTCTTTGTCCACGCGCGCTCGTCCTCGGCGGCGGGGACGGACCCGCCCCACGTTTCGGGTGCGTAACTCGGTGCGCATCGCCTCCACCGGGTCGAGCCGGCTGGCGCGCGCCGCGGGGTAGATGCCAAGCAGCAACCCACACCCGGACGCGGAGGCGAGCGACAGTACCACCGCCCAGGCCGGGACGCTCGCTGGAATCCGAGTGGCTACCTGACGAAGCGGATGGTCCGGGACAGCCGGGGATGCCGCGCCCTGACCCAGAGGCGCCTCGCGCCGCGGCCCTCGACGGCGTGCTCGAGCGCCTCGTGGGCCGAGATGCGGCCGGGGCCGGCGATGAGGAGCCCCGCCGCGATCGCCATGAGCGCGAGGTTGTACTCCATCCCGCCCTGCATGACGTCGTAGCCCTTGGGCTTGTGCACCTTCGCCACGGCGACGGCCTGGGTCACGAGGACGGCCAGCGCGGCCGGCCGGGTCGCGATGCCGAGCACGGCCGCCACGCCCGCGAACGTCTCGGCGACTCCGGTGGCGACGGCCCACGCCCGGCCCGGTGTGAGACCGAGCCCCTCGAACATCTGTCCGGTCTGCCCCGGACCCTCGCCGCGCAGCTTGGACGTCCCGTGGTAGACCATCGAGGCGCCGAGCGCGAGCCGGGCCGGGATGGAGGCTGCTTCGCGGGCGCGATCGTTCCAGGTCGTCGCGTAGGCCATGGTTTCCTCCGGTGCCCGTAACGGTCGCCACGGCGGCGGGGGCTGGCAACGCGATCAGTGCGGCGGCCGGGCGCGCTCCACGGGCGCGGGCTCGGGGTCGGTGCCGCCAGGCGAGCGCCCGGAATGAAAAAGGCCGATCGCCTCGCGGCGACCGGCCTTCGAAAAGCGTGCAGCGGAAGACGAGTTACTTGGTCGCCGGAGCGTCGGCGGCCTTCTCGGCCTTCTTCGCCTTCTTGGCCTTCTTCGAGGCCTTCTTCTCGGCCTTCGCCGGCTTCGCCTCGGCGGCGGGGGCAGCGGCGGCCGGAGCGGCAGCGGCAGCGGCAGGCTCCTCGGCGAAGGCAGGGGCGGAGACGGCGACGAAGGCGACGGCGACGAGCGCGCTCAGGATCTTCTTCATGATGGACTCCTTGGTTCAGGGCGGGCTCGAACGCCCGCTGCGTGCCAGCCCCATTCGCAAGGGACATGCCGCATGACCGTGCCCGAGATTGCTCGTCTTTCAGGACGGTGCGCCGGGCTGCCGGGGAAACGCGCCCCGTTTCGGTCCCTCACCCGCCCCTTTCCTCCCCGGTCGGGGCGCAGCGCTCACGGATTGCTCCTCTCGGAGAGTGTAGGCAACGTAACTACATGCAACTCGACCAGATTCCCGCGCGTACGGCAGGGGGCTTCCACGTGGTGGTGGAGTCGCCGCGCGGCTCGCCGGTGAAGCTCAAGTACGACCCCGAGCTCTCCTGCATCGTCTCGGGCCGGCCGCTCCCGCTCGGGTTCGTCTACCCATACGACTGGGGCTTCGTCCCGGGGACGAGGGCGCCCGACGGCGACCCGGTGGACGCGCTCGTCTTCTGGGAGGTGCCCACGTTTCCAGGCATCGTCCTTCGCTGCCGTGCGCTGGGCGTGCTGGAGGTGGAGCAGGACGGCCGCGACGGCGGCCGGCAGCGCAACGACCGGCTCCTCGCCATTCCGCTCGTGCATCCGCGCGGCGGCGAGCTGCACGGCATCGACGACGTGGCGGAGCGCGTCCGCGACGAGCTCGCCCACTTCTTCACCTCGGCCGTCTTCTTCGAGCCGAAGAACCCGAAGGTGCTCGGCTGGAAGGGCCCGCAGGCGGCGGCAGCGATGATCCGGTGATCGGTCGGCCGCGGGCGCCGCAGCTCGCCCCCGGGGTCAGCCGCGCTTCCCCAGCACCTCGAGCCGCTTCCGGAACACTGCCCGGAAGAGCTCGCCCTCGCGCTCGACGTCCCACAGCTCGAGGTCCGCAGGGCCGCGCAGGGCGAGGCGCAGCGTCACGGTCCTGCCCCGCATCGCCACCCGCAGCGCGCGCACGGGCTGCTGGTGCGAGGCGTCGAGGGCGTTCGCGAGCCGCAAGAGCGCGGCGAGCTTCCTCACCACGGTGAGCTCGGCCAACGACAGGTGGGCGAGGTCGGCCCGCTTGCGGTCGGGGAGCGAGCGGCGGTGGTAGCGCGCTACCGTCGCGACGAGCTCTCGCTCCCGGTCGGAGAAGCCGGGCACGTCGGCGTTCGCGACGAGGTAGAGCGTGTGCTTGTGGTGCTTGTGGAAGGAGACGGCGTTGCCGATGTCGTGCAGCACCGCCGCGGCCTCGAGGAGCCGGCGGGCCGAGAGCGGCAGCCCGTGCAAGTCCGCCAGGTCCTCGAAGAGCGTCACCGCGAGCGCCCCCACCTGCACCGCGTGCTGCTCGTCGAAGCCGAAGCGACGGCCCAGCGCCAGCGCCGCCTCGGCCGCCGAGCGGTCCGGGCGCGAGGTCGAGCGGCGCATGAGGTCGACGAGGATGCCGTTCCTGAGCCCCGTGTCGACGCTCGTCACGGCCTCGAGGTGGAGGTGCTGGACGGCCGCCTCCAGGATGACGGCCCCGGCCGCCACCACCTCCGCCCGGCGCGGCTCGAAGTGGCGCCGGCGCTCGTCGAGCCCCATGGAGGCGAGCCCCTCCACGGCCCGCGAGAGCGCCTTGCGGGTGGCGCTCCGGCCCTTCTCGCCGGCGAAGCCGACCACCGCGTTGATGGTGCCGGAGCTGCCGATCGCGACCGAGGGGTGGGGGAACCGCCCCGGCAGCCCCTCGCGGAACGCCTCGGCGGCGTAGCTGCGGACGAGCGCCAGCCGGGCCCGGCCGAACTTCCCGGAGAGCCCGAACATCTCGGTGAGGCGCACGGCGCCCAGCGCCACGCTCCACAGGTTCGTGGGCTCCTCACCAGTGGCCGTCGCCACCTCGCACGAGCCTCCCCCGATGTCGAGCACGAGCGAGCGCGCGCGGGCCGGCTTGCCATGCAGCACACCCAGGCAGATGAGGCGCGCCTCCTCCCGCCCCGAGACCACCTCCAGCTCGAGCCCCGCCTCCTCGCGCACCCGGCGGACGATCTCGGCGCCGTTGCGCGCCTCGCGGATCGCGCTCGTCGCCACCGCCCGCACCCGCGCCGCGTCGCGCCGGCACAGCGCGGCGTAGCGCCGGAGCGTGGAGAGCAGCCGGTCCGCGACCGGGCGCGAGATCGACCCGGTGGCGAAGACCCCCTCACCGGGGCGAACCGGGTCGCGCTCCTGGTGGAGGGTCTCGAGCGAGCCGTCGGCGAGCGGGCGAGCGAGCTCGAGCCGCACCGCGTTCGTACCGACATCGATGGCGCCCAGGACGAGGCTGGGCTGGTTCCGCCTCACACACCCCTCCAGTCGTATCGCCTGTACTGTAAACGAGCCGTCGCAGCGGGGGCTCGCCTCCCCAGCCCCCATGTCGGGGGGTGTCCGTCCCAGTCAATCGTCACCCAATCGTCCCGGGTGGCGCCCCCCCTGAGCAAGTAGAATTCAGGACGCCCTCTCGCGGGTGACCTCCATGACCCCGCCGCCTCCGCCCAGCCCGAACCTCGTCGACGTCTCCACCGGCGCCGCCGAGGCGGGGCCGCGGGACCTCCTCGACCGCGCGCTCTACATCAACCGGGAGCTGTCCTGGCTGGAGTTCAACCAGCGCGTGCTCGACGAGGCCGCCGACGCTTCGCTCCCCATCGCCGACCGGCTCAAGTTCCTCGGCATCGTCTCCTCCAACCTGGACGAGTTCTTCATGGTCCGGGTGGCGGGCCTCAAGTCGCAGCTCCGCTCCGAGCTCGAGGAGGGCGAGCCGCGGCGCCGCTCCCCTGACGGGCTCGACGCAGCCCGTCAGCTCGAGCTGGTGAGCCGCCGGGCGCACCGGATGGTGGTCGATCAGTACCGGCTGTGGCGCGAGCAACTGCGGCCCGAGCTGGAGCGCGTCCACGGCATCCGCATCGTCCGTCCGCCGGAGCTCACGCCCGCGCAGGAGACGGAGGCCCGGCGCTGGTTCGACCAGCGCGTCCTGCCGCTCCTGACTCCGCTCGCGAAGGATCGCAGCCACCCCTTCCCGCGCCTGCGCAACAAGGCCATCGCGCTGGCGGTGCAGCTCCCGGGCGCTCCGGGCCGCAAGCGTCGCCGCGGGGCGGGCACGCTGGCGGTCGTGGCGGTGCACGGCGCGCTGCAGCGGCTCGTGCCCGTCGACGGCGGCCGCACCTTCGTCCTCGTCGAGGACCTCATCCGCGAGCACGTGGGCGACCTGTTCTTCACGAAGACGAAGCTCCGCACGGCCGCCTTCCGCATCACCCGCAACTGGGACCTCGAGTTCGACGAGGAGGAGGGCGGGGAGCTGCTCGCGCTCGTCTCGAACCGCGTCCGCCAGCGCGACCGCGGCGCGGCGGTGCGGCTCGAGCTGGAGGCCGACGCGCCGAAGGAGCTCGTGGCGGAGCTGGCGCGCCAGCTCGACCTCGAGCAGCAGGACGTCTTTCCATTCGAGGGGCCGCTCCAGCTGCAGGACCTCGCGCCGGTGGTGGACCTGGCCGGCTCCGAGGCGCAGCCGCGCGCGGCCGCGTCGCCCGGCTACGTCCCGCCGGAGCTGGCGGAGGGGTCGATCTTCGAGGCCATCGCCCGCCGTGACTGGCTGCTCCACCACCCCTATGACTCCTTCGATCCCGTCGTGCGCTTCATCGAGAGCGCCGCCGAGGATCCGAACGTCCAGGTCATCAAGCAGGTCCTCTACCGCACCGGCAAGCACAGCCCGTTCGTCCGCGCGCTGCAGCAGGCGGCCGAACGCGGCAAGGAGGTGGAGGCTGCGGTGTTCATGGAGATCCGCGCCCGCCTGGACGAGGACGTGAACATCCTCGCCGTGAACGCGCTCAAGGACGCCGGCGCGAGCGTCGTCTACGGCTACGACGGCAAGAAGACGCACTCCAAGATCTCGCTCGTGGTGCGGGTGGAGCAGGGCGTGCCGCGCCGGTACGTTCACATCGGGACCGGCAACTACAACACCACCACCGCCCGGCTCTACACGGATGTGTCGCTCCTCACCGCCCGGCCCGACCTGGCGGAGGAGGTGGCGGCGGTCTTCAACATGCTGACCGCCAACACCACCGCCGAGCTGGCGGCGCAGGGGCTCGACCCTCGCTGGCCGTGGAAGCAGCTCGCGGTGGCACCGCACGGGCTGAAGGAGCGCATGCTGAAGGAGATCCGCGCCGAGGAGGCGGAGGCCGCCGCCGGCAAGCCCGCCCGCATCCTGGCCAAGATGAACTCGCTCGTCGATCGGGAGGTCATCGCCGCGCTCTACCGGGCGAGCCAGGCCGGGGTGCGGGTGGAGCTGCTCGTGCGCGGCATCTGCTGCCTGCGGCCCGGCCTGCCCGGCGTCTCCGAGCGCATCCGCGTGCACCAGGTGGTGGACGCCTACCTCGAGCACAGCCGCGTCTTCGTCTTCGGCGAGGGAAAGCGCGCCCGCTTCTACATCTCGTCGGCCGACTGGATGCCCCGCAACTTCCACAGCCGGGTGGAGGTGACCGCGCCCATCGACGATCCGGAGGGGCGGCAGCGGCTGCTCCAGATCCTGGAGGCCGGCCTCGCCGACACCGCCAAGGGCCGCGTCCTCCGCGCGGAGGTACGCGACGGGTCGCCGGTCTACGAGCGCGTGCTCTCGGAGGGCGAGCCCTTCCGCAGCCAGGCCGCGCTGGAGCGGCCGCGGCCCGCCAGCGAGCCGCCCGAGCTGCGGACCGTGCTCGGTGCGCTCTAGCGCACAGCCCCCCCTCTTTCCCTCGCCCTCCGCGCCGAGGTAGAAGGGCCCGCCTGCCCCCCAACCCCCCGCCGCGTCAGGCGTTCGGCGGCCAGCCAAGCTGACGGCTCCGCTCCAAGGGTCCAGACGGGGACGGCCAACCCGAGGTGAACATGTCGAAGATCAGCATTCGTCCCCAGCGCAAGGGGGACCGCCTCGCGGTCCTGATGCCGGGGTTGGGCGCAGTGGCGACCACCGCCATCGCTGGCGTGGAGGCCGTCAAGCGCAAGCTCGGCCAGCCGATCGGCTCGCTGACGCAGCTCGGCTACCTGCTCCAGGAGGACGGCAGCTTTGGCCCTCGCGTGCAGGACGCCGTCCCCATGCCCGCGCTGGACGAGCTCGTCTTCGGCGGCTGGGATCCCATCGCCGACAACGTCTACCAGGCGGCGCGGCGGGCCAAGGTGCTCGACCATCACCTCGTCGACCAGCTCGAGGACGTGCTCGCGCCGGTCAAGCCGATGCCGGCCGTGTTCGACAAGAGCTGGGTGCGCCGGCTCGACGGCACGAACGTGAAGCACGGGTCGAAGAAGGCGATGGCCGAGGCGCTCTGCGACGACATCCGCGGCTTCCTCGACAAGAACCGCTGCGCCCGCGGCGTGATGGTGTGGACCGGCTCGACCGAGGTCTACTGCGAGGTGGGCCCGGCCCACCAGTCGCTGCGCGCCTTCGAGGCGGCGCTCGAGAAGAGCGACCCCACCATCGCCCCCTCGATGATCTACGCGTACGCGGCCATGAAGACCGGGCTCGCGTACCTGAACGGCGCGCCCAACCTGTCGGCCGACATCCCCGCGCTGCGCGAGCTGGCGGAGCGCGAGGGCATCCCGACGGGTGGCAAGGACTTCAAGACCGGCCAGACGCTCATGAAGACCACCATCGCGCCCATGCTGCACGCGCGGCTGCTCGGGCTCGAGGGCTGGTTCTCCACCAACATCCTCGGCAACCGCGACGGCGAGGTGCTGGACGACGCCGACAGCTTCAAGACGAAGGAGGTCTCGAAGCTGGGCGTGCTCGACGCCATCCTGGACGCCGAGAAGTACCCGGAGCTCTACCAGGACATCGACCACAAGGTGACCATCCACTACTACCCGCCCCGCGGCGACAACAAGGAAGGGTGGGACGCCATCGACATCAAGGGATGGCTCGGCTACGGGATGGCCATCAAGGTGAACTTCCAGTGCCGCGACTCGATCCTGGCCGCGCCGCTGGTGCTCGACCTGGCGCTGCTCGGCGACCTGGCGAAGCGCGCCGGTGAGAAGGGCCCGCAGGAGTGGCTCTCCTTCTTCTTCAAGAGCCCGGTCACCGTCCCCGGCCGCCGCGCGGTGATGGACCTCTTCCAGCAGCAGCGCGACGTGCACGCCCAGCTCCGGCGCTACGCCGCGGCGCTGGCGCCGAAGGTCGTCGGGTCCGCCGTCGGGTAGGTCAGGTGTGCGCCGAGGTGGGGGCTCGGGCGGCTGCGCCTCGAGCCCCCGCCGGATTGCTCGTCTTCGGTCCGCGGTCGCGGTAGTTCTGGTCGGACGATGATCACGGCCCTGGTGCTCGCGCTCGCCGCGATGACGGTCTCCGCGGAGGCCGAGCCGCGCGCCTGGACGCTCGAGGACCTCACCGCCGCCGCGCAGGCGGCGGATCCGCGCGTCCTCTCCGCGGCGGCCGAGCTGGCCCGGCTGCGCGGGGTCGAGGACGAGGCGCGGGCCGGCGCGCGCCCGAGCCTGGATTGGATCGTCTCCGGCGAGGGGCCCATCCCGCAGCTCGACAACGATCCGTCCCGGCTCGACGCGGTCACGCCTTCCTCGCGGCTGCGCAATGGCGAGCTGGGCAGCCCCGGCGTGCATGCCCACCTGGGCGCGAACCTGGCCTGGCCCGTCTACACCTTCGGCCGGATCGAAGCCTCCCGGACGGCGGCGGCGCGCAGGGTGCTCGCGACGGCCGGCACCGCGCAGGCCGCCCGCGCCCGCGCCTTCCGCGACGCGGCCGACATCTACTGGGGGTACCAGCTGGCGCGGCGCGGGCTCCTGGCGCTCGACGAGACCGATCGGCAGCTCGCCGGCGCGCGCGAGCACGTGGAGAGCTTGCTGGCGAGCGGGTCGAGCCGGACCTCGAAGCAGGACGTGGCCCAGCTCGATCTCGTCCGCGCGGAGCTGGCCACGCGCCGCGCGGAGGCGAGCGCCACGCGCGAGCTGGCGCTGGAGGCGGCGCGCACGGTGGCCGGCGTGCCGCCCGACGCACCGTTCGCGCTCACGGCTGCCCCCGTCGAGCTGCCCGCCGTGCAGCTCGCGCCGCTGGCGCGCCACGTGGAAGCCGCGCAGGCGCACCGGCCCGAGCTCGCCGCCGCCCAGCAGACGCTGCGCGCGCGCGAGGCGGGCCTGCTCGCGCGGCAGCGGAGCTGGTACCCGGAGCTCCTGGTGACGGGCTTCGTCGACCTCAACTGGACCGGCTCGACCACTCCGCAGACGAACCCGTTCGCCTGGGACCCGTACAACCGGCTCACGGCCGGCCTCGGCCTCGCGCTGCGCGGCAAGCTCGACCCGTGGCGCACCACCGCCGAGGTGGCACAGGAGGAGGCGCAGGTCGAGCGGGCGCGGGCGGAGGCGGAGCTCGCCGCGCGCGAGGTGCGGCAGGAGGTGGCGCGCGCCCACTCCACGCTGCGCTCGGCGCTCGAACGGGCCGCGCGGCTGCGCGAGCAGGAGGCGGCAGCGCGCCGCTGGCTCGCGCAGGCGGAGCTCGCCTTCGACGGCGGCCTCTCCACTCCGCAGCCGGTCTTGCTCGCAGCGCTCGCCACCGCCCACGCCAGCGCCGAGCGCCTCGCCGCCGCGCGCGACGCGCAGCTGGCGCTGGCCGACCTGACCGTGGCGATCGGCGAGGATCCGCGCGCGGTGAAG
>WNGL01001597.1_pt1 | contig 28499 bp, 25 predicted proteins | sample 5400591 | NCBI WGS metagenome assembly WNGL01 (sample SAMN13153377, study PRJNA577476) | soil metagenome | isolation source: 80 cm soil or saprolite under Garry oak tree replicate 1 | place: USA:California | collected 2016-06-15 | reverse complement strand
TCCATCATGGGATATAGACCAGGTTACGTGTTATAAATATGGCAACCCGTCCCTAAAATGGAAAGCGGAAGAGGAAGCTATCTTACGAGAACACTATGCAAAGGCACCACGCAAGGAGCTTTTAGAAATGCTTCCCAGGAGAACCTATGTGGCTATCCGCTCCCGTGGGGAATATCGCGGCCTGTCGCGGCTTGAGTATATGTCGGTAGCAGAGCCAGACTTACCGCACCGCACCTGTTGGCAAGACTGGCAGCTGATGCAGGAGTATGGGTTAACCGAAGAACAGTTACGCTCAGAAGAAGGTGTTAAAATCGTGTCATGGGCAAGCCGATGAGTATTGCTGTATGTGATGAGGACGGGGTGCTCAAGGCTTTTCGCCGCATGGATGGGGCCGCGCTCTTGAGCGTGCAAATTGCGCAGGACAAAGCTTACACCGCTATCAGCTTTGGCGGCATGGCAACGCATGAATGGTTTGACTTCATCAAGAATGATCTGCCCTCTGCTCCATGGTATCGTGAAAACCGACCGTTTAATCGTATTTGGCGGTGGCTACGCTATCAAGACCGAGGCAGGGATAATCGGCGGAATTGGGGTAAGCGGTGGTCATTATACAGACGATATGAAAGTAGCTCAAGCCGGTTTAGAAGCGCTTTAAGGAAAGCTCGATTATTTCACGCCAGCGCCCCACCATGTGGGGCGCTGTACGGCGTTCTAGTTCCTGAATGTCAGGGAGACCGATATGTTGCATGAATTGAGCGAACGTCACCATCTGCGAGCTAAAGGAGGTCGGCGTTTCTCCCTGTTTCAGGAGTTCCAGCAACTTCAGCATCGCAGAGGTGGCGGCAAACAGCATACTCACGGGGAAAATGACGAGTTTGAAGCCCAGGACGTGAATCTCATCTAAAGACAGCAGGGGAGTCTTTCCGCTCTCGGCCCAGTTGTACAGGAGGGGTACACCAGGAAAAGCTTGAACGATGGCCTGGAGTTCTTCCATTGAGCGAGGAGCCTCGATAAAAATAACATCTGCTCCTGCCTCTCGATACGCCTGCCCCCTGCGCAGCGCATCTTCGAGGCCATTTACGGCGTTGGCATCGGTGCGCGCAATGATGACGAAATCGGGGTCTTGACGGGCATCAACGGCGGCGCGGATTTTCTGCACCATTTCGTCCATAGGGATGACCTGTTTCCCCTCCATATGGCCGCACTTCTTGGGCCAGACCTGGTCTTCAAGGTGTAGGCCTGCGACTCCGGCACGCTCATATTCACGGATGGTGCGCCGTACATTGATGGGGTTGCCATAGCCAGTATCGGCATCGGCGATCAGTGGCAGATCACCGACAACGGCTGCCAGTGCGGAGGCGTGGCTGACCATCTCACTCATCGTCAACAGTCCGACGTCGGGCTGACCAAGCACACTGGCGGCGGTGCCAAAGCCGGTCATATAGACAGCGCTAAATCCGGCCTGGGCAATCAAGCGCGCGCTCAAAGCATCGTATGCACCCGGAGCAACTAGCAGGTCTGGGCCAGCCAGCAATTCATGTAAACGTGTCGTGGCGCGCATTGCAATGTCCTTCACTGACAGGAAGCAAGATGATTAGATGTCTGGTTGCTCTCAGTGTATGCCATTCCGGTTATTATAGCAAGAGGTGAGATTTTTTTACGGGCTATTGACAATATAACATCAGTCCAATATGATACTTCTCAACATTCACAATACGGGAGAGCTGCATGCACATTATTCATGGAACCTGGATTCCTGAGGACTCACACGCGTTCATCCAGAGCGGGGCATTCTATCTGTGGGTAGAGACGGATACGCCAACAGGCACATCTCGACGTCGAGGCGACGCTGTTCACCCCAGGCACCTCGTGTCTACAACTCTGGCCACGTTTCTTACGGAGAAACTGGGCCTGCGGGAATCTATGCCTGGTACATTGGCCCGTACCCTGTCCATGAAATATTTTCTGCTCCCGACGGCTAAGGGTAAGCCATCGCCCTCCTTCGAATTGCTGCGCTATGCGGATGAGGAGGAGCCTTTGGAATTTGACCTGGCGCCCTGGCAGGTCTCTTGCTACCAGGTGTCAGATATCTTCTCAACGCTGAACGACATCCATTTTATCGCCCTCAATGCAGCTGAGGATTTCCAACTGGGAGCAGATCTCCTGTTCTGGCATCAGTACTCCCAGGCGCTCAAAGGCATTATCGCCAAAGACCAGTACATCCCCGCCCTGAAGTATCAGGCGCTCCCGTCCGCTCCGGCAAAAGGCAAGCGGGCGAAGAACATCGACAGTTTCGAGCTTCACCCAGGATGGGAGCTGCTGTCCGACACCTATGAGACCACCATCCAGCGTTATGTTGCCGCCATGCCAGAAGTGTGTACCGCGGGGCTGAACAGCCCGGACGGCGCTGCATTGTATGACAAAGAGTCCTTGCTCCGCCACTTCTCAGAGTGCCTCTTAAACAACGTTGTCACCGGGACACCCTTTACGGCGAAATTCGACCAGCAGATCGCGGATACGCTCCTGTACGGGTGTGTCTATCCGTACCGACCGGTCTTGCAGCCCTCGGCTAGCACACTGGAGGACTACAAACATTGGCTGGCCTGGCGCGCTAACTTAACGAGGGCGCACACGGGAGCAAGTTTCACCCTCTGTTTCCGGTTGGAGGAGGCGTCCCCTACCGATTTGGATAACTGGCAACTGCACTTTCTCGTCGCTGCCAGGCACGACCCTTCGCTGAAATTGAGCCTGGACGAGTATTGGCATCTCAATCCCAAGGCCCGTGCTGAGGCTGCCCGGCCTTTTGGCCAGGACTTCGAGAAAAATCTGTTGCTGGCCCTGGGGTATGCCGCGCGCATCTATCCCACGATCTGGAATGGGCTGGCCACTGACCAGCCAACCGGGTGCCGCCTCAATCTGGATGAAGCTTTCGCATTCTTGAAGGAGAGCGCCTGGGTGCTCGGAGACGCGGGCTATACTGTCATCGTCCCGGCGTGGTGGACACCCCAGGGACGGCGGCGCGCGAAGGTCCGCCTCAAAACATCGCTGCGTTCGCCCAAGGGGTCAACTGCAGCCAGTAATGGCTATTTCAGTCTCGGTGCGATCATCTCTTACGAGTACCAGTTGTCGATTGGAGGTCAGGTAGTCTCGGCAGAGGAATGGCAGCAGCTCGTTAACGCGAAAACACCCCTGGTGCAGTTCCGGGGTCAATGGATGGAACTGGATCGCGACAAGATGCAGCAACTCCTCGAGTTCTGGCAGACGCACCAGCACGAGGAGCAAGAGATCACGCTCCTGGATATGCTGAAGATTGGGGCCGAGTCCGAGGATGACCTGGAATGGGACCATGACCAGACCTTGCGGGAGATGCTGTCCCGGCTCAATGATAAGAATGCGTTCGCGCCCATTGAGGATCCGCTAAACTTGCAGGGAACTTTGCGCGACTACCAGAAGCGCGGCGTTGGCTGGCTGCAATATCTGGAAAACCTGGGCTTGAATCCCTGCCTTGCCGACGACATGGGCCTGGGCAAAACCCTGGAAGTTATTGCTCGCCTGCTCAAGGAGCGTGAGGAGGCCGGTAACATACCACCAACCCTCGTCATCGCGCCGACATCCGTGCTGGGCAACTGGCGCAAGGAGATCGAGCGCTTCGCGCCGCAACTGCGCACGCTGGTGCATCAAGGCATCACGCGGCTGAAAGACAAGCAGAACTTCGCGGAAACATCTTCGAAGTACGATGTTGTCCTGACCTCATTCGCGCTGGCCCGCCTGGACGAAAAGCTCTTGCAAAGCATAGAGTGGCATCGCGTGGTGGTCGACGAGGCGCAGAACATCAAGAATCCACATGCTGCCCAGACGCGCGCGATTCTCAAGCTTGCCGCTCCACACCGGCTCGCCCTGACCGGCACGCCCGTCGAGAACCGCCTGCGCGATCTGTGGTCCATTTTCAACTTTCTCAGTCCAGGCTACCTTGGCAAGGAAGCGCAGTTCCGCAAGACTTTCGAGTTACCCATCCAAAAAGACAATGACATGGCCAGGTCGGCAGCCTTAAAGAAGTTGGTTGAGCCGTTTATCTTGCGACGTGTCAAGACCGACAAACGCATTATCGACGACCTGCCGGATAAGATCGAGCAGAAGATGTATTGCACGCTCTCGTCTGAGCAAGCCTCGCTCTACGAGGCTGTTGTCAAAGATGTCGAGGAGCAACTGAACGAGGCCGAGGGCATCCAGCGCAAAGGCTTGATCTTATCCACGCTTCTGAAACTCAAGCAGATCTGCAACCATCCGGCGCAGTTCCTGCAGGATGGCAGCGCTTTTACCACCGAGCGTTCCCATAAGCTCCAGCGGCTTGGGGAGATGGTCGAAGAGGTGATTGACAGCGGCGAGAGCGCGCTTATCTTCACCCAGTTTACAGAAATCGGAGGCGAGCTGGAGCGGTATCTCGAGCACACCCTGCATTACAACACGTATTATTTGCACGGCGGAACCAGCGTGGCACGGCGGGAGCGCATGATCACCGAGTTTCAAGATCCCGAGACCGAACCGTCGTTGTTTATTCTCTCGCTGCGGGCAGGTGGTGTCGGCCTGAATCTGACCAAAGCCAATCATGTCTTCCACTTCGACCGCTGGTGGAACCCCTCGGTCGAAGATCAGGCCACCGACCGCGCCTTCCGCATCGGCCAGCGCAAGAACGTCTTCGTGCATAAGTTTGTGGCTATGGGTACGATGGAAGAACGCATCGATGCCATGATCGAGGACAAGAAACGGCTCTCCTCGCTGGTCGTGGGCTCCGATGAGTCCTGGCTGACGGAACTCGACAACGATACTTTCAAAGAGCTGGTCGCGCTGCGTCGCAGCGCGGTACTGGAGTGAAGACGATGGCACAGTTCAGTCGCACCTGGTGGGGCCAGCGCTTTATCGAGGCCCTGGAACAATTTACCGATCCGGCCCGGCTCGGACGTGGGCGGTCCTACGCGAGCGGAGGGCGCATCCTCGAATACAAGATCGCCAACGGCACTGTCACGGCCAGGGTGCGCGGCTCAATCAACCCGTACTTTGGCGTCTACAAAGAACCTATCTACAAGACCACTATCACGATCAAAGCGATCTCCTCCGCCGATTGGAAGAAGGCTATTCGTCACATTGCATCACGGGCGGACCTGGTCACAAAACTGCTGATGAACGAGATGCCCGATACGATTGAGGATGCCTTCTCCGGGCTGGGTCTGCATCTCCTGCCGCACAGCGAGAGCGATTTCGTAACCAACTGTTCATGCCCGGACTGGGCGAACCCCTGCAAGCACATCGCCGGGGTCTACTACCTCCTGGCGTCCGCCCTGGACCGCGATCCTTTCTTGATGTTCGAGCTACGGGGTTTGTCCAGAGACGACTTGCATGCCGAACTGGTCCGCTCGCCGCTGGGACAAATCCTGTCGTCGGCCCTGAAGTCAGAAGAGGTTCCCGAGGTGGAGCCGGTTGAGTCCTACTACACTCGCCCGGCCAGGGAGCCAGATGCGGCAGTAGCCAGTCACAAAGAATTCTGGACCGGTGCGAAGAGGCTGCCTGCACCGCAAGCCAGCGCCTCGCAAGCCAGCGTCCCGGCGCTGCTGATCAAGAAGCAAGGGGATTATCCACCATTCTGGCACAAAGATGTGTCGTTCATCAGCGTGATGGAAGAGCTGTATGACCGCGTACGGACAAAAAACAGGCAGATGAAGTGAGACAAGGCTCATTCGGCCCTGAGCACGAAAGTCGTGCCTACGCTGTTCGGGATGAATGCCTTATGGATTTTCACCCCAAACCGTGAGGTAGATTTCCATACCGGTGAACGATTCTGACAAAAACTCGCCCTGGAATTGCTGGTAGAGTTTTTCGAACTCCGCTTCCGTCATCGCTCCCGCGTTGACGACGAATGGTTTCAAGAGCTTGTTAACGATAGAGTAGTTTTTATACCATCCCTCCCAGGCAGGAGTATTTGCGCTGTGTTCTATCGCATGAGCCTTCATCTGCACATGCTTGAAGCCTGCTTCCCGAAACAGGCGGGGGAGCTGGTTGATAATGCCGATATGACGGCCATCTGGATCGAAGCTTCGCCTGGTGACCGAGAGGGCTTTTGAGTAAAAACCCCATAACGTTCCTGCCGCGGCACTATTGGTCAGCCCCTCACTAAACTCCGTGATACGGCAAATACCACCAGGGCGGAGAATACGCCGGCACTCTCCGAGCAATTTTGGCCACAGCTCGGGATTCATAAAGCCCACAATGGTCCTGGCATTAACCATGTCAAAGGATCCGTTGGCAAAATCAAGAGGCTGGGTCGCATCCATGACGCGGAAGTGGGCGTTCTCGTATCCTCGTGCTTTAGCGTGTGACGCCGCTTCTTCGAGCACTGTTTTGCTTGCATCGATGCCGGTGACCTGTATGTCTGGATACGTTGCAGCCACAGCAAGTACCCACTCACCGGGACCGCAACCGAGGTCGAGGATATCTTTGATACCTGAAAGATTGTCGCGCTCCGAAAACAACCCTCCCATTCCCTCGGTCAAGAGCGGGCCAATCAGCCTGAGCCACTCCACTTCTGTGGCGCTTTCTTCGATGACGAAGCGGTTTCCTGGTGATGGTTGATTCGTGCTCATCAGAATGTTCCTTCTATCTGCTAGAGAGAAGAGGAGTAACCTACTCGGTACTCTGCATAAGGAGACCGAGAAATTCCTCTTCCAATTGTTGCCACACCAATCGTTCTGCCTGTACAATATTGATCACCTGCCCCGTGCGGCTGGCGTCAAGGATCATCTGAGAAAGACGCTGCCTGAAATTGGCGGCTCTTTCGCGCTGTACGTCGTGGGAGGGCATGATCACAAGCTGGATGTCTCGCAGATCATAAAAATCTTCCGGCTCAAATGCCAGTGCCATCAGCATAGCATATCGTTCAATGAGTGCCTGCCGAAACGGCACAAAGTAACCCGGCTGTGTGCTGGAGGCGATGAAACAACCGACGAAGCGGCCCTCTCTCATAATGGGACAGGCTACTGCGCTTTCTTCCCATTCTTCCCATCGAACAGCAAGAAACTCTGATCGCTCTGATCGATCCTCAGCTACATATGTTCTGCCTTTTTGGAGAGCAAACCCTGCAAGGGATTCTATTCCTAGAAACAGCGCTTCTTGAAAAAGCGTCGATGGCCAGGGCGGGTTGCCACGCCCTACCACCTCGCGCAGGCTTCGAACTTTCTGGCCTGGCAAAGGAGGCAGACACTGGGCAATGCTCAAGGCCATTCCCAGGTTATTGGGGTCGAGCTGTCCAAGAGCCTGAGTGAGAACGCGATTGCTTACTGTAAAGAAGATCTGGTCCTTGCCGGTGCTTGCAATCGCCTCCAGCACGCTTGCATAGAAGTCGGAGGGGATCTTTCCAACCGCATCATCGAGTTCAGCCCCTTTGAGATCAGACATACTCTCGGGAAATGCTTGTAGGAGCAACTCAGACATCTGGTCCCGGTACTCGGCTGGAAGTAGTCTGAGAAGTGTATAAAGATTTTGTGGGCGAGGGTTCGATTCACCTTTTGCCCAGCGTATCAAGGTTACCGCATTGATGCCGAGAGCGGTGGCAAGTCGCGCTCTTTCCTGACTATCAGCGATAATTTTCCCCAGTAACTCTCGCCAGGGTTGTAGCGCCATCTCCTACATCCTTTATTTGTGGATTTTGCTACTTTTATCTGTAACACCGTTATCCTGCACTCTACCATGTTTAGCATAACATTAAGAGAGAGCAAAGTCAACAATTCAATTCCACCGATCTTCCAGCTAATAGCTCATCGTCTCTAAAGTTCAGAACACACTCTAATGGAAAAAGAACAAACGTCCACAAATATGCACCTTAGATGGTTACGTGTTGTATACTACGCATCAGTTATGCTTGTGCCATAGGATGAATGACAGCTTGTTGAGTTGAGAGGACAGAACGTGCAAAGCCGTGTGCGTGATTACTGGTCAATCTGGAAACAGTTTGTACTGCATGGTGTAATGCAGGAAAGTATACTTCCTCCGGCGCTCATGCAATCGTGGCGGCGTTGCGCTGCGCTTGGCCTTGATCCCTACGGCGATCCCAGCCTGGAAGATAGCACTCAAGCTACCGTGTCCAGCGTTTCGCAAAAGCTGCTTTCCCTGGTCCGTCCTGTGATGGAGGATTTACACCAGTTCGTGGAGGAATCTCCTTGTGTGGTGGTGTTTGCGGATGTCGAAGCGCGCATCATGGATTACTTCGGCGACCGTGTCATACAAGAGGAGTTGGAGCACCTGAGTCTGAGCATAGGCGCATCCTGGAAGGAGGAGCGCCAGGGAGCCAATGCGCTTGCCCTGGCTTTGCAAGAGTCCTTTCCCATTCAGCTTGATGGTGCCATGCACTATCGGGCCGCGCTCCATCCGCTCTATACCTCAGCTGCGCCGGTGCACGATCTCCTGGGACGTGCCGTGGGCGTCCTGGGGGTTATTGGCCGCCACGAAACCTGCCATCCTCACACGCTGGGTATGATCACCGCGGCTGCCCAGGCCATTAGCAATCAGCTACAAATGCAGGTGTGGTTGAGCAATGCCAATGATCTCTTAGCTGAATTGAAAACCATCCTCGAAACCCTGCCCGAAGGGATTCTCTTATTGCGGCGTGATGGTGTTATTTCTCAAATGAATGCCCCTGCTGGCTCTATGCTTGGACTGATGCCCGCGAAGGTGACAGGGAGACGACTGAGCGATGTGTTACCCCTGCCTGCCGTACTGGCACAGGCTATACTTCGCCAGCAGCAACTCTCGGACGAAGAACTGGTTTTTGATACCGTGCATGGACGTGCGCCCTGCCTTTGCTCTCTGAAAGCCATCTCAAGTTATCGACCTGAAACTGGCCTGGAAACTATTGTTAGCTCGCCTGGCCTGCTTCTTTCAGAACCGGTGGCAGCCGATGGCTTTGTGATGATCTTGCGCAGCATCGAACGAGTGCAAAAACTGGTGAACCGTATGACTGGTGCGCACGCGCGTTTGACCTTTGCCAACGTGGTGGGTGAGAGTCCGGCACTGAAAGAGGCTATGAGGCTGGCGCGGCTGGCGGCGAATAGTAACTCTACCGTGTTGTTGCACGGAGAGACCGGGACAGGCAAGGAAATTTTCGCGCAGAGCATTCACAATAGTAGCGCGCGTACTGATGGGCCATTTGTGGCGGTCAACTGCGCCGCCATCCCGCGCGAGTTGATAAACACCGAGCTATTTGGCTATGAAGGGGGTTCTTTCACGGGCGCGGATCGCCAGGGACGTTCCGGCAAATTTGAGCAGGCACACCGGGGCACGCTGTTTCTCGATGAGATTGGGGATATGCCGCTTGATTTGCAAACGGCTCTGCTGCGTGCCATCGAAACACATACGATTGTGCGCGTCGGTGGTCAAAGGGTGATCCCGGTTGATGTGCGTATCATTGCCGCAACGCATAAAGACCTGCGAGAAGAAGCGCGGCGTGGCAATTTTCGCTCTGACTTATTCTATCGTTTGAATGTCTTGACCATCCATATCCCCGCTTTGCGGGAACGCGCCGACGATCTGCCCTTACTCGTGCAACATTTCCTACAGCGTCAAAGCCGGGCTATGGGTCGTGCGCTCACCATCACCCAGGAAGCGATGGCAAGCATCCAGGCCTACAACTGGCCTGGAAATATCCGCGAACTTGAGAACATGCTGGAACGTGTGACGTATCTCATGCCGAAATCTTCTATTGCCGTCGATGATCTCCCACTTGAGCTACAGCAAATCGGTGGGCATGTCGAACTCTCCAGGCAATCCACCTCAGGGCGCTCTGTGGATACTAAAAAGAATCATCAGTCGCTACAGCAGTTGACTCCTGACGTAGACACGGCGGGCGCCTTGAAAGAGCGCAGTAGCAATGCGGAGATACAGGCTATCGTGCAAGCTCTGGATGCCAGTGATGGTCAGATCACGCGCGCAGCGGTGCTGCTGGGGATCAGTCGCACGACATTGTGGCGCAAGATGGCGAAATATGATCTGACGTCGTCGCATGGAGGCGGGAGTAAATACTGATTTTTTGTTGTTTGAAATGAGTAATGGCTGCATCTAACGTCAGGGTGAACTTGACGAACAAAGACTATAACTCTATAACTGAGAAAGAGTGTTGCAATGAAAAGAAGGAGTCAACCATGACAGACCCCTCCATCCCAGCCGAGACCCGCATCGGACACGTCCACCTCAAGGTCGCTGACCTGGAGCGCGCTATAGGCTTCTACCGCGACTACCTGGGCTTCGACCTGCTCTTCAACATGGGGAGCGCGGCCTTCCTCTCGGCGGGGGGCTACCATCACCACATTGGCCTCAACACCTGGGAGAGCAAGGACGGGTCGCCTCCCGCCCCCGGTACGACGGGCCTGTACCACTTCGCTATCAACTATCCGGCGCGCAAAGATCTGGCCATTGCGCTCAAACGCGTGCTCGATCATGGCTGGTCGATCGACGGGGCCTCCGATCACGGCACCCACGAGGCCATCTATCTGCATGATCCGGATTTCAATGGCATCGAGTTTGCCTGGGACCGTCACCCCAGCCAGTGGCCGCGCAGGGACGGTGCGATTACGTTCAGTCGGCAACCGCTCGATTTCGCGAGCCTGCTCGCAGAACTTGGGGAGCCGGACGAGGCAGGATACCTCGCGGTCTTGTCGGAATACAAGTAGGGAGGGAAAGCAACACCTCCACACTACAAGCAGGAGAAACCATGACACGCAAGGGCTGGCTGCTGTTCACCGCGATGTCGGTGTTTTGGGGCATTCCATATCTATTTATCAAAATCGCGGTGCGGGAACTTGATCCCAGCGTGGTGGTATTCGCTCGCGCCGGGATTGCGGCGGCTGTTCTCCTTCCTGTGGCGGCCAACCGCCGAGTGTTGCGAAAGCTCCGCGGGGCGTGGCTCGCGATTGCTGCGCTTGCCTGCGTGCAGATCGTGGGTCCGTTTCTATTGATCAGCTACGGTGAGCAGCACATCGCGTCGTCGCTCACCAGCTTGCTCATCGCCGCCGATCCACTCCTGGTCGCCCTGTTCGCGCTGCGCTTCGATCCAGGTGAACGTGTAGGTGGCCTGCGTCTGATCGGACTGCTGATCGGTATGGGAGGCGTAGTTGTGTTGTTGGGTCTCGACGTTGGCGGAGATGGGCAAAAGCTACTCGGGGCGGCTTTGGTTCTGCTTGCCGCTGCGGGTTACGCGGCATCTGCCCTGCTCATCAAGCGACCAACCATCGCTGCCCTACCCAGTCTCGGCGTAGTGGCCTTGCAGTGCACCATTGCCGCTGTTGTGGTGCTGCCTCTGGCTGTGACGAGACTTCCCAGTAAGGTACCAGGTCTAGAGGTGATGGCGAGCCTGCTGGTACTCGGTGTAATCTGCACAGCGCTGGCCTATCTGACCTTCTTCGCGCTCGTGGCCGAGGTCGGGGCCAGCCGCGCCACCGTCATCACCTACGTCAATCCGGCTGTCTCCGTCCTTCTGGGTGTTACGGTGCTCGGTGAATCGCTCACCGCAGCCATTATCGTCGGATTCCTGCTGATCATCCTCGGGTCCTGGTTGTCCACCGGTGGTACCCTACCACCGCCGCTGGGACACCGTCTGCGGACACGTCTTCAGCAAACAGGCCCAGAATGAGCGGCAAGGGTCTCGCGCCGCTATCACCTTCTGCGCAGCAGTAATGAGCAAAGAATATGTCCGTTCTAAGAATATTTAATCATGTCAAATGACAAATTTGACGTTGCAACAATGAAACATATTTATTATGTTGCAACGATGAAACGTTTGGGACGTTTCATCGTTGCAACATTTCTTATTATGTCACTAATGTTCATATCTTTCACTAACAGGTATTCCCACAATTTCTTCATGCCCGAAAATTGCTTCGTTCCCCTTTCCAGGCTGATTGACGGCAATAAGAGTAACTCGTTTCTCCCGGCATGCTTCAGATTTGGCACGATTATTGCTATCTCATAAGTAGGAGGCAATTAGAGATTTACAGACCGATCAATCAACGGGAGAGGAGGTACGAAAGCGTCTGGTTATAGCGTCAGCGTAAGCTTTGTACGCGAAGTCTTTTTTACAGATGTTATGTTGTGTCACCAGGTCATCTCATTACAACAGTCGAACATTTCGATTCGAAAGGAGGGTGTCTGCCACTTTCGGTAGACAGCTAAAGCATGGACAGAACACCGACACTTACACAGAAGTTTGTAGCTGAATTGCTTGGAACTTCCTTCCTCACATGGATTGGAGCAGGCTCCATTACGGCAGCGGTTTTTCTACTCAATGGTGCCAAACCTCCAACTGCATTTACCATGGCCGACCTTGGTATGATCGCCCTGGCATTCGCATTTGCCATCGCTGCGATGGTCTACACCATCGGCCACATCTCCGGTTGTCACATTAACCCGGCAGTCACGTTCTCGCTGGCCGTTACCCGGCGCATCAGTTGGAGCGAGGCAGGGGTATACTGGATTGCGCAAATCCTGGGCGGAATTTTAGGCGCGATATTCATTGCACTCGGCTTTGGTTGGACGGCCGCGGCGCAGGGTGCCGGACTTGGTGCGACGGACTTTGGTAACGCGATAACCTTGTACGGAACAGGTGGTGGTTGGGTTGTAGCCATTGCAATGGAGGCGATTGGCACCTTCTTCCTGCTTATGGTCATTATGGGAACGGCTGTAGATGGTCGGGCACCCTCAGGCTGGGCAGGCTTTATTATTGGCCTGATGGTCGCAGGTGAGATTTTCGCATTTGGCCCAGTCACCAATGTGGCTCTCAATCCCGCGCGTGCGCTCGGTCCGGCCCTGCTGCAAGTTCTACTCGGCGGTAAATATGACCTTTCCCATTTGATTGTCTATTTTGTAGGCCCACTCTTAGGCGGTGTACTCGGTGTAATCGTCTATGACTTCTTGTCGCGCGGGCGTCAGGTAGCGGGTAGCCCTGAACTTGGCGGTGTTTCAGAATCCGCAGTCGAATCCCCGCGTTAGTATTGGCTTGAGCTTTTAACGTCGGAAATACCTTACAAATCCCTCAAGAAGGAGATAGACATGAAGAAACTCATCAACCGGCCAGAAGATGTGGTAACAGAGGCGCTGGCTGGTATGGAAGCGCTGCATCCCGAATTACTGCGTGTCGATTACAAAAACCAGATTATTGTGCGTGCCGATGCTCCGGTGCGGGGCAAGGTGGGCATCATCTCTGGTGGTGGAAGTGGTCATGAGCCAATGCACGGCGGCTTTGTTGGTCACGGTATGCTCGATGCAGCTTGCCCTGGAGCCGTTTTTACCTCTCCGGTACCCGATCAGATGCTTGCCGCAACCCAGGCTGTGAATGGCGGCGCAGGTGTGCTGCATGTCGTCAAGAATTACACGGGTGACGTACTGAACTTCGAGATGGCGGCTGAATTGGCTGCGGCTGAAGGGATCGAGGTAGAAAGCGTCGTGACCAATGACGACGTAGCTGTGCAGAATAGCACCTGGACGGCTGGGCGACGCGGTGTAGGCGTTACCGTGTTGTTGGAAAAGATCGTGGGCGGCCTGGCCGAGGCGGGCGCACCACTGGCGCAGGTCGCGCAACTGGCGCGTAAGGTGAATGATCAGGGCCGCAGCATGGGTATGGCTTTGACATCCTGCACCGTTCCTGCGGCGGGCAAGCCAACCTTTGAGCTTGGTGAAGACGAAATGGAGATTGGCATCGGCATTCATGGGGAGCCTGGCCGTCGTCGTGTCAAGCTCGCTTCCGCCGCCGAGGTCACAGAAATGCTCGCCAACCCGATTATTGAGGATCTTGGCCTGAAAGCCGGCGAGCGAGTGCTGGCCTTCGTCAATGGCATGGGCGGTACTCCTTTGATCGAGCTGTACGTTGTTGCTGGAGAACTTGCTAAAATTTTGCGCGGCAGGGATATCACGATCTCCCGCTCGCTCATTGGCAGCTATATCACCTCGCTCGAAATGGCTGGTTGCTCGATTACCCTGTTGCGGCTCGATGATGAATTGACCCGCTACTGGGATGCGCCTGTGCATACTCCCGCGCTGCGTTGGGGTATGTAAGTGCATGAGGCAGGTGTGAACCTTGTGCTTACATATGATTCGTAGGGACGCGATATATCGCGTCCTCATCCGGTAGCCAATCCAGGTAGCAGGACGTGATAATTCGTGTCCCTACGAATAGATTGCATAGTACAATGTATCGGGACAGGTAGTGGACGCCAGCCCCTTTCAAGAGCAGCTTGTTTCTCAGGGAACAGCAACCCTTGAGGGTACCTTTCGAGATGAAATTGTGCTATTAGCATATAGGTGAGTACAGGGTTCACCCCTGAGCATCATGGAGGAGACTATGCCAATTACAACAGAGGATACCGTGCGCTGGATTAACCAGGTCGCGCTGGTGCTGCACGAAAATCGTGAGTTTCTCACGCAACTTGACTCTCCCATTGGGGATGCCGATCATGGCATCAATATGGATCGTGGTTTTAAGGCGGTGCTTGAAAAATTGCCTACGGTAGCGGCTATAGATATTGGCTCAATCCTCAAAACGGTCGGTACCACCCTGGTTTCGACGGTCGGCGGTGCAAGTGGACCGCTGTATGGAACGGCTTTCTTACGCGCAGGTATGGCAACCTCCGGCAAGCACGAACTCTACGAAGCGGATGTCGTCAATCTGCTGGAAGTTGCTCTAGAGGGCGTCAAGGCGCGCGGAAAAGCTCAGCCCGGCGAGAAGACCATGGTTGATGCGCTTACCCCCGCACTGGCTGCCGCGAAAGAAGCAGAGGCGCAAAATCTTGGCCTCTCAGAACTTTTGCGTCGTGCCAGTGAAGCCGCCGAAAAGGGTATGAAGGCTACGATTCCCATGCTTGCGACTAAGGGGCGCGCCAGCTATCTTGGTGAGCGCAGTATTGGACACCAGGATCCGGGAGCGACCTCTAGCTGGTTGATACTGAAAGCGTTAGCGGATACCTGTGGGTGAGGGTAAACAAAGGAGACACGTCCATGCCGGTTGGCTTAGTAATCGTATCGCATAGCGCTCGCCTGGCCGAGGGTGTGGCTGAACTGGCGGAGCAGATGGCCCAGGGGAAAGTAGGCATCGCGGTGGCTGGTGGTAGTTCAGACGGGAGGTTAGGCACCTCTGTCGAGAGGATTACTGCTGCCCTGCACCAGGTGGATGGGCCTGATGGCATCCTGGTATTGCTCGACCTGGGGAGCGCGGTCATGGCAACTGAGATGGCTGTTGAAGCGTTTCGACAAGATTCGCCGCATCCCGTCTTGATCAGTCCCGCACCGCTTGTCGAGGGAGCAGTGATCGCGGCGGTGGAGGCTTCTATTGGGAACAGTTTGCAAGAGGTAGCTGAGGCGGCGGCCAGCGCGTATACCCTACCGAAGTCACACACTTCCAACGTATAGCAAAGGACTAAGAACGTGTCAATAGTGGAGACCAGTCTCGTCATTACCAATAAAGTTGGCCTGCACGCACGACCTGCCCGCCTGCTGGTACAGACCGCTGCGCAGTTTCAGGCGCGGATTTCGGTACAGTGCGGTGAGAAAACTGCCAATGCGAAGAGCATCCTGGGAGTACTCAAACTAGGAGCAGCGCTTGGTGACACGCTTGTATTGCATGCTGAGGGGGAGGACGCCGAGCAGGCGGTAGAAACGTTGACCAGCCTTGCACGCCGCAAGTTTGATGAAGAGGAGTGAGTTCAGGTATGCCGAGTGAGCCTCCACCATCAAATAGCCCTCTACAAGTAATGCCTATTTCGCCAGGTATCGCTATTGGCCCTGTACGCATCCACAGAACCAGCATATCGAACCTGGAAATAACGAAGATTCATCCCCAGCAGGTTGAAGTTGAACGGCAGCGTTTGCGCGAAGCTCTAGATGAAGCGATAGATGAGTTAGGCGAACTGAGCGCGCATGTGGCAAAGACAGTAGGACAACAAGAGGCGGATATATTTGAAGCGCAACAACTGATGCTGCAAGATCCAGAACTTTTAACCGAAATCGAGCATCTTATTACTTCGCAGCATTTCACCGCCGCCGCGGCGCTGCAAGAGGTTGCAGAACAGCAGGCGCGGGAGCTTGAGGCGCTAGAGAATGAGACCCTGTCTGCTCGCGCTGCCGATGTTCGCGATGTTGTCTCCCGTGTGATACGCCATCTCTGTGCTGAAGGCGTTGCCGCTTTGCATGGGGATGATACTCCTGTCTTGATTGTCGCGCATGATCTCACTCCTTCAGATACAGCCGGTTTTCGCCCCGATACTATTCTCGGCATCTGTACCGTTGTTGGTGGACCAACAACGCACGCGGCCATTCTTGCTCGCGCCCTGGAAATTCCATCCGTCGCGGGCTGCGATCCGCGTCTCTTAGAGACGCTCAGCGATGGTCAGCAGCTCGCTATTGATGGCACGCAGGGATTGATCTATGCTCAACCGGATGACGAGCAGGAGCGTGTATTGCGTTCATCCATGCGGCGACAGCAGCAGGAGCGTAAGGCGCGCAGGACACAGAACGAGACGCGCTGGCGTAATCGTCCCGGTTCAACGGCTGATGGCCAGGAAGTGCAGGTTTTTGCCAATGTTGGTGATGTGGAGGGGGCGCGTGCCGCTGTCGAACTGGGGGCCGAAGGTATTGGCCTGCTGCGCACGGAGTTTCTTTTTGGTGGACGGCAGGTCTTTCCCGGTGAGCAGGAGCAATTCGCCAGCTATGCGGAACTTTTCCAGGCGTTTGCAGAGCAGGCGAAATTCAGCAAAACCATAATAGCGCGTACCCTTGATGCCGGGGCCGATAAACCCTTTCCCGCGTTGGAACCGCTCATTGGTGTGTTGCAGGAGGCGAACCCGGCGCTTGGGTTGCGTGGGGCGCGCATTCACCTGGCGCATGAAGAACTTTTGCGCCAGCAACTACGCGCGCTTCTGCGGGCAGGCGTCGCAACTGGTGTAGACCTGGCGATCATGTTTCCGATGATCGCAACGGTTGAAGAAGTACGTCGCCTGCGCGCTATTTATGATGATGTGAGACGGCAACTTGAAGATGAGGATGTGGTGGTTTCGTCGCCTGCGCAGGTAGGGATCATGGTAGAGACACCCGCCGCAGCGCTGATGGCCGATGTATTGGCACGAGAAGTAGATTTTTTCAGTATTGGAGCCAACGATCTCTTTCAATATACGATGGCGGCTGACCGCACCAATAACCGCGTCATGAGTATGTTTGGCACGCTGGAACCGGCGGTATGGCGTTCCATCGATATGGTGGTGCGTGCAGGCCTGTTGCACGGTAAACTGGTGGCTGTCTGCGGCGAACTGGCGGCTGACCCGCGTATCGGGCCGCTACTGGCTGGCCTGGGTGTTAAAGAACTCAGTATGAGTGCGCCAGCCATGCTCAATGTGAAAGCGGCGCTGCACGAACACACAATGGTTTACTGGCAGCAACGGGCGCAGGAACTGCTCAAGGCGGAAACGGCGGCGGAGGTGCAAGTTGTGCTGCGAGACACTGACTTCCATTGAGATTCTACTCATTCCTGGCTGGTTTTCTTCTTCCCCATGGCCCAAACTCCATAATGCCGGTAGATATACATCATCCAAATAGCAATGACGACCGCAGTAATGGCAACGCCCATCCGACAAAGGCTATACCATGATCTGGCGACCAACGAGGGAAGAGTAGACTATTTCGGATCCTCCAGAAGCAAAGCGAACAAACCGGCCTGCCAAACCGAAATTTCCTGTCATTGATAATTCTGTACTCCTTACGTCTATCAATATAGTTGTTGCGTGTAGCTGAAGGAATAGCATTTCCTGGTACTCTCTTGAGGCTACAAATGCAGGTGGTATTCGGTTATACTCTACCTGTAGCGTTTCTTAACTCGTACCTATGTCTCTCGTGAAGAGATGCCGGAAGGATCCAAACATGTCTGCAAAACCGCCGGAAGAGCAGGTGAGGCAGGTAGTCATCCACAAACCAGTGGTTGGTAGTGTCAGATTTGATTGGATCATGCTTCTCCTTTGTAGCTGGCTTATGGTTGGCGTGTATATCGATGGCTGGGCGCATAATCACTTTAATATTATAGATACCTTCTTTACCCCCTGGCATGCCGTCCTCTACTCCGGTTTCCTGGCTGTAGCGATTTTTCTCGTGCTGATGTTCGTACGCAACCTCCGCAAAGGCTACCCCTGGTGGGCTGCTCTTCCTCCAGGGTATGGAATTTCGATCCTGGGTGTCGCAATTTTTGGCATCGGGGGCATTGGTGACTTCTTGTGGCATGCCTTCTTCGGCTTTGAGGTTCAACTGGCGACGCTGCTCAGTCCAACACACCTCCTGCTTGCCACCGGCGGCCTGTTCATTGTCAGTGGCCCGCTGCGGGCGGCCTGGCTGCGTCCAGAGACCACCTTGAAGCCTGGCTGGTTTTCACAACTTCCTATGGTCATCTCAATCACATTCATGCTCTCTGCCCTTGCCTTTATCACTTCGTATGCTCATCCCTTTGTTACGCTTCCAGCTACAACAGGGTACCGGCCAGTAGGGATTGGACCCTATTACGTGTATCTGACTGATCTCGTTGAGTCCTGGGGAGTGATCAGCATTTTGCTACAGACGATGCTGTTGATAGGAATGACTCTGATTATCATACGACGACAAAGGCTGCCACTGGGAGCCTTCACCATAACGTTCGCCGTGAGCCTCTCACTGGCCAGTATACTCGCGGATCTCTATTTCTTGATACCTGCGGCAGTTCTGGGCGGCCTGGCTGCTGAAAGTTTCTACAGGCTCTTAAAGCCGTCAGTAGACCGCCCTGGCCCTCTCCGCCTGTTTGTGTTTGTCGTGCCCATTTGTTTGTTCCTGTTGTACTTTCTCGATCTTCAACTGTTCAAAGGTATCTGGTGGCCGATTCATATCTGGTTGGGGTCTATTCTCATGTCAGGCGCTGCTGGTTTGTTACTCAGCTATGTATTTGTACCGCCGCTGAAGATGACCGAACATCCGGGCCTACTTCCCGCGGCAGATGCCTCTCTCTACGCTAAGCGAGGAGAGGTGGCCCTGCTCTTGAAAGAATATGATCGCGCGCTCGTTGACTTTGAGCGCGCCCTTGAACTTGAACCGGGGAATGAAGATATCCGCGCAAAGCGGGGAGAAGTCCTCTCTGAACTGGCAAAGCAGCCTCAGCCATTTTCTGCATCCCTTCGCCTGTCACGTCGCAACATGCTGTTTGGTTTGCTAGGCCTGGGAGTAGCCGTGGGAGGCCTGATTGTTGGAGGAACTATCGCCCTGCGTCGATCGCGTTTACCAATCGGGACTTTGCCTGATATCCCCATTACAGAACCGGGTTTCTTCCCTCCAGCTTCTTCCCAGGCCTCAGTATACGTGCCTGTTCTACCGCACCCTACCAGTAGTGCAGTGAAGCGTGTTATATGGTCACCCGATGGAAAATTCATCGCCTCTGCCAATGCCGATGGGATTGTGCAACTCTGGTCTGCTACGCGCGTGACACGCGCTTCTATAGAAACTCCGCTCTTGACCTATCAGATGCAAAACACCAGGGTGATTGACCTGGCCTGGTCGCCTGATGGAAAGTATATCGCTTCGGCAAGTGTGGATGGAATGGCCCAGGTATGGAATGCTGCCACCGGACTCCCTCTTCTCACGTATCAAGGGCATACCCGTAAGGTCTTAGCCATCGCCTGGTCGCCCGATGGCAGGCGAGTTGCCACGGCTGGGGAAGATAAAACAGTACAGGTATGGAATGCCTCGACAGGCGTTCATATCCTCACCTACAGAGATCATGCTGACTTCGTGGATGCGGTTGCATGGTCACCAGACGGTCGTCGACTTGCATCTGCAAGCGTTGATGGAAATATACGAGTGTGGAATGCTATCTCGGCTGCTCTTCTCACCACATTTCAGGTCTTTGAAGAGGATAAAGGTAATCTACTTATTGCCTGGTCACCGAATGGAAAGGATATTGCCTCAGCGAGTAATATGCTGTCAATCTGGAATGCCTCGACAGGCTCTCTCCTCGTCCAATTCGTAGCCCAGAGTAACATGCTGAATGTGGCCTGGGCGCCGGATGGCAGGTATATTGCCGCGAGTCAAGATGACGGAAATGTTTCTATCTGGGACTTTTCCCGGTTAGAAAACACTTCTGCCCTCCCATCTTTTGGAGATGAGCATGTGGGAGCAGGAACCAATAATCCATTGTCGGGAGGCGGTGGAACTCCAGTACTTCTCAGGCTGTCCTGTGAAGGACATAATGGGATAGTAAACGCCGTCGCCTGGTCGTCTGATAGTCGCTATGTTGCCTCTGCGGGGGATGATCAGACCATCCAGGTCTGGGATACCTCTGTGGGAGCCACGTTTGTTACTCACGTGAATGAGTTCTCAAGCACAGTCTGGTCACCCGTTGACAACCGGATTGCCTCTGCGGGCGTGGATGGAAAGGTACAGATTTGGGATGCTGTCACAGGAACCAGGCTCGTTACCTACACAGGGCATCCAGGTACGAGCGGTGTCACGAGCATAGACTGGTCGCCTGATGCAAAGCAAATCGTTTCTGTAAGCAAAGATGGGAAGGTTTTGATCGGGAATGCAACTAAGGGGCATATCCTGCTCACCCCTCAAAAGCAATTAGCAGGAGTAAACACCATTTCCTGGTCGCCCGATGGTAGACGTGTTGCCGTGGTGGACCTGAGTGGGCAGGTGCAGGTCTGGGATGCTATCACGGGGAAAGTTCTCCTTGCCCCTCTGGCGCAACTACAAGGGGTGCAGGGTATAACGTGGTCACCAGATGGCAGACAAATCGCGTCTGTGGGTAACGGGAAATTCCAGGTGTGGGATGCAGGTACGGGTAAGCTTTTGTTCACCGAGTTGAGTTCAGTCTATCTGATATCTACGATCTCATGGGCTCCCGATGGCAAACATCTTGCCTTTACAAGTGGTAACGGGGTAGAGGTTTGGAATATTATTATAGCGACACTCCTGCTCTCATACCGGGGAGTAAACTGGAACGGGGCTCCCTCGATGGCTTCCGTCTCGTGGTCGCCCGATGGAAAACGCATCGCCTCAACTGATAGCGGCGCGGCTTATGTCTGGTTGGCCCTGACTGAATAGTAGTTCATGAAAAAATTGATGAAGGAGAATAAGATGACCATCATTCACCACTTGAGTCATTTGGAAAACGGCGAACTACGCTGGCAAGATGTGCCTGTTCGCGCTTATGGTCCTGAAAATAGCGGCGCAGATCATGCCACCCGTCAGGTACTCATAGGCACAGACGAACATTCACCCAGCTTCCACATGCGTTATTTCGCGGTGCAGCCCGGTGGGCATACCTCGCTCGATCAACATGCACATGAACATGGGGTCTATGTGCTCCATGGTTGCGCGCACCTGCGCCAGCGTGAGGGGCAGCACGAACTGCACGCGGGTGACGTGGTCTACATTCCGGGCAATGAAATCCATCAATTCTTCACGCTTGGCGACGAGCCGTTTGGTTTCCTGTGCGTCGTCCCGGCTCAACGGTGAACAAGATGTTTGCTGTTGAATACCATAGCAATGATGATATCCGCGTCGTGGAATTGCCCATTCCGGCCATTGGTCCTGGCGAGCTGCTGGTGCAGATGCGCGGCTGTGGATTGTGCGCCAGCGATGTGATGGAATGGTATATGAAACCACGCGCTCCGCTCTATCCTGGGCATGAACCCGTTGGTATTGTGGCGGCAGTGGGTGAGGGCGTCGAGCAATTCGCGGTGGGTCAGCGCGTATTTCTGCATCATCACGTCCCCTGTATGGTCTGCCACTTCTGCCGGCGCGGATCGTTTTCACAATGCCCTACTTTTCGCGCAACTCGTCTCTATCCTGGTGGATTGGCTGAATATATCCGCGTTCCGGCCCTGAATGTACAGCTTGATGTATTGTCCATACCGGATGAGCTCTCCTTTGAGGCGGCTACACTGATTGAGCCGCTGGCCTGCTGCGTGCGTGGTATAGATCGCGCCGCCATCCGGCCAGGCGATAGTGTGCTGGTATTGGGCGCGGGCAGTAATGGCCTGATGCTGGCGCAACTGGCACAACAGCGCGGCGCGGTGCCCGTGATGATTGTCGATCCAATCGCTTATCGTCGCCAACGCGCTCTGGATGTAGGGATAGACTATGCGCTTGATCCGCAAACAGGAACGGTCGTTGATCAAATTCACGCGCTGAACGACCGGCGCAAACCGGATGTTGTAATCGTTACGCCCTCCAGTATCAGCGCAATGCAGCAAGGCATTGAATTGGTAGGGCCAGGCGGGACAGTTCTACTTTTCGCGCCTCCACCACCAGAAGCGTTGTTACCTGTAACTCCCAATACGCTCTTTTTCCAGGAAATTAGCTTGCGTACCAGTTATTCCGCGGGTCCCTACGAAACACGGCATGCGCTAGATTTGCTGCGCAGTGGGCGCATACGGCCAGAGAGCGTGATTACACATCGTTTTCCCTTGAAAGATGCGGTTCGGGCTTTTCAATTGGTGGCGAAACCGGGCGATGCGCTGAAAGTCGTCGTTGTTGCCAGGTAATTATTAGCGAATCCAGATGGGCATCTCATCGTGGTCGATACCAAAATGATGAGCCACTTCATGCAGCACGGTATGCCGTACCTGCTCGCGAATGCGGTCGGGGTCTCCGTGACAATAGCTCTCGATGGTGCGCTGGTAGATGGTAATCGTCTCCGGCTGTGAACTATAGCGGGAACCATAGGTAGTCAGGGGAGTACCCTCGTAAAGTCCCAGTAGCGTATACCCTTCTTTTGTGCCGACACGCTTTAACACCTCTACTCCAGGCTCGTATTCTACGCGCACAAACACATTGTCCATGCGCTCTTGAAACTCTTCGGGAATAGTGGAGAGCGCTTCCTGGACGAGCAATTCAAAGGGTGTGAGTTCATCGCCGTCGTCATGATCTTCTTGTTCATTCTCGTGTGCTTCATCTTGCTCGAACTCCAGGGTAATTCCACCCTGGTCGGGATGTCCATTGTGGGCATCGACAGCGTCATCATCGTTGTCATCTTCAAAAGGCTCATCGTATGCATGGTTATCTTCATCCACGAAGTCATCGTCGAACGCGGCACGCCGGTTGACTGTCGGGGTGTAGCTGTGCTGGTAAGCGATTCTGCTGCGTAAAAGGAAAAAGATGCCGATAGCTGCAAAGCCGATCACGCCAAGTTGCAGGAGCGAGCTGTTGATGGAGGGCAGGCGGTTGAGGTACGCGCTCAGGCAGAGCAGGGCAAGTAGAAAGCTCATGGCCGCCAGGAAGTACCGGGAGCGCTGTTCATTATTTCGGATGGTATACGCATCGGGTTCAGGTTCACGAGCATAATCGTATTCTTCTTCGGAAGAGTCGCCGTTCTCTTCCTGCGTGCCGTAATCTTGCTCAGACATAGTTTGCCTCGCATATATGACTTTGATTATTCAATTATTCCACTAGAACTTTTTCGGGAACAAGGCCAGTTGAGTTATACGTTGTTATTGGCATAGTATAGCGTACGCGCGTGTGGATGGCAATGAGCCCGGCCTCGAGCCGCTCGACGCGCCTGTCGGCCATCCTTCCCTGTCCGTCCGTGTCCGCTTGGAGTCGTTATCATCCGTGCGTTAGGCTGTCAATGTGCGCCTGTTTGTTGAGATCACTCCTGTACTCTTACGTCTGCTGGCGACGTTCTTTCACCAGGAGCATGCCTTACTAGGCGGGAAGCTTCCCTTGCATGCGGAGTTCCAACACTAAGGGGTTTCGCTGATTGGCTGACGAATTTAATGAAATATGAGCACCTTGATATAGAGAAGAAGGGTGGTACATCAGGAGTCGCGCCACATGGTTTTCTGGCGCAATTGACTCAGCGAATCTAAACCTTGTCAATCTGTTTCGAGCAAAAGTGATGCACCAAATAATTGATTTATGAGCGTTTTACTTAAGTGAAGTGTCCCCGCAGACATTTCTTTTGTGGGAGTAAGTATCATCTCTCGTAGCCAGGATTCCTACCCAAGTTCTGTATTTGTATGAGTAAACTCAAGAGATAACGAGAAACCCATGTCTGTCTTAGATCCTCATGTCACTGGTGTCAACAGCGATGGGGAACTGTGGCACACCATCCGCTTCGCCAGTGGCAGTTGGCAACCTTTCTTTGGCGATGTAAAGGCGCAGGAGTCGAACGATCCAGGTCTCTTCTATGAGGATATAGCTTGTGCAAGATAGCTGGGAGTAGCATTGCTCTTGGCTCTCTAAGTGATCTATCGACTATTACCGTTAGCTATTACATATGAAGTAAAATCTTTAATGAGGCAAAACTTCCTGACGAACTATTAAGTGCGACTACGTTTACCAGTAATGCCCCAAATCAACTGATCCAATGGATCAGGATCCTGCTTGCGGAAATCAACCCAGGTTCTGTTTTTGAGAAAGATTGGAAGTTCCGGCTTTGTTGGAGTATTAGCTAGAAGTACTGGTATGACAGGACAGCCTCGATTCACAAATTCGCTCAGGAATGACTCCAATTCCTCTTGTTGCCAAGGCCCTACTCCATCTTTTCCAACAAACACGGCTGCTGATTTGATTTGTCCAATTTGTCTCTCTAGGGCGCGTTGCCAGGGTAAACCAGGACGCAATTCCCATTCATCGAACCAAGGTAGAATAACCCGTCCTTTCAACATCTCCGCAATTTTTTTCACATTGGTTTTGTCTTTGCTATTGTAACAGAGAAATACATCGAAGTCGCTAGTTGTAATTTTTCCTTGGAGGGTCGACTCAGCTGCCGAGCGATCACGCTGAGTATCAGCAGCTCGATCCATCTCTGAAACGAGCGAAATAGGTATTGATTTGAACCTCTCTTTCCCGTCGATTAATGAGACGCTTGTTTCGCAGATATTACATTTAATCCAATCAAAACCGCGCTGTCGTCGTCTTGTCACATGTAATTCATCTAATGGTGTTTCGCATTCAGGACAGATGAAAATACGTCGGCGCTGAATGGTGTCTGATAGGGCTCGACGCTCTAAATGCATCTTGATGTACTCCTCAAAATGGAATCGTGTTTCCTCTCTTGCTTCCTGATCAAAGAATAGGATCAGCTCAGCACATCCTTCCCCTATGTTGTGAAGAAACATTCCATATGTTCCTCCTACCTTGGCAGTAAATGTCACGGCATCTTTCCATAGATCTTTCTTCATGAAAAGACCACTATGCGAGAGGCGCACTGCCAGGGTAGCATAAACGTTGAATACAGGGCCTTCAAAGCGAAATACTACAGCTTTCCCTTCAGGGTCGGGCAAATTTGGGTTCTCGCGGGTAGATTGAGACGGAAATACTAGGTATGGCGCATCTTCGCCTTGCTCTCGCAAAGCAATTTCAAAACGTAGCAGATCCTCAATCATTGCAAGTAGTAGTATTTTCTCTTGCTTCCTATCTGCAATATGCTCATCCATGGACATGGAAAAATTACCTTCTCGCACTTTCTCTTCAGAGATACTTCCCAGTCCATCCGGTTCATCTCTAACTGCATTGACCAGCGCTGAGGCGTACGCATCCAGCAATTCGGGTTGCAGCAACACAAGATTTCCAAAGCTGAGCTTCCGAATCAGACCCTTTGATTCCACAAGCCCAAGGCAAGTTTCAAACTGTGAATACAAATCCTTGGTATCTTTCAAGGTTCTCTTGGATTGTAGAAAAGTTCGATATAGATTATCACATGTAGCTAGCAGATACCCTGCTTTTTTCTGTGCAACTAGGAATGTCTTGATAAGCTGAAAGAGATCGTTTGAAGTCACCTTAGGAAGCATTTTCCAATCTATGGCTTTCCTTATAGCTTCTGCTAATAATCCGATATTCAATCCTTCTTTTGCACTTGTCTCGAAATACCCGTCAAAACCCAGTTCTTGCACCAACGCATTGATACGATCATGACTGACACTGTTTCCTCCTCGATCAACACGTGCTGCTACCAAGAACTTCTTCATTGGTTGAGCAGAAGCGCCTTGGACACGTTGTGCCATTCGCAAAGCACGTATCCAGTGATAGACTCCAGCAAAAGGATCGGTCTCGCTGCGAGAGTCGAAAACGACCAGTGAGACTGCTACATCGCTTAAATGTAACTGATGGACGATGCGGTAACCAGGTTGGCCGGCCAGATCCCACAACAAGGTCTCTCGTGTCTCCTTGCGTCCTTTATCAATTGTGATCTCTTGGTTTTCGAATATCGAAATGTGGCGACCATGCGTTGACTCGGTAGGAGTAAAATGCTGACCTGTGAGGACGAGACTTAGGCCGGACTTGCCTACTCCGCTGTCGCCAACAAGAACAACTCTTGCATTGGTATACCAAATTGAAGGAGTAACTGGGGCAGCTTGCAGGAGAGTAGTGAAATTTAAATCCCATATACGGATAATCTGATTATTGCCTAGGGTTGCAAGGATAGGAGCAGTTGGATGGAAGGCCAGTCCGGAAGTCCAGCGGGAGGAATTAGGTTCTTCCAGAATCGCTACAATATCCCAAACGTCAGTACGCCAAATGCGAACAGTATCATCTTGAGATTTTGAAGCGAGGATTTGGCCGTCACTGGAAAAGGAAACGCAGTGGATAGCATCTAAATGACCTTCAAGGATGCGTGTTTGTTGTCCTGTATTGGGGTTCCAGAGGCGAATTGTCTTATCGTCAGAGCCAGAGGCCAGTAAGCTCCCATCTGGTGATCAGGCCACACTGTTGACTGTGGAGGAGTGTCCTATGAGAGTTCGTAGATGACTTCTGGTTCGTACGGCCCAAAGTAAGATTCTATGGTCCTGACAGCCAGAGGCAATCAGCTTGCCACTTGGTGACCAATCTACACAGTTGACATAAAGTGAGGAAGTCCTCAATGCTCCCAAATTTTGACCTGTATGACCGTTCCAAAGGCCGATAGTTTTGTCGTAGGAGCCGGAAGCGAGGATATTTCCATCCGGTGACCATGCTACGCTGGGGATAGTACCGAAGTGCCCTACAAGGGATTTAAGAGGTTTTCCATTTCGTGTGTTCCAGAGCATTATAGTTCGATCTTCGGACGGTGAGGCGAGAATATTTCCATCCGGTGACCATGCTATTCGGTAGATTAAATTCTTATGCCCTACGAGTGTATGGCGTAGCGTGAAACCGGGTGGAATGTTAACATTGTTACTCTTACTCATCAAAAGTTCCTGTTATATAATAGCTTCTCTTCTGACAGATAGTTGATGCAATTATACCAAAGTGGTCAATAAAGGTAGTATGAAAATCTTTGGCAGGACTCCACTAACTGGTGGTTGAGCATAAACCCCCTTTCCGAAGACGAAGCAAGGGTCGACGGTTTACTTGTTCGCCCGGGAGTTGTTGCTTGCTGCCGTGTAGCGCTAGTCATGCCGGATTTCTGTTAAGGATAAGGTATTCCCATCGGGATCAGTGAACCACGCGATTTTATTCCCATCGGGAGTGGTCCAAATCCCCTGCTCATCTTGAGGGAGACCTGGATAGCGATTGAACATGATGCCTCGTTTCAGCAACATCTCCACCGCTTCAGCAACATCAACGACGTGCCATCCTAGCACCGTATGGCCAGCTGGGGTGAGAGTCTGTACCTTTTGGATGCGCAGCATCGTGCCATTGGCATCAAATACAAGGGCAAACGGGGTATTCTCCACCAGGCGCAATCCCAACACCTCGCTGTAGAACACCCTGGCCTGTTCCGGCTGTGTCGTTGCAGTGAAGGCGATAACATCACAGTGAGCGAGCACTTGGCAAACCTCCTTCTGGAGTTTCCTGCACCGAACGAATGGTCTTCTGCGCCAGGACACATGAAGCTACCGGCGGTCTAGTGCAACGCACCGACTGATGCCATCCAGTTCGTACAAGAATGATGACCATCTCTCGGCTAGAAAGCTCCCCGGTTCTTTTGAAAGTGAGAGCGCCATCATGCTCCACCATAAGATTTGTTGATAGCAGTATGAAAAAACGCTTTTCAATTGAACAGCTAGACTATATTATACGTGATAGTCGCAAGTACCTCCGTACATGTTGTTGGTCAAGACAAGCCATTGGGGGAAGTGGCAAAGTAGATATCCTTTGTTCATCTGATCATGAGCGTGTAGAGGACTGGCGAGAGATAATTGATAGAAAGAGACATGACCGATGAAACCCGAAGAGCAAGCGCGTCAGCTCATTGCTGAGCAACTTGCACAGGTAGATTAGGCTGTCCAGGATATGCGCAGCCTGAACTTGCACGTGTAGTAGAGAGCAGTATGTAGCGGCATTTCTAAGGTGATTCTCTATTATTTTACTTTCCTAAAGATGAGGCAGGTACTTCACGAATGCTTTATGCTCCCTACCACGTAAGTAGCGCACCTCTACCATGCCCAACGTGTCTAGCCGTAATGAAAGATCCATAATTTCCTCCTCTTACAGAATTGCTCACATCATAGCATAAGAGGAGAAGAGGCATCTCACGCCAG
>WNGL01004663.1_pt1 | contig 28500 bp, 43 predicted proteins | sample 5400591 | NCBI WGS metagenome assembly WNGL01 (sample SAMN13153377, study PRJNA577476) | soil metagenome | isolation source: 80 cm soil or saprolite under Garry oak tree replicate 1 | place: USA:California | collected 2016-06-15 | reverse complement strand
TAAGAACGTTGCCGAGTGTAATTGTTCCATCCCAATGCAGTCCCATCAAGTCCCCTAGCTGAGCTAGTTAAAGTTAAACTCACAAACCAAATCAAAGCCGTAGAATGTCAGCGTCGTCGTCGCGGCTCCGGTGATAACATCTTCAATCCAAAGATCGGCGTCTACCGTGGTACGATAAATCTGCTGCGCTGCCGAAAGTGGTACGTTCGTGACGTGAGGATTGCCCAACGCAATTACTGAAAGACCGTTCACTCCCGAAGCGAGGACGGACGTCGTTGCCGGAGCGATGTTTTCTGCAAATAATGTCTGATCAACACGACACGTATGAGCTGTCGCATTGGCGACACCAATGAAGTAAATAACATCAAAACTGAGGAGCTTAAACCCCTTGACTTTAAGAGCCGTTCTTGGCGTGATTTCTTGCCCTGTCGCCATTCCAGCCGACTGGTCTGGACGATAGAACTGTTGCTGCGCGGAGCCGGCAATTCCAGTTCCGCCGAATTGCTCCTGCAAGTCTTCACTGAAGCCGGTACGACGAAGGATAGCCTGCGTCACGTTAATGGCGAACGTGTTCGCTTGTGCCGCGGGTGTTCCTAGAACGACGCCCCACTGACCAGCAGCGACACGAGTCACCGCGAGCGTCGCTCCTGTAAAGATAATATCACCGACGCTTGCACGAATACGACCGTCGGTGAATCCCAAATCTTGCTGAAATCTTGACTGAGTATGCGGCATTTGAAGCCTCCTAAGCTTCGCCCTAGCGTTGCGCTAGAGTCTAGACTGCCTTACTACAAAGACCGAAGGTGCCTCGCTATCCCATCATCGCAGCCCCAAGCTCAGAAAGGAGTCGAGCACGAGGCACCATTAATACTGTAGACTATCGTCCGCGATTGGTTCCTTAAGAATATCCGCGACTTGCATCTCCTCATCCGCACTTTGCGCGAGCGCATCTTGAATCACGATATCGCGGTAGAACGTAAGGGGATTGTCATAGCATTTCGGACAGACGAGCAATCCCCTCTTAAGTCCTGGCTGCCGCCTTAGCTGAGACGTACGATAATCCTGTCCGCAAATATCGCACGAGTGCCAAGGGTCGCCGTGGATTCCTGAGTGGCTTTGGTTCGGCATAACTATTTGGCCTCACGGTCCATTTGAACCGAATGTGCCTTCCCAGACAGTTGCGCCCACGCTGAGCCTCATGAACGACACCTGCTTAATCGAGCGAGTGTCGAAGTCATCCGCGAAGTCCTCGTCGAGTTCGTGCCTAACGAAATACTTCAGCCGATGTGCCATCTTGTCCGCTATGACGAACCACGCACTCTGGCTTGTCAAATAATGACACACAAAGTACTGAAGGTCTTCGGCAAGCACGGCGTTGATTTCGTTGTCTGACGTGTAAGGCTTGTGTGGAGAGCCGAGGATTTCACGGGCAATCCATTTGAGCTCAGGAGGAATCACGACTGTGCGAGGCTTGATCGTAATCGGCAAGCCTTGTGAGTCGGGCAAACGCTCGAAGAAGTTGACCATTAGCTGAATAGCTGTAAAGCTAAGGTCAACATCGACCGTCGGACGGTTGGGATACGTACCAGCGCTCGCAATGATGTTGGCGATTCCGGGCGCTACTGACGTAGCAGCAGGCCCACCAAGAAGCGGGTGGCTCGTGCTGAAGAGCGACAAGCCGTCCGTTGTAGTTACGGTCGTAAAGCCGAGGTTGAAAACGTTGAAGCTCTGTTGTTCCTTCACGAAGTGAGCACTTCGCGCGAGCGCCTTGGGAACTTGGTTAATGACGTTGTACTGATCGTCCTCATAAAGCTCGAACGAACAGCGAACGCCAAGACCGTAGGTCAGGTGCAAATACCGCTTCGCGCCGCCCTGAATAGCGTCGGAGTACGAAATGGCTTCGCCTTCTGGCTTCTCCACAAGTGGAGGCAGGCCGGCGAACTCGACTTCGTCTTCGTACGACATCTTCGACGTCTCGACGTGGAATATGTGACTATATTCCTCGTCGCGTTGGAGCAAATCGACCCAATGCAGAAATTCGTCATGTAGACCTGGAGCCATCAACTGTGCGAATTGGCCGCGTACCATCGTCATACGACACCTAAACTTTCTCTACGACATAGAAAAGGTCGTAGGACGCAATTGTTGGGTCGCTAAAAGTATTTTGAAAAGTAATTGCTGTGTTTGCGACACAATGAATTATTGGAAAAGTTATAATACAAAAGTCCGCTGTTGATGGATTGGTTATAGAAGGACAACTCTGCGGCGGACTGGTTTGCTGTCTTTGTCCCAGCTCGTCTGTCCACGAGAACATCCAAGTAGAAGATGTTCCTCCTGTTGGAGGAGGCGTTGTCGTTGCAAAATACAACGACACTCTATAGTTACCTTCCGCTGTAGGAGAAAAAAGGGTTGTCAATGGAAGGTTTCCGTGATCTTGTAATTGAGTTACCTCTGCCACAATCATAGGAGTTGGAGGCGGAGGAGTCCCTTTTAAGGGGAGAAGCAAAAACAAACAGATTGTCGTAAAGAAGATGATTAGTTTTTTTGTCATATTCATCTTCTTTAGGCCACAAGCTGACTCAAAGCAGCTTGAACCACAAAATAGACTCCACGTGGAGTCGCTGATTGGTCGTTAGGATCGAGTTTTACAATAGTGACCAATGTATTGGTCCCAGAGGTCGACTTTGTTCTGTCAACATACCAATGATTGTCGGCGTCGATCGTCATTCCGTAAGGCTTGCCAACGTCAGAAGCAACAGCCGTCTGAGAAGGACCGACTTGTCCTTGAAAAACGGTGTCCGAATCTGCAACTTCGAGACCAACACGACCATCTCGAAAGAACGGTCTTGTAATGTTAACCGCCGACGTCTCGAACGGAACAGAGCCGCTCGAAGGTTGAGGCGTTGGGTTAACCGATGCGGTCGGCGTTACGCCAAGAGCAGCTAGGTTATTCGCTGCCTCTTTCGAGAAGCCGGCAATCACAGTATTATTTACACCAGCCCATGCCTGCAAGCCCCCGTCACCTGACGCTATTACGACGGGAGTTCCTGACAGGAACGTCTGAGCTGCTTCTTCTATAATTCGTCTCATGCGCGGTTGATTCCCGCTCACGGTCTGAACCGAGTGAATCTCAGCTGTAGCCAATTAGGTTCTCCTTTCTTCGAAACTACTGTTAACTTTCGTAACATTTGTGACAGGGGGCACTGTCTTTTCTCGGCTTACGTATTGTCACTAGTCAAGGCGTTAACCTCGGCTAGATTCGGCACGTAAGCTGAAACCTTTTTGGGAAGCGATGCAAGCGCGTCGATAGGCTGACGACGAGCGTCGTCTTTTTGATGCTCGTTCATTCCGCCTTCGATAGTAACACCAGGCTTCTTGACTCGCAAGCGAGCGTTCTGCTCGTTCCACTTCAACGCTCCAACGTAGTCCGCTCGCGGAATCTTGAGCAAGATCAAGTCACCGTACATAATACGACCGTCGCGACAAATCGACGGTGGGCACGGCATTCCCTCCATCGATGTAACGTCATCAGGCTTCGCCGGGATGAAGCCCATCGAGATGAGTTGGTCGTATCGAAGGCCAGACTCCTTCTCACCTACAGCTCGATTACCCCAAAAGAGTGAAAGGTTAGGGTTCTTCGGCTTCAGATTGATGAAGTTGGGCGCTCGAAGCGGCTTAGCCTCGATCTGCTCGTAGGGAATAGTCACTTCGACAGAAGGCTTCAATCCAGGAATTGTCGGAGGAGGCGATGTAGTAACAGCTCCAGGACGTTGAACTGGAGGAAGATTCTTCGATGTAATCGTTGGATCAGGCATTGACCATCACCATCGCTTTCTTACGCTTCGCGTAGTTTTCATACGTCACGCCCATCTTGTCTGCAACGTGCTTCTCTTGATCAGTGAGTCCCTCAACCCCATCCTTCTTCGGCTCGCCGTTCGCAGGAGTAACGCTCGCTTGCGAGGGCTCAAGGAAGTTGTACTTCTTCTTACGAATCTCTGGATTCGCAAGCTCGTCGGCGTGAACGCCCTTCATGTGATAGAAGATGCCAATCCACGCTTCAGGGTGAATAAGATTGATAGCCGCGTACTTCCTCGACTCGGCATCAATTTCTGCCGTCCACGCGCGAAAGAGTCTTCCGTCCATCGACTTACCACCGGAAGCAACATCGTTGCTATCAAATTGTTGCTGAGCAAGCATTCGCGCGGTGCGTGCGTTGTTTTGAATCGTAATAGCTTCGAGTGGCGCCAAGCGTGCGTTGAGTACCTCTGCCGGACGCTCGAGCATGTTTTCTGGAGTAACCTCGACGTTGTCCGGCTTCTTCTCGGGAGGCTTGGCTTTAAGCTCGGCTGCGGCAAGACGCTCCTTCACCTTGTCAAACTCAGATTGAATCTCCGCGACCTTCGTATCCTGCGCTGCCTGAGCAGCTTGAGCAGTAGCGAGATCAGCTTTGAGCTTGTCTGTCTGCTCAAGCTCCTTAATGATATCCTCTGGAGACGCGACCCTCAAACGCTCGGGAAGCTTCTCCAAGTCCTTCTTATCCTTAACTCTATCGAGCCAACCCACTCTACACCTCCCTTAAAGGCTGAATTTTCTTTTCGATAACGTCTCTCTCGTACTGACGCAAGTCGTCTCGAAGAGATGAAATCAAATCAATAATACCAATACTTCCCTGAGCGCGGTGAACCTTCACGATGTTGTCACCCTCCATCAACTGCTTGTTTTCCCTCAAACGAACGTCCTTCAACCACTCATTGAATAGGCGTGCCGCCGGGTCGTCCAGCCACTTCAGAACCTGGGCCGAGTGCGCCAGTAGGCGCTCCCTCGGGCTGAGCTCCATTTGTTGGTGCTGCTGAGGCATTTGGAGGGGCATTCGGTAGTCCTTTCTTTAGAGGGTCTGGCACCAAACGCTCGACTTCGTCATGGCCGAAGTTACGCAGTATCTTCTTCATAAGCAAATTCGACGCGAGCATTACTTCAACGAAGTAGCTCTTCACTGCCGGTGGTGTCATAACCGACTGCATCGAGCCTAAAAGTTGTGCGATAGTCTGGTAATGCTTCATCATGACCTGAACGAGCATCATGTCATTTTGCTTCTCGACCTCTTTGTTAATACTCGCCGTCGAGGAGTAGCAAGGCAAACCCATTCGACGCTCAGCTATCATCGTAAGAGCTTGTTTGATAAGAGAAGATTTCGCACCGAAGAGCGCAAGACGAGAGTCGTGATGCTTGCTGTCATTGCCGAACTTACCGTACTGAAGTGAAATAAGACGCATCAACCGAACGTGAGAATCACGCATGTCCGAGACGTTTAAGTCCTTACGAGAGTTGCCTTCTTGCATAAGCGACAACGTACCCATCGCTGTATAGATACCACGCTTTGTCTGCCCTCCGGCTCCCATTCCTTGTTGAGGAGGACTTACTCCCGAACGACGCTCAGCGAGGTCAAGAAGAAGCCTCAACTCATCAAGGTTGATGTTGCTGACGTCTCCGTGAGCAAGGGCCTCGATTTCGTCCTTGTCGGCAGGGAGCATTGCAGACGGATAAATCCGATACCCTTGATGGAGCTTCGAATCCGGATGGACTCTCCAAACACGAGTATTCGCCACCGTCTGATTATCGCGATAGCCATTGTAAGTCTCCGACGCCCCCTCTTGAAACATCCACAAAACCTCAGCGAAGCCGTAGCCCGGATACATGTCATCGCGATGCGCCATACGCGCGCCGACGAACCACTCGCTCTCGAAGTTGTCGTACACGACACGAAGTATCTTCTTAGACTTCTGATGATACGTCGCAATCATTCGAGGAGCAAAGGCTTCATCTTTGTAACGCCAAGTAACGTAGCACTCCCAGATATCCCATTCTTTATGACCGTACGAGGCTGTCGTCTTGGCACCAAGCGTTTCTTCTTTCTCAGTCTGAACTTGGTCCGGTCCTGTTCTATCGGGGAGGCCAAGAACTTCATCGACCGCTTTACGGTCGTAGACATCAGTGAACTTACGCTCTTCAAGTTCATGCTGAAGCATAATACGCTTGTGACACTTAATATCCATGTCATCGAGCGTTTTAGCCATTACTGGATAGTAAAAAGCATCGAAGGGAAGCTTCTCAGGACGAGGGCCTTCGTAAAGAGTCTTGCTCAAGAAGTCTCGTGACGTACCAGTCCCATCCCCCCCAGGAATGAGGAAATCTCGCGTCTTGTGCTCCCAAGGACACTTAAAGGTAATAGTCCCGTACTTGATGCATTCACGAAAGCCTTCGTTGTAGACTCGATAAAGGTCGAGCTCCGAAGGCTCAATCGCGACATACTGCATGTACTCTTGGTAGGCTTCTTTAAGCTCGTCCGATTCTGGGCCAAAGTCGCCTAAAACCTTAGCGACGATAATAGGCTGTGTCTTAAAGATAGCAGCCATGAGTTGTGCGTGTAGCGTGTCAGTGTGTATTGCGATGAGCGGAATGACAAGATTAGAAGCGTTTTGGAATGGAAACTGACGCTGCTCCTCCGCAGGACGAGCTTCGTAAGCCATCCTCCACTTTGTTATCTTCTCCTCATAAAGCTCACGCATCGAGTCTTTAAGCTCTCGAACTCGACGGTCGAGATATGTAACGAGGTCGTTTTTCTTCTCGACCGACAGCCTAGCGACAATGAGTTCTTCGGCCATTTTTTAGAAAGTAGACGTCAACCCTACCAAAAGAGTACCAGCCGTATTACGTGTCAAAATGGATGTGCCTTGACCGTGGAGTATCTGATATCCACAATTCAGTTGCATGTGGTTTGACATCGGGCGACTTAGGAAGATTCCACCAACCTCAGCGACATGACTCACGTTCAAGTAGTTCACCTTGCCGGCTCCGGCCTGGAATGTCACCAACCAGTTAGTCGTATCAAACACTAGCTTCGACTTCAATGAAGTCGGTAACAAAGCGTTCAACTCATGCGTGTTTTGAAGACTACCCATATGATACTTCGGAGCCGTCGAGTCTGTTGGATTGCTAATCTGGAAGTATCCAGCCGAGACGTTGGTAGTTACCTGAAAAGCAGCTCCCGAAAGCATCACGGCCGTAGTCCCCTTCGAACCGCCGTAACCTGCTGCGTCGACGGAGATAACAAAATGCTGTATCGGCGCTTCTGGAGGCGTCTGAGCCTTTAGACTAAACGGAGCCAGAAGTAGAAATAGGAATAACTTTCGAACCATTTGTTCCTCCTTTTTGATATGAGGGATAAAGTTTCATTACGATACTTCGGAGATTGAGGGCTCCTACCTGGGTGATAAAAACAAGAAAAATCCTGTACGCTGCTTGAAAACGAGGTGAGAATGCGAATACCTCGTAGGGGGGAAGAAGCGTGCTGAGAATCGAGCAGACAAGAACGATACCTGCAAGAATGTCAAAAGCGTGATGGCTAAAAAGTCCAGTCATTTATTCTCCTAATGTACACCCATCGAGTACGGCGCATTGACGCCGCGCGCACCTCTTTGATTCGCGCCGAGCATTCTTACATACTCTTCGTAACGCTGTGGAGCCTGAATAAGCTGTGGCATATACGCAAGAGCGTCGAGCTGGTCGACGAACTTTCCCTTCGGAAACGTCGTGTACTCACCCAAGAAATCTTGGAACTTCTTCTGAGAGTGGAAGCGCCCTTGCTCGAAGATAGGCGCCAAGACGTTACGAATACGCCATTCCTTCCTACGAGAGAGCTCGCCGTCTGGTCCTTCAACCTCGCCTTTGAGTTTGACGATTCTCAGGGGGCGACTCTTCACTCGACTCATCTCCGCAATATGATGCCCTATATATTTCTGAGCTGCAATCGTCTCGAGTCCAACTTTCGTCAGATGCCATTTATCGGCATACTTGAAGACCTCGCCGTAGAACTCGTCGTAACCAGAGGCTTTCGCCCAACAGTCGAGAAGATAGTAATCCGTATTCGCCGCCTCACCCACAACCATAATAGCGTGACGGCAACGCCCAAGACCGGCGTTGCCACTGTGGTTAGGGTCTATTGTCATACCAATACGAAGGTGAGCAACAGGGAAGTCCCTACGAACGATTCCGTCAACGACGTTGTGTCGTATCATCTGACGAAAGCCGTTCTTTTCGTTTGGCTCTTCGATTGTAAACCAGTTAAGCCAAGGTTCTTTGAAGTCCGCGTTTTCAGGAGCGGCGGGATTATTGAGGAATTGACAGGAAAAGTGATAAGAGCCGAGGCGGTTGCGCCATCGCACAAGCTTCTCAAAGGAGAACTCCTCTGGGAAGATGGGGGTGTCTGGTGGGTGCTCAGGACAGCAACCGCCAAGGGCGGAGTGGGTTACGATATTGAACCACGGAGCGAACTCACGAATATGCGAGTTGAGGTCAGTATAGCTCCATCTATTACCGACAACGAACTCGTCATTCTCGTGCGTAGCTGAGTCAGGGTTCTCGAATGCACCTACGAGTAGTTGATGGTACTCGATAGTTTTATCCATCACCGAGATGGACTCAATAGCTTTACGTCCGACGAGGTCGTCTTGCACGAGCAAGCCGTCGTAGTGACGCGATTGAAGCGCACCGCCCACTCCCAAGAAGTCGAAAGTGCCTTCGCCATGCGAAGCTGCACCGATCGTTCGTTTATGATGCAAGGAATAATTGGACCAAGTACAAGACGAATCAGGGAGTATCTCAGGGAAAAGCACTCGAAAAATCGCGTTTGAGCCATAGTGACCACTTATACGAGTACCTAGCTTCGCTGCGTTAGTAATGTTCTCGGCTACGAGTAGATTTCGAGAATCGCGGCGATGCATACGATGCATGAAGGCGATGAAATCGTCACCGTACCCAAGCTGTCGAAAGCGATCTTCGTCTTGATTGTCGAAGGGAAGGCTTCTCCACATGGGAAAGCCCTCACTACATATCGTGGATTTGAAGTGGTCGCGTGGAAGCTCGTAGACGTCTTTGAGATGGTCACGTTCAAGACTTTTGCACCAATTCTTATGAAGGCTCTCGGTTAGTCGCCTGCGACCTAGAGTGTTCTTGATGAAGTAGAAGAGAGAACCCAACGCATTCACACGCATCTTGGATATCTTGACGTCGTGCGCGTCGGCTTTAACAATTTGAACTGGAGTGAAGCTTTGCAATCTAGCAAGACAGTGGGGCTATCTTACTTCCTGTAGTCCTCCTAGTAATAACTTCCTAAATCGAGGCGAAAAGTCAATGGAACTTCGCCTGTAATCGTTCCGTCTGGATGAATAACAGACTCTCCTTTTCTATCAGGAGGAACGAGAGTCGCGACATGTTTGCCACTCCGCTCTATCTCAATTGTCAAACCGTGAGCCACAAAATCTATAGCCTCACCAGGATTCGAACGAAGCTCCATCATTGTTAGCTTCGTTGTTTGTCCTCGATAATCTCTCTTAGGAAATGGCATGACTAGAAACCCTTTCCAACATGTCGGGCCGGCTTTGAGTTAAAGCCAGTCTTTGAATGAGAGCTTGGCTTGCGTGCGGCGAAGCTAGGAACGGTACGAGGTGCAAAGCTGTCAGTGATGGGATACTCAGCCTTTGGAGGCATCCCGGTTCCTGTCGGAGAGGTCCATTTTGGTCGGTTAACCTTACCGACCTTCATCTTCGTAGAAGCGTTTGGTGATGTGAAGCTTGCCATGTTAAGCTCCCACTCCCCATTTACCGACACCCTTCGGGGAGGTTGTTCCGTTGACACCTTTGCTGCTCGACCAGCCGTACTGAGCGGGGGAGGTCGCGGCGCTGTCGAGGATTCCTACAGATGGTGTAGGCGTAGCCGAAGTCTTTGAAGCAGACGAAGATTTTGAATCGACACCACGATTGGCAAACTTCGACATCGCTTCTGACGCTTTACTTACTCCAGGAATCAAACCAATAAGGCCACCAGCCATTACGCAACTCTCCAAAAGAGCTTATTTTTGTCAACACCTTCAAGCTCTTTATCAAGCTCACGAAAAGTCTTAAACAGAAAGTTTTCCCAAACTTTCAAACGATCGCTACTATCTAACTTCTTTCCGTGAGAACGAGCCTTAATAATGTTAAGAGCAGTCACTATTACATGACAACCATGACAAAGGTTCTGTTCAAAAGGAGGAGAGTAAGTTACGTGATGCCTCTCAACCCTCCCACGAAAGCCGCACTTCACACAAGACTTTCTGTTGTCGACAAAGATCAAAACCAAAACCTTTCAAAGCGACAGGGCCTTTGTGGGCACCGCCAGCAGCCTTGCGATGCACCTCAGCAAACCTTGTCAGGGAGTGGCTGCTGTCGTACGCCCACCGGGTCGGAGGCCCTGTCAAGGAACCGACTTGCCGGATTTTGTACACTTAGACGCTCCCTGACTAAAACTCCTTCAAAGCCTCGTCGAGACTTCTGTCTTTTCCAGTGCTTACCGTCTCGTCAAGCAGACAAACCTTAACCCAATCCGTGTCCATAGGACAGCCATCGTTCGTAGAGCCGTCTGATACCATCATACGAATCGGTTGGAGGGGCTTACCAAAGGTAGACAGCTCAAGAAAGACGTCGGCGCCTTTTGCAACCACCTCGCGTTGTTTGTCAGTAAAGGTCCAACGTGACAAAACTTTACGGTCCGGGCCGGCACTGACTAGCGTTCGCAGAGGGATGTACTCAGGCTGGTCTTTTGCGTACACGACCTCGCGATGCTCAAGACCTTCGAACACAGGGCCGTCTTTTGGGTGTAGATAATCAAACATCATAGCCTCCATTCCCCAAGTTAGCTCGAAAAGTTAACGGGATATCTCCTGTAATTCTTCCGTCACGATGAATGACGGTTTCTCCTTCAGAGCTAGGAGGAACAAGAGTAGCAACGTGTTTGCCACTTCGCTCTATCTCTATCTTCAAGCCGTGAGCAACGAAGTCCATTGCTTCGCCTGGATTTGAGCGAAGCTCCATCATCGAAAGCTTCGCGGTCTGTCCTCGATAGTCCCTTCTTGGAAAAGGCATCAATTCACCTTCTTCGGATCGACATACGTCTTCGCTATCTCATTGCCAGCCTCCGCTGCGGCGTCAAGCACCGCCGCAGGCACTCCTGGAGCGACGGCTTCCTCGCTAGCTGACGCTGGTAAGATACGGTCCGGGTCGCGGTCGAAGATTTCTTTGGCTGCGGCTAAGGCGGTTTTCAAGTCACGGCGTTGTGTCACGGCGTCCACCAAACATCTCAAAGCCGCGGGTACAGCCTGTCGGCAGCCTTCGCGCAGAGCTTCGACCTTACCAGCGAGAGCTTGGTCCATAGCCGACAAATGCCCATTCATCAACGCGGCTTCGTAGTCTTGATACTCCTGCGTTGCAAGCAACTGAGCAAGCCCTGAAGGAGTCATGTTAATAAGCTGAGCGATTTTCTTGTCAGTAATTCCGCATATGCGCCAGCGAGCTATCTGGGGGATTTTAATGTTCGGGATTTTGAAGGTGAATGGCATCTAATCCTCGTCACCCAAAAGCCAACGCTTCGCTTGGTCAATCATCCAGTTTATCGAGGACACCGTCGTCTCGTCTTGAACGATAACACCTCCGGTGATTCCGGTGTCTTTTTCGAACTCGTCTGTCGTGTCGTACACAACAACGACAGTACGCATTCGGTCGGCCTTCTCCATCGCCTTCATCAACGTGTCGGTCGCTGACTGTCCAGCGTTGAGACGTTCCTGCTTTAGCTTCTCCACGGTCACTTCACCGGAGGGCCGTTTGGTGTCTTAGCTTGTGACGCCGGCGCGAGTGGGGAGGGCTTTAGCTTCGCCAGTGCCGCTTGGATCTCAGTCGACGTATGCATGTCGCAAGCCGGGTTGTCTTTAGATTGCCAGTCGAGTCGGTGCGAGCCCATACCGCAGACGATGCAGAACTTCTCGACGGGAACGACCGAAGCTGTTGGACTATTCGTTGCCAAGATACACCTCCGCTGAACTACATCCACATCCTACCACGGGCGGGGGGAGGATGTCAAGTCCAAAATGTGATGTAACTCTTTGTAAACACAATACTTACAACAAAGTTAATAAGTGGCCGCGCGCCGATTTCTACTCAGTACTGTCGAACTCCCTCGTGTCAAAACTACTCAACTTGCGTCGAAGACGACACTATTGTTAATAAAGTTAATGGAGGTGAATCGTAAAATTGACCAGAAAATTTTTCGCGGTGCTAATGCTCCTACTCATGCTCGTCCTCGTTTTGAGCCCCATCCCCCTTCGGGCGTTTCGACGCGAACACTATGTATGAGCACGTGTAGTACGTAGTACGTAGGACGAGCGTAATCGCGACTCGGCGCACTGCGGCACGTGCGACAATAATTGCGTGCATGATGGGAGGTTCCAATCATGCTCAAGATGGTAGCTTTGACTTTAGAGGAGTACAAACTCCTCTGCTTGATAGTAAGCTCGTGTCGAGTAGCGAAGAAGGACGAGCTCATCCATACTTGTATTAAGGATGCACTTCGCAACGCGGAAACTATCAAGAGGAAGAAACGCGAGTAGAACCTCGCGTCATGCACGCAAGCATCGCGCTATCCGCGAGACGTACTTCGTACGCTGTATCTACAAACGAAGTTGTCTACAAGGAGAAACGCTATGTCATCTAATACTAACGGTCAAGCCGTGCAAAGCACGTCGCCTGTCGCGACCAATGCAGGTACGGTCGTACAAGTGCCCGACCTAGCTGTACCGACGAATCGTATCTACAACTTCGTCGCGCAGTATCGGAAGGACTACTTCGAAGACCACTCGCTTGATTGGTGTTTGGACGAAATCATCAGCAGAGGCATTGCTGAGATTACACGCCAAGTCAAGACTGCCAAGAAGGTCGCGGTCGACAAAGCCGCAGGCTCGCTACTGAAGGAGTTCAACATGACTCCGGCAGAAGCGAAGCGAACGCTACTCGAAATGCTCGCGAAGCAACGTGCTGACGCACAAGCCAAAGCATCTTGACTAAAACGGAACGCGCGCAAGCGCGTCTCGCAGATGGCGCGATGTTATCACGGCGAAGCTAACCGTAACAGTGTTACACGTGCACTAGCCGACTATGACGTCGTGGGTGTTTCTCTTCTGAAATATATATTTTTTATTATGCAGAAGAAAACCACGACGCGGGAGTCGCCAAGTGCACGTGTAACATAGTTATGGTTATGACTCGCTACGACAAGTGCTTCGCACTAGAGAGGAGTATGCTATGTCTAGGTCTGCTTTAGAACGTCGTGCGGTCGACGTAGTCCGTGGTGAGATGCGTTCTTACGACGTACTCTCGAGACGAGCGAAGCTGCGCTTCGAAGCTCCTACGATAAACACACTCGACGCTATTGCGGACGAGCGTGCTCGTTGTGGCGCTCATGGAACGCGAAGTTGTGCGCATGGTCGTGCGTTGCACGACACCTGCGGTGAGTGCTGCCGCTCTGAGGAAGACTGCAAAGCATATCGCGTTGCTGCTTCGCAGAGAATCAAGGATTTACTGAAGCAGTTAGGAGAATAGCTATGCAAATCGAAGAGGTATGCAAAAGAATAATGTATGTTCTCGATGCTATCGACGAGCACATACACACTCACTATCCAGGAACAGAGTTGGAACTCCTTACAGGAATACTTCTTGAGTTTAGCTCTAAGCTAGACCCACAGGGAACAATTCCAGAGCCAGATCACACTTTTACCCTAAAGGAAGCTATCGAGTTACTCTCAACCTAGTACTCTCACTCCGTAGCAACTCTCTAGAGCTCTGGCGAAGCGACATAGCTCGCTCAGAGAGCGCACGGTCGCAAGACGGAGTGAGAGTAGTGGGTTGAGCTTCGCTCTTGAGTAGACAAGACAAACATGTCACATCCTCATCCATCTCGACGACACGTTATGGAATGCTACCGTGTTTACATTCTAGGAATCAAACGCAACGGCTTTGTTAACTACGACAAAAGAGTCGAGTCTCATGTCGTAAAAGGACGTCGAGTTGCGAGAAGTCTTGTTCATTACAAAGAATTCATTCAAGAATATCTCGCCGCTAAGCGAGATGTTTTAAGAGGAGCCTCTTAAACATGAAGTGGTACGCCACGTCTCTACAAAACGGCATTCGCCGTCGAGCGTGAATGCTACCAGCCTCCGCTTGTTTGCTTCAAACACTACACCTACAGCGCGGAGAAGGTTTTAGAGCTCGCCATCGAGCGATGGCTCGACACGGTGAAAAGCGAAGCTAAAGCGAAACTCCATGCATCTTGTTGATTCTAAACGAGATAAAAAGACTTGACAGTTAGCAGCTATTGTGTTACAGTTAGGTGTTTCACGGAGACACCATGCCAACACCTAGTCATCATGTAGGAGTCAAAGGCGACGAATGTATTTGTGGTCGTCGCTCGTCAATACGTCACTGCCCTTCTTGTGGCTCTTCTCGTGTCTACGCACGAATGAATCGCTCGCATACTCTTCTCGATGGAACTAAGCGATTCGTTGAAGTTCAGTTTCGATGTCAGTCATGCAGTCATCTTTTCATCGACGCAGAGCGTGAGTTCTGTGAAGCACCTCCAGTCGGACAGAAACTTGCGGCGCAGAAGGTAAAGGCGCTCATGGAAGTGAAGCAGTCAAGTGAGTACGTTAGCGAAAAAGAAGCTAAGATGCTTCAAGCTATTGACACATTCACGGGAGCGAAGGCAAGTACTCTCTCTCAAGCAGAACGAGAAGATCTTGAAAACAAACTGGACGTGATGCTTCGAAGCGCGTGGGCTGACGCTATGTTCACTCATCGAGACGGCAAAGGGCCAGACCCAGGACCGTGCGACGTATTTGTCGCTGAGAAGAAGAAAGAGTTTCACATCACCGACGCTGGCAAGATTGAGCTTATTCAAACGAGCCAAACATGAGCCACGACCCTAACAGCGACGCTTTGCTTGACGCACTTCGTCGTGTCGGTGTTGTTATTCCCGACGCAACACCAATCACTGTGCGTAGCGTCGAGGAACGTAAGTATTGGTATGTCGAATGTGGTCCATTCGACACTTTTGTCGACGGTCGAGACGCCTCGAATCAAGACGATGCGCTCGTTGTCGCTTATGGACCCCTACAAAACTGGTACGTTCGTGGTTATATCGACAAAGTTTCGATACGTCCTGCTTCGAAGGACGAGTATCTCGAATGGCTTCAACGAGGTGTTCGATGAGAGCAATTCTACGATGTAATCGATGTCCTGCGATATGTCGTGACGTAAGTAAAGAACGAAAGAGGTTCTTTCGTCGTCATCCAGTCACCGGACAATGTATTACTCGCAAACCAAAACATGAGGTCGTAAAATGACCCGAAACTCCCGTATTCGCTTCCTACGTCGTGCTTTCTTCGCAGTCGCGACGTTTACACTCATCCTTATTTGTCTGCTTTTCTACGCCTGCGGACGTAGCTACGGTCATAAACACAGACCGCATCTACATCCTCGACACAGCGTACATACGCCAACGACCTTGTCGTTTAGCTAAGGCTTCGCCTAGTGTTCGCTAGCTAGCTAAGTCTCGTCTTTTCAACGACTTAACCTATTGACAAAAACAACGAATTTGTTTACGCTAAAAGCGTAACAAAGCCTCTGTTAAGCCTCAAAACCGTTAACTTTGTTAACAGAGGCGACAGAGATTAAGCCAAGCTCACAAAGGAGAGCACTCAATGAAGCAAGAACAAGTCACAAAAGTCGCGTATAAGGAAACACCAGACGGTGATCCTCGCATCACTTCGGAAACTGCCTTCAATGCAAAATTGAAGGAAAAGACCGAGGCGAAAGAGCCTCTACCGGAGCAGATTTCATCGGGAACGTTCTTGATGAAGTATGCTGAAAGTGTGGACGAAGCCGTTCAGCTCGCCGGCGGTAACGGCGTTGGTGAGTATGAAAACGTCGAGATTTTCCTCGCCGTCTTCAACTACGGCGCAGCCTTGCGTCAACACAACGCAGCGAAGGAGATTCTCGTATCGGACAACTTTGAGGCTTGGGAAGGCTCAAAGGATATGTCCTTCTCCATCGCTCAAAAGGTTGAGCGCGCGAAGATGACCCCTGAAGAGAGGGCTATTAAAGACCTCGCTAAGGGTGGTATCGTCGTATCGGCAGACCAACTGCGTGCCGCGCTCGCACTTATTCAACAGCAAGCGACGGCGGCTTCAGTTTAGTCCAACAAGGTTCCAGTCCTGAGTGTCATAGAGGGAGCTCATCTATGCTGTCAAGACACAGTCGTTCGGACTGGCTGGTAAGAGGGAGATACGCGAAAGCGAATTCTGGGATAGTTAGGGATTCTCTTGCTACCCTACGACGTATTTCCTTGACGGTTACGTCGTCCCTCTTGCCTGAATAAAGTTAACGCTATCGGCGCTTCATAGCGGCGTCGTTACTCCGTCGTATCTACGGATCGCTGTGCTTAGACTTGTGCGTCAGTGGCTCGCGAGCCAGTACAAGTGAGGTGAGGGAGCTCCTCTTAATTTCCTCAAAAGACGCACTCCAACCTAAGCACAGCGATAAGGAGGCAACACAAATGTCAATGCAAAAAGGAAAGTGGCATCGAGTTAATGGAAAGCTAGTACGTCGTCGAGGTGCTTACAAACGACGTAAGACCGTGCTTGAAGCGGTTCACGTCGAAGAGCCCAATCTCCTTGCGAATATGCTTCCTCTCGACGACTCTGGCAAGAACGCTCTCGAAGCTATTCTTGACTCGATGTGGTCGAATATGACAATCCAAGACAAAATTGAAGCGCTCGACCCTCGCGACCTGTTTAATCCCGAAGGGTTGTAAAGGCATTACGATGTCATATGGACCTTCAAAATACGTCGTCTGCGTCGGCAAAGAATACATGCCAGGTAAGAGCAAGTTTATCGAAGTCGGCGTTGGCTTCCAAACTAAAGATGGTAAAGGTATTCGTCTTCAACTTGACCTAACTCTTATTTTGTCTCCAAGGGACAATGTATTCGTGTTCCTTCGAAACGACCGACCGGCAGAAGGAGAGGTCGTCAATGGCCGTGAAGTGTAGAATTTGGTATGACGTAGGTGCCCAAGCCTACGTTATATCTTCGTCGTACAACGAAAAGCTCGTCGACGCTTTGAAGAACATCATACCTAGCGGCGACCGAAACTGGGACCCATCGACGAAGTTTTGGTACGTCAAGGAGATGTACGGCGAAGCTATTCGCTCGCTTGCAACAAGTGCGTTCGGCATTCATGCTGTCAGCTTTACGTCGAAGACCGTCGCGGAGCAAGCTCAGTCTCAGTCGCAGCAACGTACGTCGAGTGCAGGTACGACGCTTAATCCGTCGCTCGGCTCTACCGAGGATGCAATCGTAGCTTTCTTCAACCTACTAAGCTTCGACGCGGCGAAGTCCGCCTATCGAAGAGCCGCGCAAGACCTACATCCTGACAAGCAAAGCGGGGATGCAACGAAGATGGCTCGACTAAACGAGCTTTGGAGCCGAATCGAGAAGGAGTTCTTTAAGAGATGAAAAAACTCGACCAACAGGCTATCGACGCTTTGAAACGTCCCGATACGAGAGTCGTCGCAGTCGATATGTCTCCAGAGAAAAAGGCGAAGTTCAAGCTCGCGAGCGACGAAATTATCGTGATACTTAAGAAATATACAACAGGACCACTCGACGCGTACATGCTCTTGAAGTTAATGCAAGAGGGCTTCGAGGAAACCTACGACATTCGTGGGTCTACACTATTCAAGAATAAAGACTTCGAAGGAGGAGAATAAGCTATGGCAGATATAGTTAAAAAAGATGTCTTTGGCACGCAATCGACTGGCTTGTCGATTTCGAAAGGAAAACTCAAATCGAGTTCGTCACCGTTCCAATCGCGTGTCAATCAAGCCAAAGCATCACAACCCGACGCAGCGTCGATGCCTCACCGAATATGTCTAATGCTCGACCGTTCATCTTCGATGTCGTCGCATGCGTACGTCAATTTCGGAAACAAAATCGCGTCGACTGACAAGACGAAGATTGACTTGCTTAAAGACGCTATCAATAACTTTGTTAACAGATGTGACTTCACAAACACGAGCCTCGCTGTCGAGACGTTCCCAGCTTCGCTTGAGCTGTCGCTAACGAGTGTATCGTTTATGATTACGTCAAGCGTCGCAGTTATCGAAGCAAAAGGTGACACACCAATGCGTCGTTGTGTCGAATCGTGCCTTGAGAAAGTACCGATGACGCGCGGTATCATCGTATCGGATGGAGAAGCAACCGATTGGCGTCAGGAATACGATGAAGACGATGGCGACGGTCCAGAGTTCGTCAAAAAGTCAAACGACGAACTGCTCACCAAATACAAGAAAGCTCAAACACCGATCGATTGCGTCCACATTGGTGATTCGACATCTGGAGAAGAACTTTTGCGACGTATCGCTCGAGAAACAGGCGGTATCTACTTGAAATTCACCGACGTCAGTGCATTTGCAAACGCCTTCGGCTTTCTAACACCGAGCTACCGAGCTCAGCTTACCGACGGCTCTGTAGACGCAACGAAGTTGGGAGCGACGGAGGTGCGTCGGTGAAACGAATCTACAAGTACGACATCCAACCAGGAGGACCAAGCGAAGTCAAAATGCCAATCGGCTCGATGATACTCCATGTCAATCAACAGACAGACAACGACGTGAAGATTTGGGCCATTATCGAGGATGAAAACGACGCGTACGCGGAGACTAGATACTTCTACGTTGCCGGAACGGGACACAAGCTCCCTGATAACATCATCACGAAGTATTACTACCTCGGAACTGTCCATGTAATGAATGGGCAAATCGTCCTTCACGTCTTTGAGGAGATGAAGTAATGATGCAATCACGATTTCAAAGATTTCGCCTCAATCGAGTAAAAGACCGCTCCGGCATTAGCGGAACTGGAACTGTCGCTGAAGGAGTCGAGTTCTCCACAGGACAGTGCGTTCTTTGCTGGCTTCGAGAAACGTCGAGCGGCAACGGAAGCATAGCTACGTATCAGAGCATCGACCACGTCGTTAAGGTTCACGGTCATGCTGGAGACACGAGGGTTGAATGGCTAGTGCCATAACACAAACCGAAGAACAAAAAGCCGTCGTAATTGTTCTGTCGCATAAGCTTTCTCAGCTCGGCCTTAGCGCAACCTTCGTCGACCCAATTAGCGTCGGACCTATCGTAAGCGTATACCGCTTCCTTCCTCAAGGCTCGACTAAGGTAAGCCACCTCGAAGGTCTGAGCCAAGACTTCGCCGTGACGCTTGGCGCTGAGGACGTAATGGTCAAGCGAATGCCAGGCGAGAGTGCCGTAGGCGTCTTTGTACCTAACAGGACACGCCAGTGGGTCAAATGGTATAATCACTGTACGCTTGACGCGTCGAAGTACAAGATTCCTCTTATTCTTGGAATAGACTACCTCGGCAAACTCGTTGTCGAAGACCTTNNNTACGCTCATGCCTCACCTGCTCATCGCCGGCTCGACCGGAGGTGGTAAGTCGACTTTGTTGAACAGCATCATCGGAGGAATCATCCTGAACTACAGCAAAGTCGATATCGAGTTCGTCCTAAGCGACACTAAAGGTGTTGAGTTTACTCAGTTCGAACGGGCCGACAACCTTCGTAGTCGTATCGCTACGTCAGTTGCGCTCACAATCGAAAGATTCGACGAGCTTACATCCGAAATGGAGCGGAGGTTAAAGACTTTTGGTCAAACCAACACAAGAAACATCCTCGAATACAACTCAACCCGTCAGGGTTCGAAAGCTCGCCTCAGCTACATTCTTGTTGTTATCGACGAGCTCGCAGATTTGCTTAGTGATCGTAGACGAGTCCCAGACCCACTCGACCCAGAGGGGAATCGAACTGTTACTCTTGGCTCGCTTACGTCGAGAAAGCTTGCGTACATCGCTCAAAAGAGTAGGGCTACTGGCATTCACGTCATCGCGGCGACCCAACGTCCAAGCGTCAAACTTCTTGAGGGAGATATTAAAGCGAATTTCCCCGCGCGTCTTGCCTTCAGGCTGCCGAGTGAGGCAGATTCACGTACCGTATTGGGTTGTGGAGGCGCGGAGCACCTCCTCTCGCGCGGTGACATGCTCTTTATCAACCCCAACAAGCCAGGTCTTGCGAGGGTTCATGCTCCATTGTCTACGCTCCAAGATATTCAAGGAGCGATTGAGTTTGCGGCGCAAAGGCGCTGAGTAGAAACGAGCGTTTTCGCTTTTCCTTTGTGGCACGTAAGTTATAGTAAACAAAAGGGTTGCAGCTTGACTCGGTCCAGTTATTAAGTTACACTGTCAAGGTCGTGCCTACTCAAAGTCGCACGAACTACACGACCGTATCCTTCGAGCTTCGTCGTGAGTTATCCACGAAGCTTCGTAAGCTGTTTCCGAAGTACGGTCAGGTTTCAAAGGTTTTACGTTGGGTAGTTCAAGGAATTGTTGAAGGGAGAATTAAGGTTAAAAACTAGAGTTTCCCTGCTACTGTATAGCTTACATGACTAGATAGCTCAATCTGGTAGAGCATCTGACTCAAACTCAGAGGGTTGTTGGTTCAATTCCAACTCTAATCGCCAAAAGCGTAGCTAAACGACTTGCAGGGATTTAATCTCGGCGCTTACTTTCAACAGTTACATGGCAAACACATCTGTCGCAAGACAGACAGGTTCGAATCCTCGAGACTGGAGATAACTTAGCGCCGTTTGTCTTGGCGTCCAATGCGGAGCCTACACGTGACTTAGGATCACGAGATGCGGGTTCGAATCCCGTCAGGTCGTAAGACCTGTCGTCCAACGGTAGGACAAGTTGTTAAGCTCAGCGACTTGACGCCTTGCTTTTGCTTCGTAAAAAGAGGAGCCCCAAAATGTCAGAGCTTCATAGCCTCACCAAGAATCGAATCATCTCTGAGCTTTCAAAGTCTCCCCACGGCTCTCTAAAGGAATACATCCCGATTTGTCGTGAAGCTGCGACGCAAGAGCCTGAGTTCCTCGCGCATCTTATCGCCTGGAACGCTTCCAAGGGCCAGGTACGAGATGCGAAGGTAGCTCTTCCGCTCGTGTCCCTAAGCGTCCCTTCATTTCCAGACGAGCTTGCGGACAACAGTTTCGCTCATCTAGCGAAGCTCAATCCACGCGAGCTTCTCAAAGCATACCGCTTCGCTCTTGAGCTGAAGCTCCCGACGAAGATGCGCCGTGTTCGTAATCTCGTGACTCTATATCTACAGCAACTCGAAGCCGACGGCCATTGGCAGCACGTTGCGCTTCAACATCGTCGTGTTTTGAAGCTCGTCAAAGGACAAGTATGGCTCGTGTTCTTCGACACGACACCTCAGTCTATTGATGTAACCGGACTGACACTCGACCAAATTCGAGGTGTCACGCAATACATTTGGGCCGCGGGCGGAACGTCGATTGGTTGTGGACTTCGTTGGATGCTTGAGATGAAGAAAGAAATCGACGGAATCGCAATCGTAAGCGACGGCTGCGAAAACAGCGCTCCTGAGTTCTGGAGTGTCTACAAACAATACAGCGACACCTTCGGTAAAGAAGTTCCTGTTTATCTCTACCGATTTAACGGAGCAGACGACCGTTCATTTTATCATCGCTTCGTCACTGGACACGAGCTTCAAGAGTTCGACTGTCGAGTCGGCTTCGACTACTACTCGCTACCGAACCTCGTCGCTACGATGCGAACGAACCGCTACTCGCTTGTTGATGAAATTATGTCAACGAAGTTGTTGAAGCTTTCGGACGTCATCAAAAATTACCACGTAGGAACGATGGACAAGTTCACACGAAAGGGGGTGACAAGAAATGCATCAGCTTGAACAGTTTCGTAACTTCAACGTCGACGGTCTTGACATCGACGAGTTGGTAGCTCTTTCTGTATTCGGACGCCAGTTGAGAGCCGAATACGAATCGCTCCAAATCGAAGAGCCTGAATGGGTCGATGTGCAGCTCAAGTCTTTGCGTCGAGAGATTCACGTTCGCAACGCGAATGCGCTCGAAGCAAGAAAGCGCGAAATCGACTCTCGACTGGACGCACTCAAGTCTCCGGGTCAGCGTAAGACGGAGCTTCTAAACGAGCGAGCGCAAATCGACAAGGCGCTCAAGGCCGTCGGCGCGTAGACATTGGACCGCGGAGGTTGCTTTCCAACAGCCTTGTCAAGCGGCCAATTCATGTAGTACTGCCTCCCTCGCCTGCTTCGTTAAGAGCGCTAACACGAAGTAAGCACGACGAGGGAGGTTTCCTCTTTTCTTAAAGTGAGGACAAAATGTCAGAACCGAACGAAGTTCCTCAAGAAAACCACGACCTTCCCTCCGCCGAAGACCTCGACGCCTTTGTAGCTGAGCAAGCGATAGCTGACGCTACTGTTAACAAACTTAACGATAGCGTCGCACTATGCGTAACATGCGGCGCAGTAAGCGTCCGTATTTGTACTCACTGCGGGCAGGAGTTTTGCTCTCGTCATTTCTGCATAAACCATGAAATGTCGACCGAGCGTGTTCCTATCGTCGACGAAGACGGAACTGAGCATCGCGGAGAGCGTGTTCGTTTGATAGGCGAGGGATGGCCTAACGCTATTCAGTTTATTAAAGATTTGTCTGACGAAGAACTCGACGCTAGAATAGCAGGACTTCAAGCTCGCCTTAAGAAGTGCATTCAAGAGACTGACTATACACAAATATCCCTCGCAGCCCACGAGTACGACCGTGACTATCGCAGACACAGTCGCTATATCGCCGCGATGAAGCGTCGAGAGAAGATTCAGCAAGGTTCGGTTCGTCTTAATAACAAAAAACATCGAATGGATGCGTCTTCGACGAAGGGCATACCTTCCGACATTGCTGCACTAATGAAACTCGGAAACCTTAGCTTAGAGGACGCAGTCAAAATGAAGGCGATTCTTGGAAAGGCGAAGCCATGAGCGACCGCGAGCAAAAGCTGAGGGAATTGATTGCGAGAATCCGCAATGACGAACTCTATTCGAATCAAGTAGGTGACGAACTCGAAGCTCTGCTCGCCCTCGCCGCCGAGCTTGCCACGACACCCAACGAACTAACCGTGGAACAGTTTGAACGATTCTCGTTTCAAGCAAATTCACACGCGCAATCAGTGCAGGGATACATAGAAGAAATGGTGAGACTCATCACGGCACGCCCAGCCGCGAACCTTGCCGAGCATAATCCAAACGATTATTGCGCCCATGGCCTGCCGAAAGACAGCCGCCTGTGCGTTCACTGCGAAGCACAGCGCGAAGCCGAGATTCGGGAGCGCGTGCTGGAGAAATGTTTAGATATTGCTAAAAGTATGGTATCACTAATTGATATTACAGAAGCCATTCGCGCCCTCAAGTCCGCGCCGCAGGGAGAGCAGCAAGCCGGTGGGAAGAAGGTGGGAGCATGAACGCAACTGTAGCAATTTTATTTATTGGAATCGCGTATCTTTTCGAGACCTGTATTATCGTCTATTGTTTATTAGACATAGCAAGAGCTATTCGGGAGCGCAAGCCATGACCCACTCGTTCGTTCCGCGCGGTTGTATGTGGTGTGGTGATCCTATAGTTTGGCGCATGCAAATACTCCCACAAGTATTTTGTGATGCCGAAGCCTTCTGGTTTTATCGGATACTTCTACCAAGATTACTGTTTCCATTCACTTTGTTTTTGTTGCTCGGCTGTGCTTCCCGTCATACAGTTAAAGTGCCGCCGAACACCCCGTCCTTCCCCCAAGGCGCTGACTGCGGCATGCCGGTTTCGTTCGACAACGGGGAGACGTGGGTTTACCCGTGCTGGCCGGAGAAGCCGGTGCCGCGATGCGTGAAAGGGTGCCAGTCGCCACAAAAGGAGACGCTTGGCTGCCTTGTCCCAGATACTTCGATAAGTTTCGTTCCATTGGAAATCGACATGACCGATGCCAGGGAAAAAAATAATCCTCGCACAATCATCGTTAAGCTTGATGTTTGCATGAAGCACGGAGAATTTAGGGTGATGAAGTAAGAGCAGCGCCAGCTGTTGCCGAAGGAAACGAAATGAAGTGCACCATGGAAGTGATTCTCTATGTAGCTATTGGGCTAATCCCGTTTATCTTTATTACCTCTTTATTCATCGCTGGTTGGACATTCGGAGCCATCAGTCAAGGCGAACCCCTGCATTGGTGGAATTATCTGAGCCTCTGTGTTGTCGGCACAGGGATTTTAGTCAGTGCTTGGCAGATAGGAAAAGAATTTATTAGCGATTAAGCCACTGAGCGCGGCGCCAGCTGTTGCCGAAGGAGTGAGGGATGAGAAGTCTTGAAGAACGGCTACGAGACTATCGCCGATATGCCGATTCCGTTTCTAGGGTAGCAAACAGATTGATTTATACGAAGGCAATCATGCTAGGGATTTGCCGCGAATGCCGGAATCGTGATGCTCAAGCGACGAATCAATTATGCCCAGAATGTCAAGACAGACGCAGAGATCGCAAGTTAAAGCGTCGATTGGCGGGAATAGCTCACGATAAGGCATAGAGGATGAGCGAGGCGCAAAGCCGTGGGTGAGGAGACGAGAGATGCAGGTGAGGTTTAATGAGCGAACCAAAACCATTTAGCTTCTACGAAGTACAACCGAACGGCAAGACTCTTTTCTTCGTGGACGCTTCTTTGCTTAAGAGCTTCTCTCATTGCGAAGCGTATTTCTACCTAAAGCACGTCAAGAATTTGCGACAAAAAGGCTTCGCGATTACGAAGCCATTTCCAATGGCTATAGGCTCGTGGTGGAGCGACGTCATGGAGGCTTTCTACAACTCGCTTCGTAGCGGGACAGAGCTATCCCTGCAAAGCATTCAAGACATTGCACTAAGCGCGTGGGCGACAAACAATCTAGACGCTTGCGCAGCAGCGGAGCCTGATAAGTTCGGCCAGTTTGGAGACTTGGCAGGTGCGGTGTTGATGCTTCAAGACTATTATCAGTCTCAATACCTTATTGACAAACACAACTGGAAGGTCGTGGCTGTTGAGGAAGGCTTTGGACTTAAAAAGGAGGTGTTCATTGGAGAAACACCAAGAGTTGTCGTCTATTGGGTCGGACGACCTGACCTTGTCGTCTCTGAGAACGAACGACTCACCCCTGTTGACCATAAGACTGTGTCAAGAGTCGATGGCTTTACAACGTCGCGCTATAAACCTAGTACTCAAATGCCGGGCTACGTCCACTCGTGTGAGGTTATTGCGAAAAGTCTCGGATTCTCTGTTCGTGTGGATAGGTGTGTTGTCAATATCTGTTCCAGAGCAAGACCTTCAGACAACCCTCGTTCTGGCAAGAGAAGGCCTCGATTTATTCGAGCATATCCTAACTTCACTAGAGAAGAAATCGACGAGTGGCGACGCGACGTCGTAAATAAGTGTGAGCGAATAGCTCATTGTTTACGTACCAACGAGTGGAACTGGAGCGAAACATCGTGCCACAACTTCTACATGCGTCCTTGTGACTACCTAAAGCTTCACAGCGCAACACCGTCCGCGCGTGATGTAATACTGGCGGCGGATTTTGCTGAGGGTAGGCCGTGGAAGCCTTATGAACCGACGAAGGAGGTAGAGGATTGATCACTCCAAATACTCCAGACCCAGTCGCGTATAGACTTCAAAGAGATATTCTACAGCTCATCGAACGTGAGATTGATAAGGCTCGTGAGGATATTTTGAGATGGGCGATAGGCGAATTCGAAGCCAAGGTCAAAAAGATAATCGCCCAGACTACACTAAATCTCACGAATTATTATACAGTCGAGCGAAGCGGCCTCGATTTACTCATTCGTGTAAAAATCGACAAAGGAGAGTAGATGCCAACTGAATTCCGCATTATGCAGGAAGAGCCCCCAGTTGCGAAGCTTAAAATCGCTTTAGTGGGAAAGGAAAAGAATGGAAAGTCAAGACTCGCCTCGACTGGCCGTCCCAACGTTCTTGTCCACGACTTCGACAACCGTGCTGAGGCCCTTCAAGGTCGGAAAGGTGTCTATGTTATCAGCTACGTCGAACCTCAATGGCCGAAACAGCCTGAAGCTGCTCAGAAGTTCCTTGACAATCTTTCTAAACTCGAAGACTCGCTGGACCTTAGCGACCTTGGTTTTAAGTGTCCTAAAGGTACCCTCGTCGGAACGAACGTTATCGATTCTATCCAGACTTTTGGCAAGGCTTTTCAGAACTACGCTTTGTACGGCCAAAAGGATATCAGACGGGAAATCACCTTCGGTGGAATGAAGGTGTTCCTTCCAGGTGGATGGGATGCCTGGAATGCCGAGATGGTTCCTGTCGAAAACTGCGTGCTTCGCATGTTGGCACTACCGACCGACACGGTAATCGTCCTCCACGAAACAGCCGAAGAAACCGCCGACTCAACCTCAGAGAAACCCCGTTTTTCGGGTCGAGTCGGAGTGTTCCCTGTACGCTACCAACGACTTATCAAATACTTCAACGAGCTATGGCGCGTCAAGCTCGTTCAGCAAACCTTCAACGGCAAGCTTGTCTATCTACCGAAAGTCTTCCCTTTTCCGAACTACGAATTTGACTGCGCTACGGCGATGCTTCTTGATCAAGAAGAAACACCAAGCATTGTCGAGATGATTGCGAAGCACGAACAACGCTTGAAACAAAACGGCCTTCAGCTCCCAGAAGGAGCGAAGAAACAACTACCTCAATCTGTAAAACTCTAAAAAGGAGAATGAAATGGGACTACGTCTTACTGCAAGCAAGGATGAAATCAAGGGGCTTCCGCCGATGGCCGAGGGTCTAGTTACAGTTCGACTAGACGGCTTCAAGCCTACGTTAGCGAAAAAGAAGGACTCTACAAACCTCAACCCGATTATGAAAATCATCAACCACGCCGAATACAACGACCGACCGGTGTTTGAGAACCTCAACACGAAGGGAAAATGGGTCTGGACGGATTTTTGCCACGCCTTCGGAGTTCCACTTCAGCCAGACGGAAGTGGCGACTTCGAATTTCCTGGAAACTTCGGTGAGAATGTAAATCCAGACGACCCAACGACTTGGCAGTACTCCGGGCCGTTGCTCGGCCAACAGGCTCAGCTTTATCTTATTCAATCTGACAACGGCAGCGGAGGAATCAACAACAAGGTGAAGTATTATGTTTGCAAGGTTCAGGGCTGTGTTGAGAAACACTCTTCGAATCTAGCAAAGTAACAAAGTTTCGCCGGGTGGCTGTCGCTTCTCCGCCACGTCCCACCGAGCGAAAAGTCGGAGTTATCGTGTAGTTTTGACATTCTACACCCGGTTTCCTCCTCCACCGGCTCCGATATTAAACGAGCGAAGGAAACATAGGCTCAAAATTTTTAGGAGGTGTTTATGACTCCTGGAGTAAGAAACTGGAATGCTACAGCAATAAAACGTCCGCACGAGGAAGTAAAGGAGCTTGACAGATGCATTCAGGAATTACAGAGGAATTGTCCATCGACGATATTGTTGTCGAAGATAGAATCCGAAAAGACTTCGGAGACATCGACGGACTCTCCAATTCAATAAGAGAGTTCGGAGTGATACAACCTATCGTGCTCGTCCGACAGGGAAACCTCGCGATGAAGCCGGCTCTTATTGCTGGAGAACGAAGACTTCGGGCTCTCAAAAGGCTTGGAATCAAAACTCTTATTCACGCCTCGCACTTTGTCTGGAAGGAGGAAGTGAATCAATACCAGGCCAAGTCAATGGAATTGGAGGAGAATCTTCGTCGACAGAATTTAAGTTGGCAAGAAGAGGTTCTGGCGAAGAAGAGGCTTTTAGAACTTCAACAAGAAATTCATGGAATTGCAAGGTCTGGGCATCCAAGTCGTAGTGACGCGCTTGGTATAACTTCGGAAGGATTCGGAATCAATAAGCTCGCGGCGATGCTAGGTGAATCTAATGCTCAGACTTCAAAAGATGTAGAGCTTGCCCGACTGATTGAAGCTGTCCCTCAACTCGCCAAAGCCGAAACTAAAGAAGCCGCGCGCCGTCAAGCGTCGCTTGCTATCTCAGTAGCGGGGGCGTTGCAGTTTCAAGCCAAGAACCCTCCCAAGACGGAGCAAAAGTGGACACTTTATGAAGGAGACTTTGTTAACAATGTTAACAATATCGAAGGTTCTTCCATTGATCTCGTCGTTGTTGACCCTCCATACGGAGAAGAAACGAGCGGAATGGGGCCGAATTCCAAAGAGCTACTCGCGTCTAGTTTTGCTGACAAAGCAGCTGACGTTTCTGAAATCCTTGGCTTTTTATTTACGGAGGCGTATCGAGTACTTAGAGATGATAGATTTGGAGCTTTCTTCTTCGGGTTCACGTTCTACACGGAAATGGTATCAAAAGCTCGACTCGCGGGTTTCGAGGTGGATGTTGCTCCTCTCATTTGGGTCAAGAATACCGTTATTAACACGATGCCATACACTCGTTTTGGACGGTCTTATGAACCGATTCTTATACTCAGAAAAGGGAGTCCAAAATTATTCCGCCCTTCTCAAAGAGATGTTATCACAATCGATAACGTCATTACACGAGGAGTAGCTGAACAAAAATTTTATCAAGCCCAAAAACCTGTAGAGCTAATA